>TARA_R110000796_G_scaffold81498_2_pt1 | contig 37920 bp, 33 predicted proteins | sample TARA_R110000796 | Tara Oceans TARA_R110000796 (sample SAMEA4397815) | marine metagenome | biome: Polar Biome; feature: [SRF] surface water layer (ENVO:00010504); material: water (ENVO:00002006), including particulate matter (ENVO:01000060) such as... | depth 5 m
GTTTCTTTATGTAGGCAATTATTCCCACCGTTAAGGCTTTGATTTCGGTCTGGGAAAGCCCGTGGGATTTTTCAGTTAGAATCGGCCGGGATAAAAAGTAAAAGATTTTCTCTTTTGAAAAAGGTTAGACTAAATTATTGCCATTTCATTTGTCATTTTTCCAATTGCCGGTAAAGCAAGTATTGTAATAGTAACCGACTACGTGGCACTTTACTGCTAAGTTAATAGAAAGTTGTAGACGGCATCAACCTTGGAATGCACTGGCTGACCGGCTATTATTTTTATTTATTGTCCTGTACCGATTTCTTTTTCTTCCCAATGGTTTTTTAAATATTCCAGAGCATCTTCCAAAGCTTTTTTTGAAGATTTAGGATTAAAATCTAATTCTTCTCTTGATTTACTTATGTCATAGTCTTGTTTTAAATCATAAAACATATCCAAGTAATGTCTCTGTAATTGAGGTTCTTTCCCAGTAATTTTACTACTTAATTCCATTAAACCAGCGACAGAGTACAATAAACATTTCGGGACTGTTTTGGGCATTTTCAATTTTAGTTCAGGGTATAAATCGGATGCTATTTTTACACTCTCTTGTAATGTGGTATGTTTCTCGTTAGATAAAATATATCTTTCACCATCTCTGCCTTTTGTCAATGCGTTATACGCTCCTGAAGCTACATCTTTTACATCTACCCAATTTAAAGATATATTGGTGTCTACAGGTATTTCCCCATTTAAAATTTGCAATACAAGTTTGTTGGAATAACTCAATTTATAAGCTTTAGAACCAATCATAGCTGAAGGTAAAACCAGGACAGTTTTGATACCATATTTTTTCCCCAATTCCAATGCTAGTTTGTCGGAGTCATTTTTAGAATTATAATACCAATTTCTTCGGTCTTTATTATATCCATTGTCCACATTTCCAGGTAATTTTGTGAAATCTAAACTGGCTACTGAACTTACATATACAATATTCTTGATGCCACATTCTTTTGCAATATCAAATACATTTTGAGTTCCTTGCAAGTTATTATCATAAATTTCAGTTTTAGGATTTTTGGCCCACATACTAAAATTTGCAGCTACAGCATATAAGTTGTTGACTCCCTGAAATGCTTTTCTTAGTGATTTTCTATCGGTAATATCAGCTTGCACAACTTCACAATCCAACCCTTTAAAAGGTTCTACATTATTGATATTTCTAACAGTTGTTCTTACTGTTTTATTTTCCGAAAGTAATAGCCTTACTAAGTTGTTGCCCAAATGCCCATTTCCTCCTGTTACCAATGAAATTTCGTTGCCCATAATTCTTATATTTTGTCTGAGCAAAATTCGAGGTCTTTCAAGAGCTTAGAAATAACATTTGTTAAAAAGTGATTTGTTTTCTAATTCTACTAAGCGATTGAGGTTCCATTCCTAGAAAAGAAGCTATATTGTCAATAGATACATTTAAAGCCAATTTTGGATATTGATTTACAAATTTTAGATAGCGCTCTTTTGCCGTTAAAATTTGAAAATCTTTAACTCGCTCCAATTTGCAACTTAAATGTTCATTGGTTATTTCTTTGACAAATATGGTCCAGAATTTTGTTTCTTTTTGTAAGATATCAAAATTAGGTTTTGATATTTTTACAAGTATACAGTCCGTGATAGTTTCATAATAATCTATAGAGGGTGTTTTCGTCATAAAACTGTCTAAAGATGTAAAAAAATCTTGATCCGCTACAAGGTGCTGTACTACAATCTTTCCATCAATATTTTGATATCCTTTTACAATTCCAGTATCCAAAAAATAAATATAGCGCTCTATGTTGCCAGCTTTTAAAAGATTGGTTTGGGCAGGGATTTCTTCAGTAACCAAATGTTTTTTGATTAAATCGATCTCGTTTTGGGTTAAAGTAATTCTTGCTTGTATGTAATTAATAAGATTTTGCATTGTTGATTTTTAATGGCCTAGAACGTGTTTCTGTATGATTAGTGGCGTGTGTAAACAACTAATTTAGCAAATACAGGCTAAAACTTACTACCGGAACGCAGAAAATCCGGCTTGCCACGTTTTTGGGCATCGTGCGTCTTTACATCATCGAAATTGGGCCATATTAAAAGTAATGAATTTAATCCCTAAAAAAAGGCAGGATTTAGTTATTGTCAATGCTATTTAGTGGTTTTTTTTATTTAGTATACCGTAGATAATATTGATCGGGAAAATTATCTGACCTAAAATGGTAATCAGGATTACTAATGAAATGATCAAAGTAAGACCATTATTAAATTCAAATTCCATTATATTTTCCCTGTAAAATTGGGATAAAATAAGCGCAATTATAGTTCCACCAAAAGTTAATCCTATATGAAACCAATTAAGCCTTACTGATAAGGTTCCATTAACTCTTTTTATAATCCAATAACCCAAGCCCATTATTGCAAAAAGCATAGCAAGAAATATAGATAAATCATTGCTTGCAATTACGTAATAGGTGTCCGCAATATTAAAATCCAATATTGAATCCCCGCTCAAAAATCCAATAAGCAAGATGATGGGAATGGCAGGTAAAAAAATCAAATGAGGTTTATCAATTATGGAGTTCATTTTATTCTAGGTTAGCGATTTCATTTAGAATATTGTGGGATTAGGTGCCAGGGTTTTTTATAAGACAACACGAAGTAGTAAACTTGCAATTATACTTGGTTATGGAATAAATTTGTCGTTAGAAGCAAATATCAAGGAAGCTTCCATAAGGCCATTATCCAGTATGTTGAAGTTATTTTGCTCGTATTTACGCCTTATTTATATTTTTTCTAAAAATTCCATCAATTTCATTTTGGCGTCTCGTTTAGCTTTAATATCCCCATCATTATTTCCGCCAAATTCATATTCATAATCTTTTCCACTAATATTAATTGTTCCAGTCCTGTAACTCGTATTATCATCGGGGTTGCTAGAAATTAAGTGTCCAGCGTTTTCATATTTTATATTTTGAAAAGAGTGTTCAAACGTATTGGTTTCCAATCTTTTTTCTATCATATCAGCCATTATTGATGATGGCCAAACCTGATCATCTTTTCCGGAAAAAAGTAGAATAGGTCCATTGATCTTTTCTACTTTGATAGCCGCTTGCCCTATGAAATCTGCTTTTTGCAAGCCCTTTTTCCAATATTCCAGCATGTTAATGCTATTCAATTGGTTTCCTGAGATTTTGTCCATGGGCACGTATGGAATATCAAGCCCTTTGTATTTCCAGCTCGATTTCAATTCGTTGGAATTGTATGGTAAAACTGTATTGGACCAAGAGACAGCGCTGGGTGCGTAGGCAACAACTCCGCTAATAGATCTGGGGAATACGGAAGCAAGTAATAATGCTAATTCCGCATTTCTTGATGCTCCCATCACAATTATTTTATTTGGATCAACTTCTGGCTGTTTTTTTAACCATGCCAAAGCTTTTTCAAAGTATTCTAAATTAATTTCCTCAGGTAATTTGGGTAACCCTTCCCTTTGGGTATACTGTAATGATAAACCACTATATCCTCTGTTGGCAAACTGTTGCCCCCAATAATCTCCCCATTGCCCTCCACCTATCAAAACTATTGATGTGCTTCTCTTGGTATTGGTTTTTACAAAATAATTTGCCTGAATACCATTTTCATTTATAGTTCTGGCCTTTACACCACTGAATAGTATCCTGTCCGCTATAAAATATCCGATGACTAAGAGTATCGTAATTACGATCCCAATAATATATTTTCTGCTTATGCCCATTTTTCGGGTATGTTCTTAACAACAATATTAGATTGTATATCTCTTTTAACGGCAATATAACAAATCTTTAAAATCCTTCTGAGCTTAGCCTCTTATGAAAATTGATGTGCCTTGGGCCCGGATTTTTACCAAACCACACTACTGCGATTTCTCAATTGCTGCGTCGGCACTTCCATAAAAAGGAATGTTCAGCAGCCATTTCTTCTCTTTAACCGATACACCGAGCGTAATTCCATCTTTATTTTCTGATATTATCTTTGTTTTTATATTAGGGCTTTCCTTGTCAGAAGGCATTAGCAACCATACCAAAGTGGAATTCCCTTCTATTTCACAGCTATAGGAGCTGGTGGTATTGGGTTCGTACAAATTGTACTCTGGACTATACCAAGCTTGTATTTCTGGGGTTTCCTGCCCTTTGATAAGTTGGATATCGAAGTTTTGACGGCTAACCGGAACAAGCGTCAAATTCCCCCTTTCATTAAGGGTTTTCACCGTATATCTGTCCTTTACCACTGTGTTTTCCGGGTGCCAATGCCAGAGGGCATCAATTCTCCGTGGCCTGTCCGTTTCTATATTGTCCACAACCACCCAAAATTGTCCGCGTACATAGAATACCACCCGGGTATGTTTTGCAGTTCCTTCCACATCTATATACTGGTCAAAGGAACTGGAGGCATAATCAAAATTTGTGGCTATTTTAAAATGGTCTTCGCCCAATGGTTTGTCCGCCAGTCTGGGTCCATTTTGCTGCCCTTTTCCGTCGATGAGTAGAAGGTTGTGGGCGGCACTGCTTTTGGCATAGGGGCGGAATTTCTCCGCAACCTCCCCCGTATAGGCAAATCTTCCTGAGTCTACCAGGAAATCCTTGCCATAAGCGGAAACGGAAAGGTGTAGCTTATCATTATGTTGGTGGCCACTTCCCCAGGGTCCCATATCAAAAAAAGACCAATGGGCATCCCTATCGAAGTCGCTTCGGGAAACAAAATGCCCTGCCCAAGGATAAAAATAGGAGGGACCGTATTCGGGCCGTCTACCTGTTTGTCCGTTGGTGACAATGTATTCCCAATCCTCATGACCAAATTTTTTGGCTCCCTTCAATATAAGGTTTTGGTCACTTCCCCTGTCCCCGTCATTGTTCATTACCCTAAATCCACTAGGTCTCACCATATGGGCAATGTAGCCGTACATTGCCTCTATAGTTCGGTTGTAAAAATCGGGCAGCTTCCTGTTGGCCCTATCACAGATTTCCTGGAAAAGTTCAAAATTGTGTAAGGAGACGTTATGGTAATGAGAACTTAGTTCGGTTTGTACCCCATCTGCATACACCTGATCCTTCATGCTTTGGGTCATTGTTTCTATGGCATAGTCCAACCATTCTTCAGAATTTTTGTATTCAGGGAAATAGGCGGCCACGGTGGCCAAAGCTGAAATTTCCATAGTGAGCCAATTATTGCTGCTGTGAAAATTTCTATTGTAATGGGCATGGTCGGGCAGGCTACTAAGTAACAACAGCTGGGTGGCGGGTGAAATATAATCGCTCCCCAATAAGCCATAAAATATTTTTGGCCATACCTTAGCCCTGAAGGAAACTTCCAAGCCCCGCCATACGGAAGTGCTACTTTTTATTGCAGGATAGGGCATACCCAGAATTATAAAATCCTTTAAAAAGAGGTCTATGTATTGGGCATATTTTGGGTTGCCGGTTTCCAAATAGGTATTGAACACGTTATTTAATTGACTATGCCTATTGGATAGCCAAGCCCACTCCTTGTCATTATTGGGACCTTTATAATACCAGTCACGATGGCCATTGGTAAGGTAGGGGACTTTTCCCCTAACATTCTGCACTACAAAAACATTGTTTAAAATGGTATCTGTCTCTGATTTGGTTTGGTCCGTTTTTTTTGGTAGCGTTTTACGTAAGTCCGATGCTGTAATGCCGTTTTTGTAATACTCCAATAGCTCATAACAGGCATTTACCAAGTTGCCGCTTTCAAAATCCCGTTTCACTTTCTCCAATCCCGGATAGTCTAAATTAAATTGATCCAGCATGTTTTCAATGGTCTCGGTGTAATTGGTACATACCTCTTCAACGGTATTTATATCCTTCCAATCCTGCTGCGCAGTTGCATTTTTATGGATGCATAATACAAAGGCAAATAGCAAAAGGGTATTGATAATTTTAAACATGGGCTTACGGCTGACTAAATTTATTTATGGCAATTACTTTGGCGGGATCGGCTTGGGTTCCCCAAATGTGAAGCTTTCCTTTTTGGTCTACTTGCAGGCCCACGGCCGAATTAAAATCGACCCCATTCTTGCAATTAAAGGTTTTGGAACTGATTTTTTCCATAATAGGATCAAAAGATCCTAGCTTGCTAACAAGTATCAGATCGGCAGTCCCAACCATATCTTTTTTATAAAATCCAAGGGCATAAATGGCGGATGAATCCTTGATAAGATTGATGGATTGATAACTACCCCAATCTTGGGGAGCCTCAAAACTATATAGAAATTCCTGTTTCCCATTTTCCGGTTCTACATGGTAGAAGTCCCAATTGCGGGAGTCCCAATTGGCCACTACAGCTAAAAACCCTTCTTCCATGGCCAACAAGCCCGTTGCTCCAGCAGTAAAACGCTTGGCCTCACCTTCCCGATTTATGGTGATGCCAGGATGGGCCTTGGCCAACGAATTGTTTTGATAATTGTATAGGCCGACTTTAGAAGTAGTTTTTATAATGTTATCTTCTATACCAACAATCAAATATGGTTCGCTAACCTGAATTCCTCCGGCATGGCGGTAGGGATCTTTCATTAAGGTTATTAGGGTTTCTGAATTGAGGGTTGTCAGGTCTATCTGTAAAACGTAGGCCTTGGATCTGGAACTCCCGGAAACAAGAAGTTTTTCGGTCCCGTTTTTATTGATGAGTTGCACGCCCTGAAAATGCCCATTGCGGTGTGGGACTTTAATTTTATTGTTAATTAAAAGCACTTCGGGCTCTGAACCTAGGGCGTCAAACGCTTGGGGTACATTTTCAACTTGCTGACCCAAGCTAAGTACAGGATGCATCAACAGCTGAGCCATTAAAAAAATCCTTAAAAATACATGCGGTGTTCCCAAGGCAAAATCAATTTAATTATTATCAACTTTTTGGCTAGTAGAGTTTACAATCACCATAAGCAAAACTAAAACCAAGATATGCATATTTTTTTTTCAACAGAAGTGGCTATAACCCTGCTGCTTTGAATTGTAAATATGGGCATTTTTTATAGTTTAAACGATTAAATATCTATCTTGGAGCTGATTTTTTTAATTTTTTATTCAAAAAGCCAATTATGTTCAAAAGATTTAGACATCAAGTCCTTAACCTTGGAATAATTTTAATGTTTTTATTATCTCCCTGCCTTGGTTGGTCCCAAACCAATTATTCCGTCTTGGATTTTTGGAAGTATTATTCCGATGCCGAAAATTTACTTTACAAACAGCAAGCTGAACTTTCTTTTGAAATTATCGAAAAAAGAAAGGAATCCATATCAATGCTGCATAGCCAGGAAGATTGGACCGAACGACAGAAATTGGTAAAGGACAAACTACTGGAGTCCATAGGGCCTTTTCCTCCAAAGACCAATTTAAATCCGGTTGTCACCAAACGAATTAAAAAGGAAGGTTATAGTGTTGAAAAGCTATATTTTGAATCCATGCCCGGTCTAAAGGTTACGGCCGCGTTTTTTATTCCACAAGGAAAAAAAAGGGACCTGCCCACTATTATTTATTGCAGTGGCCACAGCGATTTGGGATTTAGAAGTGATGTCTATCAACATGTGATTTTGAACCTGGTAAAAAAAGGCTTTGCCGTTTTTGCATTTGACCCCTATGGGCAAGGGGAAAGATTGCAATATTTTGATGAAAAGGAAGGGAAATCGCGTTTTAGTCCTACACGCGAACATTCCTATCCGGGGGCACAGCTTTTTATAAATGGAGCCTCCACTGCCAAATATATGATATGGGACGGCATAAGGGCAGTGGATTATTTGCTTACACGTAAGGAAGTGGATCCAGAGCGTATTGGGATTACGGGCAGATCTGGTGGGGGGACCCAATCTTCCCACATCGCCGCCTTTGATGATAGAATCAAAGCCGCTGCCCCGGAATGCTATATCACCACCCAGGAATATCAGTTAAAATCAGGAGGGCCTCAGGATGCGGAGCAGAACTTTCCAAAAGGTATTCAACTTGGTTTGGACCATGCCGATCTTTTGGAAGTGAGGGCACCCAAACCAACTTTGATGATCACTACAACACGCGATATTTTTAGTATTCAAGGGGCGAGGGACACCTATGAGGAAGCTAAATTGGCCTACAAGGCCTTCGATAAGTTGGAAAATCTTTTGATGGTAGAGGACAATGCCGGACATCAATCCACCATAAAGAATAGGGAAGCCATGTATGCTTTCTTTCAAAAGCACTTGGATAATCCGGGAAACTCCAAGGATGGGGAGGTAACTATTTTTCCGGTGGAAGAATTATATGTTACGGAAACGGGTCAGCTTGCAACATCGGTCGGTAGCAAATTTTTGTTCGATGCAAACAAGGCTTTGACGGATAGGAATATGGAGGAGCTGAACAGGGAAAGAACAAAGTTGGACCACCATTTAGTGGACCTAAAACAAAAAGTGCATCAAATATCGGGTTATACCCAAGGTGCCAAGAAAGGTAAATTGATTTTTTCCGGACAGACGGAATTTGAAGGCTATTACCTTAATAAGTATGTGATCGAACAGCCTGGGGATAACATTATTCCGTTTGTGGCCTTTGTGCCCAAACAAACCACCAGGCTATCCGCCCTTTATCTGGATAATATAGCGGATAAGAAATCGGATGAAGCCTATACCGTTCCAATCCACCTCGTTAAAAAAGGGGTAACCGTAATTGTACCGGATTTGCCGGGCTTCGGGGAATTGGGCCCAGGCTATTTAAAAGGGGACGCCTATTTTGAAAATACCTCTTACAATCAGTGGTTTGCAGGTATTTTGAACGGAAAAAGTACCGTATCCCTACATGTGGAGGCTATAGAAACTCTCCTTCTATTTTGCAAGGAAGAAATGGAATTGAATTACAATGAAATTATTGGCATATCCAAAGGGGGCTTTAATTCCAGTTTGTTGCACGCTTCGGCCTTAGGGGTAGACTTTAAAGGCATGCTGTTTTTGGATCCTATGCCATCATTTGAATCCATCGTTTTCAAGAAGGACTATGACCCTGTCTTTATACCTTTTACCGTGGCCGGTGCCTTGCCACATTACGATCTTCCGGATCTGTCTGCAGCCTTTGCTCCAAGGAAATTAATGTTGGTACAAGAGTCGGAGGATGAAGCTATGGGGTCTGGGTACTTGCAGTCGTATGATTTTGTAAGGGAACATTATAGTTCCATGAACAAGGCCAACAACTTTTCTATCGAAAAAAATGATTCTGGGGAGGGAGCAATGGATTCCTTGGGTAAATTCATATCCAACCTCTAGCGGTATACCCATAAATTAATCAATAATATCATGAGAATCTATTTATTTCTTATAACCGGAATTTTAAGTATAGTAGGCTGTAAAGATGCACATCCGGCCAAAATGATGTCTGCAGCGGATAGCCTTCTATTGGCCAAAGCACATGAAAATGCCATTTTAGCCAATGAGGGATTTATTAGGAGCGGTAAATTTGTTCATGGCTGGTTGGAGATGGCTGATCCCGAATCTGGATTGATTCCTAGAAATCTTGAAGCTGACACGGACATATGGAACGCAAAAGATGCCGCTGCCGATAATTATCCTTTTATGGTACTCACCTCTTTTTTCACAGATCAGAATTTATTTGATGGGGCAATGTTGGATATGTTACATGCCGAAAAAAAACTCACTTCTAGAGTTAACACCCTTCCCGATACCTATTCGTTTTCTAAAAAGGATTTTCAAAATGAAAAATTGAATATGGCTGAAATTATTTTTGGGACTTCTGAATATATCAAGGATGGCTTGCTACCCCTTACAGAATGGTTAGGGCAAAGTCCATGGTCGGATAGAATGTTGGAGATGCTGTACGATTTGAAGAAGGAGGTAAATGTTGCCGATGGGATATCTAGGGATGGTTCCAATGCAACGCGGGAGGAAGTGAATGGCGAATTGTTACAGATCCTTTCCCGAATTTACTGGATGACCGGCGATGAAAAGTTCTTGGACTGGGCAATTACGATTGGGGATTACTATTTATTGGGAGATCACCATCCCACAAAGAATTTGGAATACCTTAGGTTGCGGGATCATGGTTGTGAGTTAATATCGGGCTTATGTGAATTGTATGTTTCCACAAGCTTTGCCAGGCCGGAAAAAAGGGAAGCCTATAGAAAACCCTTTCATGAGATGTTGGACAGGATTTTGGAAGTTGGCAGAAATGGGGACGGATTGTTCTATGACGCCATAAATCCTCAAACAGGAGAAATTGTTCAAGAACGCCCTGCCGATAATTGGGGTTATACCCTCAACGGATTTTACGCAGTTTATATGTTGGATAAGGATCCCAAATACAAGGAAGCCATATTGAAGATATATTCCAATTTAAACAAATACATCAATTTTGATTGGGAAAAGGGGAGTGCCGATGGGTACGCGGATGCCATTGAAGGCGCCCTTAATATGTACAATCGGATTCCAGATCCCACCGTTGCCAAATGGATGGACAGTGAAATAAATGTGATGTGGGCAATGCAACAGGAAAGTGGCATAATAGAGGGCTGGCATGGCGATGGCAACTTTGCCCGGACCACCATTATGTATAATTTATGGAAAAGTAAGGGTTTGTATGTAAAGCCTTGGAGAGATGACCTATTACTTGGAGCGGAGCAAAAAGGGGATTCTTTATTGATCTCCATAAAATCAGAAAAGCCTTGGAAAGGAAAACTTTATTTTGATAAGCCTAGACATAAGACGAATATGAAATTGCCTATGGATTGGGCCAGGATCAACCAATTTCCTGAGTGGTTTACGGCAGATAAGGATAGGGAATATACATTGCAGGATTATGACCAATACGAACTTACTAAATATCCAGGCAACCAGCTGATAGATGGCATTGATATTGAAATAGAGGACAATAAAAGGATGGTAGTATATTAGTTGCTTATATTGAGCAATATATAAATCTAAATACCAGTTTATGATCCAACACACAGTGGTACTCAAGTTAAAATACCCTAAAGGCTCGCCTGAAGAAAAAGAGTTTCTTTCCGCAGCGGCTAAATTGAAATCTATACCTGGAGTCCACAATTTTCAATCCTTGAGACAAATAGGGAAGAAGAACGATTTTGATTATGGTTTGTCAATGGAATTTCTCAACATGGCGGCTTATGAGGTCTATAATGCACATCCTGACCACATCAGGTTCGTGAAAACCTACTGGGCAAAGAGCGTTGAAAAATTTCTGGAAATAGACTATAAACCAATTGTCTGATGTTACCATTTATTGAAAACTACAGCACAATTGTATGGAATATGCCAGTATCCAAAATGGTTCCACACAGGCATATTAATTTATAGCTTTACCTGGGGCTGATTTTGAAGTCGCGGGTCCTTGGATTTTATAGTGACCGGCCTATTTTCCATTACCTCTGTAATTCTCTCCATGGTCTCCACTTCAAGCCTATGCATGGCTTCATGGGTATAAAAAGTTAAGTGGGGCAGCAGAATTACATTGTCCATTTCATAAAGCTTTTTTAACGGATGGTCCATATTGTTTAATGGCTCTTGGCTGTATACGTCAAGTCCAGCGCCGGCAATTAGCTTTTTCTCCAAGGCATCCACAAGCGCCATTTCATCTATTAAGGCACCTCTGGCAGAATTAATAATTATTGCGTTCTCTTTCATCACCGCAAATTCCTTGGCGCCTATAAGGTGTTTGGTTTCTTTGTTCAAAACGGCATGTACGGAAATAAAATCGCACTCCCGAATCATTTCTAGGAGGTCGTCATATTTTTCAATTCCTTTTTGGGTCAGTTCCTCTCTGGACTTGCTAGGGTCGTAACCAATGACTTTTGCCCTAAAGCCCAAGCCGGCCATTCTTGCCATACTGCTTCCTATTTTGCCACAACCAATTATGCCGAGCGTTTTTTCTGCAATATCCAGTCCCAGCCACTCCCTACTTGGCCATACCCAAGCTTTGCTGTTCATTTGCTTTTGCAGCACTGGCAGCTTTTTGGTCAGCGCAATGAGCATGGCAAATGCACCTTCCGCAACAGTTTCTTCGGCGTATTCAGGAATGTTCACCACTACTATGCCCTGTGCGTTGGCGGCCGGAATATCAATAGCATCTATGCCAACCCCATATTTTACTATTGCTTTGAGTCTTTTTGCTGAATCTATGATTTTTTTGGTAATAGGGGTGTAGCACATTAATAGTATTTCGCAATCCTCCATTTCTTTCATTAGGATTTTTTCTGATACCCCGTCAGGGAGTAATACTAGATCATGTCCTCTTTCTCGAAGTGTTTGGTCTACAAATGGAGTTTCGAGCTCCATATCGGTTCTTACTATCTTCATAATTTTCAATAAGCTTTAATGGTCGGTTGCTGTAAAATGGCAGTTTAAATATTGACTTTGGCCCTTAAAACAAATGTAAAAAAGCGGTGGGAATTATATGTAGTATTCAGAGGAATGTTTTATTTCCTTCAAGACAAAGGTACTGTTGAGAACACCGATGTTTTCGATCTTGGAGAGCTTGGTCTTTACAAAGTCATGATATTCCTCTAGACTTTTGGTATGTATTTTTAATATAAAATCTACCTGTCCGGCTAAATGATAACATTCCTGCACCTCGTCCAAACTCTGTACCTGTGCTTCAAACTTTTCTATAAAGGCTTCATTGTGATACCGCATGGATACTTGACATATAACGGTTATTGAGCGGTCTATTTGCTTTTTGTCCAGAATGGCCACGTACTTTTTAATAACCCCTTGTTTTTCCAGTCTACGGACTCTCTCGTATACTGGGGAGGGGGTAAGATTGAGGATTGCTGCGATTTCCTTTGCTGTTTTTTTGGAATCCTTTTGCAAAATCCTTAGAATGGTAATATCGGTTTGGTCCAATTGTTCCATAGTGGTCAAAAAAATTACTTTAAAATTTATATTTTTATGTTTATAAAAGTAAATAAAACTTTTAAATTAGTATAATTAAGGGATAATTACTTAATTATTTCAGTTATTTAACTTTAGCGATTGTATTTTGTAATTTCGACAGTAATTAACACTTTGGTTAATTGGTTTAAAACGGTACATTATGAAAGCAAAAGTTCTAGTAATCGGCGCCAATGGGCAATTGGGATCTGTACTTGTAAAAGAGTTACAGCAGCATCATGGTTTGGACAATGTGGTGGCATCGGATTTAAAGAAAGCCAAAAATTTTGTAGGTACATTCGAAGTCTTGGATGCCACCAATAGAATACATTTGAGCGATGTGGTTTCCAAATATGGGATTACCCAAATTTATCATTTGGCAGCAATTTTGTCGGCCAAGGGAGAAGCAAATCCGTTGGCGACCTGGGATCTGAATATGAGGATGCTGTTCAATGTATTGGAAGTAGCTAGAATCCATGAGCTGCATAAGGTATTCTTTCCAAGTTCCATAGCCGTTTTTGGAGAAGATGCCCCTTGGGTAAACACACCCAACAACGCCTTTCTCAACCCTGCAACAGTCTATGGAATGAGTAAGGCGGCAGGAGAACAATGGGCACAGTATTACTTTCTAAGATATGGTTTGGATGTTAGGTCTCTTCGTTATCCCGGCGTTATAGGTTATCAATCTTTACCTGGTGGTGGTACAACAGATTACGCGGTAGAAATTTTTCACAAGGCCGTCCTGGAAGAGGAATTTGTCTGTTTTCTAAATGAAGATACTACCCTGCCGATGATCTTTATGGATGACGCTATCAGGGCTACTTTGAAATTAATGGAGGCACCTAAAAGGAACATTAAAATAAGAACGGCTTATAATCTTGCCGGAAGTAGTTTTTCTCCAGAGGATATTGTGGCTGAAATCCGTAAATACTATCCAGAGTTTAAGGTAAAATATGAACCGGATTTTAGACAGGACATTGCTGCCCGATGGCCAAAATCTATAAATGACGTAGAGGCAACTTTGGATTGGGGATGGAAACCGAAATACGATCTGGAAATGATTGCCAGCACCATGATCGAGAAACTAAAAGAACAGTATATAACGCATGAATAGATCCGTTGAGGCTATTTGAATAAAACTCAAGGCCTATACCTGATATAGGCACTTAAAAAGAAATAATAATCATGTATACAACAGTAAAAAAAGAATTGCAGCAAGAGCTGGACGCTATTAAGGCCGAAGGACTTTATAAGGAGGAAAGAATAATTACGACTCCCCAGGGAGCTGAGATCCAAACCACCAATACCAAGGGGGTCCTGAATTTTTGTGCCAACAATTACTTGGGGCTTTCTGCCCACCCAGAGGTAATAAAGGCAGGGAAGGAGGCTATTGATACCCATGGTTATGGCTTGTCGTCGGTTCGTTTTATTTGCGGTACACAGGATATCCATAAAGAATTGGAACGCAAGACCGCTGAGTTTTTGGGAATGGAGGACTGTATCCTTTACGCCGCCGCATTTGATGCCAATGGTGGATTATTTGAGCCTATTCTTGGTCCTGAAGACGCCATTATTTCCGATGCATTGAACCATGCTTCCATCATAGATGGGATAAGGCTGTGCAAGGCGAAACGTTTTAGATATGAGCATAATTCCATGACGGACTTGGAGGAGCAATTGAAAGCGGCCAAGGGTTCCAGAAGAATATTGATCGTGACAGACGGTTCCTTTTCAATGGACGGAACCATTGCAAAGTTGGATAAAATCTGTGATTTGGCGGATAAATATGAGGCCATGGTTATGATAGACGAATGTCACTCCACTGGTTTTTTAGGAGCTACCGGCCGTGGTTCCCATGAATATAGAAATGTAATGGGTAGAATCGATATCATTACCGGTACCTATGGCAAGGCCCTTGGGGGAGCCTCGGGCGGATTTACGGCAGCTAGAAAGGAAATTGTAGATATGCTAAGACAACGTTCCAGGCCCTATTTGTTTTCCAACACTTTGGCACCATCAATAGTTGGGGCATCCATAAAAGTATTGGACCTGCTTTCTTCCTCAACAGCGCTTAGGGATAAATTGGAGGCTAATACCAAATATTTCCGGTCGGCCATGACCGCAGCCGGCTTCGATATTGTACCGGGAGATCACCCTATAGTTCCGGTAATGCTCTATGAAGCTCCCTTGGCCCAAGAGTTTGCCGCCAAATTGTTGGAGGAGGGCATTTATGTAATTGGTTTTTTCTATCCGGTTGTTCCAAAAGGGAAAGCCAGAATTAGGGTACAGTTGTCCGCAGCACATGAACAGCATCATTTGGAAAAGGCAGTGAAGGCCTTTACCAAAGTAGGGAAGGCGCTAAAAGTGATTTAAGTATGTCTGAGGAAATGGCATTGGAACCCTATGGAAATTCTGTATCCCAATGCCATTAGGTCTTAAGTTTTGGCCCCTTGTTGGAATCGTACATTTTAAGTAAATGATAAACATGTATAACACAGAAAACTATTCCGGCAATGACAAGGGGTACGGAATTTAACATAGCGCCATAAATGATGTAGAAGAAACTGGAAATTAAATGCCAAAGACGGAATTTGCCCATGTCCTTTTTGGTGATGGCAAAGAAACCGGTAAGGATTGCGATATAGCCAATGCTCTCAATTGCTAAGTTTGTCATTTTTTAAATTTTTTAAGGTTCTTTCCTTGTAATCGCTTTGGTTTACTTTTTCTTCAATTTTTAAGAATTCCTCCAAAAAGTTTGGACTGTCCTCCAGAAGGTCCATTACGGTCTGTCTTCCTGCGGTCCAATATTTTTCGAAAAGGGGTAATTGCCTATGGGCCTTTTCTGTTAAGGTTAAAATCTGTCTTCTCTTGTCCTGGTCATCGGTCTTGGTCTCCACATGCCCATTTTTTTTCATCTTGTTTATGATTTTTACTACGGCAGGATGTGAGAATTGTAATTTTTCCGATATTTCGGTAATAGTCATAGCCTCATTTTCCTGTAAGAGAATAAAGATCAAGTTCCAATTTGGTTCAATATCCAGTCCTTCCGATTTATACAACTCTTTAGTACTATAGAGTAGGGCATCACTTAGTCTCTTAAGCCTACTGGTAAGTCCAACAAATTCTATTTCGGTTAAAAAGTCGTTCATAATTTTCTAGTTAAGTAACTGGTTACACAAATATATTTAAATTTTGGTAACTAGTTACGTAATTTTTGAATTTTATAATTGTTACTGGTTCTGCATTGTATCCGTCTTATGAAATATATGAAATGACCAGTGTTGAATTTACTGTGCCCATATCATGAAAGTGTTCTATTGAAGTAGAAATCTATCTAACTCCTGAGATCCAAAAAGTATTTGATTAAAATAGAGATTAATTGATTAACTAAATAGAGGATCTTTTATCAGTTGAATATTAAAAGAAGAATGTTTAACTTTCAAAAAAAATATAAAGGACCAACCATGCACAAAAGAACTGCACTAACAGTATTTTCAATTGTATCCTATTTAGGATTTTCCTGCACCTTAATGGGGCAAAATACCCACCATGATCATACGCACCATGCGCATGACAATAATGACATGGCGCATCATCACCCGCATAGCCCTATGGCTTCAGATGAAATTCCCATGCAGGCAAAACTGCTTACGGGACAAGGGGAGTTTGTTTTTTCTTGGGACCAAGAATTAACGGCGGCCTTTCCAAAAGAGGCCCATGAATTTGAACCAGGAATGCACGGAGGATTTAATGAGGATCCTGAAACCGGCATCGTTTATACGGGAATACCTGGATACGGACTATGTTCCATTAGCCCCGATCTAACAAAATGGTCTACCATAGGTAGTGATCAACGTTTAAAGGATAATATCCATGGTATTGTTTTCTTTGTTCACAAGGGTGAAAAATACCTAGCGGTGGCACAAGAGGGAAAAAGAGTTCTGGTTCTTACCTTGGACGGAAGAATCGTGAGTGAAATTCTGAAACCTACAGGCACTGAATTCAAGTTTGCCGAAGCCAATGAGTTCTTCGGTTCGAAGGATAGTAATTTTGGGGTTACGGATGTAACCTACCTTAATGGATCGCTGTATGTGGCCCATGGTTATTCCGCAGGAGATTTTGTGATGACCATAAAGGAAAAGAATGGCGTTTGGAGCTGGGGAAAACTAGCCTGGGGAGGAAAAGGAGATATGCCAGGTCAGTTCCAGACCGCACATGGTATTTATGCCCACGAGAAGCATATTCTTGTGGCCAATAGGGCAGCAGGACAAGTGGTAAAATTTACCAAGAAGGGCAAGTTTGTGGAAACGTTTAATGATATTCCGGAAAGTAGTCTGGTATGTAATGTCTCCTATAAAGCTGAGCATTACTTCCTAAATGCCTTGCAGGCCATTGGCGAACAAAAATCGGCACCGATCTATGTGCATACCGGAGAAAAGTTGCTATCGACCGTTATTCCTGGGGATTTGGATATTCCTGTCCTAACAAACATTCATCAGGTTTGGCCGCATATTGTTACAGAAAACGGCACCAAACAATTGTACCTTCTGGTTCATGGATGGAACAAAGGCAAATTTGCCGTCCTGAAAATGGAAAAATAATAAAAAGGCCTCCTCAAAAACGGGAGGCCTTTTTTTATGGATTTATTTTATCGGAGTCAAAACAATATTGCGATAGGCCACATTGCCGTGATCTCCCTGCAGGTAAATTGGCCCTGGACTCAATACATCTGACGACATTGCTCCACCGGTAGGTCCCCAAACGGGTTGATTGTCAATTATTTTTTTACCGTTAAAGATTACCGTCACATGTCGGTCTACCAATGTAATATCAAACGACTGCCATTCTCCCGCAGGTTTTTCGGCAGCCTCACTTGGTGTAATACGGCTATAAAGGGCACCCATATTATGGCTGTCCAACTCCTTGCCATAGGAATCCACTACCTGGATTTCATAAAGTCCCCGCAGGTAAACGCCACTATTGTTGCCTTCTGGAACCATAACTTCCAACTTTAGGTTGAAATCATTAAAATCCTGTAAGGTTCTTATGTTTCCATAAGAGATATGTTCGCCATCTTCTGGTTGAACGGGATCGTTCATCAGCGTACCGTCCACCACCTTAAAACCGTTGGCCTTTTTCGGATCGATTAATTTCCAACCACTCAAATCCTTCCCGTTAAACAATTTGATCGGCTTTTCAAATTTCAACTTGGATAGATCAGGTGTGTCCGGCATTGGCGGCATACGTTTTCCCGTAAAATTTTTGATGGACACCCCGCTTCCGTCCCTATTGGGACTACTCATGGTACCCAACAAGGCATCACCCACTTTTTTGACCTCCAGGGTATAAGTTATGGTATGGCTGCGCTCGGCACTTCTTTTTACTTGATTGGTACGGGTAACAACCAAGGTATTTTCGTCCATTAGATAAACGTTGGCCACGGGAACTACACTACCACCTATCCATAATAGTTCGGCATCCAAAAAACCCTGTTCTTCATGTACTTTGAGCCAGCCTGCACCCCCGCCTTCAATTTCAAGGCCCCACATGCCCATAAAAGGGTTGGCCACAATCGGTTGTGCCTTACTATTAGCAAAGCTGTTAAAGGCTAGAAATATCAATATCATGGAAGTAATTGTCCGTTTCATATTACTGTGTTTTATTATAGATATAATTTATATTCAACATACATTGTTGTTAATAAGCTCGTGTATGAGTAAGACTGAATTTATATGCCATACATTTCGCTAAGTAAATTACGAAATAAAAAAGAATAGCATCGATGAAAAAGCAATAAGTCGAGCATCTTTAAATTATAGCTAAAATCCTAAATACATGAACACTCGAATTTCTGCCAAACCTAAGTTATTCATTGGAATCGATATTCTAAAATAAGGCTTCTTTCAATGTTTCTCAGGCCTGCCTTTGTCGGCAGGATTGCCCCGAGGTAGTTTACTTAATTAATTTTAAACCATCTCCTTGTTACAATACGTAGCTTTTTCAAAATCCCGAATATTTATTGAAATGATCGGTACTTCTGGAAGCATTGTTTTTAGTACAGTTATAATTTGTTTTGATAGATTAGCCTTTTGTTCTGTATTTCGTCCTTCCATTATATTTGCGAAAACATGGATGAAGTTATTGTGTGTGTTTCCTGTATTGTAATATTGAAAAGGATTAATTCTTACTTTTATTTCTTCAGGTAGAAATAATCTGGTTAAATCTGCAGCATCATAAACTTTTTGCATGATATCTTCTGGTGACTTCAGTTCTATAATTTGTTTGGAACAGTCTATTATAAAATGTGGCATAATTGTATTTATTAGTGAAACTCAATTTTGAGAAGTCAGTAAGACGCACTGAAAATTGCAAGTTGAACTAATCCCGCCTTTTTCGGCGGGATCTAGGTTCAATACCTCGACCCTTGGGTCGATTCCTATTATTGGGTTCAGGGCCTGCCTTTGTCGGTACACAGGCTTGCCCTGAGGTTTAATACCTTTTATTTAATTATTGTTTGAAATTTATTAACCTTGGAATGAATGTCCACTTTCAAACTTTCATCATTAATTTCTCCATCATTGAAATTATCATAGAATGAAGGCAATGAAAACGTATCTGTGATACTAGCTCCCATAAACGGGAAGTAAGCATTTGCTGATTGTAATACACTTGCCCCACCTCTTCCTCCTGGCGAAGTTGCCATTAACAGCATAGGCTTTTCTCTCCATACTTTCATATTTACACGAGATAACCAGTCTATAATATTTTTAAATACCGCTGCATAAGACCCATTATGTTCTGCGAGAGATACTATAAATCCATCGGCAGTATCAAATAACTCGTTTAGTCTTTTTATTGCAGTCGGAATGCCATTTTCTGCTTCAAAATCAGGACCATAAATTGGCAGTACATAATCATTTAAGTCAACTGAAATAACATTTACTTTTTCTAATAAGTTTGCTGTATAGCCAATCAAACTTTTGTTTATAGATTTTTGACTATTGCTTCCTGCTATTGTGATTATTTTTTTCATGATTACTGTTTTTTTGAGATTAATTTATCTATTGACCATTTTCCACTACCATTAATTACTATACTTAATGCAAGACCGATAATTAGAAGCGAATATTCGAAGCCTTCACCAGCCTGATTACCAAACCAATTCATAAAAAAGCCATGTTCTAACTGCGTTGTATAAATAATACCCAAGAACATTCCTGCTAGTGATAGTGCCCAAAACCTGCTGATAAATCCTAGAATTAATGAAATTGAGCCAAAAAACTCGATCATTATTATTGAAAATGCAATAATACCGGGTAAGCCCATTTGAGTGGTGAAGAAATCTATTGTTGCGGAATAACCATAACCACCAAACAGTCCCAGTAATTTTTGTGCACCATGTGGAAATATTACCAAACCAAGTGTTAATCTTGCAATGCTAAATCCAATCTTTGGATTTGTCGTTAAAAGTGTTTTTGCTAAATGTTTCATAATGTTTAAGATTTAAAATTGTTTATAAAGTTTTTCGGTAATACAAACCGAAAGATGATTTTTCTATAGGATTGGGTCCATACTGGTCAAAGTCAAGACCAATACCCAATTGGTGCCCTTTATAAGACACACCCGCACGTAATTGCTGAAAACTTCTGGAATGCGTTTTAAACTCGTCCCAGACAGTTAAAAACTGTCCATTTAACCAAAGAGATAGATTGTGATTTATAGGTGTGTTAAATTGAAACTGCGCAAACGCTTCAGCATAGCTATCATTGGTTTGCTCAGAATGGGCTATAGTAGGAATAATTACAAATACTACTCGTGAATGTTTTAGTGCAAACTTTGCTGACAAACGTTCTGAATACCCAGCAATACTGTTGTAATATAAAGATGGACCAATTGAAACATTCTCATTAATATTCCAGAATAACGTAGGCTGTACTCCGATCTCATCAAAGTCTTGATTTTCTTCATCTCTAAATTTTTGAAAGAAGGCCAGTGTATTAATGCTAAGAGTTTTGCTCTTATTAATGGTATAACTGGAGTATAATGTAAAATCTGTTTTATCAAGACCAGAAAACAGTTCTACTTGAGTAAATTGTGCTTGTAAGTGGTTTGCTAACCCAATTGTAAAAAACGATGTAATGATGATTATTCTTTTCATGCTTCAAAATTCCGACAGGAACACATGAAAAAAAATGAACTAGTTTAAGACTTTTACATTCTGTTGACTTTCGATATTATTTTACTCATAAATTCTGGAGTAATACCGATATAGCCTGCAAGGTCTTTTTGGGTAATTCTATTTACAATTTGAGGATATTTGCTTTTGAACTCTATATATCTTTCCTCAGCGGTTAAGGATATGCCATGGTTGGAACGTTGTATATAACTTATAAGTGACTTTTGGTATAGAATGCGATAAAACTTTTCGAATTTTGGTATTTCTTGAAATAGTAGATCATAATTAGCCCTGGATATACCCAATAATTCTGAGTGCTCTGTAGCCTTAATAAAATAAGGTGTTGGTTTTTTCATCATAAAACTTGCAATGTCTCCGGTCCAATAGTCCTCTACTGCAAACATGGATATGTGAGGAGCACCTTCTTCATCCATTGTATAAACCTTTAGACATCCTTTAGTAATAAAGTACTCGTATTTGGTAACATCACCTGCCTGCATTAAAAATGCCTTCTTCTTAACTTTAATCTCCGTAAGTAATGAAAGGTATTTTTGCTTTTCTAACTCGGTTAAATCAATAAATCTAGCTATATTGTTAAGTATTAGAGTATGTGATTCTTTATAGTACAATTTACGCTTAGTTTGAGTTGGCAGGCGTTTTTTTTAGCCATTTTCTATAATTATTGTCAACTCTTGAAGATAATCAATTATTTAAAATGGATATTCCTTTCAAGCTGGGAAATTCAGTTAAATACTCAATTCTTAATAAAAACCATGCAGTGCTGCCAAGGAAGGTTGTCTATGTTTCGGTGAAGTTTCATCCCGGCCGCTTGCATTTCCTTAATGGCCTGGGCTTCCGTCATTTTATGTAATTCTTTTATGGGCACAGACTCATCTTCACCCCTATATTCAATTAAAAACAGTTTGCCATCGGCCTTCAGGGCTTTTTTGATGGAGACCAACATTTCTGCCGGATAATTAAATTCATGATAAACATCGACCATCAGTACCTTGTCCAGCGAATTTTCTGCTATGTTTATATTTTTTTCACCACCTTTTATCACCCTTACATTTTTAATTTGGTCCCGCTCTTTGCGATTACTTATCTCTTCCAACATTTCATACTGAATATCAACGGCATAGATTAGGCCACTCTCGGCCAACTTTGCCATCTTAAAAACATGGTAACCGGATCCCGCACCAATATCCGCTATAATATCTTCCGGGTCAATAGCCATATTTAGCAGTAGGGTAGAGGTGTTTTCCTCTTTTTCACGCTCAGGACGGTCCAACCATCGCATTCCCTGATACCCCATTACATAGGCAATTTCCCTGCCCATATACCATTTTCCAATACCGTTGGGATCTCCTTTTTTATAGGTATAGTTGGCGTTAGGGGTTTTATCTTGTGCAATTCCCTGATGCCACTGTAATAATATCATGATAATGAATAAGGTCTGCGCAACTTTTTTCATAGGGTTTTAATTTTCTTGTTCCTCGGTAATGGTTAATTGTGGACAGGAATCATTACCCTATTAAAAGTAATGAAATTAATGCTTTCCCAAATTTCAATTTTACCAAGAGATTTTCCCAAGACTTGAATTGCCATAGAAACTCACTTTAATTGTAAACCCGGCGTAAAATTTTGTTAGGCCCACAATAACAGCAATCTCAAAACCAAAATAATTGGGATTCACTAGCCATAAATTTCAACAATCATTGATGTTTTTCATGTTTGTCAAGAGGTGAGCCAACTTAAATCACTAGCGGTATATTAGAACCATATTTTTTTGCGTAATGAATGGTTACAAATTATTTATATTTAGATAACCTTTCTTTTATCCAACCAATAAGTTTATAAGATTAACTTGGCAACCTAGTTGGCAACAGTATGAAACTAAATAGCATTTTACCCACCATTTTTTTATTGATCTATGGATTTGATATGTTTTCCCAAGAGATCAATACACCGGAACTTTATTTAGAACCTATCTTCCATGTAAATTACGGGGATGCTACTGCGGATAAACCCCAGTCAAAATCATGGACAAACCAATATGGGCAATGGGTGATAGTTGGGGATGCGGACGGTCCCAAATTATTAAAAAAAGAAACTACTGCCTGGGCGAGTCAATTTGAAGTAAATAAGGCATGGCTTAATTTACCCGTTAAGGCAGATGTATATAACAAGGATGATAAGGCGCATATAGTCTTGGTCGGCGAATGTGCTTTGGATGTCGTCCAAATAAGGTATTCCCACCAAAGCAAAAAATACGAACATCAATGGAAGGAATCCCTGCCTATTCCTCAAGACTGTCAATCCATTGAGACGGCTACAATCACCCGAGATTCAAAAAATCAATATTGGGTCTGTTCAGATGTGGACCAAAGAATTATGGTTTGGCACTCCGTAAATGGCAGGGATTGGTCTTATCCCATTACGCTGGCAGATAATATTAATGCAGACGATATTTCTTTAATAGTCGGACTAAAAAATCAGGTATCCGTCATCTGGTCCAACCAAAATACCCAATCCATTATGGAGCGAATCCACATTGACGGAGAAGAGCGCAATAATTGGTCGGAGCCCATAATTGTTCAACAAGGAGATAACAATGCAGACGATCACTTGAATGCTACCGTATTTAAAAATGGGGAAATGGCCTTGGCTACCAAAAACAGTGTAGACCAAATAAATCAACCTCAGTTTGTTTTGAGAATAAGGGATAAGGAGGGCAGATGGACCAACATTCCATATGAGAACCTTACTGCACAAAGAAATCCTTCCCGTCCTATTGTAAACCATGTTGAATCGGGGAAAATATTTGAAGCACATGCCGTAAAAAATAGGGAGAACAATCGATATTTTATTTCGGTCAATGAAATAGTAAAAAAGATAAATGGCTGGGAGTTTAAGGAACTCATCCAATTAAAAACCAAAATAAATGGGAAAAACGGCGATGTTACCTCCAGTAAGGCCAGTTTTTTACCCAATGAGGCCAAACTTATATTTTTTTCTGATGATTTGGGCAATGTTTATTCCTTTGACCTTGATAAGCTCTAGCAGGAATATATTAGGTGCATCAGTGTGAATTGAAGAAAAACAACTTAATGTCCCCATCGTTGGTATAGCCTTACATTTTAAAGTTGTTCATTGTAAATTATTGGGATTCGGACAATTATGTTCTAATAGTTCCTTTCCTTTCAAAAAATACTTAGCTACGATTACTGTTTCATAATAGTCCAAGTACAGAAATTGTGAATATCTATTTGTTGATTAGGGGGACAAATTTTCCTTTAAGGACTACTTTTGGCATCCTTTAAAAAAACATAGATATGAGTCAGACTTGGTACGAGTGCAAAGTAAAATACAGAAAAACACATGAAACGGGAGAGCAAAAAGTAACTACGGAAACCTATTTATTGGATGCTATATCCTATACCGAAGCGGAAAGTAGGATAAATGAAGAGATGGCCGCCTATACTAGTGAAGAATTCCTGATTACAAATATAAAGGTTGCGAATTTTTCTGAGGTGCACCCTTTTGAAAATTCAGATCGCTGGTTTAAGTCGAAAGTAGCTCTAATTGCCTTTGATGAAAACAGTGGTAAGGAAAGAAAAACCAATATCTATTTGTTGGTTCAGGCCAATGATGTAAAGGAAGCTTATGACAATACCATACAAGCCATGAAAGGCACGATGGGCGACTATAGTATTCCTGTTATTTCAGAATCTCCGATCATGGACGTATTTCCTTATTTTTCAGGAGATGAAGGGGATTTGGAACAATTGGAAAAGTTCAATGCCCTAAAGGCTTCAGGTTCGGAGCCTAATGCGCTTAATGAAGACTTGGAAGCATTGGATACTTTTGCAAATGAGGAAGTCCTGGCAGTTGGAGCTTTGGAAGGGGAAGAGGAATAGTCCAAATTTCTTGGGGTAAATATTGAAAAGAGGGCTATTAAGCTCTCTTTTTGTTTGTAAGACCGGTATTTCAAAAGCCATATGCTCATTGAAATTCTATGGAAGAACGAACCCCGCTACATTGGCGGGGTTTCCAGTTTATTGGCCGGTTCCTTAAAGAGGAACATTATTAGGCTTTGTTCTTAGGTTGTTAGGGCTTCGTGTTGCTTCTTTTTGTTCAACACTCTATCCAGTACTGTATCCTTATCCAACTTTTTGGTACAGAAGAACCAATCCTTACAATCTATTTCACTGTCTTCCATTCTGTCTTTTGCCGTACCACAGGAACCGGCGGGTCCCACTATTACATCATCACCTGGACGCCAATCGGCAGGAGTGGCAACCCCAAATTCGTCAGCGGCCTGCAATGCAATGATCACTCTGTATAGTTCATCGAAGTTTCTTCCCAAACTTAAAGGATAATAAATAATAGTTCTTATAATCCCCTTTGGGTCAATAAAGAAAACAGCCCTAACCGCTTTTGTTGAATCCTCATTAGGTTGGATCATTCCATATTTCTTGGCAACATCCATGGTAATGTCTTCAATTAAGGGAAAATTTACTTCAACATTTTTCATGCCTTTGTACTCTATTTTTTCCTTTATAGTACGTAACCATGCAATATGACTATACAAACCATCTATTGAAAGACCAACAAGCTTACAATTAGCTTCTTCAAACTTATCTTCCATGGTAGCAAAGGTCATAAACTCCGAGGTACAAACAGGAGTAAAGTCGGCCGGATGACTAAATAGGATTACCCAATTGCCTTTGTAATCGCTAGGGAAATTTATATCACCTTGTGTTGTTACAGCCTTAAATTCTGGGGCAGCATCACCAATTCTTGGCATACTGATTTGTTCTTGTACTTGATCTTGTTCCATTGTTCTAGATTTAAATATTTATGGAACTAAGGTATTTGAATTAGGTGTTTTGCACAGTGACCAATGTTACACACCTCCAATATATAGCAAATAGCAATATAAAATCGATTGCCATGTCATTTGGAGTATTATAGTCCCTATTAAAGCAATTCCAATTTGTTCTACAATAGTATCCCTCCCGAAGCTTCAATGCGCTGACCATTGATCCAGCGTGCGTCCTCGGTACACAAAAATGCCACCACACCTCCAATATCCTCGGGTTCTCCCACTCTTCCCAAAGCAGTGGCAGCAGTGACCGCCTTTCTTTTTTGCTCGTTGGTCTTGTTTTCCCCACCACCAAAATCAGTTCCTACGGCACCTGGAGCCACAACATTCGCAGTAATTTTTCTATGTGCCAATTCTTTGGCCAAGTACCTGGTAAATACTTCTACAGCAGCTTTTGCTGGAGCATAGGCGGATGAGTTGGGAAAAGTAAACCTGGTTAGTCCGGAGGAAATATTTATAATTCTGCTGCCATCTTTTAAATATGGCAAGGCTTTCTGTGTTAGGAAATACACCCCCTTGAAATGAACGTTTACCATTTCATCAAACTGTTCTTCCGTGGTTTCAATAAAAGGTTGGTAAATTCCGGTACCTGCATTGTTAATTAAAAAATCGAATTTTTCCTGCGCTGTCTCGGTTTTCAGATAAGCGGAAAGCTCAATAAAGAATTTATCAAAGGAATTTGTTCTAGCGGTATCCAATTGTAGCGCATAAGCCATCCGCCCCATATTCCTTATTTCGGCAACAACCTTATCTGCCGCCGATTTGTTGGAGTGGTAGGTGATAATAACATCTATTCCTTTTTTTGCAATATTAATGGCCATATCCTTACCTAGACCTCGACTGCCTCCTGTTACTAGTGCAATTTTGTTTTCGGGCATTATAATGTATTTTTATTTTAGTAAAATTCGGGAATAATAAAGAAAAAGACCAAGTACAATCCAATTTTGTTGAAGTCAATATTATTTTCAGTTATTGTTGTGAGCAATATAAAAGCTTATTGTTCTGTACATACTTATATAGTACTTGGGAGCATTTACTACTAAATAAATAAATAACTAACTAATTGTTTTTCCTTCCTACTTTTTAACGATTATAAAACAAAGAATAGAGCAGGTCAGGGTCAAAAAACTCCCCAAAATTAATTCTATCAAACTTTTGGCGAATAAATTGCCGAGGGTATTCAGGGCAAAAAAGACCACAAATACCCAAATAAGGATATCAATAGCCTTGTTTGTTTTTCCGCTCCCCAATAGTTTGTATTTAATTAATAGAACCAAGACCATAAAGATATTGATCAGAATGGAAAAGGTTTCAAAGGATTTCATTTCCTCAACAGAATTCAATCTGCCAGCCCAGATTTTATCATAAGGTATTTGTTCGGTGAAAATTAGGAGATGAAATATCAAAATGGTTCCGAGTAGAAAAAACATGATTTTGATAGCTACTTTCTTGTTCATTATAGTCTTTTGCATTATAAATATTAGGCAACCCTTCAATTATGATTAGGTAACCAACCGCCAGGCATTCCTTGCTTTTCTTGATAATAACGCATTGGCCTCCGCATCCCCAATAAACTTTTCCTTTTCCGAATCCCAATTAAGTTTTCTCCCCAATCTATAGGAAATCAACCCCAAATGCATGGGCAGTGTCATATTGCGGGCATAGGCAAGATTTGATTCGGGTTGGGATCTCGATTTTACTGCATCCACAAAGTTTTGTTGATGTCCAGGAGATCGGATTATGCTTTGTGGTATTTCAGGGATATCGGTCATGGTTTCTCCATTAATGGTGATTTCCCGGGAATTGTAATCACAGATTAGACTGCCCTTGTCCCCTTCAAAAAAGGCTCCGATTCCACGATCGGCAGCACCGGGAACATTGAGAGGTTCAGTGGTCCAATAGATTTTTAAATCATCGAAATCGTAATCGACTTCCAACCATTTAGGGGTGTCTGCAATACCTTCGGCCTTTTCCCCACGGGCAACAATACTTTTCAAACCTTTAGGATCCAAGGCCCAGAAAGCCACATCGGCAATATGGCACCAAAAATCGGCAAAATAACCTCCGGAATAATCCAGAAAATATCTATAAGTAAAGTGGCATTTTTCAGGAATGTAATCTACATAGGGGGCTGGCCCCAACCACATATCCCAATTTAGGCCTTTGGGTACGGCAATGCTTTTTGGATTGCCCAGATTGGGTGGTGCCCCCGTTTTCCATAAGCGAACCGTATGCACCTTGCCAATGGCACCCGACTTAATAATTTCAACAACTCGGTGATAGTTGTCGGTAGCATGAATCTGGTTGCCCATTTGAAATATTCGGTTGTGCTTTTCCAAATTTCTGAGCATCATCTGCCCTTCCTTAACATCATAGGAAAGTGGTTTTTCACCATATACATCCTTTCCTGCCTGGAAAGCCAAAGTTGCAATCTGGGCATGCCAGTGGTCCGGGGTTGCACAGGTAATGGCATCTATATCATTACGATCCAAGATGTGCCTAAAATCCCCATATCCTTTTACTTTTTTACCAGGTTGCAGGGTTTCCATAGTTTTAAGGCTATTGGCCAAGTGTATTTCGTCTACATCGCAAAGTGCTACTACATCAACTTCAGGCAATGCGCTGAACCATTTCATATGGCTGTTGCCCATGCCTCCAACGCCAATGTGGGCCACCCGTAGGCGATCGCTAGGAGCAAAGTGGCCATAGGCCGAAGGCAAAAGTGTTAGGCCCAGTAGTCCTAAACCACTTTGTTTTATAAATTCTCTACGTTGTTGGTCTTTAACTTTCATGAACGTTTAGTTTAATTAATAGTAGTAGTACAACCATAACTAAAAAATTAGATTTGGACCTATCTTATTTCTTGAGCTTCGAGAATAACCATTCTCTTCTTAAATCTTGTTGTTCAGGGTAGGTCCAATGTTGCGTTTTTTGGAAAAGATGTAATTCCTTCGGAGCTGTAATTACATTATAGGCGGAATAGGTAGAGGCTGGGGGACATACATTGTCATTATAGCCCCAACTATACCAGCCTGGTGCTTTTACAAAACGTGCAAAATTTACGACATCGTAATACTTTGAAACTTCTATTTTCTCTGGTTTATTCGTGAATTCGTCCACGAAAATCTGTGGCCAACCGCCGGCACGTCCATGTAGAAATCCGGTCATATCAGACAGGGCAGGGTAAAAGGCTGCCAAATAATCAATTCTATCATCCAATCCGGCCGTTACAATGGAAAGCGCACCTCCCTGGCTACCACCGGTAACGGCAATATCTTCGCCGTTAAATCCCTCTACACTTTCTATAAAATCTACCGCTCTAACACAACCTAGATAGACTCGTCGGTAATAGGCATTTTCCCTATCATCCAGATTAAAGGTCTGGTAACCGTTCAAGGCCCCTTTGCCAAGATCATCATAAACACTTTGGTCCAGGTTTACAGGAATACCGTGAATACCAATGGTAAAGGAGATGAATCCTTCTGCCGCCTCGTCAATTTCCCCATAATAAGGGCGTATGCCCGCGCCCGGTACATGTAGAATGGCAGGATATTTTCCTGCCTTCTTGGGCTTGGTAAGAATACCATAGATTTTCCCTTTAATGTTATCCAACCTCACATGGTAAACATCTACCTTATCGGTACAACGTTCGGGCATCAAGGTCAATACCGCGTTCATGGGAACTTGATTCAATTCTTCCCGATTTTTTTTCCAAAACACCTCAAAATCTTTAGGTAAGGTGGTAGTGGGTTGTATTTTGTTTGGTGCAAAGCCCACTGTGGTGTAGGATGAATATTCCTTTCCATCTACCTTAACTTTTACTGTACAACGCAGGAATCCAGGTTCGGTAAATTTTTTGGCCTTTATTTTGGTGGAATTGTTTTTGAGGATGCGGGTACCTTCATCCCAAATTTTTAAGGTTCTATATCCTGGATCAGGTTGAATGGTATAATTAATTTCGATGCCGTCCAGTGGTACATTGTTTTTGTAAACAGAAATTGAAAATTCAGCCTGATCGCCAAGAGAGTAAGCCCAGTCGGCATGGTTTGGACTCACCATGACCTCTACCAGTTCCTGGCGGGGTTGTGCACTTAAATAAAAGCTAAAAAGGAGAAAACACGCAAGGGCAGTAAAAATTTTCATTTTCATTTTTTTTGGTTGGTTTGTATTCAATATTCAGCTACACCGGGGGAGTATGCATAATATGGCGTGATAGAAATTGGTAATGATTCCTTGCCACTTTTGAAAGATAATAAATATGGTTGAAATTTTGGTCTATAAATGAACAAGACCCCACAATGTGAGGTCTAGATTTTTGTAAATGCTTGGATTATCTAAGACTTAGGACTCTGATTCGTCCATTTCCATAATCAAATTTGCAATAAGCGCTGTCCATCCCGTTTGATGAGATGCCCCAAGACCCTTGCCATTGTCACCATCAAAAAATTCGTAAAATAGATGTTGGTTTTTGAAATGTTCATCTTTGGAGAAAAGTTTATTCCGGTCATCCGCATGGTATTGGAATTTACCTTCGGAATTGGGCTCGAACAACCTTACCAACCTTTTGGTAAGCTCGTTGGCTATTTCATTTAGATTGAGTTTCTTGCCGGATCCAGTAGGGAATTCATATTGATAGGTAGGTCCATAGAAGGTATAATATTTTCGCAAGGACTGAATGATCATATAATTCAACGGCATCCAAATGGGACCCCGCCAATTGGAGTTGCCCCCAAACATATTGGACCTACTTTCACCAGGTTCGTAGTGAATGGTATAATGACCGTTGTGCTGAAATACAAAAGGATGATCCTTGTGATACTTTGAAAGGGAACGAATCCCGTAGTCTGATAGAAACTCATCTTCATCCAAGAGCCGTATAAGGAGTTTTTCCAATCTATAGCCCCTCATGATCGAAAAAAGATAGTTGCCATCCTTGTTGGCCTCCTCTATATTGGAGATTAGGGAAGCCAGATCTGGTCTGGTCCTAACAATTTCGGCGGCCCTTATTTTAAACTCCTTCAATTGTTCAAAGAGGTCCTTGTGAATGATTTCAACGGCAAATAAGGGAATTATACCTACCAAGGAACGTACTTTCAATCTACTTGTTGCCCCGTTCGAAAGCTCAACTACGTCGTAGTAAAAGTCGTCCTCATCATCCCACAGGGAGATATCTTTTTTCCCTATATGGTGCATGGCCCAGGCAATATTCAGGAAATGCCTGAAGAATTTGGCCGCAGACTCCTCATACACTTTGTTGGTCTTGGCCAGTTCCAAAGACATGCGCAGCATATTTACCGTAAACATGGCCATCCAACTTGTCGCATCGGCCTGCTGCATTCTGCTAACGCCAGGGGGCATGTGATTGCGATCGAACACCCCAATGTTGTCCAAACCCAAAAATCCACCTTCAAAAAGATCGGTGCCATGTTTATCTTTTTGGTTTACCCACCAAGTAAAATTGATAAGTAGTTTTTGGAAGGCATGTTCCAGAAACTTGGTGTCCCCTTCACCAGTGCGAAGTTTATCCTTTTCATAGACGTTCCAAACCGCCCAAGAATGAACAGGTGGGTTAACGTCACTAAAATTCCACTCGTAGGCCGGGATTTGCCCGTTGGGATGCATATAACTCTCCCGCAATACCAACAGCAATTGTTCTTTTGCAAAATAGGGATCTATTTCCACAAAGGAGACCATATGAAAGGCAAGGTCCCAGGCAGCATACCATGGATACTCCCATTTGTCGGGCATGGATATTACATGCCTATTGGTAAGGTGTTGCCAACTAAAATTTCTAGCGGCCGCACGGAAGGGTTTTGGTTCCCCGGGCCCCCCAAAAAGCCATTTAAAAACATCATAGTAGTAGAATTGCTTGGTCCACAACAGACCTGAAAAAGCACTTTTGGCAATGGATTGGTGGGCTTCTGGCAGATCGGTCTTTAGGATATTGCCATAAAAATCCTCACTTTCTTTTATTCTTTGATCGAACACGGCGTCAAAATCGGACCAGGGATTCTCCAATTTTTTCTTGCTTAGCCGTATCCTTATGCTTTTTTCTTCTCCCGCCTTAAGTTTAAATTTATACCATACGGCCGACTTGGATCCATTTTTTTCCGGATTTACAGTGGGCTTACCATTTACCACATGGTCATTGATGCCATCCTTAACATAGTCCACCTCATTGTCCACATTATAAATACGTTTGTTGTTGGTCTCATTTTCACAGAACAGCTGTTCACCATCTTCATGGTAGAAATAATGCCTTCCGTTTCTTATACTTCTGGATTGTATACAATTATTGCCAATAGATTTGATACTAGGACGGCTAAACCGCTTATTGTGCTTCCAAAAATTTCTGAACCAGAGGTGTGGAAGTACGTGTATCTTAGCCCTTCTACGACCTCTGTTGACCACCGTGATTTTCATTAGAATATCTTCTACATCTGCTTTGGCATATTCAATATAACAATCAAAATAGGCATTGTTATTAAAGGATTTGGAATCCAATAGCTCATATTCCATGTCTTCCCGACTACGAATGTTGTTATTGACCAACTCCAGATATGGAAATTTTTTCTGTGGATATTTATATAGGTATTTGCAGTAGGAGTGGGTTGGTGTGGATACCTGATGAAAATATAGTTCCTTAACATCTTCCCCGTGATTACCCTGGTTATTGGTAAGACCGAACAAGCGTTCCTTTAAAATTTTATCCTTTCCATTCCAAAAGGCAGGCGCCAGGCACATTATTTCCCTAGAATCGCAAAAGCCGCCTATACCTTCTTCTCCCCATCTATAGGCATTGCTACGTGCTTTTTCATGATCTACAAAATCCCAGGCATGTCCATGCTCACTGTAATCCTCCCGAACGGTGCCCCATTGTCTTTCCGCCAAATACGGACCCCATTTTTTCCAATTTTTGTAATTGTCGGGAACTGCCAGTCTTTCTTCCTCAGCAATTTTCGGGGTAAAATGTGCCATTGAGATCTTGTTTAGGTGTAAATAGTAGAATTAAACCATAGATGTTAAAAACCGGTATGCTCTATAGCTATACATAAAGTTTGAACAACTATTTTTTCATACTGGTATTATGGTAAAAATAAGATTAATTAATTCAGTTGGTAAATATGCGGTTCAATATTGCCTAATTGTTATTTTTAAGGACATTCTTTTGTTATCCCATTAAAAAATAAGGTCCAAACTAAGGAAGTCATATTGTATTTACGCGGTTTGGGTAGTTGCCCAGTCTTACTTTTACGAAAGGAGATAGCTTTTTTAAGGATTTGTTGGACAATCTATAGTGTCGATCCTTTTAAGGTATTGATGCGCAAGCTGTTCTTTTTAATTGGCAACTACATTAGCAGGAATGTTGCTGTGCATTGCGTCTTCAATTTTGTCCAGAAGGTCTTCCGGTTCAAAAGGTTTAAAAATGAAACCATTCATGCCACTTTCGATAATTTTGCTCTTTACCTCCATAAAAACAGAGGCGGATAGTGCCATTATAGGGGTAACTGTATTAAATTTTCTTATTTCTTTGGAAGCGGTATATCCGTCCATTATCGGCATCTGAATGTCCATAAGTACGGCATCATAATTATTTTCCCGAACCTTATTTACAGCATCTTGTCCGTCATAAGCCACATCAACGACAAGGTTGGCCTTTTCCAAAATTTGCCTGCCCACCATAACATTGATCTGATTGTCTTCCACCAACAAAATTCTTTTTCCCTTTAGATCATGTTCTTTTTTCTTGGTGGCTTGTTCCAGTTCCTCGTTCGAAGCCAATTTTAACTGCAAATCGAAATTAAAACTACTGCCAACGCCCGGCTCACTATCAATTTTTACTTGTGACCCCATGGCTTCCACTATACTTTTTACAATGGGCAGCCCTAGGCCTGTTCCACCATACAAGCGATTTGTACTGGTTGAAGCTTGGGTAAATGCTTGCCATACTTTTTCATGCTGATCCTGGGCAATGCCAATACCGGTATCCTTTATTTCTGTATGCAAAAGGACAGTATCTGTGGTTTCGTTTAGTTTTGTGATCCTTAGGGTTACACTTCCTTCATCGGTGAACTTGATAGCGTTTGAAACTAGGTTGTTTATTACCTGGTTAAAACGTACTATATCTAACTGTACAATGGGAAGATCATCATCAATTTCCAATTCCAAGGTAATACCTTTCCGTAAACAACTTGGCTCATGAATTTTTTTAATTTGTTTTACGGCCAACATTATATTGGTAGGAATTGGATCCAAGGTAATTGTTGTGGATTCCATTTTACTGAAATCCAAAACATTGTTAAGCAGGTTCAGCAAAATCTTCCCTGAGTAGTTCAGCGCTTCTATATTCTGCACCTGATCTTGTCTTGGATTGGAATCCCCCAATATGTGCGAGAGGCCGGTAATAGCATTTAAAGGGGTCCGTATCTCATGGCTCATCATACTCAAAAATCTTGATTTGGCGTTAGATTCCTCTATGGCTTCTTCGCGCTGGTTGTGGATGCTGGAATAATACTGGGCATTTATATAGGAGAAATAAATTAACTGATAGGTTACCAATAAAATAGTGGTACTAATGGAGACAGGATAAACATATTTACCAGCCAGTTCAGGATCCATATGGATATTGGTGAACAGATTAAAATCCGTATAATACAAGAGAAACCAAAGCAGCATTGAAAGTCCTGAAAATAGGGCTATAATCTGCCGCTCACGTCTAAAGGAAAAGGTTACAAAGGGTAGGGCCAAGGCGAACATTAAAATAAACTCAACACTACCTGCTTTTCCAATAAATGAAGCGGTGATGGCAACACTTATATTAAAGTTAATCATGTAGATAAAGCGCGCAAGGGTAAGGTTTCCTTTTTTAGAAACAAGCGCCGAAATAATAAAAAAGGGTACCGTAGCCCCAATATATGTGCTCAATTCCATCAAACCCAAGCTCCTGGCAATAAAAAACCAAATTGTGGATATCAGGGTTGTTAATATCGATAAACAAAATACCAGTTTTACTCGTCTAGAAGAGAATTCAGCCATTGGTTTTAATAAATTAACGCAAAATAGGTGTACAATTGGTACTGGAACCCGCCATTTTTGCGATGATTATAGAGTTCACTTCACTAGAACGATTATATCCTTTATTTATTATAGGTAAATTCTTACAATTTAGATTGGGAACCCAATCTTGCAGGGAGAAGGGATTATATTAAAGAGTGAAAATTCATCAATAGTGGTATGTGATTAAATCTCTTCAATTATTGATTTTCCGCAGGATTTATTACCACTTGTCCATTGCCAATTTTCGTAAAGTCTGATTTTTCCGTTGGACAGAATTTCCGGTCTTGAATTGCAGACCCCGGTCATTAATTCTCCTTTAGCGTTAACTTGATGATACCGCATGTCTATATTCCCGTCCGGGTCTACCAAACCTATCAAATGTCCTCTTATAATTTCCCCACCTTCATAATCGGAAGTCAATATATTGCCTTTTTGCCGGTATTTAAAAATGGTTTCAGGGGAAGTTTCCCCATTTTCCGTGTTTTGGACGGTTCTAAATTTCTTATTGTTATAATTCATGGGGATCTTTACATTTAAAATCAATCCTACTTGGTATATACTATTTCGCCCCCAAAAATGGTCATGGCTATCTCGGTATTTAAAAGCTCCTTTTCAGCAACCTTCATTAGATCCTGGTTATAAATAGTGAAATCGGCTAATTTACCAACCGTTATAGAGCCCTTAATGCCCTCTTCAAAGGCGCCATAGGCCGCATCCAGGGTATATGATCTAAGTGCCTGCTCCCGTGTCATCTTTTCTGCCGGCTCATAACCTCCATCCGGGGTACCTTGTAAAGTCTTTCTTGTTACACTCGCATAGAAACTCGCGATTGGGTTTAGTGGTTCCACTGGTACATCGGTGCCGTTCACAATGGGGATACCACTTTTTAAAAGGCTTTGCCACATATAGGCACCTTCTTTTATTCGTTGTTCTCCCAAACGGTCAATTGCCCAAGCCCTATCCGAAGACATGTGTATAGCTTGCATTGCCGGAATAACTTTTAATTGGGCAAATCGGGGTATATCTTCAGGATGTAAATGTTGAGCATGCTCTATCCGGAACCTGTGATCGGTTGCCAATTGGGGCAATTCGGTAAAGGCCGATTCGTATCGGTCCAGCACTTCCTTATTGGCCCGGTCGCCTATAGCGTGTGAGCATACCTGAAAACCGTACTGTAGACCGTCAATTGCGGTTTCTTCCACAAAATTCATTGGGAGGGTTTCGTGGCCAAAATGTCCAGGCCTATCGGTATAGGCTTCCAACAACCAAGCCCCTCGCGAACCCAGGGCCCCATCACAGTTTAGTTTCACGGAGCGGATAGTTACTAAATTATCGGGATCTACCATTGGACCCTTTTTATACCATTTGTTCAACAACTCTTTGTCTCCGCCCGTTAGCATGCAGTACAGGCGAATTTTCATTTTATCCTTGGCTTTCATTTCTTCGTATAGCGCAATGGTCTCTCTACCTATTCCCGCATCGTGAAACCCGGTAATACCATTTTTATGGCAGGCGGCAACCGCCATTTCAAATGCTTTGATATCTTTTGCAGGAGTGTTCTCGGGTATGTGTTTTGTAATAAGGCTTTGGGCAAGCTCATTGAAAATGCCCGTTGGCCTTCCCATGGCGTCCCGCATTACTTCACCACCTTCGACCTCAAATTTGCTGATTCCTTCCATGTCCAATTCCATTAGGCCGGCAATTTCCATGGCCTTGGCATTGGCAAAACCTGCATGACCACTGGCGTGCCCCAAGTAAACCGGATTGTCAGGGGAAACTGCACTAAGTAAATCATGTGTTTGAAAGCCATTTACTGTTTCTGAGGGCATTTCCGTCCATTTGCTTTGATGCCATCCTCTGCCCGTAATCCATTCTCCCGGCGCTGCAGTTTTAACTCTCTCAGCTACAGCATCTACTATTTCTTGATAGCTGGTGGTGTTATTGAGATCTAAGTTCAATTCATTGTAACCCAATCCCATGAAATGGCCATGCCCTTCTATTAATCCTGGGGTCATGGTTTTACCATTAAGATCCAACAGTTGTGTTTTGTCGTTTTTGTATTGTTCGGCTTCGGCAAGACTACCGGCGAAAAGGATAGTATTTTCCTTCACGGCTACAGCTTCTACCATTGGCCTAGTAGTATCCACAGTATAAATATTACCTCCAAATATAAGTAAGGTGGCAGATTCTTGTACCGTACCCTTACAGGCTGTGAAAAGCAGGAAGCTTATGGACATTCTTACGAAGAGAGAATTCCGCAATCGCATAAATATTAGTTTTAAGAAAGCTGAATTTACAATTTTAGGTGGAAACTAAAGGCAATGCAATGAGCAATTTCATTTTTAAAATTAAAAATAATTATAGTAAACCAAAGCGCAATAACAAACTGGGCCAACATGTCCAAAGGTATGCTTACCTTGATTGGAACTGCTTGGTTGCACTATTGGTCTTCCACACAAAGAACAAAGTTTAGGTACTAATTTTCAATTTTTAGCGGACATTTATTTTAGCAATTAGGTGGCCATTATTGGAACAATTGTTTCTTGGAGCATTTATCTAGCTTCGATTGTTTTGAGCCATTCAGTAATTACCAATAAATAATCGGGTGTTAATAATTGAAAAAAGGGAAATTCATTATTAACGTACATCATGGAATGGGAGGTGTTTTTTAAAGTAATGACCTTGTAATTATTTGAATTGGATTTTATAATGGCTTTTTCAATGGTTTTATAACTATTCATAGGGATTATTTCATCCGATAATCCCTGAATCACCATAACGGGCTGGTTTATTATCTCAAAATAGGGTAGTCCACTAAAATTCAATTTATAATCCCTTTGCACATCCTTTTCGGGAATCCAAATATGTCTGAACCAATCCTCC
>TARA_R110000796_G_scaffold68470_4_pt1 | contig 36032 bp, 27 predicted proteins | sample TARA_R110000796 | Tara Oceans TARA_R110000796 (sample SAMEA4397815) | marine metagenome | biome: Polar Biome; feature: [SRF] surface water layer (ENVO:00010504); material: water (ENVO:00002006), including particulate matter (ENVO:01000060) such as... | depth 5 m
CATTGTATGTTGATAATATGTTTAATAAATATGCTGTTACATCGGTACGTCGCTCAGATGCCGATATTACAAGTGCTAATGGCGCAGAAATACAACGTAACTATGGCCATTACATTAACCGCCCTCTTACGGTAGGCATTAAATTTAACTACAAGTTTGAAATATAATTTAAATTACATTTAAACTGTACTTAATCTATGTCATAAAGGCTCAAATTTATTTGAGCCTTTTTATTTATACGAGCTAACTATGCCCCCTAGCCTAAAGCAGTTACATCAAAGTGCCATAAATTACTTAAACCAAGGTGATGTGCAACAAGCGCATAAAGCTTTAGTTGAACTTGTTACCCAAAAACCAGACTTTGCAGACGGCTATTTTTTACTAGCTATGGTAAACCTACAAGTGGGGCAAATCTACAAAGCCATTCTGCTGATTGAAAAAGCGCAAGGTTTGCAAGAAAATGTTGAATACACAGCGCAACTGGCAAAATGTTACGCACTTACAGGGCAACTACAAAAAGCCAAAGCAACCGCATTAAGTGTTGCACTTAGCAAAATAACCAAAGCGCTGGATGCAGACACTTTAGGCGTTGCACTCACACAAGCGGGTTTACACGAACAAGCGATAAATTACTTTGAATACGCGTTAACACTGGCAAATAACAAACAAACTCCGCAAGCACAGTTCTTTTATAACTTTGGTGTTTGCGCTAAGTTTTTAGGCCTTTTTGAGCAAGCTCAAAATGCGTTTGAAAATGCTATTACTCTAAAACCATTACACCACCAAAGCCACTTTGCATTGAGCGATTTAACTAAGGCAAGTGCGCAAACTAACCATATTGAACGCTTAAAAACGGTTGCTGAACAGGTTACTCACCCCGATGCAAAACTACATATTGGCCATGCTCTAGCAAAAGAATATCAAGATATTGGCGCATTTTCGGATGCCTTTTTAGCACTGCAACAAGGTAAAGCCGATAAACTTAAAAACAGCCCATTTGATAACGAGGGATCAGCGGCTTTATTTGCACATATTAAAAAATTAAGCCTTGAACATAACAAGCCAAACGCCTCAGGTAACCCAAGCAAGGAGCCTATTTTTGTTTTAGGTATGCCGCGCTCTGGCACCACCTTAGTAGAGCGTATTTTATCAAGCCACAGCGACGTGCAATCAGCAGGGGAGCTGCAAGACTTTGGCTTGTGTGTTAAAAAAATAAGCAAAACCACCTCGCCGCACGTGCTTGATAACCAAACCTTGAGTAGCGCCTATCAAATTAACTTTGAGCAACTTGGCACTCATTACTTAAATGCTACCCGTGTAGTTACAGGCAATAGTAAACACTTTGTTGATAAACTCCCCTTTAACTTTTTTTATATTGATTTAATAACCAAAGCATTACCTAATGCAAAAATAATTTGCCTGCTGCGCGACCCAATGGACACCTGTATTGGTAACTATCGCCAACTATTTAGTATTAATAACCCTTATTACGCTTATTCGTTAGATTTACTTGATACCGCTAAATTTTATAGCCGTTTTTATAAACTCATGCAGCATTTTCAAAGTTTGCATAAAAATACAATAAAATTAGTTCAGTACGAGGAGTTAGTAGCGCAACCCGAAGTGCAAATTAAAGATTTAGTTAAGTTTTGTGATTTAGCGTGGCAACCGCAGTGTATTGATTTTCATTTAAATACAGCGCCGGTTTCTACCGCCAGTAAAGTGCAGGTTCGTCAACCGCTCAACAACAAAGCTATTGGCCGCTGGCGTGCATTTAAACCACATACAAATGAAATACAGCAGTACTTTAAAGCGCAGGGAATAGGAGTGAAATAACTGCTAAATTACTCAAGGTGAAAGGGAAAGCGTTAAAACAAAAAACATTTTGCTTTATACGGGCTCAGGCCGCGATTAAGTTAACCTTTGTTTTATTGAATTTAACTGCAACGGTTTGATGTCTAGCTACTAAACGCTAGACATCAGCTTAATTTAATTAAGTTTAAGCATCTTCGTCAACGTCTCGAATACGGTCTAAGCGCTCCAGCTCTTCTTCACGAGCGGCTTCAATTTCTTCAAGTATTGCATCAACATCTGCGGCTTCACTGTTATCTTCAAATTCACCTGTTAAAGTGGAGTTAGCCGTTAAGTTAGCCTCAGAAAACAATGCCCACATTTCTTTGGCGTATTGAGTTTGCAATAAAGCTGGGGCATATTCGCCGTAATAACGGCGCATATTATTAACATCGCGAGCAAACATTGCTTCGGCGCTATTATTCGCTGCAGCATTAACCGCTTGCGGTAAGTCAATAATTACCGGGCCTTTGCTGTCAACCAACACATTAAATTCTGATAAGTCGCCGTGGATGATACCCGCACACAACATTAATTTAATGTAATGCATCATTAAGCTATGCTGCCTAATCGCCTCTTCTTCACTAAGGGCTACATTACCTAACTGCGGTGCAACATCGCCGCTGTCATCGCACACAAGCTCCATTAGCAACACACCATCAATACAGCCGTAGGTGTCGGGTACACGTACACCGGCACTCGCTAAACGTGATAGCGCATCAACTTCGGCATTTTGCCAAATCTCTTCTTCTAATTGGCGACCATAACTTGAGCGTTTACCCATAGCACGCGCTTGGCGCCCACCACGAACTTTACGGCCTTCTTGATATTGTGCGGCTTTTTTAAAACTACGTTTACTGGCTTCTTTATAAACTTTAGCGCAGCGAATATGATCGCCACACTGCACTACAAAAACATCGGCTTCTTTACCGCTCATAAGCCTGCTGAGTACGTCATCAATTAAACCATCATCAACTAGCGGTTGTAGGCGTTTAGGAATTTTCACAGATTTTCTGCTAAATAAAAGGCGCTAATAACGTTTATTTTATTAACTTGGTTATGGTTGTCTAGGTGGTTCAAACGAGGTGTTACCTTTGCGGATTAAGTGCGATTATAGAGTAGTAGCAAGCAGTAAAAACATTTAAGTGTAAACTAAGCAGCTACATATATGTGGCTAGAATAAGCGACTCAAGCGTAAAAGCCAACCGCATTTTATAATTTTTCAGCTTTTTTAAACAAACTTTAATACTGGCTGCATTTACTGCAATAAAATTGATGCCTAACTACAATAAATAATGGCTATTTAGTATATGCAGTAACGCCAAAACGAGATTTTATTGCTGCAAAGACTTATGCGTTACTCGATATTTTAAAAAAGCACTTCGCTGAAGTCACCTTAGGCACTAAGCACCACTTATAACAATGAGCATTGTTGTTATATATAACAAATGATAACAACCAGTTAAAAACAAAAACGAAAAGAGTTTAAATTTTATTCGACTCTAGTATTGAGTTAAATTAGATAATGTTTACAATATCAATAAGGTGCTGCTTAATTAATATAAAATAAATTTCTCGTTTTTATTAATGCTATGCGCTCAGACACATTAACTATTATTTAGGAACTTTTCTGAGTGACTCCAGCACAACATTCAGCATTATTTGCAGCCCAACAACAGATTATAGAGCAGATCGCATTAGGTGTAGATATACACCTGTGCCTGCATAATATCTGCGAGCAAATTGAAGCAATAATTGACTCTAAAAATGCTAAAAGCTCGATTTTAACTCTAGAGGGAAACCAACTTCGCCACGGTGCTGCGCCTAAACTTCCCCCTGAATATTGCCAAGCAATAGACGGTATTACAATTGGAGATAATGTAGGCTCATGTGGCACTGCAGTGTACACAGAGCAACAAGTTATTGTTAGTAACATAGCTACTAGCCCACTTTGGGCTAATTATAAAACTATTGCATTAGCACATGGTTTGCAAGCGTGTTGGTCTACTCCTATTTTTTCCTCAGACAACAAAGTGCTCGGTAGTTTTGCCGTTTATTACACCCATCCAAACGCACCAACCGCATTAGATTTAAAGCTTATTGAACGCTTTACTCATTTATCGGGCCTAGCAATAGAAAAAGCGCGCTCTGTCGCAAGAGAAAAAGCACTTAGTTTAGAGCTACAACGTTCTAACGATAAATTAAAAGCATTTATTGAGGTGATCCCCGATTTAGGAATCATTTTTGATGAACAAGCGCGGTATATTGAAAGTTATGGTGCTAGCAACGAGTTGCAATGTAATAGCTTAAGTAATGAGCAACGCATAAGTTCGCTACCATTAGGTGATCCTAATAAAGTAATCTCTATCATTACTAAAACACTGAAAACAGAGCAAGTACAACTGTACGAGTACGAACTTAATTGTATGGGTAACCGACATATTTTTGAAGCTAGAACGTCAATTATTAATAACTACCTACTTGATGAGCCAAATAAAAAACATGTTTTATGGATGATACGCGACATTACCGAGCGTAAACTTGCTGAAGAGCAAGTTAAAGAGTTGGTATTTTACGACCCATTAACCACATTGCCTAATCGCCGCATGCTAACTGACACGCTTGAATTGATGATCAGCGAATCTAAAAAGCAGCTTTCATTTGGCACTCTATTATTTTTAGATTTAAATGACTTTAAGCGCATTAATGATTCATTAGGCCATGTTATCGGTGACGAGGTTTTACTAGAAGTTGCTATGCGGTTAAAAACCGTTATTAAAAATGCAGGTATTATTGCGCGAATTGGTGGCGATGAATTTGTAATTTTACCTAAGCACCTAAGTAGTAATAAAAACAATGCACAAAGCCAGGCAATAGTGTGTGCCAAGCAAATACTCGACTGCTTCAAAAACCCATTTAAAATAAACAACTGTAGTTATAAAATTACCGTCAGTATTGGCATTAGTTTTATTGAAGGCCCAGACACAACAAGCAACGATGTATTAAAGAGGGCCGATACAGCTATGTATAGCGCCAAAAAATTTGGCGGCCATCGTTTTGCGTTTTACGATCCGGCACTGCAACACGAATTAGTCTTACGTTTACAATTAGAAAGCGACATTATAACTGCAATAAAAGAAAAGCAGTTTGCGGCTTACTTTCAGCCGCAACTTGATTGCCAAGGTAATATTATAGCCGCGGAGGCATTAATTCGCTGGATACACCCTATAAAAGGCATTATATCACCCTACTACTTTATTCCTGTTGCGGAACAATCTGGTCTGATTGATCAATTGCAAAGCAGTGTATTGTTTGACGCCTGCATGTTAATTAAAACGCTAGAGCAAACACAGCTGCTTCATGATTCATTTTGTGTTGCTATTAATATTAGCGCCTGCCAATTTATAACACATTCCTTATACAACAATATTGTTAGTATTGTAGATGCGTTTGGTATATCTCCTACAAGATTTAAACTGGAGATAACCGAAAGCATTTTACTGGATGACATGGCTGAAAATATTGCACAAATGCAGCAGCTCAAAGCTAAAGGGTTTAGGTTTTCGATTGATGATTTTGGCACTGGTTATTCATCGTTAGCCTATATACACACTTACCCCGTTGATGAGCTAAAAATAGATAAAAGCTTTATTGATAAAATACATGAAGGTAATAGAGGGTCTGCCATTGTAAGTACTATAACCTCACTTGCGCACAACCTTGGCTTTAATGTTATTGCCGAAGGCGTTGAAACCGCAGAGCAAGCTAAAACACTCGCACAACTTAATATTACCGGTATGCAAGGCTATTATATGGCTTATCCTATGCCCGCAGCTGAGTTTATTTCTTGGTTAAAACAACAGCTTAACAGTTAGTAACAGCAAAGAATAAGAAGCGCAGCCCCCCCCCCCTTAACCTCTTTATAAATAATTTACTTAAAACTATGTTTGCAAATGTATTTTAGCCTTTTTGAACCTCAAAGTGGTTAAAGTGAACTACCCATCGACGCCACTTCGTGTCGATCAATGGGTTTTCTCGGAGTTTTTTGGATAAAATAACGTGTCTGGTTTTATTTCTAACTGAAACTTACTGTGACACGTTAAAATTTTATTCTGATTTATTAGCTATTTTTTGTAAATTCTCGTGAATTTTGAATAAAACGATAAGTAGTTCACACCAAATTCTAGCGCCAATTACACCACCAACAATAATACCAAGCCCAGCCCAAAAACCACCATCGTACTGCACAAACATAGTGGTTACACCAGAAATTACAGCACCTAGTAACATTAACCAATATACAAAAGTAATGATTTTAGGTGTCAGCATAGATTCAAAGAAAAAAATATCTTTCATTTTTTAGTCCTTTTAAAATAGTCAGTAAATTTTTATTTCACAAAAAATGAGCGCTTACTAGCCCTCATAGTTATTATCTAGCTAGCCTTAATAAAGCTAACTGGCTGTATATTTAATTAAAGCTAATTACGCTATTAAATTAAAAATTAGGTGTCGCAGTTACTTATTTAAATTATCGAGTTCTTTTTCTAAGTCTTTCATTGCTTTTTGCGCTTTGAACTCTTCGTAAAGCGCTTCGCGTGAACCGGGATCTAAACGTTTTCCCGATTTAGCCACTAGGTTATTAAAGGTATCTTGTGTGTTGCTCATTACTACTAAGGTACAAAGTTGTTTTTTACCATCTAAACGTGCAAATGCTACTTCTTGAGGTATAGCGCCAACAAGACTTTGCTCTGCAACTTGTTTACTTACTTGCTCAAATGTACCACCTACATTTAGCTCATCATTACTTTGCGCTTTACGTTGATATAGACGGTCCATAACACTTGCTTTTACTTGTATTTGCTGCGATAAATCTGCACGCGCTGCTGCAATTGCCTGCGCTCTGTCTGTAGACATACTGCCCGACCAAGGTACACATGACGAAGAAGCTAAACCTTTATCTGATACAGGTAAAAGTACCCAATTTGGTACTGAATCATTTTTAGCAAGCGGTGCTGATTGCGTTTTCTCTGTACTTGAACACGCACCTAACGCCAAAGCGGCGATTACTGGTAATAACTTTTTCATATTTAAATTCCTTTCAATTGTGCTTGATAATATGCGGTGCGTTTAACCACCTTTTGTAAATAATTGCGGGTTTCTTGTGCAGGTAAGTTGTTCACCATATAGGCATAAATCTTATCTGCCGACATTGCATTAGCAGCAATACTTGCCTGATTTAGTGAGTTTGAGCCGCTGAGAGTTTTAGCTACATTGCCTGGGCCAGTATTATATGCGGCTATGCTCATATACAGTCTTGATTGCTCGTTACGTACATTTTTAAAATAACGATTACTTAAAATATGCAGATAAGTACTCCCTGCTTCTACGTTATTATCTGCCTTAAATAAATACTCAGGGCTAAGCAATAACGGCTTACCTTGCAAGAAGTTACTCACATCTTTACCCGCAGAGGTAGGCACTATTTGCATTAAACCAAATGCAGGGATAGGTGAGCGTGCCAGTGGGTTAAAGCTCGACTCAGTATGTATTATGGCTAACAATAAGGCTGGCTCTAAGTTATAACGCGCAGCTTGTACTTTTACCTCTGGCAAATAACGCTTTGCTTGGTTTGAAAGCGTATTAGCAGGCAATTTGTAGCTAATTGTCACCCTATCTTTTTGCTTAGTTATTACAGGAGCCTTTGCAGCTAATACCTCTTGTACAATTTCTGTAGAGAGCACTGTTTGCTCAGCTACTTTTTTAGATTGAGTAGCGGTTAGTGGTTTACTTTGCTCAACCTTGTTATTTAAGGGCTTGCCTGTTGAGATAATGCTTTTACTGTTAAGTGTGTTATTTGCTGTAATATAAATTGGATCTTTGGCAAGCGTTTTATCTACGGTTACCTGTGAGAGCTCGTTTAACTGCTCTTTTGCATATTCAACTGCTTGCTCATCGCTTTTGCTACTTAATAACTCAACAACCACTTCACCGCTTTCAAAGTTTACACTGGTGCGTTTATTTAAATCGTCACTATATTTGACCCACACTTTTGAGCTAGGTAGGTTTGGGTCTTGCCATTTCGCAGTTATTTGTTTTAAATAAGCACTCTCAGCATCACGCCAGGCACTCACAAACGCTTCAAACTCTTGCTTTTGTTGTTGTTCGTACTGACTAAACTCACTTTGACGCTGCTTTAAAAAAGCCTCAAATTCGGCTTCATCACTTGTTTTGGCTAGGCTATTTAAGCTTAAAGTAAGGCATGCAATAGTACTTAACCTTAGTAAGTATTTACTTTTCAAGTACACTTTTTATATCCTTATAAATTAAAAGTAGCTGCTTAAATCATCTGCGCTTTGCTGCTCATATTCAGCCTCTGCGGCTAAACCTAAACGTTTACAATCAATACTTTCACACTGTTGCATTAATGAAATAACTTGTTGGTAGCGCTTGTCTTTAAACCATACTTGCGCCACAGACACTTTCGCGTCATCAAGTTTAAGTTCATCGGCTACTAAGTATTTATCTAGGTAAGCTAGGCGCTCGCTTTGCGGTGATTGGTCGGCAACAAGTGCAACGGCATCAGATATAGTCGATGGATGAGCCATTGCTATTTTAAGTAATGCACGCAAGTTATTTTTATCTTGCTGTTTGCCTACTTGCCATGCTGCTCTAATTGCTAAACCTGCCTCGTTTATGTCTGCAGCAGCAGGGGTAACAATACCTGTACAGGTTAGCCATTCTTGCTGTTTTTCTTGCTTATACCCCGTAACCTCAGCTTCAATAAAACTCACCGATTCTGGTAAGGTAATATTAAGCTTATTAGCTAAGGTACTTTTTATAATACTGCGCTCAGGCAGGGTCAATGCATTACGACATGCCTGCTCAAGCGCATTTTTTGCACTCGATTTTAACGCCTTAACTCGGGCGTATTGACCATTAGCCTGACTTTTAAAAAAAGCAGTTTGCTGTTCAATTGTTTGCTCTGAGTCGAAGGTGGCCGAAGCCACCAACGAAAGCGCTAAAATAGATGCTAGCATTAAAGCTCCTCTTCACTCGCTACTTTACCCGAAGCACCTTGTGGATTAGCCGCTTTTTCGTTTAAACCACCCACCGCTTTAATTTTATGACCTGAACGACTCATACCATTTACTGTATTGCCGTTATTGCCTGTCATTTCTTTAGCTGCTTGACGTGCCGTTGCTTCTAAGCTTGGCGCATAAACAGCAACGCTGTACTGCCAAAAGCCGTCATCGCTTGCAAAGCTTTTTACACTCACACCTGGTGGTAATTTACCTTTAGACAATGTTGCATATTCATCAGACATTTTTAATTGGTTTAAAAATGTATTTCTATCCTCTTCTAGCACTTTTACTTGCTGTGGATCATTTAGGTTAGGATCGTCGTATTCAAACTGCTGGGTACCTTCCATTTGCTTTTCGTCAAAGCTACCTTCCCAATATACTTTCTCTCCTTGCATAGTGGCTAAAAGCGCTGAGCGTGCACGCGTTTGCGATTGTGATTTAGCAGCGCCTTTTAATTTACGTGCCACTTTATTATTTTTATTACCACGTATTATTGCCGAACCATAACCTAGTACTATTACTTCTCCGCTATCGGCGTTAGTTAACACTTTTGCGCCAACCGGCGGTAAAACACCTGATTTAACATCACTAATTACTTGTTGAAAAATAGCATTTGGCTCTGTAGTCACAGCAACTGCACCTCGGTTACCTTTTATTTGCGAGCGTGTTTTAGGTGTCGATATTAAACTAACGCGTACTCCTTTTTCTTCATTGTTATCGTACACGTCATAAGTAACAAAACCTGCTAAAGAACCCGATACCGACTCCTTACACGCTTCCATCATATTTGTTTGCTCGTTTGCAACACCCTCAACACCGGTATCTATTACATCCATTGTTGCACTTACTACATTGCTACATTGGTGCTCAACACCTTTCATGTTTTCTATTAATTGCTTTTTAGCAATTAAATAAGCCTGATTATAAGCGCCTCGTTTTGAAAGCAATGTCGCATTCATGTTGTCATAAGTGTTATAGCTAGCACTACCAATTGATAAAATACCAGTACCACTGCCTACTTGAATCATTTTTATGCCGTCTTCATCGTCATCAATCAGCGCTTGATGGGCAACAGCTACCGCTACATTAGTATCTTTTGCAACCACTACATCGCCCGACACTTGGGCTTGATCTGCGTTAGCTACTTGTGCACCAGGGCGAGCTGGGATCATGTCTGTTAAACTAAATTCTTCAGCTGCAATTGCAGGCATAGCTAAAACCATTGCTAATGTTAATATTTTCAATTTCATCATCTGTCCTTATTTGTACCTGAGTGTAAAGTCGTTTTCGATTGTAATTTTAGAAAGTGTTTTTGCGGTAATCGTTGCTAATGCTTGATCAAGTGCATGGGCAAGCTCACCGGTATTACCTTTGTATCTAAGGCTTGCAACTGTATAGTCACTGCGCTTATCGATAGCTACGTCGCTTACACCACCTAAAGTGCTTAATACAGCATGCAATTTTTCTGGTTGCGTTAATTTATTACTTGGCAACAGAACTTCTCTTACTAATCCGCCTCTTGCAACAACTTGAGTAAACGCAGTATTAAGCGTACTGTGCAGTGCTTTTGACTGCGATTCACTGGCTAAATGTACTGCCATTAAATCTTTTTCTACGTAAGGGTCATCAGGCAAAGACATAAATGAAGGATCGTTTTTCCAATTCCCATAAATGTTGCCAGCTAAATCTCGCACATTAACACTTAAGCGAAGTTGACGATTATTACCACGTTTAATAACATCAGATTGTGCATAAATCACTAAACTCGCCGCACCACCTACTTCAATACCTTGCTCACTCAACCAAACTTTTAACTCTGTTTTTAATGGCTCAGGAGCGATTACTTGTACTCTAGGTGAGCCAATCATACTCAACAATTGCGATGCCTGCTGAATTAGCGGTGCTTTTTCGACTACCGCCATTATCGTAATTTCTACGCCACCATTTTTTAGCTGCTTACTTTGGAGCGTTTGCCACTCTTTAACCAACCCTTCGCTATGACTAGAAAGCTGCTGGCCAATCAACTCCTGCATATTGGTTGACTCATTACCATCAACAATATCCATACTCATGCTTGACGATTGCGTGTGTTGCTGCGTAAGCCAAACCCCCACCACCTGAGATACAGCTCTTTGTAGTGCATCTTGCTCAGCATTAATTAATGCTGTTTTACCTTCTTTTTTCCAGCCTTGACCTATTACTGTCACACTTATATCTTGGGTCGCTTGTTGCCAGCTTTGCTCTTGTATTTCACCTAATTCTTGTGGGTTAAGGCTTACCGTCATGCAAGTGTCGTTACCACTGAGTGTTGGCGCTGAGTAATTTAAAGGAACTGCACCTGCACTTAAACCTTCGATCATAGTAGTGCGTTGCTGCTCATATAAACTGGCGGCATCATCTGTTAAATTGGTTGTTAAATGCTGCTGTGCGCTTTGCGTTGTCAGGCTTTTATTACCTTTAATAAAACTTATAAGCTCAGCACTGGCCTGCGCTTTTGCACCAGAAATAGCAGTGCTACCACGCCCATAAGCACACGCCTGGGTTTGTAATGTTCCATCCGCTAAAACATCCACTTGTCCTTGTACGCTTAAGGAGCATAACGCTAATAAGCAAAGCTTTTTGATCATGTACGGTTCTCCAAAAATCCAGCTGGTGTGCCTACCGAAACTGCAAATATTTTTGCACCTTTTGCTGGGCGATAAATACCATTTTTAGCTTTACCTTTAACGTCATCTGCAATATCAGAATCTTTCCAGCGGATAATTTCGCCTTGAGCACTGTTACTAGAAGGCATGACACTCGCAACGCCAATTGGCTCCACAAAACCCGCTTCATAACTAAAAACAATCATAGTTTCGTTAGGTAATACCCCGGCATTTTGGCCACGATCAAGGCTAATTTTATTTCCTTTAATACCTAACACTTGTGCTGTTGCAGGCATTTCACTGAGCATACGGGTAAGTAAAATATCAATACCGCGCGAGCCCATATCATTGATTACTGCATTTACATGGGCACTATCATCAAATCGAAAACCAGCAACATAACGATTATTTACTCGGTGAAACTTCAATTCTGAGCGTTCGCGCACATCTTCTGACTTAACGCGGATTTTTCCAAGGTTAGGATGCGATAGTTTTTCCCGTGTTTGAGGGTTAATCACCCCAGTGGTAAGCTCTAGCGTGTAATTGGCCCAATCGCTGTAACCCCCTTCGGTTTTTAGTGTTCTCAGTGAATCTATTTTTACAATAAAATCTGGCATTAATGCCCTTACTTCAGCTCTTTTAGCGGCCGCATTTGTACCCTGTTGCTCTAAAAACATTTGCTGTTCTTTGGAAATTGTATCGTCATCGCGAGTAATAATTCTAAAGCGGCTAATACCGGCAAACTGGTTTTCGAGCATAAAGAGTAAATTTTCATTATCGAACTCACGCATTGCATCTACACCAATGCCACTGCCAGCTACTTGAGCTAAGTCAAAATACATACGTACTATGGGCTTTTTCAGTGGGCAGCTTTCGGCCTCATTATTAACGTCAAAGGTGCAACGCTCTAGCCCTTGAGTATCAAAATAGGCAGGAATGGTAATATCGTGATCTTTAAAGTCGTAGGCACTTTTAGCAACAACCGCATTCGATGCACGATTACTTACTTTTTCTACTTGCGTACTGCTGCCAGGCTTTGTTTGACAACCAGCTAATAAGGCAAGTGTTAATGCTGACAGAGTTAATTTTTTTACTAATTTCATTATTATTCCTAAATATCAAACAGCCATTGGCTAGCAGGCGCTTTAAGTTGTTGCACTAAGTTTTGAATCACTTTTTGTTTGGCATTTTCCCGCGTAGCGGCACTTTCTTGGGCATTTAAATCGTGTTGCAATAACACTTTAAAAGGGCTAGTGCTGCGTGTTAGTGCTAGTGATAAAATGGCTTTTGCAGAGTGTTTAGTTGTAGTTTGCGCGTATTGCCAACGTAATTGTGGACGAAGCCATAGTTGTGTGTCGCCGCTGTGAGGTAATGCGTCGTTTAAAGCAGATTTAATTTCGTGTGCGCTGATTGCACCAATCACATCGCACGCAACTGCATTAAGTGCAATTGACTGTTCGGTTAATAAATTATTCAGTGTTGATTTAATCAACAACTCAGAACCTGATAAATGCTCCAAAACTGCTAACTTTTTTATCGCTTGGTTTAGTAAACCACTATTTTGCAGTGCCCAAATAAAACGTTGCTCAGCATTTTTTTCTGGAGGGGTAATTCGCGATAGTACCGATAAATCAGATTTTAACGTTTTTACTATAACCGACTTTTTAACACCCATTTTTAAAGCAAATAAGTTGTTTTGTGCAACTGCATTTAACTGCTCAATCCCCGTTAATGTAAACGGTAAACTATTGAGTGTTGTTGCTTGCTCAAAATAGCTGGCTAATTTATTGTTTTGCTTGCTCAACAACTGTGTTTGCTGGGTGCTTACATCAACACTGAGTTGGGTTACAATCTCGGCTAAAGCCGCTTGCTTTGCAGCTAAGCGGCTCTCACCAATACCCACCGCAGTAATGTATTCATCACTTTGTTGCGATTGAACTACCCAAACAGGCCAGCTTTGCGCTGAGCTTGTACAAGCAAATGCCAATAAAAAGGCAAAAATGCTTGTTTTCATTAACCTTTCGCTTCTAGCTCTAGCTGTAGCTCATTAATTGATGAAATAGTCGCTTGCTCTAATTCAATAATTTCATTCGCTTCTAATGCTAACGAAAGCTGATCTTTTGCTTTTAACAATGCCACACCAATATCTTTTGGATTTTCTGCTTCATCTTCCTCACCAGCAAACATACCCATCATACTACTGCCAGCACTGAGCGCTAATGCCATCGCTACTTCATTTTTATATTGAGATAAAATATAAGCAGACTTTGCAATTTCAACGGTTAAGTCGGTAGCAAGTGCGACGTTTTGTTGATATATACTTTCGTTTGCTTGGTTATAGGCAGCAATTTTATGACCAATTTTTTCATCTTTATTTTTTGCACCCGCATCAAATTCAGTTATAGCTGTTTGTAACTCTTCAGGTGTTGCATCTTTGTATGCATATAAAAAAGCTTGAACATCACGATGATTATCAGTAGACGTACGGTACTGACCCATTACTTTATATTGGCGCTCAAGCACCATAGCCGATGCATTTAGAAATTCATTGATGCCTGGCACAATGTCTACCGGGTGTTGGTAACCAAGTGTATCCATGCGTGTAGATAACTCAGCAACAACAGCGTTACGATCTAAGTCACCAGAAGTATCAGCTGTAGACACACAGCCAGCAAAAAGAGGAGCAAAAATAAGCGCAGAAAGGATAGTTTTTTTCATGTGGCAATTCCCTGTACATTTAAAAGGCAAGAAAGCATGTAGCTAAGCCGTTGACTTAATTCATTCTTCCTTGAATATTTTGTTAGAATTACCGAATTTGTTACAAATTGCAATACAGAAAATTAAGAAACTTTTATTGTTTGTAATTAAAATAGCAACAAATGTAACCACAGCAAGGCGTTCAGCTGAGGTTAATACTTTCAGCTCATTTTTACATAATCAATGTTTTTTACCCATTTTAGGAGCTAATAACAAAAGAAAACTACTTTTTTAATATTGTAATGCCGAGTAATTAATCTATTAAAGCACTACCCTAAAGCCAGCCATACACCAACGGCGACCATTAAACTGCCCGCAATGCGATTCATCCACTGGATGTTATTACCGCGCGTTAAAAATAATCGTAAGCTTTTTCCACCTGTTGCATAAGCCAACATACTTAAAAATTCGGTAACCATTATTACACTTAACAACACTAATAGTTGCGGGGCTACGTCATGTTCAATGCTGATAAATGGTGGTAGTAATGAGATCATAAACGCCCAGCCTTTTGGATTGGCAATCGCAGTTACAAAGCCTTGCGTAAACAGCGACTCGCGACTTACAGCTGTGGCATTGCTGGTATTTACCGACATTTTTCCTTTAGATCGCCACATGTTTATACCAATGTAAATTAAGTATGCACCGCCTACCCACTTTAAAATAGCAAATGCCTCTGGATAATTAAGCATAATACTCGCCACGCCTAGCACTGCAGCAACTGCAACACTAGCAACGCCGAGTAGCTCGCCAAGCATCATCCATAAAGTGCGCCGCACGCCAATACTCATGCCTAGCGTCATGGCTAACGTCATACACATACCTGGGGTGATCGAAACAAAAAAGAAGGTGGGAATAAATACCGCGAGTACTGTTATATCAATCATTTAAAACTCGTAATGGGTTAAAGACAAAGTTGTAATAGGTTCTAGGCGAAAGGGTAAAGGAAAAAGAGCTAAGGTGAAAGATAAATGATATGTAATATGACCATTTGTACTCGCTCACATTGAGCCTGTTTTTGGTAAGGTAACCTCCCCCTTAACAAAGTATCAGCCCAAAATAAAATTCCCCTATTAGTAAAGCATCTCCCCACTTGAAAGCCCTGAACAGCAAGGCTTTCGCGTTATTTATCCTTTATTATGAAAAACAAAAAGCGTCTGAATTTGGAAGTTTTATACACTCATATATGGCAAAAGTCTGAGATGATAAAGTGCAAAAATACATTTTTTTGCTCTAAAGTGCGGCGTACATACGCTCACTTTGCATTGGGAAGGTGCCGTGAGATTTAGAGTGGATCTTCTTGCTCTCACAGCATAAACACGTACTTTACTACTGGCTCGGTGTTGGCTCTGCCACTTGCTCAGTTATTACCTTTTCCGGCTCAGCCTCTTCATCCATTAACAGGTATTTGTTTAGCCACTGTTCTTGCTCCCACAATACATGCAGTAAACTTTTACGGGCTCGATAGCCATGTGCTTCATGGGGTAGCATAACTAAACGCGCTTCTTTACCTAAGCCTTTTAACGCGGCGTACATACGCTCACTTTGCATTGGGAAAGTTCCAGAATTCGGATCTTCTTGCCCGTGAATCATTAACATTGGCTCGTTAATTTTTTCGGCATGAAAAAAGGGCGACATGTTTGCGTACACATCTTGGGCTTGCCAAAAGTCGCGCTCTTCGCCTTGAAAGCCAAACGGCGTTAAGGTGCGATTATACGCGCCACTGCGGGCAATACCGGTTTTAAACAAGTCACTATGCGCTAATAAGTTAGCCACCATAAATGCACCATATGAATGACCCGCTATGGCAATATTGTTTTTATCAGCAATGCCTTTTTTAACCAATACATCTACGGCAGCTTGTGCGCTGGCCACTAGTTGCTTTCTAAAGTTATCATTTGGTTCACTGCCCTCAATACCTACAATAGGCATTTTAGGATCGTCAAATACCGCAATACCTTTAGCTAAGTAAGGCATTGGGCCCCAGTAACCAATAGAGGTAAACTCATAAGGCGATTCACGCACTTGAGAAGCGACTGCTTTGTCTTTATATTCAAGCGGGTATGCCCACATTAATACAGGTAATGGACCTTGAGTTTTATCATAACCTGGTGGTAAATAAAGTGTGCCTGAAAGCTCAACACCGTCATCTCGGGTATAACGTAATTGCTCTTTTGTTACGCCTTTAAATGCAGGGTAAGGGTGCTCAAAATTAGTAATTTGAGTTAAATTTTGTTTATTTAAATCACGAATAAAAAAGTTAGGTTGCTCTGTTTTAGACTCTCTAATAGTAATAAAACGCTTACCTTCGTCATCAAGTAACGCACGAACACGCTCATAATAAGGTGCCGCTGATTGCCACAAACGTTTGCTGCTATTCGTTTTTACATCGTATTGATCTAAAAACGGCACATTACCTTGCTCTGATGCGCCATTACCGCGTAAAAATAGATAGCGCCCGCCAACCACTTTTATTACCTTGCTGCCTAAATCATTGCGCTCATATATTACTCTACCTGGGTCTTTGTAGGCATCGTTGTAACTACGCTCTGAAAATAATATGCGGTTTTTATCAGCATCACGCGGGGCAATAATATAAGTGCGCACTTGGCGGTCACTAAAGCGCCAATCGCTGAGCATAGCAATATTATCGTTACCCCATTCTATACCCGAATAACGACGCTCTACTTTAGCAAACAGTTTAGGCTCGCGCTTAAACGGTGCACGTAAGCTGTAAATAAAGTCGTGATATTCAACATCGGTTTTCATATCACCGCCATCTTGCGCTTCAGCCCAAATAACCTCTGCACCTTGATCGCCTCGCCACTCAAAGTCACGTCTGCCAGTACGTACACTGTCGTAGCCTTGTGGAATATTATCGGCTAATGGTTGTTTTGCCAGCTCAACTAATGAAAAACCACGCATTCCCCATATTTGCCATGTTGTAGCAAAGCGGTTGTATGGAACTTGATACGAAAATGGCTCGTTTATGCTTGCCACTAATATATTGGTTGAGTCGGGTGATACTGAAAATGACTTAAGCAACGCAGGGCGGCCAATCGGTTGCGCATGACCATCAAGCGTTATATAGGCGAGTTGCCCTTGGCCATAAAACTTAAACTGCGCCTCATCAAACGGACCAGTTAATAAGTTTTGATAAGTACGTGCAGGGGCTTTTTCGCCGCTACTTTGCTGAATAACAGGCACAGTACTTTGACTATCATTTTGTAACCTGGTTTTTCCTAAATTAACGGCTAAATTTGCAACCAAGGCACTGCTATCGGGTAGCCATTCATAGGGGGATGCAGTAAGGACAGAGTTTAGCGCAATTGAGTTTAGCTCATTAGCTTGTTTTGTTTTTACATTGTATAACCATAAACGCGCATCATTTTTTTGCTCAACCACGAAGGCTAAGTACTCACTATTTGATGACCACTTTGGTGCGCGAATAATACCTTGTGGCAAGTTATTAATATTAATAACCGTACCACTTTGCACGTGTTTAATTTGCACCGCACTGTATTTTGCACTTACGCGTGAGCGTGAAAAGTTTGCCGGGTTGAGTTTAATGCCCGCCAGTTTAAGCTCCTCTTTTGCCAACTCATCTAACGACACTACACGTTTGCGCTCAAACAATGCCAGCCATTGGCCATCGTCTGACAAACTACTGGTGGGCGATAACTTAGCATCTACTAATGCAGCAAGTTCAGCCGATGGCGTTTGATATCCTTGCTCTGCATAGCTCATTGGCAGTAATGCAATACAGCCAATAAAGGCAACTAACAGCCTAAAAGCGTTCATGTTTTGTCCTTTAGTAATTATTTAGTTTAATAAAGCTATCTAAACATGTTTTGCCGCATTCATAAAGCATTAAGGTTATACAAAATAGCGTAAATGATTTATCGCCCCCCTAACTTAAGCTACACTACAGCGCTATTTATAAAGTGCTGTACACCTAAAAAACAATGCTGATGAATAAAGTAAATGCAGTCATATTTTTTAATATTACCCATTAATATAAAATGACTTTATAAGCATTGAACTTGTGTAGAACTAGCGCGCTAAATTTACTGTGCTACTACCGTTAATATTGTAATAACCATCACAAAAATAAGCTTACCTGTTTCTATATGGGTAAATTTAAACTTACTAATAAGAGATCCTAGCCAATGAAAAAAGTGCTGGTAATTGGCTACGTATGGCCAGAGCCCAACTCATCTGCTGCAGGCACGCACATGATGTCGTTATTAAATGCCTTTAGAGCCCAAAACTGGCAAGTAGAGTTTGCAACGCCGGCACTGCGCACCGAGCACATGGTCAACCTTGACGACTTTGGTATTAGTAGCCAGAGCATTGCGCTTAACTGCGAAAGTTTTGACGATTACGTTAAAGCATATGCTCCCGATATCGTTATGTTTGACCGTTTTATGATGGAAGAACAGTTTGGTTGGCGCGTTGATAAGCATTGCCCGAATGCGCTGAAAATTTTAGATACTGAAGATCTACAATGTTTGCGTAATGCCCGCCACGAAGCCCACAAAGGCGAGCGAGAATTTACCACTAACGACTTGCATTCAGACATAGCAAAACGCGAAATTGCAGCCATCTTACGTTGCGATTTAAGCCTTATTATTTCTAGCTATGAAATGAGTTTACTTAATGATGTATTTAAAATAGAGCCTAGCTTATTACACCATTTACCTTTTATGGTCGATTTAAACACATTGCCCACCAGCACTAAAACCTTTGAGCAGCGCCAACACTTTATGACCATCGGTAACTTTAGGCACGCGCCAAACTGGGATGCAGTGCTTTATTTACAACAAATTTGGCCTCTTATTCGCAAGCAACTGCCTAAAGCTGAGCTGCATATTTATGGATCGTACCCGCCGCCAAAAGCAACTGCACTTAACAACCCTAAATCGGGGTTTTTAATTAAAGGCTGGGCCGATAATGCGTTTGAGGTAATGCAAAGCGCACGAGTATGTTTAGCACCACTGCGTTTTGGCGCAGGTATTAAAGGTAAATTACTTGAAGCCATGATTATGCAAACCCCAAGTGTTACCACTAATATTGGCAGTGAAGGTATGCATAATGAGTTACCTTGGCCTGGAAAAATAGCAAACACCGCCGAAGATTTTGCAAATGCAGCCGTTGAAATGTACAACAATCAAAGTGAATTTGAACAAGCACAACAAGATGGCAATACACTACTTAATACGCTGTATGACAAAGCCCAATTAAGCGCTGCGTTAATTCAAAAAGTCGATTCAATAAGTAGCGATTTAAACGCCCATCGCGAAAAAAACTTTACAGGCCAAATGCTCAAACATCATACAATGCGCAGCACACAATACATGTCGCAATGGATAGCTGAAAAAAATAAAAAATTAGATTAAAAATGACTAGACACACACCAATTAGTGTTTAAAATCGCGCCCATTAAACGTGGGCAAATTTTTAATACCAATCTACCTTAAACGGTACAATTCAGCGAGAATTAAAATGAGCTTAGCCAAGGCGCTTGAATGATAAAATAGTGGTTCTATTTTGAGTTCGAGGAACGCAGTATAAGCTCATTTAAAACTCGCCCAAGGGAGCTCACCAGTGACATTTCTTCTTCGTTGGCAACTTTTGAAAGGGAACCACCCTTCCTACATGTTGCCCACTTGAATCAAAAGCCACTGGATGAACTCTGAATTAGCACTTTTTATGGCAGATTAGTATTTTTTGTCTATATTTTTAGCTTAGTTATTTAACCGTTGGCTTAAAAGCATTTGAAAAACGCAACCTTTACAGAAAAACGCAAATTTATCGTTAAATTAGGTAAAATGCTGCACAAATATGGTACGCCCGCATACCGCTTAGAAGCGCATTTAATGGAAGTTGCGACCTACTTAGACCTTAAATCGTCGTTTGTTATGTCGCCTACCTCTGTTACCTTTGTTATTTGGACCGACGGCCACGAAGACGAGTATACCCATGTTGCACGGGTAGATCCTGGCGATCACGACCTAGGCTCACTTGCCGACACCGACGACTTAGTTAATCAAATGCTTGATGGCAAGTTAACCTTGCACGAAGTGGACGAACAGCTAGACATTATTTTTGTTGCTCCTAACTCTTACAATAAACTCACAACGGGCATTGCGTTTGCCACATCTGGTGGTGCGTTTGCTATGTTAATGGGCACCAGCTGGTTTGATGTAGCTTGGTCTGCGTTGCTCTCATCTCTTGTATACTTATTTGTACTTTGGTCGGGGCGCTCAAAACGTGTCGCCCACATGCTTGAGCCTTTGGTAGCAATTGTATCGTCAATCGTTGCCTGTGCTATTAGTGTTTATTTTGCCCCAGAGATCAATATACGTTTAGTGGTACTGTCGTCCATCATTGTATTTATTCCGGGTTTAGCATTAGCCCTAGGATTAGCAGAACTTGCAGCAAGGCACTTAGTGTCGGGTACAGCACGGGTGATGGACTCATTCATGTTGCTGTTTAAACTCTACTTTGGTGGTTTTATTGGCATAGGTATTGGTTTTGCATTATTTGGACAGGCCGACTTTGTGCAACCTGCGCCACTGCCAGCGTGGACGCCTTGGCTTGCTATATTTTTGCTGTGTAGCAGCCTAATAGTCATATTTAGAACCAAGCTTAAACATGCCGTGTGGTCTATTGCGTCTGGTTTTATTGCTTATGGCACCAGTATTGGCTCTGCTATGTATCTCGATTACACCTTAGGGACCTTTGTTGGCGCATTAGCCGTTGGCATATTTAGTAACTTATTTAATCGCGTGGCCAACGCCCCCGCTTCTATTGTTGCTATGCAAGGCTTAATTGTATTAGTGCCGGGTAGCAAAACCTATATTGGCTTAAACTCGCTTATTGAAGGTCAAGACTTTGTTTATGCAGAACATATAGGCCAGCAAACGTTTTTAATTTTTATGTCGCTAGTAGCTGGGTTAATTTTTGCCAACGTAGCACTGCCACCTAAAAAGAGTTTGTAACGCGCTTTTCTCACCTATCCATTAATTAAAATATACGCCAACATTTGTGATAAAAGTTGGCGTCATTACTTTTATCATCGCTTTATCCATTAACCTTTATAAACAGTGTGTTAATCGCATTTTTTAGCCTATTACATCAGCCTTGCTATACTGCCAAGTTAACGTGTATATAAAGGAAAGTTTAATGTTAAAACTTAGCTTAGTGCTTGCAATGGGATTATCTAGCTCATTGGTAAGTGCTTCAACAGTATTAACGGTTGAAGATATCCCAAAAATTCAATCAGTTATTCAAACCAGTATTAGTCCAGATGGCGATAACGTCGCTTTTACTCGTTCGGTGCCGCGTGAGCTGTATGTTGATGAAAATGGCACTAACTACCGTGAGCTGTATGTGGTTAACGACAAAGGTGTAGAGCGCCCTTTTATTACCGGTTCGGTTAGTATTAGCAGCATTCAATGGTCTAACAACAGTAAAACCATCTACTTTTTAGCAAAATTAAAAGATGACAAATTTACCGCGCTTTATCAAATTCCGGTTGATGGCGGCCAAGCACATAAAGTACTGTCATTAAAAGATACCTCTATTTCAAGCTACGCACTAAGCCCTGACAATAAACACCTCGCTATTTTGGCAATGCCAGCAGCTGATAAATCTGATAAAGAGCTTAAAAAATTAGGCTTTATGGCAGAGGTATACGAACAAGGTTTAAAAAACAAACAGCTGTTTATTGCTGATTTAAAACAAACCGATAAGCCACTTTCACCTGCCGCGCTCAATGTAGCTAACTATGTTAGTGATGTTAACTGGGCTGCCGATGGCAAAAAGCTACTGGTTAAAACTCAGCCTACTGCGTTAATTGATGATAAGTACACAAAATCACAATGGCACTTGTTTGATATAGCAAGTAATCAAGTAACTATGTCGTTTGCCACAGAGGGTAAACTTGGTACAGCAGAGCTTTCTCATGATGGTCGTTATATCGCAATTTTAGGCGCACAAGATAAACACGATCCTGCTACTGGTCGCTTATTTTTAGCCGATACAAAAAGCGGTAAAGTAGATGAGTGGTTACCCAACTTTAGCGGCCACGTAGCCGATATTGAATGGCAGAATAAACGCAATACCTTAAACTTTATTGCCAATGTAGGCACCCAAAGCTTTGTCGGCAGCATTAAAACCGGCAGCAATAAATACAAAAAACTAGTTAAAGAAGGTCAATTTATTGCCTCAAGCCTAAGTATCTCTGCTTCAGATAAAACCTTAGCGCTGCGCGCCAATACCGCAAAACATCCTAACGAAGTGTTTATTGTTCGTAGCAAAAAAGCAGAGCGTTTAACCGATTCAAACACGTGGCTAAACGACAAGCGCTTTGCCAAGCAACAAACAATTAATTTAAAAGCCCGTGACGGCGTAGAAATTGATGGTGTACTTGTGTATCCGCTTGATTATAAAAAAGGGACACGTTACCCATTAATCATGTCGGTACATGGCGGCCCTGAAAGCCATGACAAAGACGGTTGGTTAACTAACTACTCACGTCCTGGTCAAATGGGAGCAGCTCGTGGTTACGCTGTATTTTATCCAAATTATCGTGGCTCAACGGGTAAAGGGGTTGATTACTCTAAGCTTGGCCAAAATGACTACGCAGGCAAAGAGTTTGATGACTTAGTAGATTTTAAAAACCACCTTGTTGATATGGGTTTAGTAGACACTAAACGTGTTGGTATTACTGGTGGCTCATACGGCGGTTATGCTTCTGCGTGGGGCGCAACAAAATTAACTGAGCACTTTGCTGCCAGCGTAATGTTTGTTGGCGTATCAAATCAATTATCTAAGTTTGGTACTACCGATATATCTAACGAAATGAACCTAGTACATGCTCGTTCATACCCTTGGGATAAATGGCAATGGTACTTAGAGCGCAGCCCTATTTATTGGGCTGGACAATCTAAAACACCGTTATTAATTATGCACGGTAAAGACGATCCTCGTGTACACCCAGCGCAATCAATGGAGCTATACCGCTACATGAAAGTGCAAGGTAAAGACGTGCGTTTAGTTTACTACCCTGGCGAAGGCCACGGTAACCGTAAAGTAGCAGCCCAGTACGACTACAGCTTACGTTTAATGCGTTGGATGGATAACTACCTGATCGATGGCAATAAAGACATGCCCGCGTTTGAAATTGACCACGCAGCTAAACTTAAAGCAATAAAAGACGCAAATAAATAGCTAGCTAAATACGGTTATGAATAAGTAAGTTATTTTATTACAGGGCTAGTAGCAATATTAGCCCTTTTTGTTGTTAGCTTTATACAGTGCATAGTAATTCTTACACATCTCTCAAATAATCTCTTTGTAATAAAAACAAAACCCCTTGTATTACAGTGTATTAAAAATGGCCTTATATTTGCTTCATATTATTTAAACAATGAGTAAAGTAGGAAATAAAATGAATATTTTTGAAGCACTACGCGCCGATCATGACATACAGCGTAAGTTAGTAGATGCGCTTATTCAAACTCATGGTGATACAGATGAGCGTCAAAAGTTAATGCTTGAACTAAAAACACAGCTAAAACAACATGCAAAGTTTGAAGAGCGTTATTTTTATAACCCACTGATGTTTGAAGATCTAACCCATGAAAAAGCCCGCCATAGTGTGGCAGAACATCATGATATTGATGAATTAATTGAACAACTTGAAGAAACCGATAGGAGTTCACCAGCGTGGTTGGTTGCTGCTAAAAAACTCCATCATTTAGTGCATCATCACTTAGATGAAGAAGAGCACGAAGTATTTCAACTAGCCGGCAAAGCACTAACCGAAGGGCAAAAAGAAAGCTTAGCTGAGCACTACAACGATGCAATGCACTAACTGCATGCAGTAACTACTTTATACGCTATAACTTTAACTTTGATACACTCCCTTGTGTACTATTTGGTTATAAGCCAAGCGGCTTATAACCAATTTTTTATGTATTACTTTATAGTAAATTTTACGTCTTGGTCGCGCAGTAAGTACAACGCAAAACACGCAGCCCACATTGGCCATGCAGTAAAGAATAATAAGTTGTTAAAGCCATCTATGTACTGGTTGTACGATGAAAGTGTAGACAAGCCATGCATTACAAAAATGATTCCGTAAGTAAGTCGCTTTTTAATACCCGCCAAAAATGCTAAGACTAAAACTAATTGCAGCGCACCTAACACATACGCCACTATATCTGTTGACCCACTAATGCCATAAAACTTTTCAAAAATACCGGCGCTATGTGCCGGGTTCACAAATTTATCCAGCGTCCACATTATCATTACAATAAAAACACCCACACGCAGAGAGAGTAAAGACCACTGCAAACGGTTTTGTAGATCGGCACTGATTGGATTTGTCATAAAACTTCCTTTAATAAAAATATTAATAAACTATTAAATTATCAAGACCGTATAACTTGGTTTTTATTTCAAAAAAGTATAATTATTTTTAATTACCCTTACCTACTTAGCTTATTAACAGTTAAAGCACGGCTTATTTTAAGTATTTAAACGCTGTACATAAAAGCTAATAAATATAATAGGTTAACTGCTGGCAAGTAGACTACAATTTAAAAATATGTTTAAAAGCAATTATTTATAATCTGTGTAATATCGTCACTCTATTGCTATTTTTTTACAAATGAAACGGCAATATTTTATTAGCACGCTTTAAACGCAGCTGTTTTGTTATGCCCTAAAAAATAAAAAGAATCGAAACTTTACTGAAAGTTATTTTTACACCTTTCGGTCTTTATCATCATCAACTATTAACAAGAAAGAGAAAGCCCTTGAAATACCAATACTTAGCCCTATCGTTAGCAAGCGTATTAAATACCCCACTGCTGGCGCAAGCTGCCCAAAGCTCAACAGTAACAACCAATAACACCATAGAGCACATTGAAGTAGCTGGCCAAGTTATTAAATCTCAAGGCCTTTCAGTTAAAGATGCCAACATAGATGGCCCATTTGGCGACAACTTAGCACTAAAAGACATAGCACGTTCGGTAACGCCTATTTCGAGCGAGCTAATAGAGCAGCTTAACATTACCACGTTACAAGATGTGCTTGCAGTAAGCCCTAATACCTATTCAGCAAGTGGTTTTGGCGCGCCAAGTTTACCCACAATACGCGGCCAATTAGGTGAGCTTTTTCAAGATGGTACACGTCGTCAAGCGGGCAACAATGGCTTTGGTGTACCGTTATCGTTCAACGCTATAGAACAGATAGATGTAGTAAAAGGTGCGCCACCGGTATTATTTGGCTCAAGCCAACGCAATGGTGGGTTTGTAAACTTACACTCTAAAAAAGCCGCTACAGACGAAAGTAAAGGTAAAGCAAGTTTATCGGCAGGACGATGGGATCAATATCGTGTACTGGTTGACTACAACGCCCCCATAGTAAAAGACAAAGTAGGTTTTAGAGTTAGTGCAGAGCATATTGATAACGGCAGTTATTACGACTACTCAGGCACAAAAAGCGACAGCTTATTTGCAGCCCTGCGTGTATTTCCTGATGATAAAAGCAGCTGGGATCTTAATTTTGAATTATACCAAGTTGAATTTACCGATAACGCCGGTATTAACCGCCCTACTCAGGCGTTAATAGATGACGGACTGTATATTACCGGCCAAGGTGTGCAAGCAAATGGTAGCACTGTACCTTTAGCGGGTTCGATTATTTCGCCAACCGGGCAAGTTAAAATAGACCGCAGTACCGTACTGACCGATCCTGATAATCAAAACGAAGCCACTACTTACTTGCTACACAGTATTTATAAACGTGAGCTTTCTAGTCACGCGTCAATTAAAAACATTTCCTACTTTCAGCATTTACAACGTGATGAAATTGCACAAAACAGCTTTGTTGAAATTATAGAGGGTGCCGATACCGCGCAAAACCGTACCGAGCTTACCTACCTTTGGAATAGTAACCAGCAAACTATTTTTGCCTTTGATGTACGTTATAACCGCGTATTAGGTTACAGCCAATTTACCACCGAAGCCGACTTACCCATAGATTTAACTGGCCCACTTTCAAATAGACGCATTCCTTTAACTGATGCACAACAAGCACGCTTTATTGAACTTCGCCCAGGTGTATTTGTATCGCCGGGTGGTCAGTACGATATTAATAATGACGGCAGTGGCGACTTTAACTTATCAGACACCACAGACTCACGCTCATGGCAAACAGGGGTGGCTATTCAGCAAGATTCTGATTGGACTAATAAGTTTCATACCAGTGTTGGCTACCGCGTTGACTTTTATGACGTAGAAGCAAACGACCCAATAGCACCTGTAGGGCAAATTGCCGCCAGCGACAGCATTAACGACACTTTGCATTCAGGGCAAGTAAGTTTTAATTACCGACTAAACGATGATTACACCACTTATGGCGCAGCAAGTTACAACGAAGCCACATCAAATAGCATGGCTGGCGGCACTACACTTGGTGGCGACAATACCATTAGTGCACAAAATTTTGCCACCGAAAATACCCTAGTTGAATTTGGTTTAAAATATGCACCAACCAATAGCGATTGGTACGCCGATGGCGCAATATTTAGCCAACGCCGTAGTTTACGTAACCGCGATGGCAGTAATACCGGTATTCGCACCACAGGTTTTGAAAGCCAAGTATTTTACGATGCCTACCCGTATTGGTTAAGCGCAGGCTATAGCTACATTGACGCCCGCTACGATAATTCTGCAAGTAGTCAAGATTCTGCCCAAGTAGCCGATGCATTTGACAACTCACGCCCTGATATTATTGCAGGCACCAGTGTGGGCGCTCCTAGTTTTACCGCATTTGCGCCTTCAAGTAGCCAAGTTCAAGGCATTCCAGAGCAATCTTTTAGCTTTAACGGAAATTATTCAATTAATTCGAAATGGCAAACGGGTTTTTCAGGTCTATATACAAAGAGTTACCCATTAGACTTTTTGGCAACCGTACATATTCGCGATCAGTACACATTAAACGTAAATACTAGCTATGCCTTTACGCCTAGCACCAAGTTACGCTTAGATGTAAACAACGTTACCAATCAAAAAAATTGGCGCCCTGTATTTGAAGGCGGTTATTTTGGTGCAACCTTGGCTTTTCCTGAATTACCAATAAACGCAAAACTGACGCTTACGCATAATTTCTAAACAGCAATGCTAGAGAAGAGAGAACATGATTAAAAAAATACTTTTGTTATTGATTGCAGCGGCCGCCATCGGCCTGTTCTTTCATTTTGATTTGCACCAACTACTTACGCTTGAGGGCTTAAAAGGGTCGATGGATCAGTTTAGCCAATATAAAGCGCAATCTCCGCTATTAATAATTGGCGGATTCTTTTTATTGTATGTGGTGGTTACTGCATTGTCTTTACCGGGCGCGGCTATTTTAACACTGGCAGCGGGTGCTTTATTTGGCTTAGTTGAAGGCTTATTGGTTGCATCGTTTGCATCAACCATAGGTGCTACATTGGCCTTTTTAGTATCACGTTACTTATTGCGCGACACCATTAAAAAGCGCTTTCCTGATCGTTTAGCAGCCATTGATGCAGGCGTTGAAAAAGAAGGCGGCTTTTACTTATTTACTCTTCGTTTAGTGCCGGTGTTTCCGTTCTTTTTAATCAACTTGTTAATGGGCGTAACAGCCATCAAGTCATGGACTTTTTACTGGGTAAGCCAAGTGGGTATGCTAGCCGGTACATTTGTATTTGTTAATGCGGGTACGCAGCTTGCTCAAATAGAGAGTTTATCGGGCATTTTATCGTTGGACTTAATTTTATCATTCGCTTTATTGGGCGTATTCCCATTTATTGCTAAAGGGATCTTAAACGTGTTTAAAAAACGTCGTGTATACAAAAGCTATACTAAACCTAAAAGTTTCGACCGTAACATGATTGTTATTGGCGCGGGTGCTGGTGGTTTGGTAACAAGCTATATTGCCGCTGCTGTTAAAGCAAAAGTAACCCTTATTGAAGCGGGCGAAATGGGCGGCGACTGTTTAAACTACGGCTGTGTTCCAAGTAAAGCGATAATTAAAAGCGCTAAAATTGCAGAGCAAATTCGCCACGGTGAACACTACGGCCTAGAAAACATGACACCGCAGTTTTCGTTTAAAAAAGTAATGGCGCGTGTTCATAAAGTAATTGCCGATATAGCACCGCACGACAGCATAGAGCGCTACACTAATTTAGGCGTAGACGTAGTAAAAGGCTACGGCAAATTAATCGACCCGTGGACGGTAGAAATTAAACTTAACGATGGCGGCACGCAAACATTAACTGCGCGTACTATTGTTATTGCCACTGGCGCACGCCCATTTGTACCGCCACTGCCCGGTATAGAAGAAAACGGTTATGTAACAAGCGATACTTTATGGGATAAATTTGCAGCGCTAGATGAGGCACCTAAAAAGCTTGTAGTACTTGGTGGTGGCCCAATTGGTAGCGAATTAGCACAAAGCTTTGCCCGTTTAGGTTCAAGCGTTACGCAAATTGAAATGGCGGAGCGCATCATGATCAAAGAAGACGTTGAAGTGTCTACCTTTGCTCATGAAGCGTTGAGCGAAAGCGGCGTTAACATTTTAACCTCGCATCAGGCATTACGCTGTGAAGCGCGCGACGGTAAAAAGTACATTATTGTTAAACGCCTTAACGAAGGCAATAATGAAGAAATTGCTATTGAATACGACGAACTGCTATGCGCTGTTGGCCGCAGTGCCCGCCTTAAAGGTTACGGCCTTGAAGCGCTAGGCATAGAAACAAACCGTACAATAGTCACTAACGAATACCTAGAAACGCTATACCCTAATATTTTTGCCGCAGGCGATATTGTTGGCCCTTATCAATTTACGCACGTAGCGGCTCATCAGGGTTGGTACGCAGCAGTAAACGGCTTATTTGGTAACCTTAAAAAGTTTAAAGTAGATTACCGCGTTATTCCATGGACCACCTTTATTGACCCAGAAGTGGCACGTGTGGGCTTAAACGAGCAAGATGCAATTGATAAAGGTATCGATTTTGAAATCACTCGTTTTGAGTTTGAAGAGCTAGACCGCGCAATTACCGACAGCGCCACAAAAGGCTTTATTAAAGTCATTACCCCTAAAGGCAAAGACAAAATACTCGGTGTAACTGTGGTCTCTGAACACGCGGGTGATTTAATTGCTGAATTTGTACTGGCCATGAAACACGGTTTAGGCCTTAATAAAATACTGGGTACTATACACAGTTATCCTACTTGGGCTGAAGGCAACAAATACGCTGCAGGTGAGTGGAAACGCGCGCATGCGCCTGAAAAAGTACTTAACATGCTCGAAAAATATCATACGTGGCGTCGAGGCTAATATGTTTAACACAACATTAAAGCCTTTATTATTAAGTGCAGCGTTACTTGCAACGTCGCTTGCAAACCAAGCGCAAAGCACGACTAATAACCTGCACGATAGCTGGAATGCATTACTAAATAAGCATGTTGTAGCGATTAACCATAATCACAGCACAGAGGTTGATTACGCAGCCATAAAACGTGAGCATGCACAGCTAAAAACGTATTTAGATTCGTTAAGTGCTGTAACACAAAACGAGTTTGACGCGTGGGAAAAGCCTAAGCAACTCGCTTTTTTAATTAATGCGTATAATGCGTGGACTGTTGAACTTATATTGACTAAGTACCCAAACCTTAAATCAATAAAAGACTTAGGCAGCTTTTTTAGCTCACCATGGAGCAAAGCGTTTGTGCCACTACTTGGTAAAACTCGCAGCCTTGATGACATAGAGCACGGTTTAATTCGTGGCAGCGGTAAATATAACGACCCACGTATTCATTTTGCTGTAAATTGTGCAAGTATTGGTTGCCCTGCGCTGCGCGAGGAGGCATTCACAGCTACTGAACTAGAGAGCCAATTGCAACAGCAAACGGTGCGTTTTTTATCTGATACAACACGTAATATGGCTCAAGAAAATACGCTAAATATCTCCTCTATATTTAAGTGGTACGGCGATGACTTTGAACAAGGCTTTAACGGAGCAAATACCTTACAGCAGTTTTTTTTGCAATATAGCGATGCACTTAAACTAGTACCCGCTCAGCAAAAAGCGCTTAGAAATAATGACATGAAAGTAAAATTTTTAGACTACAGCTGGGATTTAAATGTACGCCAGTAAGTATTGGCAAACAGCTACGCGATACAGTGTTTACTGTGTCGCGTTTTGCGTTTGCTTAATAACAAGCTTAAGTACTTTTGCTAATAACAGCGCTCATAATATGAGTAAAGAACGACTCACTCGCTGGGAAAATATTGAAACGCTTGGTAATAACCAAAGCGTGTACTTTTATGCCTGGGGCGGCGACGCGCAAATAAATGCCTATATTCAATGGGCTGCCCAGCAAGTTAAAACTAAATATAATATTAACTTAGTGCATGTAAAGCTCAGCGACACCAGCGAAGCAGTAAGCCGTGTGTTGGCCGAAAAATCAGCACATAATAATGACCAAGGCAGTGTTGATCTGGTATGGATAAACGGCGCTAACTTTGCCACTATGAGCGAGCACGCATTGTTGTTAAAACAGTGGGCAAATAAACTGCCACACTTTGCATACACAGATCCCGCTAATAACCCTGCAGTTAATTTTGACTTTGGCATACCCACAAACGGTATGGAAGCACCGTGGGGGCAAGCATCGCTCACCTTTTATTACGACAGCCTTGCAATAAATGAACAAACAAACAATAAACTCCCTACTACATTAAACGAATTATTAAACTGGAGCACACAAAACCCGGGGCGCTTTAGCTACCCAAAGCCGCCTGATTTTTTAGGGATGAGCTTTTTAAAATACGCCTTAGTAATACTGCATCAGCAAAGCAGCGAAAATATTAAAGCGCAGTTAAACCAAGCGGCTACCGCTAACAACACAGCACAAGTATTAACCCCATTGTGGAACTTTTTAAATAAGCTACACCCTACGCTTTGGCGTGGTGGCACGCACTTTATGCAAAGTGGCGCGCAAATGCGCCGTTTAGTAGACGATACCGAGCTAAGTATTGCCTTTACCTTTTCAGCACCCGAAGTGCCCGCAGCCGTTAAACGCTACGATTTACCAAAAAGCATTCGCAGCTATGCAATGGCTGATGGCAGTTTAAGTAATACTCACTTTGTGGCTATTCCTTACAATGCAAGCCACCCGCAAAGTGCGCAATTAGTCGCTAACTTTTTATTAAGCCCAGAGGCGCAAGCTCAAAAGCAAAAAGCGCATATATGGGGCGATAAAAGCGTACTTATTCAATCAAGGCTAACGCCTGAGCAACAAGCCTTGTTTAAAACAGCTAAACCGCACCCAAGCGCACTGCCTTTTAACAGTATTAAGCGCACATTGAGCGAGCCACACCCAAGCTGGGTAAATGCCATAATGCAAGGCTGGCAAACTCGCTATGGGGTAAGCCAATGAATGTTGTTAGCAATAAAGTGGCGACAAGCCATGGGCCTCACGCCCGTAAAAGCCATGATATGTTTAGTAAAATAGTAAAATTAAGCCCACGCTTTTTACTCGTTTTACTTATTTTACCCGTACTTGGCGGCTTAATTAGTGTGTTACTACCCGCCTTTGGTTATGCCCCTGCACTTGATCAAACTACATTTGGCTTGCAAGGCTTTACCATGCTTTGGCAAACACCCGGCCTAGTAAATATGGCTATGCTAAGTATTGGCACCGGTTTAATAAGTACCTTACTTGCTTTTATTATTACTTTGATGATTTTAGCCGCTTTTTTTAACAGCCCTTGGCTTAACCGCATTCAGCGTTTACTGAGCCCTATTTTAGTGATCCCACACGCTGCAGCTGCTATTGCGGTAGGTTTTTTAATTGCCCCTTCAGGCATGATTTCGCGAATTATATCGCCTTGGTTAAGCGGGTGGGAACTTGCACCAAACGGCCTATTTCCGCATGACTCATTCGGCATTAGTATAATTTTAGGGTTAACGCTTAAAGAACTGCCATTTTTGTTATTAATGGCACTAGGCGTACTGGCGCAGCCTGAGCTTGGCAAAAAATTACGCCAGCAACATAAAGTTGCGCTTAATTTGGGTTACTGCCCCATGACCGCCTTTTTTAAAGTAATACTCCCTAGCCTTTACCCACTGCTGCGTTTACCTATTTTAGCTGTGCTCGCTTATGCCAGCGCCAGTGTAGAAATGCCACTTATTTTAGGCCCAAATACACCGCCAACATTAGCGGTAGCTATTATGCATTGGTTTAACGATGTCGATTTAAACTTACGTATTAAAGCCTCAGCCGGTGCTTTGCTACAACTGGCACTCACGGGTGGGTTACTTGCGCTTTGGCTTAGCGGCGAAAAAGCGATAAAGGTATTATTTAGCGATTCACTCACTAACGGGGTGCGCGAATACGGCGGATTTTATTGGCAAAAGCTAACGGTAATGCTCACCGTTTTAGTGATCGGTTTTATTTTACTGTCGCTAATTGCCCTTATTTTGTGGTCGGTTGCGGGCTTTTGGCGCTTTCCCAATGCACTCCCTGAGCAATTTACACTACTGCATTTTAACAGTGCATTAATGCAAATGAGCAACCTGCTTTTTAATACCCTAGCTATTGGTTTAGTCACAACGGTATTTGCCATTACAGTTACTTTATTGTGTTTAGAGTCGGAGCAGTTAAGCGACAAACCCATCTCTCGCTTTACCAGTTTAATTATTTACTTACCGCTATTAGTACCCAGTATTGCCTTTTTGTTTGGCCTAGTATGGATACAACAATGGGTAAATAACCAAGCCGCGTTTTTTAATGTGGTGTTTACCCATTTACTGTTTGTTTTGCCTTACGTATTTTTGTCACTCGCGAGCAGTTATAGGCGGTTAGACTCTCGCTTTGCGCGCGTTGCAGCAAGTTTGGGCGCAGCGCCTAGCAAAGTGTTTTTTAAGGTGAAATTACCGCAGTTATTTGCACCTATTTTAATTGCAGCCGCATTGGGATTAGCGATCAGTTTTGGCCAATACTTACCAACTCTTTTAGCCGGTGGCGGGCGTATAGCCACCATAACAACCGAAGCCGTTACCCTGGCAAATGGCGCAAGTAGGCGCACCAGTGCCGTATACGCTATTATGCAAATGGCACTCCCGCTTATTGGATTTATACTGGCATGGGTTTTACCTAAGTACTTTTTTAAAAGTGCACGAGTGTAAAGTACCTATATTAAACAGTATTGAGTTAAAGGTTTTTTAATGCAGTCATCTTTACAGATTAAAAATTGTCAGCTTTATCGCCAAAACGAGCGACTACTTAGCTTAAACGAGCAAGTTAATGGCGGTGAAATTCTAACGATTATGGGCCCATCGGGCAGCGGTAAATCAAGCTTGTTAAACTGGCTTACAGGCACTTTACCCAGTGGCTTTAAAGCCACTGGGGAGGTGTGGCTTAACGGTAAAAATATAAATGATTTACCCACGCATTTACGCCATATTGGCGTACTGTATCAAGACGCTTTATTGTTTTCGCACTTAAGTGTGACGGGTAATATTGCTTTTGCTATGCCCAAAGGGGATAAAAAACAACGCATTGAAAAAATAGCACACGCACTTGAGCAAGTTGGTTTAAAAGGAATGGCCAATCGCCATCCCGATAGCTTGTCGGGCGGCCAACAAGCACGCGTTGCGCTATTACGACTGTTATTAAGTGAGCCAAAAGCTATTTTACTCGATGAGCCTTTTAGTAAGCTCGACACGCAACTGCGCGTTGATACACGTGAACTGGTGTTTAGCCAAATACGCCAACATAAACTGCCTGCCATTATGGTAACGCACGATCATAGCGATTACGACGCTGCAAACGGTAAACTTTTCACCTTAAATACTGTACTTTAAGCGCACAAGGCACCCTATGTTAGATAAATTTATCACCCCTGTAATAAAACCACTGTTAAAGCCTGTGGTAATGCTGATACATAAATGCGGCATAACACCCGATCAGCTAACAGTATTTGGCTTTTTAATTGGCTTGCTCGCTGTGCCATTACTTGCTTTTGAAATGTGGTACGGCGCATTAGCTGCCATTGCTTTAAATCGCATTTTAGATGGGCTTGACGGCGCACTAGCACGCCATGCTAATTTAAGTTCAAGCGCCGGCGGCTTTTTAGATATTACACTCGACTTTTTATTTTACGCGGCCATTCCGCTTGGCTTTATTTTGGCAAACCCCGAACAAAACGCCATTGCAGGCACTATATTACTCGCTGCATTTATTGGCACGGGTTCAAGCTTTTTAGCCTTTGCCATAGCCGCTGAAAAGTTTAAACTCGAAAAACCACAATTTAAATATAAAAGCTTTTACTACTTAAATGGTTTAACCGAAGGCACAGAAACAATAGCGCTATTTATAGCCTTTTGTATTTGGCCGCAGCACTTTGCCCTCCTCGCTGGCATATTTGCTTTTGCCTGTGCCATTACCATATTTACCCGTATACATGGCGGCTACCACACACTTAAACAGCAAGAAGCCAATGAGGTTATAAATAATAATGACTAACGAAGTTTGGTGGCGACTCGGTTGCTTTTTTAGCATTTTAGTCATAATGATGCTGCTTGAATGGCGACAGCCCGCAAGGCAATCGCCCATTAAAAGCAGCACTCGCTGGTTTGCAAATTTTGGCTTAGTGTTTGCCTCATCTATCATTGCGCGCTTAGCCGTACCTATTGGTTTAACCGCAGTAGCACTTTATAATCAAGAGCACAGCATTGGCTTATTTAACCAACTAGCCATACCTAGCATAGTAACCATAGTGCTAAGCCTTGTACTGCTCGATATACTCATTTATTGGCAGCACAGATTGTTTCATAAAGTGCCACTATTATGGCGTTTACACCGCGTACACCACGCCGATGCGCACGTAGATACCAGTACCGGCCTGCGCTTTCACCCCATCGAAATTGTGCTTAGCATAGTTATAAAACTCATTGCAGTTACTGCACTTGGCGTACCCGCCATTGCCGTAATTATATTTGAAATCGCGTTAAATGGACTCGCCTTGTTTAACCATGCAAACATACGCCTACCAAACGCCATTGAAAAGCCACTACGCCTTATATTAATGACGCAAATACTGCACCGCATTCACCACAGTAGAGTAGTGAGTGAAACAAACTCAAACTATGGGTTTAGCGTAATTTGGTGGGACAAACTTTTTGGCAGCTATAAAAGTGAGGCCAAAAAAGTCGACGCAGAAATAGATATAGGTTTGGTTGAATACCCAAGTGCTAAGCAAAACGCCTCGCTGTGGGGGTTACTCATCATGCCGTTTAAAAACAAGTAAAAACAACTATATTGCACTTTACACAATGCCAATCTACTTAAAAGCCCTTTGATGTAGATTGGTATAAATAAAATACTCTATGAATACGCCAGGTGAAAACTTTAAGGATGTCTGTATAATTTCTAAATTTTAAAGCAAAAATTTGTAGAATGGGCTGGCTTTACTATTCGTTATTCATTTTGGGCTAAAGCGTATTATGAGCAACAAAAAGCCAAGGGTAAGCCGCACAACAGTATTATTAGATCACTGGCATTTAAGTGGATAAAAATACTATTTAGGTGCTGAAAAACATATACGCCCTACGATGAATCAACTTACTTAATCGCATTGAAAAGTA
>TARA_R110000796_G_scaffold14011_4_pt1 | contig 35873 bp, 31 predicted proteins | sample TARA_R110000796 | Tara Oceans TARA_R110000796 (sample SAMEA4397815) | marine metagenome | biome: Polar Biome; feature: [SRF] surface water layer (ENVO:00010504); material: water (ENVO:00002006), including particulate matter (ENVO:01000060) such as... | depth 5 m
GGCGACCGCGCGCAAGTGGTCTACGAACTGCCGCTCAACGAAGTGGTGTTCGACTTTTACGACCGGCTGAAGAGCATTTCGCGCGGATATGCGAGTTTTGACTATCACCAGATCGGCCTGCGCACCGGCCAGCTGGTCAAGATGAACATCATGGTCAACGGCGATCCCGTCGATGCGCTGAGCATGATCGTCCACCGCGACGCTGCCGAATTCCGCGGTCGTCATATGTGCGAGCGGCTCAAGGACCTGATCCCGCGCCATCTATTCAAGATCCCGATCCAGGCCGCCATCGGCGGCAAGGTGATCGCCCGCGAGACCATCTCGGCGATGCGCAAGGATGTGACCGCCAAATGCTATGGCGGCGATATCAGCCGCAAGAAGAAGCTGCTCGACAAGCAGAAGAAGGGCAAGGCGAAGATGCGCGAATATGGCAATGTCAGTATCCCGCAGGAGGCCTTTATCGCGGCACTCAAAATGGGCGACGAGGGCTAGTTTTTTGTTGGAAAGCTTTGTTTAAAGGCGTTTCCGAAACGAGCGGATGACCGGTATCAATTGAAGGAAAACGGAAAATAGTCTATGGGCGGATAGATAGAAAGCAGGAGAGGGACCAGACTCAAGATCGGGAACCATTCATGTTTGGCTTATTCGAACCAGCTCATCGCCGCGCCAAGGACGATCAGGAAATACGCTATTTTTATTCCAAATATGGTGAGGATGCGCCCGTCGTCCTAGGTGATCGGGCAAGCGATGACAGGCTGTCATCCCGGGACCGGCGTCACTGGCAGCGGTTGGCGCGCAAAGCGCGGCGGCATAAAAGCAAATGGATCGACGGGTTGAAAGCCGACTGACTTTGCACCGCTTATGAGCCGCTGTCCCGCTGATAGGGGCAGGGCTTGATCTGGTCCGGTTCGATCGCCGGACCCTTGGCGCGGAAGCGCGCGAAATAGCCGCCCAGCTCGGGCCGCTCCATGAATCCGACCAGCTCGTAACCGACCGCCTCGAACTCGCAGAACAGCTGCTTGGGCGGGATGCCGTGCTGGGCAACATCGCGGTTGACGTCGACCACGATCACTTCCCCGGCACCGTGCGCCTTGGTCTTCTGAAGCAGAGCGGGACGCAGGCGCGAGAGAAAGGCATAAGGCTCGCGCACCTCGTGATACATGTGGACCAGAAAAATCCGGTCGAAACTATTCTCCGGCAGCCGCGGATCATCCGGCGCGCCGAGCTTGATCGAGACATTGTCGAGACTCTCCCGGCTGACCCGCTCGCCCAGCCGCGAAATCGCCTCCTCGTCGATATCCTGCGCCAGCACCCGCCCCGCCGCGCCGACCTTCTCGGCCAGCCGCACGGTATAATAGCCTTCGCCCGCCCCGATATCGGCGACCGTCATGCCTTGCTCCAGCCCCGCCGCCGTCATAATCTCCTCCGCCTCGCCCCGCTTGTCGCGTGCGGTCTCGGTCGACCATTGATTGCCGGCGAGATCCGACACCGGCCGCGAAGCCGGCGGGTAAGCGCGCGCACTATCGGCGCGGTTTGCATCCGCATCCGGCACCCGCTTGCAGGCTGTCAATGATGTGGCCAGCAAGATGCCGGTTATTGCGAATAGCGCGAAGCTGGTCTTAGGCAGAGACATGCTGCGCTGAATAGGCGAGGCTTTCGGCAGGAGCAATGGGGTTTTTCCTAGTCCACATCCTCGACATCAACCGCTTCACCGGTCACCTTCTGCGCGAGCGTGGCTGCGATGAAATCATCGAGGCCGCCGTCTAGCACATCGCTCGGGGCGCTGCTGGTGTGGCCGGTGCGGAGGTCCTTGACCATCTGGTAGGGTTGCAGGACATAGGAGCGGATCTGGTGGCCCCAGCCGATTTCGGTCTTGGCTTCATATTCGCCCGAGGCTTCGGCTTCGCGGCGTTGCAGTTCGGCTTCGAACAGGCGGGCCTTCAGCATGCCCATCGCGGTGGCGCGGTTCTTGTGCTGGCTGCGGTCATTCTGGCTGGCGACGACGATGCCGGTGGGGGCGTGGGTGATGCGGACGGCGCTGTCGGTGGTGTTGACGTGCTGGCCGCCGGAGCCGGAGGCGCGATAGGTGTCGATCTTCAGGTCGCCTTCGTTGATCTCGACCTCGAAACTGTCGTCGATCACCGGATAGACCCAGACGCTGGAGAAGCTGGTGTGGCGCTTGGCGGCGCTGTCGAACGGGGAGATGCGGACCAGCCGGTGGACGCCGCTCTCGGTCTTGGCATAGCCATAGGCATTCTCGCCCTTGACCTCGATCGTCGCGGATTTGATCCCCGCCTGGTCGCCGGCCTGATAATCGACCATCGAGACCTTGTAGCCGCGGGCCTCGGCCCAGCGCTGGTACATGCGCAGGAGCATCTCGGCCCAGTCCTGGCTTTCGGTGCCGCCGGCGCCGGCGTGAATTTCGATATAGGTGTCGAGCCCGTCGGCTTCGCCGGAGAGCAGGGCCTTGACCTTGTCGCGGTCGGCGCGGGTGGCGAGCTTTTCGAGCGTGGCGACGCCTTCATCGGCGAGGCCGGCATCGCCTTCTTCCTCGGCCATCTCGATAAATTCGAGCGCGTCGTCGCGTTCCTGCTGGATTTCGCGGGCGGCGCTGATCGATTCATCGAGGCGGCGGCGTTCGGTCATCACCGCTTGCGCGGCGGTCTGGTCGTCCCACAGGGTCGGATCCTCGACCCGGGCGTTGAGCTCGTCGAGACGCCGCAGCGCGACATCCCAGTTGAGCGCGGTCTTGATCAGGGTAAGAGCGGCGTCGATCCGGTCGACAAAGGCTTGCGCGTCGGCACGCATGATATTCTCCAAAGCTATTGGTTGCTGCGATTAGACGATATCGGCGGGAAGTAAAGTGGTGTGCGGTCTGGCCGGGGGGATCGGACGGATTTTTACGGCGAGGATTTTGTCTCCGGATTCAGGTTTATGTGGTAGAAGCAGCGTGGGTACAGGAGACAGGCGGCATGGCGATCAGCAATTTTACCGACAAGGATGTTGTCGAGCAGAACGGGCGGGTCTATTTTATCACCGGGGCGAATAGCGGTCTGGGTTACGAGGCCGCCAAAGTGCTGGCGGGCAAGGGCGCGCGGGTGCTGATGGGGTGCCGTTCTGAGGACAAAGCAGAAACCGCGATGGCGAGCATATGCGCTGTCTATCCGAAGGCGGACCTGCGGTTCATTCCGCTGGATCTGGGCAATCTCAAATCGATCCGCAGCGCGGCAAAGCTTGTGGAGAAAGAGCCGAGGCTGGATGTTCTGGTGAATAATGCCGGAATCATGATGCCGCCGCGCGAAGAGACCGCCGACGGTTTTGAATCGCAATTTGGCGTCAATCATCTCGGGACCTTCGCGCTGACCGGACTGCTTCTGGACAAGCTGGCCAAGGGTCAGGAGCCGCGGGTGGTGATCACCGCCAGCATGGCGCATCGCAGCGGCCGGATCGATTTTGACGATATCAATGCAGAGCAGGGCTACAGTCGCTGGAGTCGTTACGCGATGAGCAAGCTGGCGAATCTGCTGCACATGTACGAACTCGACCGGCGGTTGCGCGCGGTCGATTCCCCGATCAAGGCGGTCGCCTGTCATCCGGGCGTTGCCGATACCGAACTGACCAAGAATTTTCCGGCTGTCCTGGTTTCCCTGTTCCGGCCGGTGTCGAGCCTGTTCATGAACAGCGCCGCACAGGGCGCGTGGCCGACGCTGGCCGCCGCCACCGGAAAAAATGTCGAGGGAGGGCAGTATTTCGGACCCAGCCGCAATGGCGAGTGGACCGGGCCAGCGGGTGAGGTGCAGCCCAGACCTAAGGCCAAGCGGATAGAACTGGCAAAACTGCTTTGGGATGTTTCGGAAGAAATGACCGGCGTTCGTTATCCCGTATAGTTGCTGCCCGATCGCTTTTCCCTGATTGTCTTTGCCTATCGCGCGTTCCCCCGTTAGACAGGGAGCGGGAGGAGACAATTGAACGCCTAATGAAGGGGGAAATTGTTTGTTCGATGAAATGCTGGGTAGCGACGATGTCGTTCGCGAACCTTATGCCGACTATAAAGAATGGCTCGACAAGGAAGATGTCAAACGTCTCCATCGCAAGACTGACGATGCCGAGGCCTTTTTCCGCAAGACGGGCATCACCTTCAATGTCTATGGCCAGGACGAAGCCGATGAACGGCTGATTCCGTTCGACGTTATTCCGCGGATATTATCTGCCCGTGAATGGCGCAAATTGTCGCGCGGTATCGAGCAGCGGGTCAAGGCGATCAACGCGTTCCTCTATGATATCTATCATCGTCAGGAGATATTGCGCGCCGGCCGTGTGCCGGTCGAGCTGATCGCCAATAATATTGCCTTCCTGCCGGAGATGATCGGCGTTAACCCGCCCGGCGGAATTTATACTCATATTATCGGCACCGACATTGTCCGGACCGGGCCGGGTGAATTTTACGTGCTCGAGGATAATGCGCGGACGCCTTCCGGGGTCAGCTATATGCTGGAGAACCGGGAAACGATGCTGCACATGTTCCCCGAACTGTTTGCCAAGATCGGCGTGCAGGAAGTGAGCCGCTACCCGAATAATTTGCGCCGGTCGCTGGCCGCCTGTGCGCCGCCAAAATGCGAAGGCAAGCCGGTGGTTGCTGTCCTGACCCCGGGCATCCACAACAGCGCCTATTTCGAGCACAGCTTTCTCGCCGACCAGATGGGCGCGGAACTGGTCGAAGGTCATGACCTGAAGATTGTCGACGGGCGCGTCGCGATGCGCACGACACAAGGCTATACCCCGATCGACGTGATCTACCGGCGGATCGATGACGATTATCTCGACCCGCTGAATTTTCTGCCCAATTCGATGCTCGGCGTGCCCGGAATCATGGATGTCTATCGGTCCGGCGGGATTACCATCGCCAACGCACCCGGCACCGGTATTGCCGACGACAAGGCGCTCTATTCCTACATGCCGGACATTATCGAATTTTATACCGGCCAGAAGCCGCTGTTGGAAAATGTTCCGACATGGCGCTGTTCGGAGAAGGACCAGCTTGCATATGTGCTGGAGCATCTGGCGGAACTGGTGGTCAAGGAAGTGCACGGATCGGGCGGCTATGGCATGCTGGTCGGACCGGCGGCTTCCAAAAAGGAAGTCGAGGAATTCCGCGCCAAGCTGATCGGCAATGCCAGCAATTATATTGCCCAGCCGACACTGGCGCTTTCGACGGTACCGATCTTTACCGAAAAGGGACTGTCGCCACGACATGTCGATCTGCGCCCGTTCGTGCTCGTGTCTCCCGATCGTATTGATATTACGCCCGGCGGCCTGACCCGCGTTGCGATGACCGAAGGATCTCTGGTGGTCAACAGCAGCCAGGGCGGGGGGACCAAGGATACTTGGGTACTGGAAGAATGAGGGGGGCGGGATCATGCTAGGCAAAACCGCCGCAAGTCTTTTCTGGATGGCGCGTCTGCTCGAGCGGACAGAAAATAGTGCCCGTTTGATCGAAGCGGGTTTCCGCATCGCATTGACCCACTCATCTTCCTCAGTCGATGAATGGGCCTCGATTCTGGCCTCTTCTGGCGCCAAGAAGAGCTATTTGGCGAAGCACGAGGATTATAGCTCGGCTAAAGTGATCGACTTTCTGCTGCGGGACAAAAGCAATCCGGGTAGCGTCATTTCACTGATAAAGCAGGCGAGGGACAGCGCCCGCACCGCGCGCATAGCCCTGACAAGAGAAGTCTGGGAAGCCACTAACGAAGCCTGGATGAACCTGAAAACAGCTCTCGCCAGTCCGGTTGAAGAGCGGGATTTGCCAGATGTCCTGGCTGTCGTTCGCCAGCAAAGCTCGCTGGTCAGGGGTGCTGTAATGGGCACGATGCTGAGGAACGACGGCTTTAATTTTATTCGGCTGGGCACGTTCATTGAGCGGGCGGACAGTACAGCGCGGATATTGGATGTGAAATATTATCTGTTGCTCCCCTCGATCGCGCAGATCGGTACCGCTGTGGATAATGTCCAGTGGGAAACCATATTGCGATCTGTCTCTGCGCAACGCTCCTACCGGTGGCTCAACGGTTCGGATATTAGCGCGTTAAGCGTCGCCGAATATCTGATCCTTCACCGCCAGATGCCGCGGTCGCTGGCATTTTGCTATGCACAGATATCCGATAATCTCGGTCATCTGGAGCGGGAATATGGAAATGAGGTGACGTCACACCGTCTGGCGGACGATATTTGCGACCGCTTGCTCGGCCAGCCTGTGCAGAATATTTTTGAAGCCGGCCTGCACGAGTTCATCATCGAATTTCTGGCGGCCAATAACAGCCTCGCTGCCCAGATCGAGACCGACTATAATTTTCAAGACAGGATAAGCTGAATATGCTGCTGAAAATTAATCACGAAACCCGCTATAATTACGACAAGCCCGTGCAATATGGCTTGCAGCAGTTGCGCCTTCGCCCGAAGGAAAGGCCCGGTCAGCGGATATTGGAATGGAATATCGAGATTGAAGGCGGCGCGCTGGAATTGTCCTTCGAAGATCAACATTGCAATCATGTTGATCTGATCAACATCGAGCGCGGGCGGAGCGAAATCGTCATTCGTTGCACCGGCGAGGTTGAAAATACCGATGGCAGCGGCGTTATCGGACGCCACGCCGGATTTGCTCCGTTGTGGTACTTCAAAAGGGCGACAGCGCTTACCAGGCCCGAGGCCGAAACCGGTAAGTTGGTTGCAGCGCTGGATCAGGATTATGACGGCGACATTGCCAGGCTGCATGCGTTATCGGCTCTGGTTACCGACAAGGTCGCTTACAAGACTGGCGAGACCGATGCTGAAACCACTGCTGAGCAGGCTCTTAAGGTCGGTGGCGGCGTATGTCAGGATCATGCCCATATCTTCTGCACCGCGGCGCGCTCGCTGGGATTTCCTGCGCGCTATGTCTCCGGATATCTGATGATGAGCGACCGGGTAGATCAGGATGCAACACATGCATGGGCGGAAGCCTATGTCGAGCATATCGGCTGGGTCGGTTTTGACGTGTCCAACGGCTATTCGCCGGACGAACGCTATGTCCGGGTCGCCACAGGCCTGGATTATCGCGATGCATCGCCGATAAGCGGCCTGCGATATGGTGCGGGCAGTGAGGATATGATTGTCAGCCTGCAAGTGCAGCAGTAGAGAGACCGCGAATATTGATCAGGGATAACCATTATAAATGACCTATTGCGTGGCACTGCGGATGAAACGTGGTCTGGTTTTTATGTCGGACACCCGCACCAATGCGGGCGTCGACGATATTGCCCAAGTCAAGAAGCTGACAAGCTGGGAAGTGCCCGGAGAGCGGGTGATCACGTTGCTTTCGGCGGGCAATCTGGCGACCACGCAAGCGGTGGTGAGCTTGCTCGACGAGCGCGGTAAACATCCTGATGACCGCAATCCTTCGATCCTGCAGGCGCCGTCGATGTTTCAGGTTGCGACGATCATCGGAGACACATTGCGCGAAGTCGTCAAAACCTATTCTCATCAGGGTCAGGAAGCGAAATCCCCCTTTGGCGCGACGCTTATTCTCGGCGGCCAGATCAAAGGCAGTGATCCGAGGCTTTTTCTGATTTATCCTGCTGGCAACTTCATCGAAGCCAGCGATGACAGCCCGTTTTTCCAAAGCGGCGAAACCAAATATGGCCGTCCGATTCTGGTCCGCGGCTTCGACCCCGAAATGTCCTTCGAAAATGCCGTGAAGCTGTTGCTGGTCTCTTTCGACTCTACAATCCGTGCCAATCTGGCGGTGGATCTGCCGCTCGATATGCAGGTCTATGAAGCCGACTGTTTTGCGATTACGCAACAGCAGAGGATCGAAAAAGACGATCCCTATTTTCAGGCAATTTCTGAAGGCTGGGGGGATGCATTGAAAAATGCGTTTCAATCACTGCCCGATTTCAGCTTTAAAAATTAACCGAAGCGCCTTTTTCCCGCCATCGCCCTGTGCGCCATCGCCATCGTGGTGAGCTGTGCGTTGACGCGTATGCAGCTTGGCATCACGCTGGCATCGGCAACATAGCAATTGGTTGTATTGTGCACGCGCTGGTTAAGATCAACAATGCCCTTATGCGGGTCTATGTTGATCGCATTGCCGCCGTGGGGATGGGAACTCGACAGGACGACATCATCCGGCTCGACGATTGCCTCTTCGTAAAAGGCGTCAATCTCGTCATGGCTCATGTCACAGGTCAGCGTCTGGCCACGGAGCAGGGCTGGGTAGACTTCGATTGCGCCGTTGAGAAAATGCACCTTGGTCATTGTCGCCAGCGCGCGGCGCAGTAGAGCCAGCTCCTCCTCGCCGATTTTCAGCTTGAGCTTGCCATTTTCCATATAGCCGAGCCGGTCGGCGGGAAACAGGACGCCTGCGGAAACCAGCCGGTTATAATTTTTCATCCGCTCATAATGGTCTTCAAACCATCCCGGCACGAGCGTAGCCATGCTCATCGGCGGCTGGAAATGGCTTTCGATCAGAAAATCACCGCGATCGACATAGGTCGCCATCTGGTCTTCGTTCCAGACGTTCACGTCCATGCCCTCGGGCATCAGGGCGACCACCGGGCAGGCGATGTTGAGCGAGATATTGGTCCCTGATTGCAGGATACCGCTATTGTAGAGCAGATTGCTGGAGGCGAGCGCTCCGGCTGCCACCACCACGCCTTTGCGGGCACGAATTGTCCGCTTCTGGCCGTTGGCGAGCCTGATCTCGACGGCCTTTGCGACCCGCTTGCCATTGGCGCCTTCGCCCCACAGGATTTCGGTAGCTTCGGCTTTGTGCAATATCCGGGCCGGCTTGTCGCGCGCATCGCTGGTCGCATGGGTCAGGAAGCTTTCCGGCATCGCTTTTTTCCGGCCATAGGGGCAACCGGTGTTGCAATAGCCGCAATATACGCATTCGCTATCCGCTGTTTTCGGTCCGTAGTTTTTCCTGAACCAGGCGGTGACCGCCTTGTGGTCCATCGGGTCGCTCGATTGGGCCGCATATTTGTTCCAGCCGTCGATCAGATGCGGACCGTTGTTGCGACCGGTGACATGGTCGATTTCCGATACTTCGAGCGCATTTTCTACCGCCTCGTAACTGGCCGCAAGTTCCGCTTCTCCGACCGGAGCGCCGAGCTTTGACCAGATATCATAAACATCTTCGGCGTCCGGATGGACGAGCCCTTCATGCTTCATCCGGAGGCAGATGCCATTGTTGATGACGGTGGAGCCGCCGACGACGCGACCCTGAAACACGATGATGTCGCGGTCGGATGTTGTTTGCAGGGCGCCATCCTTGAACAGACGCGCGGTCATCCGTGCTTCTTCATGGGTGATGCGGGATGAGGGATAATGGCTGCCGGCTTCGATGATCAATGCCTCGTGCCCCTCGTCGGCGACCGCAGCAGCAGCAACGGCGCCGCCAGCGCCGGAACCGATTACGATTACATCGGTTTCTTCCGGGATGGCCTGATGGCCGACGAAGACTTCGGCGGTCAGATCGCGGCACGTTTCACGACGAACCGGACGTTCACCGGCGGCGGAGCGGTCACGTTGCGCCGGCAGTTCGTAAGCGAGGTCGGCCAAGACCGGGTTGTCGAAATTCTCTTCTTCATCGCCATGCTGCCAATGGCCATAATAGCCGGCCAGGATGACGCCCTTGGTCCGTGCAATATCCTGGAACAGATCGATCCGCGCGTTCCGCAGCCGCCGGTTGATCAGTCTTTTTCGTAAAGCCGGTGTCGCGACCAGGAAAAGCGGGCCGCCGAGGACCAGAAACAAGCCATAGAGCGCCATCCCGATTTCATCCGGCTTGTCGCCGTCGATGTTGGAAAAATGTTCCTGCAGGTTCTCGACCACCTGGTCGGCGGAAATCACCATTTTGCGGTCGTGAAACAGAGCTTCTGCCGTCGCCTTTATGATCAGCGCCTGCAGTCGATTGAATGGTTTCTGCAATTTCCCTCTCCCTCGGTGCGACCCGGGGTGTCTATTGTTGCGCTATAATCCTCCGGAGCGTGATCGTCCATGACTATGCCACACCGGTTGCGGCATGCTGCGATTTTTCTATCCGGGTTTTAGTCAGGATGTGATTAAAGGCACTGCTTGTGACAGCGCGGATGATAGGATATGTTATGTTCATAACAATCGAGAGTTTGTCATGCGAAAAGAAGTCCGTCGTTTCCGTTCCAAACTGGTCGTCGCTATATCTGTTGCGGCACTGGCGATTCCCGCGCCCGCTTCGGCACAATTTGGCGGGTTGTTCAAAAAGAGATCGTCGAGCACGAGCGCCGGCAGCGCGTCGAAGGATTGCGCCACCGATCCGGCAAACTCGATTGGCAAATCCATATTGGGTAACATGATCGGAGATTTTACCGGGCGGGCCACGCGCAGCATGGGCGTCATCGGATCCTATATTCCCCGGGCAGAAGTAGCGGACACGCTGACCAACAGTATCGCGTGCCAGCTTGATCCTGACGAGCAGTTGCAAGCGGCGGATGCGACGCGCGACGTGACGCGATCCGCAGAAGTTGGCAGCAGCGCGGAATGGACCAGTCAGACACGTGCCAATGTATCGGGAAGTTCTACCGCGACATCAAAAACGCAAACGGCAGATGGCACAAGTTGCATGAGCATCACCGATGTCATCATTGTCGATGGCGAAGAAACCCGCGTGTCGAAGCGGATGTGCAAAGGTGCCGGTGAAACGCGCTATGTTGTGATGGTCTAAAAAATGAGCAATAGAAGCAAAGTCATAAGAGCCGTAATTGCCACTGCCTCTTTATTGGTCATGGGCGCCAGTGATGTAAAGCCCGGCATGGATCCGGACAATCCGACTTGCCCGCGCTATCCCAACTGGTCGTCGTCTGCGAAGATGGAACTGACTCCCGTGGATCGCAAAGGCACCAAGATATTGCTCGCCGAGGGCGCGATTGATGCCGGGCTGCCCGACCGGTTGCGCAAGGCGCTGGCGAAGAACCCGGATATTTCCGAAATCTGGCTGCGCTCGCCCGGCGGTGTGGCAAGAGCGGGCAATGAAGCCGGCCGCGTGATCCGGGAGGCGGATGCCTCTATCATCACCCGCATTCCCAAGGGATGGACCTGTTTCAGCGCGTGCAATTTCGTGTTCATGGGCGGCAGGGCGAGGATCGTCGAACCCGGCGCCCATTTCATGGTCCATATGTTCACCATGACCGGCGATCGCAACGCGATCAATTACAGCATCGAGATGGGGACGGATTCTACAGTCGGCCTGATCGGCGAAGTGGAGCAGGAAAGTGCGCTGCTAGCGACAGAAGACAATGACTTTCTGATCCGCATGGGTGTCTCGCGCAAATTATTGTCGGAAGTCATGTATAAAACCAGCGCGGTCAAAAGCGGTGACAGCGACAAGGCGACCCGTCGCTGCCTGACCGAAGAGGAAGCGCTGCGTTACAATGTGGCCAATGTAACCGGCTAGAACGGCATGTGAAGCAGCCCGGCCTCCCGAAAATGACAGCCATGCTTTTGCTTTTCTTTTGAAATTATGGCGTTAGCATGGGCGAGAGCCAATCGGGCCAGATAATCGGGGAGGCAGCATAATGCGTCATATTGCGATCATCGGATCGGGACCTGCAGGCTATTATTCGGCAGAAGCCGCGCAGAAGAAATTTGGTGAAGAGGTCGCGGTCGACATTATCGACCGGCTACCCGTCCCTTTCGGTCTGATCCGCACTGGCGTTGCACCCGACCATCAATCGATCAAGGCCGTCTCGCGACGCTACGAGAAAACCAATCTTGGCGACAATGTGCGCTTCGTCGGCAATGTCACGGTTGGCGAGGACGTCAGTGTTGCCGAATTGCAGGGCCTCTATGACGCCGTGGTGCTGGCAACCGGCGCGCCGAATGACCGTGTTCTCGATATCCCCGGCAGCGACCTTCCCGGTGTCATCGGCAGCGCTGCTTTTGTCGGATGGTATAATGGCCATCCGGATTTCAAGGATCTCGATCCGCCGCTCGACGCCACATCGGTCGCGATCATCGGCAATGGCAATGTAGCTCTCGATGTCGCGCGGATATTGGCGAAGACCGAAGATGAATTTGCCGGCAGCGATATTGTCAGCCACGCGCTCGATGCGCTGAAGAATAGCAAGATCAGGAAGATCACTCTGCTGGGCCGGCGCGGCCCGCACCAGATCGCGATGACACCGAAAGAACTGGGTGAACTGGGGCATTTGCATCAGGCGCGTCCGGTCGTCGATCCACTCGACTTTCCCGATGAAGGCGATGATGCGATGCTCGAACCCGGCATGCGCAAATCGGTCACCCATTTGCGCAGCTTTTACGAGCGGGCTGGGGAACTGCTCGACAAGCCGATCCAGATTGATTTCGATTTTTTCGCCATGCCGGTTGAAATTCGCGGAGACGGCAAGGTCGAGAAGCTGGTCATCGAGCGCACCGTGCTGGATGCCGATATGCGCTCCAACGGGACCGGCGAACAGTACGAGCTTGATTGCCAGATGGTGATCAGCTGCATCGGCTATCGCACCCCGCCGATCGAAGGCGTTCCCTATGAACATGGTCGCGGCCGTTTTGCCAATACCGACGGACGGATATTGCCCGGCCTCTATTGCGTCGGCTGGGCGCGGCGCGGCCCGTCGGGAACCATCGGGACCAACAAGCCGGACGGCTTTGCAATTGTCGATGCCATCGCCGAAGATATCGGTTCGGGCAATCGGAAGGAAGGCCGCGCAGGACTGGATCGATTGCTCGACGAGCGCGGCGTAGAAGCGGTCACCTTCCGCGACTGGAAGAAAATCGAGGAAGCTGAAATTGCGAGAGCACGAGACGGTTCACCGCGCGAGAAATTTACCGATATCGCCGACATGATTGCAGCGCGGGGTTAATGTAGATTTCCAAAATAATTTATCCGGCTTATTCTGCCTCAATCGAATTCGTATTTTCAGATATTGTATTGGGGCTTACAGTCTCTGGACTGACTCGTTCTTGCGACAGTTTCGGAGGTGGAGGAGCCCACTGCCGTATATGCTGGCCCACCGATTCATAAAAATGTGGGACTGAAGTTTCTAACTCTTGGATTATTGTTCTGGTTTGGCCGAACCGATTGCCCAAATCTACCGGCATGATAACATCAAAACCGACGACCGTCATTTTGCCTTTATCTTCGCCAATCCTGTCTGGGTTCTCTCGTAGGTCACTCAAGGGCAGCTGAGTGGTTGGTGAAGATCCGGGCCAATACATTCTGATATGTGCTTTTGAATCTGCCTGTTTGGGGATCTGTCGTAACAGCCAATTCAAGCGAGCTTTATTCGAGACTTTATCGCCGGGAGCCTTGACGTACATCGAGTTTAGAATGGAGCGACGGCGTAGATCGACTATCACCGATAGGGGTGATGCCGCATCAGGCACGTCCAAATTGATAGCCAATGCCTGCTTCGAAACGAGTTCCTTTACGTCGCTCTCGAACTTTGCTCCCGGACTTGAAGATTCTGCGCGTGATAGTTTTTCACGCACAAATGTACCGAGTTGACGGCTAAGGATAAGACTCAGATCTTTTGTTTCTTGCTGCCAAGCTTCAACGACGGCATTGAGGTCATCGTTGCGCACCAGTTTTCCGCCAGCTTGCACTAGAGCGCACACTGCACTCCATGCTTTCGGCATTTGAGAGAAGCCTTCCACCCCTGCGCTTGGGTGACTTATAAAACGCAGGAATTCTTTTAGGATATTTGCTTGCTCTTCATCTTCAATGTCCTGATTTGCAGTTAGCAACCGTGCCACAGTCATTATTTGCATCCAGGAAAAGTGATATAGCCCGATGCCCTTGAATTTTGTTGAGATGATTTTGACTGGATGATGGTCGGGTACTGTCGCAAATTGGTTCGAGATTGTTATCACGGCATCAATTTTTTTCGATTTTGCTATATCCAAATAGCGCTCCAATTGATCGTTTGATATCTCGGACTTTCCCACTTTTGCTTCAACGAGCGCCGACCAAGTGCGTTTTCCGGTTTCTAAAACGATCAAACCATCTGGCCGTCCCAGCTTTTTGTCAGTCAGATTGTTGAAGTTCACTTCCGTGTAAGTCGAAATTATCGTGGTCGATCCAATTCTTTGGTTAATTGAGTTAAATAGATTTTGAGAAAAACCTCTAACGAAAGTGAGCGTCGCTAAGAAAATAGAGAGTGTTCTGCCTTCTTTGGAAGTGTCTGCTAGAATGGGGAACAGCCGAGCCCGTTGAGGGTTCATTAAATCAGGTAGGTCCGCCATGTCAGTCTCCCATTTATTTTTGGATGTCTTAACTATTGTGGCCCTTATACTCAAATTAATCTAAAATTGGTCTGGTTTGTCCAACCAACCCCGCAATATCGCGTTCACCTTTTCCGGCGCTTCCTGTTGCACCCAGTGCGACACGCCGGGCAGGCGGTGCAATTCTAGATTTGGCACCCACTCTTCGGTGCCGTCGGTGCAGCGGATGTCGATTGCTGCATCTTCTTCTCCCCAGATCATCAGGGTCGGGATATCTACAATCCCGTCGCCGATCTCTCGCACGTCCTTGGTGCGGAGCAGGGCGCGGTAATAGTTGATCATCGCGCGCAAGGCGCCGGGGCGGCTGGCGGCGTCGGCGTAGACTTGCAATTCGCTATCGGGAAAGCGGCTTTTGTCGACGGCCATATTGGAAAAGGCCTGTTTGATAGGTTCCGCTCCGTTTCGTCCGAACAATTTTTCGGGCAACCACGGGATCTGGAAGAAGAAAATATACCAGCTTTTCCTGAGCTGATACCAGTGCCGCATTTCCCGTTGCGCGCATTTTGGATGCGGCACATTCATGATCACCAGTCTGGTCAGCGGGCGTATCTTTTTGATCGCGAAATGCCAGGCGATGATCGCGCCCCAGTCATGGGCGATCAAGGTGACTTCTTCCGCGCCGCTGGCATCGATCAGGGCTGCGATGTCCTGGACCAATATGTTCAGGCGATAGGATTCGATACCCTCCGGTCTGCTTGATCCGCCATAGCCCCGTAAATTAGGCGCCCAGACGCGGTAGCCCATCTCGGCGAGCATCGGCATCTGGTGACGCCAGCTATGGTTCAGTTCGGGGAAGCCATGCAGGCAAAGGGCGAGCTTTTTGCCTGCACCCGCGGTTGCCACTTCGAAACTCTGGCCGTTGGCTTCGATCCATTCCACCGCGATGCCACTCGACGGTTCGGGATTCCATGAGACATTTTTTTCCATATTTTTATCTTGCACGAGGACGCTTTAACCAACCAGTTAAATCTGTTATAGCACCGAAAAAAATAAAGGAGAGAGTCGATGCATGATATGGTTATACGCGGGGGAACCGTGGTTGATGGTACGGGCGGAGCGCCCTTTGTCGCCGATGTCGCGATTGACGGTGATCGCGTTTCGCTGGTCGGAACGGTAACGGCGCAGGGCCGCGAAGAGATTGATGCATCGGGAAAATTTGTCACCCCCGGCTTTGTCGACGTGCACACCCATTATGACGGGCAGGCGACGTGGGACGATGAAATGGCGCCCTCGAGCTGGCATGGTATCACTACAGTCGTGATGGGCAATTGCGGTGTCGGTTTTGCGCCGGCCCGGCCCGATCGTCACGAATGGCTGATCAATCTGATGGAAGGCGTGGAGGATATCCCCGGTACTGCGCTGGCCGAAGGCATGAGCTGGAACTGGGAAACTTTCCCGGAATATCTTGACGAGCTGGAAAGAATGCCGCGCACCGTCGATGTCGCGACGCATGTGCCGCATGGCGCGGTCCGCGCCTATGTGCTGGGCGACCGGGAGAAACCCGGTGCGGTGCCGACACAAGATGAAATCGACCAGATGTCGCAGATTGTCGAAGATGGCCTGAAAGCGGGCGCTCTCGGATTCTCGACCTCGCGGACGATCCTGCATCGCAGCATTGACGGCGAACTTGTTCCTGGCACGACGGCGACGAAGGAAGAATTGATAGGTATCGGCCGCGCGATGGGCCGGGTCGGCTATGGCGTGTTCGAGATGGCCAGCGATCTCAACAAGGAATGGGATGAATTCGGCTGGATGGGCGATCTCAGCCGCGAAACCGGTTTGCCGGTGACCTTTGCGGCGCTGCAGTCGATCGCCAAGGAACAGACGCTCGACGAGCAGATCAGCAATATGCGCGCGGAAAACGATAATGGTGCCAATATCGTCGCGCAGATTGCGCTGCGCGGAAACGGCATTGTCATGGCCTGGCAGGGCACGGTGCATCCCTTCGTCCGCCACCCAAGCTGGGTTGCGATGGAAGGCCTGTCCTGGGATGAAAAATATGCCAAGCTGAAGGATCCGGCGTTCAAGACACAATTGCTGAGTGAGAGTGCCGAGATGCCGGAGCAGGTCGATATCGTCCCGGTCTTCATGATCATCACGCAGGGCTGGCCGGTGCAGTTCGAGATGGACCTGGATTTCAATTACGAGCCGCAGGCGGATGAAAGCATCGCTTCTCGTGCCGCTGCCGCTGGCAAATCGGGCGCGGAATATGCCTATGACCTGATGATGACCGATGACGGCAAGGGCTTTATCTATCTGCCCTTGCTCAACTATATGGACGGCAATCTCGATTTCCTCGAAACATTGCAGCAGTCCGATGACACGGTGAACAGCCTGTCGGATGGCGGCGCGCATTGCGGCACCATCTGCGATGCCGCGAGCCCGACCTTCATGCTCGAATACTGGGTGAAGAACCGGACGCGCGGGACGATCAGCATCGAGAATGCCATCAAGCGGCAATGTCTGGATACGTCACGGCTCTATGGCCTGAACGATCGCGGCGTGCTCAAGCCCGGCTATCTGGCGGATGTCAACGTGATCGATATGGAGCGGATCAAGCTGGGCAAACCATGGCTGGCGTTCGACCTGCCAGCGGGCGGCAAGCGCTTGCTGCAAAAGGCTGATGGCTATGATTATACGATCAAGTCGGGGCAGGTGACCTTCAAGGGCGGCGTCGTGACCGACAAGCGTCCCGGCGGCCTGATCCGCGGTCCGCAGATGGTCGAAATGCTCGAAGCGGCGGAATAGTTATAGGAGCGCAGCCGGATTGCCGGCTGCGCTCCTAAATCAATCGAGAGGATCAGAGTCCGGTCCAGCGTAGCCGGACAAAGGCACTCCTGCCTGCACCCGGTAAACGCGCGCCAAGCGCCACGTCCGAACCGCTGACGCGATTGTAGCCCGCGAGATGGTCCGTATAATTTTTGTTGAACAGATTTTCCACGCTGGCGTCGAGCGACAATGTGGATGTGAGTGCAACATGGCCGAATAATCCAGCGAGTAAATAACCGTTACTGGGCTGTTCGCTATTGGTGGCAGACACTTTGTTCTGGTCTGCAAAAGCGTGCAATTCGGCACCCAGATGCCAGACTTCCTCTTGCCAGCTCAAGGCCACGCGAGCGTTCGGCGGTGTGATGCGATACAGATCGTCATCAATGTCGCGTCGTTTTGCGCGGACATAACTGGCCGTACCGTCCAGATGCAAAGGCCCGCTTATATGCCAGCCGAAATCCAGATCGGCGCCGTAAAATTCCGCATCGACATTGCCAAAGCGTAACGGTGTGGGATCGCCATTCATATTTGCGACCATTTCCACCGGACTGTCGATAACGACTGGAGTGTCATCATATGGCACGCCCTGAATGAAATCATCGACGCGCCGATAGAACAGCGTTGGCCGTGCATAGAAACGGCTATCCTGATAGTCGAAACCAATTTCGGCGATCCAGGCTTTTTCATTGCCGAGATTCAGATCGCCGACATAGATATTACCGTCGGCAAGGCCACCACTTGCGCCGGTTGGCAACCATGAAAAACGCTCAACGGCATTGGCGACACGGGTCTTGTACGCAAAGGACAGGCGGGGTTTGAAGTTTCCCATATCGCTCCAGAAGCGTGCTGTGACATCGACCGTATTATCGGACCAGGTGCGATCCCACGCGGCGAAACCATTCGCGAGCATGCGTGGGCCCATCGGAACGGCGCTGCCCAACAACGGCGACCCTGCCTCCATCCGGTGATGGTCAAAGCGGGCGCCGATTTCGGCTTCCACCGGTCCAAATCCAAGACGGCTTTCCACGAAGGCACCCACCCGGCTGCCGGAAATATTATTGAGCGATGTCAGGAAAAAAGCCGTATTCGAGGGATTGGTAATCCGCACATCCTTGTCCAGTGTCTCAACATCTGCGCCAATCCGGACATGGCGTTCCGGGGTTCCGATGCGTAGCGCGGTGGCAGCCGTACTGGTGTCCGCATCGGCAAAAGTGCCGCGTTGATCCGCCGGGCTGGCCGGACCTTGTCGCAGAGAAAAATTATCCATCAGATGCCGGATCGCGACGTGCCCCGCTTCCACTTCAAGATATAGATTGTCATCGAGCTGCCCTTCATAGGCCAGGCTCAGGAAGTCCGTGTTGAAATACTGGATATCCATTGGGAAAGGCGGGTTGCCGGTCGGATCGGTTTCCTGCCGCCGGTAAGACAGGGTCAGGCTGCCGTCCCCGACTTTCAGTCCCGCATGGGCACCAAAATTCAGGCGCTCGAAGCTGGATGATGCAATGGTCCCGTCGGGGAATTGCAGGTTATCGCCTTTCTCGTAGGACGCGATTACACCGAATTTGACCCGCTCATTGGACAGGCTGACAAGCCCACCCATTAAATAGCTATTGTCGCCGCTGCGATAGCCGGCGGTTAAATCAGCGTGGGGTTGCATTGCAGAGCCTTGGGAGAACTGCGCTTCCTTTAGAATGGCATTGACGCCACCGCCAAGGCCCGGACCTTTGCGAACCGGGCTGATACCGCGATCCACTTCGATCCGGTCCACCAGAGCCATAGGTGCATAATGAAGCGGCGGGTCCATTAAATTGGGTCCGCCCGACGAAAAGCGCTGTCCATCGATGCGCACCAATATCCGGTCGCCAAACAGGCCGCGATACTGGACCTGGCCGGACAGGCCGCCATTGTCGAGCAAGGCGGCACCCGGTGCGCGGGCAACCAGCGACGCTGCGTCAGGGGTAGAAATAATTTCCTTGTCGCTTTCGATCTCGTCGGTGGTCGCCGTGGCGCGCTGACCGGTGACTATGATATCGGTCAGCGGGTCAGTCTCGGCAAAAGCGGGCGAGGCAAGGGCGATGTTCGCCGTAAAGGCGGTCAATATTGTTCTGTTCATGATAAATCCCAAACGGCCATGTCCCACTGTGTGGGAGGGCCGGAAAAATGCAAATGGTGCGATCAACCGCCAATCAGGGCGAAGGTCGCGCGCTATTTCAGATGTTTTGGGAAACTAAAGGCGGCCCGGTTGCGGGCGGGACGTTGATCCGGTTGCGCAGCGCAAAGCGGCGCGGTTCGGACGGTTCGTGCGTGGCCGGAGCCAAGGTGGACATTGCGAGCTCTGGTGTGGAAGAAGCCAGACCAAAGGACGTGCCACCGGCGAAAGCACAGGCAGGCGTTGATGGTTCTTGTTCGGGTTCCGGCGCGCTCTCGTCCTGCTGACCATATACCAGCGATAGCAGGTCAAAGTCGGGATTGTCTGGCGTTATCACCAGCTTGCTGTCGGCGTGGCCGGAGCACAGCTTGATCGCAAAGCCGCTGGCAGTTTGCGTGGGCATGAAGCCTTGTGGCGCAAGTGCGCTCAGCAATATTGCGAGCAAAGCGAAAGCGTGAATCGCCGGGTTGGTTTTCAGGAACCGGGAGAGGGCGAGGGGCCGAGTCATTGTTTATGCGGGCGCTATATTGCGCCGCGGGAGTAAATGCTAGTGTTCTCGGACGGGTCGGCTGCGAGAAGCCGAACACTCAATACAATATGGTCAAGGTTCAAGGGTCGCAGCTTACATTTCCGTCACCCCAGCGCAGGCTGGGGCCCAACCCGATCTGGCGATGACCAGCAAGTTTTGCACTTGGCGAGAACAAGCGGGAGACAGCAACATTGGTATAGGCTCCAGCCTGCGCTGGAGTGACAGGATTGAACGCAATTGGATGAGACCATGCAACGGTTTGCTGCCGTTTGTGGTGAGCTTGTCGAACCACCCCTGTAGCCGAGAGCTGCCCTTCGACAGGCTCAGGACGAACGGAGCTCATTAAGTCTACGCAACCCTCTCCCTCAACGGAGAGCTATCAAACCCGCATCGGCATCAGTACATAAAGCGCCGTCGACTTGTCATTCTCGCGAATAAGTGTCGGTGCGCTGGCGTCGGCCAGATGCAGTTCGACGGTATCGCCTTCGATCTCGCCGAGAATATCCATCAGATATTTCGAGTTGAAACCGATTTCGAATGTGTCGTCCTTATAGGAGCCGGGCACTTCTTCTTCAGCCTTGCCATTTTCGGGCGAGGTGACGGAAAGTGTGATCTTGTCATCGCCGAGCGCCATTTTGACAGCACGGGTTTTTTCGGTGGCGATGGTCGAGACGCGGTCGACGCCCTGGGCGAAGCTTTTTGCGTCGATCTTGAGCAGCTTGTCATTGCCGGTCGGGATGACGCGTGTGTAATCGGGGAAGGTGCCGTCGATCAGCTTGCTGGTCAGGATCGCGGTGCCGAGGGTGAAGCGGATCTTGCTTGCCGACAGGTCGATCTGGACCGATGATTCATTGTTCTCGTCGAGCAATTTACGCAGTTCATTGACGCATTTGCGCGGGACGATCACGTCGGGCATGCCTTCTGCACCGGCGGGCCGGGGCAGAGTGACGCGGGCGAGGCGGTGGCCGTCGGTCGCGGCGGCTTTGAGCACCGGTGTTTCTTCATCCTGCACGTGCAGGAAAATACCGTTGAGATAATAGCGGGTCTCTTCGGTCGAGATCGCGAAGCGGGTCTTGTCGATGATCTGGATCAGCGAGCTTGCAGGCAGTTCGAAACTGGTCGGCAGTTCGCCTTCGGCAATGACCGGGAAATCGTCGCGGGGCAGCGTCTGCAGGTTGAAGCGGGCGCGGCCGGCGTTGACCTTCATTTTGCCATCGGCAGCGTCGAGCTGGACCTGCGAACCGTCGGGCAACTTGCGGGCGATGTCGAACAAGGTGTGTGCGGAAACTGTGGTCGATCCCGCGGTCTCGACCTGGGCTTCGACGGTTTCAACGACCTGAAGGTCGAGGTCGGTTGCCATCAGCTTGATGCTGCCGTCGGCGCTTGCCTCGATCAGTACGTTGGACAAAATCGGAATAGTGTTGCGCCGCTCAACCACGGACTGGACATGGCCCAGGCTCTTTAGCAATGCCGCGCGTTCAATGGTCGCTTTCATAAACCGTCCTTCTTGTTCCCGATCAACCGTGAAAATAGCTGTGCGAATGACTCCGCACGGCTTCACGGATAGTTACCCGCTTCATTAACAATAAAGTGCCGCAGGGCAAGCCTGATCGCGGCCCGATGTCCGATAATGCCGTGAAAAACTGTGGAAAAAACTAGTGAGGCGGGTAAAGCCGCAGTTTCATGGGATGGTTTTTGCCATTTTGGAACGGGACAGGAAAGATATGAGCGGCATCAATACCAATGGAAAGCGTCTGTTTATTGCGCGCCACGGCGAGACAATCTTCAACCTCGCGGCGCGGATCCAGGGCGACCATGTCCATACGCCGCTGACCCGCGCCGGTTTCGCCCAAGCCGATGCGATGGGGCGCGCTCTTGCGCTGCACCTTGCGCCAAACCCACCGGCTCTCGATCTGATCGCTTCGGATACCGACCGGGCGCTGCAGACTTTATCTGTGGTCGCCGAGCATGTCGGGGCCGACTGGCATCAGGCGCGCAGCGACGCGCGGCTTCAGGAAATTGATATGGGGGAGTGGGGCGGCGTCTATTACCGGGATCTGGCCGGCAAGCTCGAAATCGACGAAGAGGAGCGGTTGTTTGCCACGGTGGCTCCCGGTGGCGAAGATTATCGCGATATTGCGAAACGACTGGAACATTGGCTTGCAGAGCAGAATTTTACCCGCGACGCTGTCCTGATCAGCCATGGTATGACCAGCCGGGTATTGCGCGGCCTGCTCGTTGGCGCCGATCCGCACCCGCGCTTTGGCGCGCCGATCGCCGCAGGCCTGCCGCAGGGTTCGATCGTGCAGATTTGTGACGGCGTGGAAGAGATTATCCACACCGGCGGAGGGGAAGGGGAGAAGGCTTGAAAAAGCGGCTCATTCTTCTGGGGCTTTTTGTGTCCGCGATTCCGGGGCCGGTGGTCGCGAAGGATTCCCTCGGCATATTCAACAGCTGGGGGGCGTTCCGCGATCCGGAAATCCCGCGCTGCTATGCAATTGCGGAATCGGAAGAGATTAATGGCAAGGCACAACGCAAATCCTATGTCAGCATCGGGTTCTGGCCCAAACGCGAGATCAGGCGGCAATTCCACGTTCGCCTGAGCCGGAACCGGTCAACCAATAGCCGGGTGACCGTCAGCATCGCCGGTCGCCGGTTCCAGCTTACCGCCAATCGCTCTGATGGCTGGTCGCAGGACAAGCGGATGGACGCCGCGATCATCGCCGCGATCCGTTCGTCCACCAGCATGACCGTCGAAAGTGTCGGCCGCGATGGCAAGTCGATCGTCGATGCCTACCGGCTGCGGGGCGCGGCAACGGCCATAGACGCGGCATCGCTCGGTTGTTCGCGGTTGCGGTAGATTTTCCTGCAGACACTCCCTATATGCCGCTTCATGCAGATACCCGGCCATATAGATCCCGTTCCCTTGCCATCCAAGGTTACCCCGCGTGAAGACGGTCGCGTCGACCTCATTGGTCTCAGCGTTGCGGAAATCCGCGACGTTCTGATCACTGCGGGACTTGAAGAAAAGCAGGGAAAACTGCGCTCCAAGCAGCTGTTCCACTGGATATATCATCGCGGGATCAACGATTTTGCCCTGATGACCGATATGAGCAAATCACTGCGGCCCTGGCTGGCTGAGCGCTTCGTGATCGGGCGACCGGAAATTGTCGAAGCGCATCTGTCGGAAGACGGTACCCGGAAATGGTTGCTGCGCTCTGCCGACTCCCAGGATTATGAAATGGTTTTCATCCCTGACGAGGATCGCGGCACATTATGTATTTCCAGTCAGGTCGGCTGTACGCTCAATTGCCGTTTTTGCCATACCGGCACGATGCGGCTTGTGCGCAACCTGACGCCCGGCGAGATCGTCGGTCAGGTCATGCTGGCGCGTGATGCGCTGGGCGAGTGGCCGAAAGGCGTCATGGACTTTGCCGAGGAAGGCGAAGCGGATAATACCAAGGAATATAATCAGGCCTATAAGTCTGACGGACGCCTGCTGACCAACATCGTGCTGATGGGCATGGGCGAACCATTGTATAATTTCGAGAATGTCCGTGATGCGATGAAGATTGTCATGGACGGCGACGGGCTTGCGCTCTCCCGCCGGCGGATCACGTTGTCAACCAGCGGCGTTGTACCGATGATTGCCCGGGCCGGAGCGGAAATTAACGTCAATCTCGCGATTTCCCTGCACGCGGTGAACAAGGAAACCAGAGACGAGATCGTCCCGCTCAACCGCAAATATTCGATTGAGGAGCTGTTGCAGGCTTGTGCCGATTATCCCGGAGCCAATAACGCCCGGCGGATCACCTTTGAATATGTGATGCTGAAAGACAAGAATGACAGCGATCAGGATGCCCGCGAGCTGGTCAACCTGCTGCGCAATTATGATTTGCCCGCCAAGGTGAATCTGATCCCGTTCAATCCCTGGCCCGGTTCGGACTATGAATGTTCGACCCCCGAACGGATCAAGTCATTTTCAACGATCATCTTTAACGCCGGTATCAGCGCGCCAATCCGGACCCCCAGAGGTCGCGATATCATGGCGGCTTGCGGCCAATTGAAATCCGCGAGCGAAAAGAAAAGCCGGGCGGAACTGGACCGGCTCGCCGAAGAGAAGCAGGCTGCGCTCGGCTAGGCTGCTGCGATCAGGCCAGTTTCGATCATTATATTCGATATGGCGGCTGTATTGTTCCAGCCATCGGTCTGCAGGATAGGCAGTGAGAAACGGAATTTGCCTGTGATCGCAGTCTACCGGGATTTTTTCTGTCGGTCAGATAGATACTCGTCTTGATGATCTGAATAAACCTGGATTGTAATTAAAGCGCAAAAAAAGGGCGGGTATTGCTACCCGCCCGATCTGCATTATTGATTTAATCCGGCTGAATTAGAATTGCATGCCGAGACTGACGAGGCCCTGGTTACGGGAAACACCGTCTTCGTAGTTGCTGTAACGATATTCGCCGCGGGCGAACATTTTGTCGCTCAGCTTATATTCGACACCGGCACCGACACGAACGCCGTCGGCGTTATAGCCGCCCAGTCCGGGGGAAGACACGCGAGCATTGGTATAGCCTGCCTTGGCATAGAGCAGGGCGGAGCCGCCTACGACATAACCAAGACGTGCGCCGGCATACAGATCACGGCCAGCATCGATGCGACCTCCTGCATTGGAAATTTTGCTGGTGGACTCGGTTGCTTCGAGCTCGGCACCATAGACAAGATTGCCCGACTGGACGTCATAGCCCAGCGCAGCACCGTAAAGAAATCCATCAACATTATCGACTCCGGCAATATCCAGGTCAATATTGTCATATCCAGCGATTGCGGTGGCTTTTACGCCGGAAAAATCGCCTTTTTCCTGAGCCATTGCGGGGGACGCAAGCACAGATGCTGCAATAGCAACTGCTATTGTTACATTTTTCATTTTATTTGTTCCTTGGTTTTACGATTAAATGACCGCTACTATTATTGATCTTAAATTCTTCTTTCGCGGTCGACTGTTGATATAAGTTTACAAACCTGAATGACAACTGCACGAATGAATTAAAATTGTAACAAATGCCGTTCTCGCGGGCTGTGTTGTGGATATGCAACAGTCGCTCGTTGTAACGTCGGGCTTGGCAACGCCGAACCAATGGCTAGAGTGCGATCATGCCGAAGGACGCCATCATTCCCCGCCAGAAACGTCACCGTCTGACCACGCGTCTGTGGCACTGGACCAATGCTCTCTGTCTGATGGTGTTGTTGATGAGTGGTCTGACGATTTTCAACGCCCATCCTCGACTCTATTGGGGCGAATATGGCGCGAATGATGACTATGCCTGGATGGCAGTGGGGTCTTCGCAGACTATGGGTTATTTGCGCTTGGGGGAGCTGCGCATCGAGACAACAGGCTTTCTGGGCAATTGGCAGGATAGTCAGGGCCGGACCCAGAAATGGGCTTTCCCGGGTTGGGCGACCATCCCTTCAAGCTATAGTCTGGCCGATGGCCGACGCTGGCATTTCTTTTTTGCCTGGATATTCAGCTTCGGTCTGGGCTTTTTCATGCTGCGGTCGCTTTGGAGTCGCCACATTCAGCGCGACCTTCATATGCGGCGCGAGGAATGGCGGCCGTCGCATCTGTGGCGGTCTTTCCGCAATCATACGAGCCTGAGGGCAATCCGCCAATCGGCCGGTGAGGATTATAACAGCATCCAGAAGCTGAGCTATATCGGGGTGATTTTTATCCTGTTGCCCCTGATGATTTTCACGGGTCTGACCATGTCTCCCGCGATGGACGCCAATTGGCCGTTTCTGACCGATCTGCTGGGTGGCCGCCAGTCGGCGCGTTCGCTTCACTTCATTACAGCGTTCCTGCTGGTGCTATTTTTCCTGATTCATATGGCGATGGTTCTGCTTTCCGGTCCATTTCGGCAAATCGGAGCGATGATCTCGGGTGGTGAGCGGATGGAGCCGTCTCTATGACGATTATCACCCGCCGGAAATTGATCAGCAGCGCGGCGATCGGCGCGGGCAGCCTGTTGTCTGGCTGTGATGCTCTTAACCGGAGTCCTGCCTTTCAGGATATTCTGGCAAGTGCCGAAACCGCCAATTTCACGGTCCAGCGCGCTCTGGGTGACCGGATGCAGCTGGCGAGCGAATATGGCGTCGCCGATCTTTCTCCCAAGTTCCGGGCCAACGGCACCCGCGATCCGGGGACTGCCGATTATGCCGCCAGCGCGGCCCAAGGTTTTGGCAATTGGCGGCTCCGGCTTACGGGTCTGTTCGCCAAGCCCCAGCAATTCAGCCTCGCGGCGCTGCAATCCTTGCCACAGCGGACACAGATCACCCGGCACGACTGTGTCGAGGGCTGGAGTGCGATCGGGAAGTGGACCGGCGTCCCGCTCAAAATTCTGCTGGATCTTGCGCAGCTGAAAAGCAGCGCGAAGTTTCTGGTGTTTCACTGTGCCGACAGGCTGGGCGGCAGGCCTTATTACGAGAGCATCGACCTGATTGACGGCTTCCATCCGCAGACGATGCTGGCGTACCGGTTGAACGGGGAGCCGTTGCCAATCGAGAACGGGGCACCGCTGCGGCTCAGGGTCGAGCGGCAACTGGGTTATAAACAGGCGAAATATGTGACAGGGGTAGAAGCTGTGGCATCATTGGCCGGGATTGGCGAGGGCAAGGGCGGTTACTGGCAGGATGTCGCCAATTATGAGTGGTATGCGGGAATTTGATTTTGCGTTTGTTGTGTTTTCTTGGGAGTGAATGAATGTCGATTTTGGGACGTTTTCTAAAAAGTGTGATCGAAAAGGGTTCGATAAAGGTCACGCATCCCGACGGATCGACTGAAACATATGGCACGCCGACAGACGGCTATCCCGATATCGGCATCCGGCTCGCCGACAAGAATGTGGTGCGGCAGATATTGCTCGATCCGCGGCTCGGTGCTGCAGAGACGTTCATGGATGGCCGGCTGATCGTTGAACAGGGCGATATCATGCAACTGGTGCAGCTGTTGCGCGCCAACAAACCCTTCGAGCGCGGCGGAAAGCTCAAGGATCCGAGCGCATTCAAAAAGCTTCGTGACCATTTGGCGGGAAGCCTTGACCGGATCAACTTCCTGGGGCGGTCGAAAAGCAATGTCGCGCATCATTATGATATCGGCAACGATCTCTACGACCTGTTTCTGGATGACGACCTGCAATATAGTTGCGCCTATTGGGACTACGACCGGCGCGGGCCGGACATGACGCTGGAACAGGCGCAGGCTGACAAGAAGGCGCATATCGCCGCGAAGCTGGATTTGAAGCCGGGCCAGCGGGTGCTTGACATCGGTTGCGGCTGGGGCGGCATGGCGCTCTATCTGCACCGGACTACCGGCGTTGAAGTGCTGGGCATTACGCTGAGCGAAGAACAGCTAAAAAAGGCGCGGGAACGGGCCGAGAAGGAAGGCGTGGCCGACAAGGTGAAGTTCGAACTGATCGACTATCGCGATCTTGCCGTGCGCGATGCGGGGGCGTTCGACCGGATTGTCTCGGTCGGTATGTTCGAACATGTCGGCACGCCGCAGTTCCGCACCTTTTTCCGGTGCTGCGCCAATCTTATGACCGGTGACGGGGTTATGCTGCTGCACACGATCGGGCGGATGGGAGGTCCCGGGACGACCGATGCCTTTACCCGCAAATATATCTTTCCGGGCGGTTATATACCGGCGCTGAGCGAAACGCTGGCGGCCAGCGAGCAATTCCGCCTGATCGCGACAGATGTCGAGAATCTGCGGCTTCATTATGCTTTCACCCTGAGGGAATGGTATAAAAGAACCGTGGAAAACCGGGAAAAGATCATCGCGCTATATGACGAGCGTTTCTACCGGATGTGGATATTCTATCTGGCTGGAGCAACGGCGGCGTTCGAAAATGGCGGCATGTGCAATTATCAAATCCAGTTCAGCCGAAACAGGCGGACTTTACCGCTGACCCGGGATTATATCGGCGAGACCGAGAAGAATTTGACGGCGTAGTTTTCTTTTCACGTTGCGCCAGAGACCTTATCTATCGTGGATATATCATATTGCGCCGAAATTTGGACCCTGTTAGGCGGCCAGTCTAATCTGGGTTCTACTCTTTGAAAGACGATAAAATGAGCGATTCCGTAAAGCGTGTGGTTCTGGCCTTCTCCGGCGGCCTCGACACCAGCGTTATTCTGAAATGGTTGCAGCAGGAATATCAGTGCGAGGTGGTGACTTTTACCGCCGATCTGGGGCAGGGCGAAGAACTGGGTCCTGCGCGACGGGTCGCCGAAACGCTCGGTGTCAAACCGGAACATATTTTTATCGACGACCTGCGCGAAGAATTCGTCAAGGATTTTGTCTTTCCGATGATGCGCGCCAACGCGCTTTATGAAGGTCTGTATCTGCTCGGCACCTCGATCGCGCGGCCGCTGATTTCCAAGCGCCAGATTGAAATTGCCAAGCTGACCGGAGCCGACGCCGTGGCCCATGGCGCTACCGGCAAGGGCAATGACCAGATCCGCTTCGAGCTTGGCTATTATGGCCTTGATCCAGACGTGAAGGTAATCGCTCCGTGGCGCGAATGGGATCTCACCAGCCGCACCCGGCTGATCGAATTCGCTGAAAAACATCAGATTCCGATTCCCAAGGACAAGCGCGGGGAATCGCCATTTTCCTGCGATGCCAATATGCTGCACACCTCTTCAGAAGGCAAAGTGCTCGAAGATCCGTGGGAAGAAGTGCCGGATTATGTCTATTCGCGGACCAATAATCCCGAAGATGCACCGGACAAACCGGAATATATTACTGTCGATTTCGAGCGCGGCGATGGCGTTGCGATCAATGGCGAGGGGATGAGCCCCGCGACCCTGCTCGAGAAGCTCAACGACTATGGCCGCGAACATGGCATTGGCAGGCTCGACCTCGTCGAAAACCGCTATGTCGGTATGAAATCGCGCGGCATGTACGAAACGCCGGGTGGCACCATCTATCATGCGGCCCATCGCGGTATCGAGCAGCTGACACTGGATCGCGGCGCAGCCCATCTCAAGGACGAGCTGGCACCGCGTTATGCCGAACTGGTCTATAACGGTTTCTGGTTCTCGCCGGAGCGCGAGATGCTGCAGGCAGCGATCGACCACAGCCAGGCGCGGGTCAACGGCACCGTCCGGCTGAAACTCTACAAGGGATCGGTCGACGTGGTCGGGCGGAAATCCAAGGACAGCCTCTACAGCGAAAAAGTCGTCACATTTGAAGATGATGCAGGTGCTTATGACCAGAAGGACGCAGAAGGCTTCATCAAGCTCAACGCGCTGCGGTTGAAACTGCTTGGCAAGCGCAATGGCTAAAATCTGCAGTGATCCGCGCTTGTCGCGGAGCTGCGAAGATGTCGGGGCTCAGGGCCTCGATATCTTCCGCGGATTTGCGGTGATTGTTTCATGCTGATCCCGTTACTTCTGCTCCTCGCGGGCTTTGTCATCCTGATCGTTGGTGGCGAGTTGCTGGTGCGCGGTGCGGTCCGGGTGGCGGAGCGGGCAGGGATGTCAGAGCTTTTAATCGGCTTGACAATCGTCGGTTTCGGCACGTCCGCGCCGGAGCTTGTGGCCAGCGTTGAAGCGGCGCGGGCGGGATCTCCGGGCATTGCCTGGGGGAATATCGTCGGTTCGAATCTCGCTAACAGTCTACTCATTCTCGGTACGGCCTCGCTGATCCTTCCGGTGGTGGTGCCAAGGGGGCCGTTGTGGCGCGATGGCGGACTGGCCCTGGTGGCGACGGTGGCCTTGTGGCTGGTTGCCAGCACGACCGGTATTACGATCGCGATCGGCAGCGCTTTTCTGGTTATTCTGTTAGCCTATCTCGGGTACGCCTACCGGGCCGAACAGACGCAGCCGGCTGGCGCGAGTGCTTTACACGAAAAGGCCGAGTCTCTCGAGATTTCAGATACACATTTGCATGATGAACAGCCGCTGTGGCGATCAATTCTGGTGTTGCTTTTCGGAATCATCCTGATCGTGCTGGGCGGTCGCTGGCTGGTCGACGGCGCGGTCGATCTTGCGCGCCTCGTCGGCATGAGCGAAGCGGTGATCGGTTTGACCGTGATCGCCATCGGCACCTCGCTACCCGAACTCGTAACTTCGGTGATCGCAGCTTATAAAGGCGCGAGTGCGGTGGCACTGGGCAATGTTCTGGGCTCCAATATTTTCAATCTGTTGCTGATTGGCGGCGTTACCGCCCTCATTGCGCCCGGTACGATCCCGGGTGAAATCACCAATTTCGGGCTGCCGGTGTTGATCGCTGCTTCGGTCCTGCTGTTGATATTTGCGGCAACCGGACGCAGGATATCCCGCATGGAAGGCGGAATATTGCTGGTCACTTATCTGGTTCTGCTCGTCTATAATATTGTGGCTGTTTGAATCAGACGTTGCAATCTCCAGAATCTGTCCCTAAATAGCGGTCATCCCAACATTGTGAGATTTGAAGGGGCTGGCGCCAGACGGGGCCGGCAGCCAAGGTTTTTGCATACGGAAATGGAATTTATTTGACTGATATAGCGACACTGACAGATCTGATTAAGCCGGAAGCAGATGCTTTGGGCTTTGATCTGGTGCGGGTGGAGTTCGTGTCCGGAGCGGAAGAGCCCACTTTGCAAATCATGGCCGAGCGTCCGGAAACCGGGCAATTGGGTATCGATGACTGCGCTGCCTTGTCGCGCCGCATCTCGGCAAAGTTCGATGTGATGGAAGAAGAAGGCCGCGACCCGATTGACTATGCCTATCGGCTGGAAGTCAGTTCACCGGGCATCGACCGGCCGCTAACGCGCGCATTTGATTATCAAAACTGGTCCGGCCATGAAGCGCGGATCAACCTGATCGAGGCTATCGCCGGCAAGAAACAGCTTCGCGGCCAGCTTGAAGGCATTGAAGGCGACATAATAAAGATTGACGATCGGGAGACGGGAAGTCAGGAGACGCCCTTGGCGAATGTCCATAGTGCGAAACTGATTCTGACTGACGCACTGATTGCTGCAACCATTCCGGTTTCCACCGCGGGTGCAGACGAGATTGAAGAACAGACTTTAGAAGAACAGGAAGACTAATCATGGGCAGTGCTATTTCAGCCAATAAAGCCGAATTGCTCGCTATTGCGACCGCCGTTGCAACGGAGAAAATGATCGACAAGTCGATCGTGATCGAAGCGTTGGAAGAGGCGATCCAGAAAGCGGCTCGTGCCCGCTATGGCGCAGAGAATGACATTCGTGCGAAACTCGACGTCAAAACCGGCGATTTGCGCTTGTGGCGGGTTGTCGAAGTGGTTGATGAAGTCGAAGATTATTTCAAACAGGTCGATATCAAGCAGGCGGAAAAGCTGGAGCCAGGCTCCAGCGTCGGCGACTTCATTGTCGATCCGCTGCCGGAAGTCGATCTTGGCCGTATTGACGCGCAATCTGCCAAGCAGGTGATTTTCCAGAAGGTCCGGGATGCCGAACGCGACCGGCAATTTGAAGAATTCAAGGAGCGCGCCGGAGAAATTATCACCGGTGTGGTGAAATCGGTTGAATTCGGCCATGTGGTCGTTGACCTCGGACGCGCAGAAGGCGTGATCCGCCGCGACCAGCAAATCCCGCGCGAAGCCGCACGGGTCGGAGATCGCGTTCGTGCGCTTATCCTTGATGTGCGCCGTGAAAATCGCGGACCCCAGATATTCCTTTCCCGTGCCCACCCTGATTTCATGCGGCATCTGTTCGCACAGGAAGTGCCGGAAATTTACGATGGCATCATCGAAATCAAGGCGGCAGCCCGCGATCCTGGCTCTCGTGCCAAGATCGGTGTGATCAGCCACGATAGCTCGATTGATCCGGTTGGCGCTTGCGTCGGCATGAAGGGTAGTCGCGTCCAGGCTGTCGTGCAGGAAATGCAGGGCGAGAAAATCGACATCATTCCCTGGTCGGAAGATATTGCGACATTCGTCGTCAATGCCTTGCAGCCAGCGACGGTTAGCCGCGTTGTTATCGACGAGGAAGAAGGCCGCATTGAAGTCGTTGTTCCTGATGACCAGCTCAGCCTTGCCATTGGCCGCCGCGGACAGAATGTCCGTCTGGCCTCGCAGCTGACCGGCCTTGCCATCGATATCATGACCGAAGCGGACTCGAGCGAAAAACGGCAAGCCGAATTTGCTGCCCGTACCGAGATGTTCCAGGAAGATCTGGACGTTGATGAAACATTGTCGCAGCTTCTGGTAGCTGAAGGTTTCAGTGAACTCGAAGAAGTCGCCTATGTCGCACCGGAAGAAATCTCCAACATCGAAGGTTTTGACGAAGAACTGGCAGCTGAACTGCAGAACCGTGCTCTCGAGGCGCTGGACCGGCGTGAAGCGCTTGCGCGGGAAAAACGCACCGAGCTGGGCGTCGAGGATGCAATTGCCGAACTGCCACATCTGACCGAAGCCATGCTGGTGACGCTCGGTGAAGCGGGCCTCAAGACGCTGGACGATGTTGCCGATCTCGCGACTGACGAACTGGTGCTGAAACGGAAATCGGAACCGCGTCGCCGCAATGACACTCGCAAGCCCGAGCCGGACGGTGTGTTGGCCAAATATGGCCTGACCGAAGAGCAGGGCAACGAGATCATCATGGCAGCACGTGCGCACTGGTTCGAGGACGAAGACGAGCCAGCGGCAGCTGCTGCGACCGAAGAAACCGGGGAGGACGCAAATGCGGAATCCACCCAATGAGACGCGGTCTAACCCTCTAGATCGCACGTCACACCGTAAATGCATTTTAACCGGAGAGAGCTTCTCTCCGGAGCAACTGGTGCGTCTGGCGATAGGGCCGGATGGACAAATCGCGCCGGACGTGCGGGCAAAAGCACCGGGTCGCGGGGCGTGGATCAGTGTCGATCGGGCTGCGCTCGAGACGGCGCTTGCCAAGGGCCAGCTTAAGGCGGCTTTATCGCGTTCCTTCAAGACCGGCCCCCTCGATATTCCCGCCAATCTGGCAGACCAGCTTGAAAAAGCGCTGGGACGCGCCACATTGGACAGGCTGGGGCTGGAAGCCCGTGGCGGAACTTTGTTAACCGGTTCTGAAAAAATCGAAACTGCCGCAAGGCGCGACGATCTGTTCATGCTGCTTCACGCGTCTGATGCGGGGCAGGACGGGTCTTCAAAACTTGCTCAGGCCTGGCGCGTTGGCAGTGATCGGGAAGGGCAAGATTTACGCGGGATGACTTTGCCTGTGGACCGTCAGTGCCTTTCTGTGGCATTGGGCCGCCAGAATGTTGTTCATATCGGGATTATAGATAAACGCGCAGCAGAGCGGCTTTCGCATATGCTCGCAAGATGGCTTCACTTCATCGGTAGCGATGAAGTGCCGGATGAAGCGGAAAAGAAAGTTGCTTAATCTGGTCTAGGAAGACCAGGTAATATATTGAAAATGTTTATTTTTAGGGATTAAGTCTGTTCGATGAGTGAAGATACAAAAGATACGCCGAAACCTGCACGCAAGCCCCTGGGGCTGAAGCGTTCGGTTGAACCTGGCGAAGTCAAACAGACGTTCAGCCATGGACGCACCAACAAGGTGGTGGTCGAGGTCAAGCGCAAGAAGCTGGTTGGCAAGCCTGGTGCCGTGGAAGCGGTCAAGGAAGTCGTCAAGGAAACGCCCGTACCTGCGCCCGCGCCCGCTCCGGTGGCCAAGCCTGCGCCCAAGAAAGCGCCAGTAGCACCGAAAGTGGATGATGGTCTGACCCGTCAGGAGAAACAGGCAAAATTCCTGCGCGAAGCGGAAGAAGCCCGTCTCGACGCCATGCAGGAAGCTCGTAAACGCGACACGCGCGAGAAGAAAGAGCAGACCGCAGAAGAGAAAAAGCGGGCGGAAGAAAACCGCAAGGCCGAAGTAGAGCAAGCGCGCAAGGCGCAGGAAGAAATCGCAGCTGCAGAAAAAGCGGCTGCCGAGGCACCTGCTGCTGCCGAACCCGCGTCGCCAGGCACGCCGGCAGAAGCGCCAGCGACAACACCGGCCGCGACGACCGGTACAACTGCTGCGCGACCACCGGCTCGCAAATTCACGCCCGTGGAAGCGCCAAAACGCCCCAAACCGGAAAAAGAAAAAGAGAAACAGAAAGTCGGACGCGACGATCGCAACGATCGCCGTCAATCGGGCAAGCTCACAGTCAACCGCGCTCTGCGTGGCGAAGACGGCGCGGCACGGGCGCGTTCGCTCGCTGCCCTGAAACGTGCCCGGGAAAAAGAAAAACGTGCTCAACGGTCGGGTCGGCCATCCGAGCCACGCGAAAAGCAGATCCGTTCCGTTATCGTGCCGGAAGCCATTACCGTACAGGAACTGGCCAAACGTATGGGCGAAAAAGGCGCGGACCTCGTCAAATCCCTGTTCAAAATGGGTTCGATGGTCACCGTCAACCAGACCATCGATCAGGATACGGCTGAATTGCTGGTCGAGGAATTCGGCCATAACATCCAGCGGGTTTCCGAGGCTGACGTTGAAATCAACACCCAGGCCGATGTCGATCCGGAAGAAACGCTACGGCCACGTGCTCCTGTCGTTACGATCATGGGCCATGTTGATCACGGCAAGACCTCGTTGCTTGACGCGTTGCGCGGGACCGATGTGGTTGCCGGCGAAGCTGGTGGTATTACTCAGCATATCGGCGCTTATCAGGTGACCATGAAAAATGGTGACAAGGTTACGTTCCTCGATACGCCGGGCCATGAAGCCTTTACCGAAATGCGGATGCGCGGTGCCAATGTCACGGATATCGTGATCCTGGTCGTTGCTGCCGATGACGGTTTGATGCCGCAGACGATTGAAGCGATCAATCACACCAAGGCGGCAGGCGTTCCGATGATTGTCGCGATCAACAAGATCGACAAGGAAGGCGCCGATCCGACGACGGTTCGTACACGTCTGCTTGAACATGAAGTGATCGTCGAAGAAATGTCCGGTGATGTTCTTGATGCCGAAGTCTCGGCGCTCAAGAAAATCGGTCTCGACGAACTTATGGAGAAAATCCACGTTCAGGCCGAATTGCTCGAACTGAAAGCGCGTCCCGACCGTCCTGCAGAAGGCTCGGTTGTCGAAGCGAAGCTCGACAAGGGTCGCGGTCCGGTTGCAACTGTGCTGATCGAACGCGGTACATTGAAACGCGGCGATGTCTTCGTCGTTGGTTCGCAGACCGGTAAGGTTCGCGCGCTGATTGATGACAAGGGTCAACAGGTTAAGGAAGCCGGACCTTCGACACCGGTCGAAGTGCTGGGTATCTCCGGCGTTCCATCTGCCGGCGACAAGCTGACAGTGGTCGAAAACGAGGGCCGTGCCCGCGAAGTTGCTGCCTATCGTGCGGAACAGCAAAAGCTGAAACGCACCACGCAGGCTCCAACCAGCCTCGAGAATATGTTCTCCGCTGCGGCAAATAGCGCGGTCGAATTCCCGGTATTGGTTAAAGCCGATGTCCAGGGGTCAACCGAAGCCATTGTCCAGGCGCTGAACAAGATCTCGAACGACGATATCAAGGTGCGCATCCTGCACAGCGGTGTCGGCGCGATCACGGAATCGGACGTTACTCTGGCCGGAGCCAGCAAGGCACCGATCATCGGTTTCAACGTACGACCCAATGCAAAGGCTCGGGAAATTGGTAAGCGCGACGGTGTCCGCTTCAAATATTTCGACATCATCTATGCTTTGACCGACGATATTCGCGCGGAAATGGCTGGTGAGCTGGGTCCCGAGAAGATCGAGAATGTCATGGGTCGTGCCGAGGTCAAGGACGTGTTCAAGTCCGGCAAGAAAGACAAGGCAGCCGGTTTGCTGGTTACCGAAGGTTCCTTGCGCAAAGGCTTGTTCGCCCGTCTTACCCGCAACGATGTCATCGTCAGTGCAACGACCATCGCATCACTGCGGCGGTTCAAAGACGACGTTGAAGAAGTTCGCGCCGGTATGGAATGTGGCGCGGTGCTCGAGGATACCAACGACATCAAGCCGGGCGATATGCTCGAGGTGTTCGAGGTTGAAGAGCGCGAGCGGATTATTTAATTCCACTCCCGGTTACGGGAAGGGGCAGGGGTAGGCCTTCGGGCTACCTCGACCTTCCCACCCCCGACCCCTCCCG
>TARA_R110000796_G_scaffold248207_1_pt1 | contig 35651 bp, 29 predicted proteins | sample TARA_R110000796 | Tara Oceans TARA_R110000796 (sample SAMEA4397815) | marine metagenome | biome: Polar Biome; feature: [SRF] surface water layer (ENVO:00010504); material: water (ENVO:00002006), including particulate matter (ENVO:01000060) such as... | depth 5 m
GATCGGTGCCGCCGGCAAAGCCGGGGACGCGGAGCAGGAGAAGAGTCAGGTGGTTAAAAATTGTATGCGGGGGCGGGGTTATCGGGTTTTGAACTAGATCACAAACGGTAAACTAATTCTCATTTTAAAAACAAGCTCAAACACTGAAGTCAAATTTGCCGCTATCACATAATAATTTTCTAGTTGTGGCGACGCTTAGTGGCAAATGCCTCTATTCACGATAACGGCTGAGCGTGATGAGCAACAAAGAGCAAAGCCCAAGCAGAACAACCATAAGCGCTACTAAGAAGTGAGAAGCAACGGCATAAATAAAGGCATCCGCCTTACCCACTGAACCCATTGCAATTACAGAAAGCCACGCGACCTCATGGACACCGGCCCCGGCGACGCCCTGAAGTGGCAAAAAATAGCCAAATGTAAGAAGCAAAACCAGAATAACTAACTGGCCCAAATTCATACCTATACCAATACTTAAACCAATATAATAATTGTATGCAAGAACGCAAAGCCATATGGCGGCAGTAAAGATTAAAAACGCGGGAGAAAAATAGGCCAATTTCACCATTTTATTTCGAAAAACAAAAAACAAAGCAAAAAGAGAAACAAACAATAAAAACGAAAACAAAATAAAAACCACCTCTCTGCTAACCCATCTAAATTCAATCAAATTATTCGTTTCCGAAAAAAAATAATAAACAATTAAGGAAAATCCTAGAAAAAGAACAATGAAAGCATCGGCAGCTCTAGTCCAAAAAAGGCTAGACAAGGCATTAGAAAACGTCGAGAGTCCAGCCATCTTCGCGAAATACGGAAAAACCAACTCACCCAGCCTTAATGGCATAAAATAAGCCCAAAAACCGTGACCAGAAACAATGGCAAAGCTTTTGAGAGAGACGCCCCATCCCATTACAACGTTATAACGCAGCAGCCTTAAAAAGTGGCCTAGCAAAAAGAAAAAAAATGCGGCCGTCCACGCACCAAAGTCAGCGCCTCTCAATATACTAAACGCCTTCTTGTAATCGTAAAATCCAAAAAACAAAACCAATGTTAAAGCGGTCACAGAAAAAACCAGGAAAAGTCGCAACCAAGGAAAAGTACGAACCTTATCGTCAGCCACCAAAATGCTCCAGATAGAACCATTCATTTTTAATTTTAATCAACCTAAAAGCATCGCTTCCCTTTATTCCATAACGGACAATCTGCAGCACACTATATCTATAAGGAAAAAACCATACATGGAGGTTAAAGCCACGAATATATGGCCTTTCTATTGGTAAAACTATGATAACTTTCTTGGACGCGACTCGACGCAGCTCCGATAGAGCCCGAAAAATATCTGGTATGTGCTCCAAAACATGAGAACATATAACAACGTCGAAATAATCATCGGAAAAAGGTAAGGACTCCGCCCTAGCTACTGAGTAGCGGCCACGAAGGCTTCCTGGGCAACGGGACCCTACGTCACAGCCAAATACATCAACCCCTGAGCGTTGAAGGCTATCGGCAAGAAGCCCCCTCCCACAACCTACATCTAATATTCTTGAAGAGCCCTCACAGGCATCTTTTATCTTTCTTATAACCGCACTAGAGATATCCGCATGCTTTTTAAGATCACTGTCTGACGTATCGTGATATATTTTCGCCATGTCCTCACTAGAAAGGGAATGTATTCTATCCCGGAAACCCCAAAACTGGCGCCACTTACTTAGACCGAAAGCGAGAAAAAAGAGGGGCTTCATCAGAAACGAATCTCTGAGGACAGGAGGGCAAAAATCATTTATCAAAAAGTTAATTATACGAGAGGATGATTCCCCAAATTTCACTGAGCACCCCCTTCTTCAATTTGGTTTCTTGTATCCGATGGCACTAACTTGTTCTGAAACCAACCCTATCAGAAAAACCTGGACCGCCGTTACCATTAAGAGCGCAGACATATTTGTAAACGTGCCTTCGCTTACATAGGTATACACGTAACGAGCCAAACCAAGAACAAAGAAGAAGACAGAGAAAGGGACAAATACCTTCAACGGTGAATAAAGCGTCGCGATCTTGAATATTATAAGCAGGAATTTCAAACCGTCTTTGATAGGCTTGACGTGGCTTTCTCCAATTCTTTTTTTAACATTGACATTAACATATTCTACGGCGTAGCCCGCTCTAAAAAAGGCCATCGTACTAGTTGTAGGGTACGAAAATTTATTAGGCAGTAGATGTATAAATTCCATGAACTTGGCTTTTTCCACAAGACGAAACCCAGAAGTTAAGTCGAGTATAGTTGAGCCAGTAACGACTGATGCCAATTTATTATAGATGCTATTCGCTAGCAATCTGGGAACTCCTGATTGGCCGGCGCGATCTCTAGCACCAACCACCATCTCCGCTCCGGTCTCAAATTGCCGGTTTATCAACAGGGGGATCTCTGAAGGTTGGTGCTGTCCATCTGCATCCATGAATAAAATCCAGTCGCCCACGGCGTTACGGGCGCCTGTTTTTATAGCGGCGCCGTTGCCTCTACTACGATGATGCCTAACAACTTTCGCTCCATATTGTTGGGCTATTTCTCCCGTTAGATCCTCTGACCCGTCGTCCACAACGATAACTTCACAAACATTTTCTAACGTCATCAGCCCCTCAAGAACGCCAGCCAGCCCTGAAGCCTCATTCTTTGCGGGAAGAATCACCGATACTCTCATGCTCGTTCGACTCCCTCAGGTCGCTCTTGACAGTTTTAATAAAGACATCAATTTCGTATCCGAAATTCTTAGCCGTCCGACTAGAATCTCCAAGGTTTCCGTTTTCGACAAGCACTTTTGCTTTATATGCTAGTTTTAATGCTGACTCATAGTAGCCCATTGAAGCAAATAGGCTTGCGTTCCGCATATGAGCCTCTGGATCTTCGTACAGCAACAGGTCTTTTAATATCTTGTCACGAAAACCTTCATCTTGAGAAAACTGTATCTCCCATCGATAACTGTACATATCCAAGGCTTTCTTGGACTGCGAACCTTCATCTCGACCTAAACGCTCCCCGCTATTAAAGGCGCTCAGGAGCTTCTTTACGTAGAAAGGCGAAAGTCCCGCACAAGTTCCTTTTTCCATGTGCCGCCATATTTCCTCCATGACTAGGCTCATTCTAGCATCGAATGTATTCTTTTCCGCCAACGACAGCAGATGATCCGAACGCGTCTCTTGCAAATCACCATCAATGCAATCAACAAGGACAGCTTGCATAGCTAACGGGATTGACTCCGGTTTCCTTTTCACCGCGTCGCTCAAAAAAACCATCGCCTCAGCCTGCATGCCCGTTCGAACTAAGGCGTTAGCTCTTTCAATCTGAGCACGGTCAGAATAGGGATTCGATTCAGCAATATACGCCGCATGCTCCACCGGTTTACCCCAAAGGTCAGACCTATGATATGCAATGAGGCTATAAGCGCCGAGCAGGACTATAACTAAAGTGCCCCCCAGTTGCTTACGTTTTTTTATTACCTTATCTATTATGGAAAAGGCTAAGAAACCTAAAAACAAGCTCGGCAAATAGTTTCGATGCTCAAAATATAGCTCCAGATTCAGAGCTGTTGACTCTATGAAATGACCGACGAGAAAGAAAGCTAAAGGAAATAAAATCAAAGGCTTCTTCTTCAGGAAAACAAAGGTCACAGCGGAGACCAACAAGACGAACGCCGAGGAAATGACGGCCTTCACGTTGACGATGCTTTCGAAGTGCCTTATTTGGTCAAAGTACAACCCCGGCGTATAGAGAGAAGGCAAAAAATATTCTTTTAAATAAACAATCACAATCCATGGCTCTGTAATCAGGCGCTGCCATGGTGAGAAGTCTCTCGTCGGGTATATTTTGAAAACTCCATTTTCAAAAACTTTATATAAGACAAATAATATTATGATCGCCGTAGGTGCCCATAAAAATACGTACTTAAAATTCCTATTTAGTGGAGCTCTCACGGGACTTGAAAAAAAAGCAGCCTCCAGCACAAGTATTAAGGACGGCAACAAAGCTCCGTTCTCTTTAGATAAAACCGCCAATACTGTACAAACACCTACACCGATTATCATTAAAACATAGGCTTTTTGCTTATCATATTCTAAACAAAGCCGGCCTTTTAGATAGAAAACAAGCCCTAACACAACAAACAAAGTCGACAGCTGCGCCATTCTTTGTACGGCATAGAAGATTGTCGAGGTATGCATTGGATTCAGAATCCAAAATACCAATACGAAAATCGACACGAGTAATCTTTTTCGCTCATCCCAGATATTTTTTTGTGTTTCACTGATAAGGAGCGCGGCCCAGAAAAGAAGACAACCGATAATCAGATGTATTAGCAAATTCGTATATTTAAACGAAAACGGCGAGCTAGGCCAGCTATTGTCATTTATCAAAAAAGAAAGCAGTGACAAAGGCCGACCTGAGGGCCCCGACGTACCCCCAAATACAAACAAAAGGAATGTTTCTATATTTTTAACGCCACCATTCGCAGATAAAGCACTCAAATTACCGTAGTCATCAAAGTAAAATCGACCGGATAGGCCAGGCCAGTATACAAATAGCGACAACAGAAAAACAGAAAAAAATATAATAGCTGTCTTAGTAGCCAGCTTCGGGTCACTCACTTTCTATTCTCCAAAAAAAAGCAGGCTCGTCTTCACGAGCCTGCTTTTTTACTTCACTTATTCTGACTTTAATTACCGACAATCGGTAGGCAAATACTTCGGATCCACGGAGTCAGGCAGGCAGTTCCAAGCGAGGGAGCCAGCATTTGTGCTCGGCGACAGTTGAATGGAATCACCAGCGATATCGGTGTTAGCGTCATTCCCATATTCAACGATAACAAGGCCGGCGCTAACTGTCACAGAAGATACGTAGTTACCGGTAATATCACCAGCCGCGGCCAAACCAGCTTGGCCGTTGGATTGCGGGAAAGTTCCACGCTGCGTGTAAAACTCTGCGATGGAGGTTTTGGCACCGGCAGCCAAATTCAGACCTTCAGATACCTGAGCCCGGACCGTATAGTCTTGATATGCCGGAATTGCTACGGCCGCCAGAATACCAATGATCGCCACAACGATCATCAGTTCGATAAGAGTAAAACCCTTCTGCACTTGTTTCATTTCAGCTTCTCCAGACTCGAAACTTTATTATGTGCTCACCCCCGAGGCGAGCGCCTGCACTGGACCTATGCAGCTATTGGGCCAACTTTCACATGCCGGGTTTGCGGCTCTAGAGGTCACTTCGCCGGCCAAGTCACTGCCGTTTTTTGTCAGGCACTGACAAAAAACGGCACTTCTTGTGACTCTTTATGACTAAATTCGTCAGTTAAGGTGGCAATACAACTAACGGGGCCAACCCCTTGATCGCAGGCTCTTTACAGCCGCCGGGAAGGCTGCCAATCTGCTTTGGGGGTAAGTATAAATAACCATGATCACTTCATATGAATAGTTCCGCAGCGTCTCTAAGCGGCCTGGCCCGCCGTCTTGTAAAGGAAGGCCACCTTTCCATGGAAGCGGCCCAGACCGCCGCCGCCGAAGCGCGGCAGGCGCGAGTGGCGCTTGTCCATCACTTGGTGGCGGGCGGCCATGTCAGCGCCGCCGTGGTGGCCCGCTCCGCCGCGGAAGAGTTCGGCGATCCATTGATTGATCTGAACACCTTTTCCAAAGAGATGATGGTCAAGGACATCGTCGACCCCAAGCTGATCACTAAGCACACCATTCTGCCGTTGCTGCGGCGGGGCAGCCGTTTGTTCGTGGCAGTATCCGATCCGACCAACCTACCTGCCCTGGAAGAGATCCGCTTCAACACCGGCCTGAATGTGGAGACGGTGATCGCGGAGGACGACAAGCTGCGGCGCTGGATTGACCAGTTGGAGTCTGAGCAGGAAGGCAAGGCGTTCGACAATCTGGATGATGATCTCGACAACCTGGAGACGGCCAGTGCGGACGCGGACGCTTCAGGCACGGAAGACGCGGCAGCGGGCTCCGATGACGCGCCTATCGTGCGCTTCGTGAACAAGCTGCTGCTGGACGCCATTAAAGGCGGCGCCTCGGACCTGCATTTCGAGCCCTATGAAAAGACCTACCGGGTGAGGTTTCGTCAAGATGGCATTCTGGAGACGGTGGCGAAGCCGCCGATCACCACTGCCAGCAAGCTGGCCGCCCGCCTGAAAGTGATGGCTCGCATGGATATTTCCGAGCGCCGGGTGCCACAGGACGGCCGCATCAAGTTGAAGATTTCCAAGACAAGGGCTATCGACTTCCGGGTTAACACCTGCCCTACCCTCTATGGTGAGAAGATCGTGCTGCGAATTCTGGACGCGGAAAGCGCCAAGATGGGCATTGACCACCTAGGTTACGAAGAAGACCAGAAAAAGATGTACATGGATGCCCTGAGCAAGCCTCAGGGCATGATTCTGGTTACCGGCCCTACCGGCTCCGGCAAGACGGTGTCTCTCTATACCGGTGTGAACATTCTAAATACGCCGGAGCGCAACATCTCCACGGCGGAAGATCCGGTGGAGATCAACCTGGAGGGGGTGAACCAGGTCAATGTGAACCCCAAGCAGGGCATGGAGTTTTCCACCGCCCTGCGTGCATTCCTGCGCCAGGACCCGGACATCATCCTGGTGGGGGAAATCCGAGACCTAGAGACTGCGGAAATCGCGGTGAAAGCGGCGCAGACCGGCCACCTGGTGCTCTCCACACTGCACACCAACAGCGCGCCGGAGACGCTGACCCGGCTGCGCAATATGGGCGTGCCGTCGTTCAATATCGCCACTTCCGTGATTCTGATTATCGCCCAGCGGCTGGCCCGGCGGTTGTGCGAGCACTGCAAGGAGCCGGTGGATGTGCCCAGGCAATCGCTGGTTGAGATGGGTTTCACGGACGAGGACATCCAATCCGGGTTTACTATATACGGCCCCAGCGGCAAAGGCTGCGAAAAGTGCAAAGGCGGCTACAAGGGGCGCGTGGGGGTTTACGAGGTAGTCCGCATCACCGACGGCATTGCGCGCATCATTATGGAGGAAGGTAATTCCATCCAGATCGCCGACCAGTGCCGCAAAGAGGGGTTCAACGATCTGTACCGTTCCGGCCTGATCAAGGTCATGCACGGCGTCACCAGTCTTGAGGAAGTGAGCCGGGTGACCAGCGGGCACTAAACTACTAAAGGTTTCGGTGGGTCAGGGTTTCGACTATGGCAAAAACAGCGACAGCACAAAAACCGGCGACCTTCACCTATGAAGGTATCGACCGCAAAGGCAGCCGGGTCAAAGGGGAAATCACCGGTAAAGGGCCGGCTCTGGTGCGCGCAGAGCTGCGCAAGCAGGGCATCCAAGCCAAGAAGGTGGTGAAGAAGCGCGAAATCAACCTGGGCGGCAAAAAGAAAATTAAGCCCATGGACATCGCTCTTTTCACCCGGCAAATGGCAACCATGATGAAAGCCGGCGTGCCACTGGTGCAGGCATTCGAGATCGTATCCGATGGCCTGGAAAACCCATCCATGCGTGACGTGGTATTGAAACTGAAAACGGATGTTGAGAGCGGTAACAATTTCGCCGGCGCATTGCGTCAACATCCGCGACTGTTCGACGATCTGTATTGCAGCTTGATTGAATCCGGTGAAGCTTCTGGGTCGCTTGAAACTATGCTGGATCGCGTTGCTCTCTATAAAGAAAAAACCGAAGCACTAAAGCAGAAAATCAAAAAGGCGGTAAAATACCCTATTGCTGTTATCTGTGTGGCAGTTGTAGTAACTGGCATTCTACTGGTCAAAGTGGTCCCTACTTTCCAAGAGCTTTTTGAAGGCTTTGGTGCGGAACTGCCTGCTTTCACGCAGTTTGTTATTGGGTTATCAGAAGGCCTCCAGGCCAACTTCCTAATGGTTCTCATTATTACTGCGGCCTTAATTATCGGCTTTACGGAAGCCCGGAAGCGGTCACAATCCTTCCATGACGCAGTAGATAGACTTTTGCTTCGCATCCCCGTGGTAGGGCCGATTACCCACAAAGCTACCGTGGCCCGCTTTGCCCGTACTCTATCCACCACATTTGCAGCCGGTGTGCCTCTTATTGAAGCACTGGATGCCTGTGCCGGCGCCACCGGCAATGTGGTTTACCGGAAAGCCGTGCTTCAAGTTAAAGAAGACGTGGCGACCGGCCAACAGCTTCAATTCGCCATGCGCTCCACCGGTGTGTTCCCGGCTATGGCACTACAGATGACCGCAATCGGTGAGGAATCAGGTGCGCTCGATGCCATGCTAGGCAAAGTCGCCACCTACTACGAAGACGAAGTAGACAATATGGTGGACGGTCTCACCAGTATGCTGGAGCCAATGATCATGGCCATCCTAGGCGTGCTCATCGGCGGCCTAATCATCGCGATGTACCTGCCCATCTTCCAGCTCGGCGCGGTGGTTTAACGGTGCTGCTTCTCGATTACCTGGCGGCCAGCCCGGCCGCCCTGATCCTGGTTTGCGTGCTGTTCGGCCTGCTGGTGGGCAGCTTCCTGAATGTGGTGATCCACCGCATTCCCAAGATGATGGAGGCCACCTGGCGCCAGGAGGCCCGGGAGCTGTTGGACCAGCCCGCGGCCAAAGGGGAAGAGACCCCACCCATCTTCAACCTGGTAACGCCCGGTTCCCACTGCCCGCACTGCAACCACCGCATCCGCTGGTACGAGAACGTGCCGGTGGTGAGCTGGGCGCTGCTCAAGGGCCGCTGCAGCGGCTGTAAGGCGGCGATCAGCAAGCGTTATCCGATCATCGAGCTGCTCACCGCGCTGGTGGCGGGCCTGTGCGCCTGGCGCTTCGGTTACGATCCCTGGTTGATCTTCATGCTGTACGGCAGCTTTACGCTGCTGGCCCTGGCGGTGATTGATCTGGACACCACCCTGTTGCCGGACGATCTCACCTACCCGCTGCTGTGGGCGGGCCTGCTGGCGGCGGTGCTGGGCATCTCGCCGGTGAGCCTGTCCGACGCGGTGATCGGGGCCATGGCCGGCTATCTGGCGCTGTGGAGTCTGTATTGGGTGTTCAAGCTGCTCACCGGCAAGGAAGGCATGGGCTACGGTGACTTCAAGCTGCTCGCCGCCCTGGGCGCCTGGCTGGGCTGGCAGTATCTGCCGGTGGTGGTGTTGCTGTCGTCGGTGGTGGGCCTGGTGTTCGCGGTGTCGATGATGGCCAGCGGCAGCATGAAACGGGATCAGGGGATTCCGTTCGGGCCCTATCTGGCGATCGCCGGGTGGATCGCCTTGCTTTGGGGTGAGGCGATTGTGAGCTCCTACCTGGGGCTGTTTAACCTCGGGTAGCGGTCAATCCCACCGAACGCGCTTCTCTGGTATCCTGCCGGCCGGCTTTGCCGGCCTTTCGCGGGCTGGGCCCGCTCCCACAAGGCCCGTTCCCACAAACACGCTCAGATTGCGGAGTCCCTATGTTTGTTGTCGGCCTGACCGGCGGTATCGGCAGCGGCAAGACCGCGGCCACGGATCATCTGGCGCGGCGCGGTGTGACCATTGTCGACGCGGACCTGGCGTCGCGGGCGGTGGTGGCGCCGGGCGAGCCGGCGCTGGACGCTATCGTCGACCGGTTCGGCGCGGTGCTGCAGGACGACGGTAGTCTGGACCGCCGTGCGCTGCGCGATATCGTGTTCAGCGACGAGCAGGCGCGCCGCGATCTGGAGGCGATCACCCACCCGGCCATCGGCCGTGAGCTCTACCGGCAGATCCACACCAGCGATTCGCCCTACACGGTGCTGGTGTCGCCGCTGCTGCTCGAGGGTAGCCAGAAAGAGATGGTGCACCGTATCCTGGTGATCGACGTGCCGCCGGAGCTTCAGGTGGCGCGTACCGTGGCGCGGGATACCGTGCCCGAGACGCAGGTGCAGGCGATCATGCGCGCCCAGATGGACCGCGAGCGCCGCCTGGCGGCGGCCCACGACGTGGTGGAGAACCACGGCCCGCTGCGGCACCTGCATGAGCGGCTCGACGCCTTACATGAAACGTATTTGGAACTCGCGCAACGACATGGCGGATAACGAACAGCCCACCCGTATTTACCCCTGCCCGCAATGCCGGAAACCCTCACGCTGGGACGACAACCCCTGGCGGCCGTTCTGCTCGGAGCGCTGCAAGCTGATCGACCTGGGCGACTGGGCGTCGGAGCGTCATGCGATTCCCGGCGAGCCCACCGATCCGATGGATGATTTCGATAACCTGAGCTGAGGGTATCGGATAGGGCTCTGGGATCCTGCCGGCCGGCTTTGCCGGCCTTTCGCGGGCTGGGCCCGCTCCCACAAGGCCGCTCCCACAAACAGGCTGCCTACCAAAAGGCGCGAATGCCGGCGAGCCCAAAGGCGCCGTTGTGGAGCGCTGTGTCCAGGTCCTGGGGGGTGACGCCGCCGAGGGCATAGAACACCAGTGGTTTGCCTTCCACCAGGGCGCGGAAGCGGTCCCAGCCGAGGGGTTGGGCGTCCGGGTGCGTGGGGGTGGCGTGGACCGGGGAGAGGGTGGCCATTTGGGCGCCCCACTCTACCGCTTGGGCGATTTCCTGTTCGTTGTGGCAAGAGGCGGAGAGGATGCCTGGGTAGTTTTGGAGGGCCTGTTCGAGGTCTCTGGGATCCTGCCGGGCGCTTCGCGCCCTTTCGCGGGCGGGGCCCGCTCCCACAAGGCCCGCTCCCATAGAGGCCCGCTCTCGCCAGAGCCCGCTCCCATCAAGACCTGTTAGGTGGAGGCCGAAGGCGTGTTCGCGGGTGGCGAGGTGGGCGTCGTCGCGGATCCAGAAGCGGACGCCGCGCGCGCGGCAGCGGGCGGCGAGCTCGGGGAGTGCGTCGCTTTGCGACCATTGCCGCAGGTAGAGGCCGTGGCTGTCGGGGTCGAGCCGGTCGATGCCGGCGAGTACGTCCTGGTAACCGAGCCCTTCCGGGGGAATCACCAGCTGCCGGGGCAGTTTGAGGGCGGTGACCACCGGCTGGTTGGCGGCGGGGAACTGGCGACTGGAAAGCTCCTGCAGCGGCACCCACTCCACCGGCTGGCCTTCGCGGCCGTGGGGCTCGCCGGTGTAAGCGGTTACTTCGCGGAAATGCAGCGTCACGCGCAGGTCCGGGTAGCGGTGGCGCACGGTCATAAAGGGCTGGGAGCGTACCGCTTTCATGCCCAGTTCCTCGTCCAACTCCCTGGCCAGGGCCTGCTCCAGGGGCTCGCCCTCCTCCACTTTGCCGCCGGGGAACTCCCAAAGGCCGCCCTGGTGTTTGTGCTCGGGGCGTCTGCTCAGGCAAAGGCGATTCTCCCGATCACGGATGATCGCAGCAACCACAACAATTTCGGGGAGAAATTCAGACATAGGCTCGCGGTGTCAGGGTGTGTCTCTTGGGAGCGGGCCTTGTGGGAGCGGGCCCCGCCCGCGAAAGGGAGCGAAGCTCCCGGCAAAGGTTGCCCCGCAGGATTCCAGAGCCCTGACTAGTGCCATCATAGAAGTCTCTGGAATCCTGCCGGCCGGCTTCGCCGGCCTTTCGCTTGCAAGGCAAGCTCCCACAAGCTCAGGTGCGGTATTCGGCGTTGATCTTGACGTAGTCGTAGCTGAAGTCGCAGGTCCACACCTGGCCGGTGCCGTCGCCGGCGCCCAGGTCGACGCGGATGGTGATTTCCGGGCGGGCCATCACCGCGGCGCCCTGCTCTTCGGTGTAGCTGTCGGCGACGCCGCCTTCGCGCACCAGTTCCACTTCACTGAGCCACACCGCCACCTTGTCCACGTCCAGGCTTTCGATGGGCGCGCGGCCGACGGCGGCGAGGATGCGCCCCCAGTTCGGGTCGGAGGCGAACAGCGCGGTTTTCACCAGCGGTGAGTGGCCGATGGTCTCGGCGACGATCTGCGCGTCCCGGTCGCTGCGCGCGCCGGACACTTCGATGGAGACGAACTTGGTGGCGCCTTCGGCGTCGCGGATCAGCGCCTGGGCCAGCTCCACGAACACGGTTTCCAGGGCCTGGTAGAGCAGCTCCGCGTTGCGGTCGGCGCGGTCGTTGATCTCGGCGCCCACCTGGCCGCTGGCGATCAGCATGCAGGCGTCGTTGGTGGAGGTGTCGCCGTCCACGGTGATGCGGTTGAAGGAGCGGTCCGCCAGGCTTTTCACCCACTGATCCAGCAGCGGCTGGGCAATCTTGGCGTCGGTGGCGATGAAGCCGAGCATGGTGGCCATGTTGGGCTTGATCATGCCGGCGCCCTTGGCGATGCCGGTGATGGTGATGGTGTCGCCGTCCAGCTCGATGCGCCGGCTGGCCACCTTGGGCACCGTGTCGGTGGTCATGATGCCTTCGGCGGCGCGACCCCAGTGGTGCTCGCTGAGGTCGTCCAGGGCCAGCGGCAGGCCTTCCTCGAACGGTTCCATGGGGAAGGTCTGGCCGATCACGCCGGTGGAGAACGGCAGCACTTCCGAGGGCGCGCAGTGCGCCAGCTCGGACAGCAGCAGGCAGGTTTCCTCGCAGTAGGCGTGGCCCTTGTCGCCGGTGCCGGCGTTGGCGTAGCCGGTGTTGATCATCAGGTAGCGGGGCGCTTTCTCGGCCAGATTACGGCGCGCCACCTGCACCGGCGCCGCCTGGAAACGGTTGGTGGTGAACACGCCGGCGGCGCGGCTGCCCTCGGCCAGCTCAATGACCACCAAATCCTTTTTGTTGGGCTTCTTGATGCCCGCTGCGATGGCGGCGAGTTTAACGCCGGCCACCGGGAACCATTCGGTCTGTGTCATGGTTAGTCCAGCTTTCCGTGGCACTGCTTGTATTTCTTGCCGGAACCGCACGGGCAGGGTTCGTTGCGGCCCACTTTGCGGCCTTCGCGCACCACGGTGCGCGGCTTCTCCGGCGGCCCCTGGGTCTGGCCGGTGCCGTCGCCCTGGGCGGTGGGCGCGGCCACCTCTTCCTGCTCGGCCTTCATTTTCTCGGCCTGCACGCGGGCTTCTTCCTGGCGCTGGGCTTCCAGGCGCTCCACTTCGTCCTCGCGGCGCACTTCGAAGTTGTGCAGCACGCGCACCAGCTCATGCTGGATCTGGTTGAGCATGGTCTGAAACAGCTCGAAGGCTTCTTTCTTGTATTCCTGCTTGGGGTTCTTCTGGGCGTAGCCGCGCAGATGAATGCCCTGGCGCAGGTGGTCCATGTTAGCCAGGTGTTCTTTCCAGTGGCGGTCGAGGATCTGCAGCATCAGGTGCTTCTCGATCGGACGCAGGGTCTCGGTGCCGATCTCCTCTTCCTTGCGGGCGTAGTCCGCTTCCAGCTGCTCGATGATGCGCTCGGTGACGCCCTCAATGTGCAGGCCGTTGTCTTCCTCCAGCCACTGGCGCACCGGGATATCGCTGCTGTATTCCGCCTGCAGGCTCTTCTCCAGCCCTTCCACGTCCCATTGGTCTTCCACGGAGCCCGGCGGCATGTAGCTGTGCACCACCTCGGGAATCACGTCGCGGCGGATGCTTTCCACCGAGGACGCCAGGCTCTCGGCCTCGAGAATCTGCTCACGCTGGCTGTACACCACGCGGCGCTGGTCGTTGGCCACGTTGTCGTATTCCAGCAGGTTCTTGCGGATGTCGAAGTTGCGGGTTTCCACCTTGCGCTGGGCGTTCTCAATGGCGCGCGTCACCCAGCGGTGCTCGATGGCTTCGCCGTCCTTGAGACCCAGGGAGCGCATCATGTTGCGCACCCGGTCGGAGGCGAAGATGCGCATCAGGTCGTCTTCCATGGACAGGAAGAAGCGGGTGTAGCCCGGGTCGCCCTGGCGGCCGGCCCGGCCACGCAGCTGGTTGTCGATCCGGCGGGATTCGTGGCGCTCGGTGCCGATGATGTGCAGGCCGCCGGCTTCCAGCACGGTGTTGTGGTTGGCTTCCCACTCGGCGCGGATCTTCTCGGCCTTCTCCTCGGAAGGCTCGTCCATGTGCTTGATCTCTTCCTCGGCGTTACCGCCCAGCACGATGTCGGTACCGCGACCGGCCATGTTGGTGGCGATGGTCACGGTGCCGGGGCGGCCGGCCTGGGCAATCACCTGCGCCTCGCGCTGGTGCTGCTTGGCGTTGAGCACCTGGTGTTTGATCTTTTCCTTGGTGAGCCGCTGGGCCAGGTATTCGGAGGCCTCAATGGTGGCGGTGCCCACCAGCACCGGCGCGCCGCGCTCCACGCAGTCGCGCACTTCCTCGACGATGGCGTCGAATTTTTCCTGCAGGGTCAGGTAGACCAGATCGTTGGCGTCCTTACGCACCATGGGACGGTTGGTGGGCACCACCACCACATCCATGCCGTAGATCTGGCGGAATTCCATCGCCTCGGTGTCGGCGGTGCCGGTCATGCCGGCCAGCTTCTCGTAGAGGCGGAAGTAGTTCTGGAAGGTGGTCGACGCCAGGGTCTGGTTTTCCTGCTGGATGCGCACGCCCTCCTTCGCTTCCACCGCCTGGTGGATGCCTTCGGACCAGCGGCGGCCCGGCATGGTGCGCCCGGTGTGCTCGTCGACGATCACGATCTGATCGTTCTGCACCACGTACTGGCGGTCCTTGTGGAACAGGGCGTGGGCCTTGAGCGCCGCGTGCACGTGGTGCAGCAGGGTCAGGTTGTGGGCGGCGTAGAGGCTCTCGCCGGCTTCCAGCAGGTTGTTTTCCACCAGCAGGGACTCGATCAGCTGGTGGCCGTCCTCGGTGAGCTCCACCTGGCGCTGCTTTTCGTCGATGTAGTAGTGGCCTTCCGCTTTCTGGCCGTCCTCGCCCTCTTCCTCGCGCTGCGGCTGCAGCTTGGGAATCAGGGTGTTCATCTGACGGTACAGCTCGGAGGAGTCCGCCGCCGGGCCGGAGATGATCAGCGGCGTGCGCGCCTCATCGATGAGGATCGAGTCCACTTCGTCGACGATGGCGTAGAACAGGCCGCGCTGCACCCGGTCTTCCAGGCGGAACGCCATGTTGTCGCGCAGGTAGTCGAAACCGTATTCGTTGTTGGTGCCGTAGGTGATGTCGCAGGCGTAGGCCTCGCGCTTTTCCGGCTGCGGCTGCTGGGAGTAGATCACGCCCACGCTCAGGCCCAGGAATTCGTACAGCGGGCGCATCCAGTTGGCGTCCCGCGCGGCCAGGTAGTCGTTGACCGTGACCACGTGCACGCCCTTGCCGGCCAGGGCGTTCAGGTAGGCCGCCAGGGTGGCGGTCAGGGTTTTACCCTCACCGGTGCGCATCTCCGCGATGCGCCCTTCGTGCAGCGCGATGCCGCCCATCAACTGGACGTCGAAGTGGCGCATGCCCATCACCCGGGTGGCCGCCTCGCGGACCACCGCGAACGCTTCCGGCAGTATCTCGTCAAGGGTCTTGCCGTCGGCGAGCGCGGCCTTCAACTCGGCGGTCTTGGCCTGCAGCGCGCCGTCATCCAATTCCGCCATGGCGTCGCCATGGGTGTTGACCCCGGCCACCAGACGGCTGATCCGCTTGAGCTCGCGGTCATTCTTGGTCCCGAAGACTTTTTTGACGATGGTAGCCAGCATGAAACGTCCGTTTATTCTCAATGGGTGGGGCGAAAAAGAGCCATTCTAAACACAATAGACCAAGGAGATAAGGTGCGGAGGGCGACTATTCAAGGCCGGCGAAAGGGGGAGACAGGTCTCTGGGATCCTGCCGGGCGGTGTGGCACCGCCCTTTCGCGGGCAGGGCCCGCTCCCACAAGCGTTTTCAGCGGCGGGCGCGGTAGATGTAGGGGTGCGGATTGACCTGCCGGCCGTTCTTGAGCACTTCGTAGTGCACGTGCGGGCCGGTGGAACGGCCGCTGGAGCCCATCTTGGCGATCACATCGCCGGTGCGCACGATATCACCGACCTTCACGTCCACGGTCTTGGCGTGGCCGTAGCGGGTGCTGATGCCGTTGCCGTGGTTGATCTCCACCAGCAGGCCGTAGCCGGAGCGTTCGCCGGCGTAGGTGACCACGCCGGCGGCGGTGGCGACCACGTCGGAGCCGTCCTTGCCGGCGAAATCCACCCCTTCGTGCCACGCCACCTTGCCGGAGAACGGGTCGGTGCGGCGGCCGAAGCGGCTCGACATCCAGCCCTGGGTAATGGGACGCCCGGACAGGAAGGTCTGGTTTTCAAGATTGCGGTTGGCGAGCAGGTTCTCGAGGATGTTCAGCTGCTGTTCGCGGCGCTCCAGGGTCTCGGTGAGGCCGTCCAGCTCCTCGATGAACGAGGGCGGCGCAAAGGCGCTGCTGTCCTGGGGTTCGGGGCCGCCCATGGCCAGCTCGCCGCCGCCGAAGTCGAATTCGTCGCTTTCGATGCCGGCCACGTCCACCAGCCGCTCGCCGAGGGCGTCCAGGCGCACCAGGCGGGCCTGGGCATCGGCCAGCTTGAGGGTCAGGGCACGGAATTGTTCTTCACTGAGCTGCTTGAGGTCCGCTACTTCGTCGCTCTGCCGCTCCAGGGAGGATTGGAAGCGTTTCGCCACCTCCTCACTGTAGGACGGCGGCGCGACCCGGTAGCTGATCCAGTAGGCGCCGACACCGGCGGCCATGGGAATCAGCACCAGCACCGCCAGCACCAGCGCGGGCAAAAACCGCGGTAAAGTAATGGTGCGGGAGTGGCCGCGCTTGCTGTTCAACAATATGATGTTCATCGTTGTATCGCGCCTGTCTCAATTCAGCTGTCGCAAGTAAAAACACACCCTGGCCGGAGGCGAGACCGCCCGGCGGGGCAAAGGGTTCCTTTCTTCCGTGAATGAGGTGGCGAGCGCCTTCCCCGTGTGCTCTCGCCTGGCAAGCTTTATAATTTTTTACATTCGCAGGGTAGCCCAAGGAAAAGGTATGAGCAAGCCGTCCCTACCCAAGGAATTGCAGGGTCTGTTGCGCCAAAACAGCACCCTGGCGCCGCTGGCGAAAGCCGCCCGCGGCCGCAAGGCGGCGGCCCCGAAAGGCCCGGCCGCCCCGCCCCAGGACTGTCTGCCGCCGGCGCTGCGCGACCGGGTGACGCTGGTGGAGGAAGAGAACCGCTGGCTGGCGATGGTGGAAACCAGCGCCACCGCCCAGCTGCTGCGCTTCCACCTGCCGCGCCTGGAGCGCAGCCTGGCGCCGGGCAAGAGCATCAAGATCCTGGTCACCGGCCGCCGGGCGGCGCCCGCCGCCACCGCCGACAAGCTGCGCGCCAATGAGCGGCCGCCGCTGGACGCGGGGAGTGCCGCGCATATTCGGCAGGCGGCGGATTGCGTGGAGGATGAGGAGTTGGCGCGGGCGTTGCGGCGGTTGGCCGGGCGGGCGGAGAGTTAAGGTCTCTGGGATCCTGCCGGGAGCGTCGCTCCCTTTCGCGGGCAAGGCCCGCTCCCACAAGGGACGCTGCCACCGGGCTACGGAGTGCTATTTGTGGGAGCGGGCCCCGCCCGCGAAAGGCCGGCTAAGCCGGCCGGCAGGATTCCAGAAACCTTTTTTACCGCACCCAAAACGAGAGCGCCCCGACCGCGGGAGAACGGTCAGGGCGCACAGGGAGGCACGACACCGCGCGGGCACGCGGCGAGGTGTGTTCGGGACGGGCCGTTATTCGGCGGCCATCACCGGCTTCACGTAGGAAATCGGTGCGTTTTCCGCGTCCTCGAAGGTCACCAGTTCCCAAGCGTCTTCCTGCTTGAGCAGCTCACGCAGGAGGGCGTTGTTGAGCGCGTGGCCGGATTTATGACCCACGAACTCGCCGATCAGGCTGTGACCGAGCTGGTACAGGTCACCGATGGCGTCGAGCATCTTGTGTTTGACGAACTCGTCGTCATAACGCAGGCCGTCCTCGTTGAGGATGCGGTACTCGTCCACCACGATGGCGTTGTCCACGCTGCCGCCCAGCGCCAGGTTCTGGCTGCGCAGGAACTCGATGTCGCGCATGAACCCGAAGGTCCGGGCCCGCGCCACTTCCTTCACGAACGACGTGGAGGAAAAGTCGATGCTGGCCACCTGGTTGCGCTCTTCGAACACCGGGTGATCGAATTCGATCGAGAACGTCACCTTGAAGCCATCGAACGGTTTGAAGGTGGCCACTTTGTCGTCCTCGCGGACGGTGACTTCCTTCTTGATGCGGATGAACTTCTTGGCGGCGTCCTGCTCCTTGATGCCCGCGGACTGCAGCAAGAACACGAAAGGACCGGCACTGCCGTCCATGATCGGCACTTCCGGCGCCGACAACTCCACGTAGGCGTTGTCGATGCCCAGACCGGCCATGGCGGAAAGCAGGTGTTCCACGGTGCCCACTTTGACGCCGTCTTGAACCAGCGTGGTGGAGAGCGTGGTTTCACCGACTTTATCGGCGCCGGCGGGGATTTCCACCACCGGATCCAGGTCCACCCGGCGGAATACGATGCCGGCGTTCGCGGGCGCCGGGCGCACCGTCAGGTACACCTTTTCACCGGTGTGAAGACCCACGCCGGTGGCGCGAATCACATTTTTGAGAGTTCGTTGTCTGATCATCGATCCGTCACAAATCCGTCGGTATCCCGGAGGATACGGGTATCCTCAACGCGAAATAAGGGGGCGATGATAGCAAATCTCCCCTTTTCGCACCATATTTCCAACGCCGTCAGTCAGCCTGACGGCGCAGGAAGGTCGGGATATCGATAAAGTCCAGGTCTTCCGCGGTGTTCACGGCCTGGCGACCACCGCCACCCGCGGCCTGCTGCTGGGCGCGCTTGCGCTCCACCGCCGGACGATCCAGATCGTTATAGTCCACCCGGCCATCGGCGCCCATGGGGGTCTGACGCCCGCGCACCACTTTCAGTTCCTGGTGCTGCGCACCCAGACCGGTGGCTACCACGGTCACGGAAATATTATCGCCCATATCCGGGTCGATCGCCGTGCCGATGATCACGTTGGCGTCTTCGCTGGCCAGTTCGCTGACGATATCGCCCACTTCGGAGAACTCATCCAGTGCGATGGACTCGTTGGCGGTGATATTGATCAGGATGCCGCGCGCGCCGCGCAGGTCCACGTCTTCCAGCAGCGGGCTGGAAATCGCCGCCTGGGCCGCTTCCGCCGCCCGGTTTTCGCCGCTGGCGACGCCGGTGCCCATCATCGCGGTGCCCATCTCGCTCATCACGGTGCGCACGTCGGCGAAGTCGACGTTGATCATGCCGGGACGGACGATCAGGTCGGCGATGCCCTTCACCGCGCCCTGCAGCACTTCGTTGGCCGCCTTGAAGGCGTCCAGCAGGGTGGTGGAGCCGCCCAGCACGGACTGCAGCTTCTCGTTGGGGATGGTGATCAGCGAGTGCACGTGCTCCTTGAGCGCTTCGATACCTTCCTGGGCGGAGCGCATGCGCTTCTTGCCCTCGAACGGGAACGGCTTGGTGACCACGGCCACGGTGAGGATGCCCAGCTCCTTGGCCACTTCGGCCACCACCGGTGCCGCGCCGGTGCCGGTGCCGCCGCCCATACCGGCGGTCACGAACACCATGTCGGCGCCTTCCAGCAGCTCGGCGATACGCTCACGGTCTTCCATGGCGGACTGCCGGCCGATGTCCGGGTTGGCGCCGGCGCCCAGGCCCTTGGTGACCTGGCTGCCGAGCTGAATCACGGTTTTCGCGGAGGAGTTGCGCAGCGCCTGGGCGTCCGTGTTGGCGCAGATGAAATCCACGCCTTCCACGTTGGAACGCACCATATGATCGACGGCGTTGCCACCGCCGCCACCGACGCCCACTACTTTGATCACCGCGCCATGGGGTACGGAATCTTCGAGTTTGAATTGCATGGTTGATCTCCCGTTAATGCTTCCCTGTTTACTGCTTTTCCCAAAACCGGCCGGACCATCCGACCGCTTCTGAAACCTTTAAAAATTGCCCTGGAACCACTTCTTGAAGCGTTCCATCCAGTTCACTTCGCCGCCGCCGGCCTGGGCACGGGGGCTGCGTCCTTCCTTCTCCATGCGCTGGCCGTACAGCAGCAGGCCCACGGAGGTGGAATAAATCGGGTTGCGCACCACATCGGTGAGCCCGGCCACGCCCTGCGGCGTGCCCAGACGCACCGGCATGTGGAAAATTTCCTCGGCCAGTTCCGCCGCGCCCTCGATCTTCGAGGAGCCGCCGGTGAGCACGATGCCGCCGGGAATCATGTCCTCGAACCCGGAGCGGCGGATTTCCGCCTGGATCAGGGTGAACAGCTCGTCGTAGCGCGGCTCCACCACCTCGGCCAGGTTCTGGCGGCTGAGGGTGCGCGGCGGCCGGTCGCCGACGCTGGGCACCTTGATGGTCTCGTCGGCGCCGGCCAGCTGGGTCAGCGCGCAGGCGTACTTGATCTTGATCTCGTCGGCGTGCTGCTTGGGCGTGCGCAGCGCCATGGCGATGTCGTTGGTGACCTGGTCGCCGGCGATCGGGATGTTCGCGGTGTGGCGGATCGCCCCCTCGGTGAAGATGGCGATGTCGGTGGTGCCGCCGCCGATGTCGACGATGCACACGCCCAGCTCGCGCTCGTCCTCGGTGAGCACCGAGTGCGCGCTGGCCAGCTGCTCGAGGATGATGTCCTCCACTTCCAGGCCGCAGCGGCGCACGCACTTCTCGATGTTCTGGGCGGCGTTCACCGCGCAGGTCACCAGGTGCACCTTGGCTTCCAGGCGCACGCCGCTCATGCCCACCGGCTCGCGCACGCCCTCCTGGTTGTCGACCACGTATTCCTGCGGCAGCACGTGCAGGGTCTTCTGATCGGCGGGAATCGCCACCGCCTGGGCGGCGTCGATCACCCGGTCGATGTCCGCCTGGGTCACTTCCCGGTCGCGGATCGCGACGATGCCGTGGGAGTTAAGGCTGCGCACATGGGAACCGGCGATGCCGGCGTAGACCGAATGGATCTGGCAGCCGGCCATCAGCTCCGCCTCTTCCACGGCACGCTGAATCGAGCGCACGGTGGCTTCGATGTCCACCACCACGCCCTTCTTCATGCCCCGCGAAGGCTGGGAGCCCAGACCCACTACCTCCACAACGCCTTCCTCGGTGATCTGGCCGACGATGGCCACGACCTTGGAGGTGCCGATGTCCAGGCCCACGATCATGTTGTCCACTGCATTCGCCATTAGAGGTACATCCTCTGTTTCTGCTTAAGCATTCTTGTCCGCTTCCGCGTCGCGCCAGGTCACCGCGATGCCATCGGCATAGCGCAAATCGACCCGCGCCACGCCACGGCTGTCGGTGCTCAGTACACCGCGATACAGGCGCGTGAAACGGCGTAACTTGCCCACGTAATTTTCCCGGTCCACCACCAGCTGCATTTGGTTGTCCAAAGTCAGCCGGGCGGTCAGCCGGGCGTTCACTTCCATTCGTTCGATGCCCAGGCCCACGTCACGCAGCAGCTTGCCCATGCTGTGGTAGAAGCTCATCACTTCCTCCAGGCGCTGGTCGGGGCCGTTGAGGCGCGGCAGCCCGGCCAGATCGTATTGTTTGAGCGCCTTGAACGGCTCGCCGTCGCGGGCCACCAGCACCGCTTCGTTCCACACCGCCACCGGCTCGCGCTCGGTGACGTCCAGGCTCACCGTGTCCGGCCACTGGCGGCGCACGGACACCTCCGACACCCAGCTCAGGCCGCGGGCGCGCTGGTAGATCTGCTCCAGCGGCACCGAGAAGTAGTTGGCGTCGCGCACCAGCGAGGCCAGCGCGGTCTGCACCTGCTGCTGTCGGCGCACGTCGGTGACGCCGTCCACGCCCACCTGGCGGATCGGGTACTGATCCAGCACCCGCGGCAGCCAGATCACGCCGGCCACCACGGTGATCGCCACCAGCCCGGCCAGCGCGCCGGGCAGCGCCGCCGCCAACCGCTCGCGGATCGGCACGGCGGGCGCCTGCCGCTTGGCGCGGGTCGCCTTGGGGGACGCGCCGCGTGTGCGGCGGGCGTCCGGTGTCTGGCGTCTGGCCTTAGCCACGGGGCTTGCTCCCTTTGCTCGCTTTGTTCGCCTTGCGCGGCGGAAACCGGTCCACCGCTTCCAACAGAATGCGTGCCACCAGGGTGGCGAAATCGTCGCCGTCGGCCTTGGCGGCCATCGGCACCAGGCTGTGATCGGTCATGCCCGGCACGGTGTTCACTTCCAGCAGCTGCCAGTCGCCGTGTTCGTCGCGCATCACGTCGACGCGGCCCCAGCCCTGGCAGCCCACCGCTTCGAACGCCTTCAGGGCGAGCGCGCGCAGGGCCTGCTCGTCGGCGTCGTCGAGGCCCGCCGGGCACAGGTACTCGGTGCTGTTGGACTGGTACTTGGCCTCGAAGTCATAGAACGCGTTGGGCGTCTTCAGGCGGATCGACGGCAGCGCGCGGCCGTCGACGATCGCCACGGTGTACTCCGGGCCGCGCACCCAGGCTTCCACCAGCACGTCGCTGTCGTAGGCGCGGGCGTCTTCCAGGGCTTTGTTCAGTTCCGCCGCGCTGTCCACCTTGGCCATGCCGATGGAGGAGCCCTCGTGGGACGGTTTCACCATCAGCGGGAAGCCGATATCACGGTCGTCCAGGCCGGCCACGTAGAACGGCGGCGTGGGCAGGCCGGCGCCCTTCCACAGTTGTTTGGTACGCACCTTGTCCATGCCGATGGCGGACGCCATCACGCCGGAGCCGGTGTACGGCAGTTTCAGATGCTCCAGCAGCCCCTGGATCACGCCGTCTTCGCCGCCCCGCCCGTGCAAGGCGATAAAGGCCACGTCGAAGCCCTTGAGGGTGTCCACGCCGCGCTCCGCCGGGTCCACCAGCTCGGCGATCAGGCCCAGCTGGCGCAGCGCCTGGTGCACCGCCGCGCCGCTCTTCAGGGACACGGAGCGCTCCGCGGAATCGCCGCCGGCCAGCACCGCCACCCGGCCGATGCGGGCCAGGCGCTGCTTCATTTCGCTGGTCAGCGCCATGCCGGGCGCCTTGCCGCTATCGACCATGGGCGCCTCCGTTGCCGTCGGTGGGTTCGATGCGCGCCGCCAGTTCGCGGGCGATACCGCCCACGTTGCCGGCGCCCTGGGTAACCAGCAGATCGCCGCCCTGCAGCACATTGGCGAGCAGTTCGGGCAGCTTGGCCGGGTCGTCCACGAACACCGGCTCCACACGGGCGCGCTGGCGCAGGCTGCGCATCAGGGCGCGGGTGTCGGCGCCGGGGATGGCGTCCTCGCCGGCGCTGTAGACTTCCAGCATCAGCAGTTGATCGACACCGCCGAGCACGTCCACGAAGTCCTCATAGAGGTCGCGGGTGCGGGTGTAGCGGTGCGGCTGGAACAGCATCACCAGCCGGCGGCCGGGCCAGCCGTCGCGGATCGCCGCGATGGTGGCGGCCACTTCGCGGGGATGGTGGCCGTAGTCGTCCACCAGGGTGGCGCTGCCGCCGTCGGCGCAGGGGTACTCGCCGAGCACGTCGAAGCGGCGGCCGACCCCGGTGAAGCCGTTCAGGCCGCGCACGATGGCCTCATCGTCGGCGCCTTCGTCGGCGGCCACGGCGATCGCCGCCAGGGCGTTCAGCACGTTATGGCGGCCCGGCATGTTCAGGGTGATCTCCAACGACTCGCCTTCGGTGCGCACCACCCGGAAGGCGGTGCTCATGCCGGTCTGGCGCACGTTCTCGGCGCGCAGGTCGGCGTCGTCGCTGAAGCCGTAGCGGATCACCTGGCGGTTGACCCGGGGCAGCAGTTTGCGCACCACCGGGTCGTCCACGCACAGCACCGCCACGCCGTAGAACGGCAGGTTGTGCAGGAACTCGATAAAGGTGTTTTCCAGCCGCGCGAAGTCACCGCCGTAGGTGTGCATGTGGTCGGCGTCGATATTGGTGACGATGGCGCTCATCGGCTGCAGGTGCAGGAAGCTGGCGTCGGACTCGTCCGCTTCGGCCACCAGATAGCGGCTCTGGCCGAGGCGCGCGTTGGTGCCGGCGCTGTTCAGGCGGCCACCGATCACGAACGTCGGGTCCAGCCCGGCTTCGCCGAGAATCGCCGCCACCATGGAGGTGGTGGTGGTCTTGCCGTGGGTGCCGGCCACGGCGATGCCGTGGCGGAAGCGCATCAGCTCGGCGAGCATTTCCGCGCGCGGCACCACCGGCACCCGGCGGGCGTGGGCTTCGGCCACTTCCAGGTTGTCGGTGTTGACCGCCGAGGAGGTCACTACCACGTCGGCGTCGCCGATGTTTTCGGCGCGATGGCCGATTTCCACCCGCGCGCCCAGGGACCGCAGGTGGTCCACCACCGGCGATTCCTTGATGTCACTGCCACTGATGGCGTAGCCCTGGTTGGCCAGGACTTCGGCGATCCCGCACATGCCGGCGCCGCCGATACCCACGAAGTGGATACCGCGAATCCGCCGCATTTCAGGCACGGTATGTTTAATCGCCATGGGCGACCTCCTCGCATAGTTTCGCCACCCGGGCGGCACTGTCCGGCACCGCCAGCTGGCGGGCACGCCCGGCGATCTGCGCCAGGGCGTCCCGTTCCATCATTCCGGCCAGGTTGCGCGCCAGGGCACCGGCGTTCATCTCCGCCTGCGGCAGCATCAAAGCGGCGCCACGATCCACCAGCCAGCGGGCGTTCAGCGTCTGGTGGTCGTCCACCGCGCTGGGCAGCGGCACGAACAGCGCCGCCACCCCGGCGGCGGCCACTTCCGCCACGGTCAGCGCGCCGGCGCGGCACACCACCAGGTCGGCCCAGGCGTAGGCTTCGGCCATGTCATCGATAAATTCACTGACCAGGGCGTCCAGGCCCAGGGCCTGGTACACCGGCTCGGCTTCGCCGGTGCGGCCGGCGCCGCACTGGTGCCGAACCTGCAGGTTCGCGCCCAGGGACGCCAACAGCAGCTCCGGCAGATCCTGGTTCAAGGCCAGCGCGCCCTGGCTGCCGCCCAGCACCAAAATCCGCAGCGGCCCCTGGCGCCGGCCGTAGCGATCCGCCGGGTCGGGCAGCTCGGCGATTTCGCGGCGCACCGGGTTGCCCACCCAGATGCCACCGGGCAGCGCCCCTTCGAACCCTTCCAGGGTTTCCGTGGCGAAGCGCGACAGCATGCGGTTGGTGAGTCCGGGGGCGGCGTTCTGCTCGTGGATCACCAGCGGCACGCGGCAGAGTTTAGCGGCCAGGCCGCCGGGGGCGCTGACAAAGCCCCCGAAGCCCACCGCCAGCACCGGACGCTCGCGGCGGATCACCGCCACCGCCTGCCACAGTGCGCGCAGCAACTGCAGCGGGCCGAGCAGCTTGCGTTTCACGCCACCGCCGCGCAGGCGCCCGACGGCCAGGCTGACGATCTCGAAGCCGTGGCGTTCCACCAGCCGGGTCTCCATGCCGCCTTCGGCGCCCAGCCACAGCACCCGGTAGCCGGCGTCCTGCAGTTGCCGGGCCACCGCCAGGGCGGGGAACACGTGGCCGCCGGTGCCGCCGGCCATGATCAATACCGTGGCGCTCATCGTTTGCTCCTCCCGCGTGCCTGCAGCCGCGATTGCTCGGTGCTGGCGCGCAGTACCAGCGCGATCATCACCGAACAGATCAGCAGCGAGGAGCCGCCGTAACTTACAAACGGCAGCGTCAGTCCCTTGGTGGGCAACACACCCATGTTCACACCCACGTTGATGAACGCCTGGGCGCACAGCACCAGCGCGGTGCCGTACACCAGATAGGCGTGATAAAGAAAGCCGCGCTGCTCCAGGCCGCGGCCGATCACGAACAGACGCCAGCCGAGCACCGCGAAGCCGACGATCATCGCCAGGGTACCGATCAGGCCCCATTCCTCGGCGAGCACCGCGAACACGAAATCGGTGTGTGCTTCCGGCAGGTAGAACAGCTTCTGCACACTGTTGCCCAGGCCCACGCCCAGCCAGTGGCCGCGCCCGAAGGCGATCAGGCTCTGGGTGAGCTGGTAGCCGGCGCCGTACTGGTCCGCCCAGGGGTCGGTGAAGCTCATCAGGCGCGCCACCCGGTAGGGCTCCGCCAGCGCCACCACGGCGCCCAGGGCCACCACGGCGAGGCCGATGATCAGGAAGCGCAGGGTCGGCACGCCGGCCAGGAACAGCATGCCCATGGCGGCGATGCCCAACACCACCACGGCGCCGAAGTCCGGCTGCAGCAGCAGCATGAAGGTGAGCGCGGCGAGCACGCCCAGCGGCAGCAGGAAGGCCTTCCAGCCGCTTTCCAGGGCCGCCTTGTGCTGGGCGATGTAGCCGGCCAGGTAGAGCACGAAGCACAGCTTGACGATTTCCGAGGCCTGGATGGTCAGGCCCGGCAGCGCGATCCAGCGGGTGGAGCCGTTCACTTCCCGGCCGAGGCCGGGGATGAACACCATCACCAGCGCCACCAGCGCCACCGGCAGCATGGCGAAGCGCAGCTTTTCCAGCAGGGTGAGCGGCACGCAGCAGTACACGAACACGCCCAGGCCGACGCTGGCGAGCAGGTAGATGCCGTGGCGCAGGCCGTAATGGAAGGGGCTGTCCAGGCGGGTTTCGGCGATCTGCAGCGACGCGGAGGTGACGATCACCAGGCCGGCCAGGGCCAGCAGCGCCACGGTCCACAGCAGCGGGCGGTCGAGGCCCGGATCGCGTACGTCCACCAGGGCGCTAGCCATGGGTCACCTCCCGGGCGCGGGCGGAGAAGTCGTCGCCACGGGCCACGTAGCTGTCGTACATGTCGAACGAGGCGCACGCCGGCGACAGCAGCACGGCGTCGCCGGGCTGGGCCAGTTGCGCGGCGCGCTTGACCGCCGCCGCCATGTCCGCGACCCGTTCGCAGGGCACGCCGGACAGGCCGTCGGCCACTTTGTCCGCGTCCTGGCCGAGCACCAGGGCGGCGCGCAGATACTGGCGCGCCGGCTCGCCCAGCGGCGAGAAGTCCTGGCCCTTACCCTGGCCGCCGGCGATCAGGATCACGCGGCCTTCGATGGCCTCGCCGATACCGGTAAGCGCCGCCAGCGTGGCGCCCACGTTGGTGGCCTTGGAATCGTTGATCCAGCGGATGCGGGCGTCCTCCGCCACCAGCTGGCAGCGGTGCGGCAGGCCCTTGAACCGTTTCACCGTGGCCAGGGTGGTGGCGCGGTCGAAGCCCAGGGCGTCGGCCATGGCCAGCACCGCCAGCACGTTCATGGCGTTGTGGTGGCCGGTGAGCGCCAGCTCGTCCACGTGCAGCAGGGTCTCGCCCTGGTGGCAGAGCATCTGCTTGTCGGTATCCAGCTGGTAGTGCGCTTCCGGGTGGCTGCCGAAGGTGATTTCCCGGGGCACCTGGGTCTGCGGACGGGTGGCCAGGTCGTCGCGGTTCCACACCGCCACCTGGCAGCCGTCGTAAATGCGCTGCTTGGCGGCCAGGTAGTCGCTGAACTTGCCGTAGCGGTCCAGGTGGTCCTGGGACAGATTGAGAATCGAAGCGACCTGGGCGTTGAGGCTGTAGGTGGTTTCCAGCTGGAAGCTGGACAGCTCCAGCACGTACAGCTCCGCTTCCTCGCGCAGCAGATCCAGCGCCGGCACACCCAGGTTGCCGCCCACGCCCGGCTTGGCGTCGCAGGCGCGCGCCACTTCGCCGAGCAGGGTGACCACGGTGCTCTTGGCGTTGGACCCGGTGATGCCCACCAGCGGGCGGCTGGCGGTACGGGCAAACAGCTCGATGTCGCCGATCACTTCCTTGCCCTCGGCGATCTGCTCGGCGATGGCCGGGGTCGACACCGCCACGCCGGGGCTGACGATAAGACGCTGGGCCCGCTTCATCCACGACGCCTTGAAGCCGCCGGTGTGAATCTTGAGCTTGGGATGCTGCTCACGCAGTTCGTCCAGACCCGCGGGCGCATCGCGGGTATCCAGGGCGCGCACGGGCATACCCTGATCCGCCAGGTAGCGGATCACGGAGCGGCCGGAAACACCCAGGCCAATAACCAGATCGAACGCGTCTTTCGCCATATACGTTTACGCCCGTCCTATCGAATCTTGAGGGTCGCCAGACCCACCAGTACAAGAATTACGGTAATGATCCAGAACCGAACGATGATCTTCGGTTCCGGCCAGCCCTTGAGCTCAAAGTGGTGATGGATCGGCGCCATGCGGAAAATGCGCCGGCCGGTGAGCTTGAACGAGGTCACCTGCAGCATCACCGACACCGTCTCCATGACGAACACACCGCCCATGATGAACAGCACGATTTCCTGGCGGACGATCACCGCCATCACGCCGAGCACCGCGCCCAGCGCCAGCGCGCCCACGTCCCCCATGAACACCTGCGCCGGGTAGGCGTTGAACCACAGAAAGCCCAGCCCGGCGCCACACAGACCGGCGACGATTACCACCAGTTCACCGGCGCCGGCGATGTAGGGAATCTGCAGGTAGGTGGCGAACTCCGCGTGGCCGCTGGCGTAGGCGAAAATGCCCAGCGCCGCCGCCACCAGCACGGTGGGCATGATCGCCAGGCCGTCCAGGCCGTCGGTCAGGTTGACCGCGTTGGAGGTGCCGTTGATCACGAAATAGGTCAGCACCACGTAGAACCAGCCCATGTTGATCGCCACGGTCTTGAAGAACGGCACGATCAGCTGGGTTTCCTGCGGGCTCTGGGCGGTCCAGAACAGCGCCAGGCCGGCGCCCAGCGCGCCCACGGACTGCCAGAAATACTTCCAGCGCGCCGGTAGACCGCGCGGGTTCTTCTCGATCACCTTGCGCCAGTCGTCGACCCAGCCCACGGCGCCGAACACGACCAGCACGCCCAGGGTGATCCACACAAAGCGGTTGCTCAGATCCGCCCACAGCAGGGTGGAGATGGCGATCGAGATCAGAATCAGGCCGCCGCCCATGGTCGGGGTGCCGGCCTTGCTGAGGTGGCTCTTGGGGCCGTCGTCGCGGATCGCCTGGCCGACCTGCTTTTCCTGCAGCTTCTGAATCATGATCGGACCGATCCAGAACGCCAGGAACAGCGCCGTCAGCACCGCCAGAATGGCGCGCAAGGTAATGTATTGGACCACCAGGAATCCGGTATAAAACTCACCCAGCAGTTCCGCCAGCCAAAGCAACATCAGTGCCCCCTCCCCTTATCGGTAAGCCGTTGCACCACTTGCTCCATGCGGGCACTGCGCGACCCCTTGACCAATACCGTGCCGCCCCGGGCCAGCGTTCCCGCTGCCCGCTCGGCGGCCTGATCGAAATGTTCCACCGGCTCGGCGCCGTCACCGAAGCCGCGGGCGGCAGCGTCGGCGCCGGGCAGGGTGATCAGCCTGTCGATGCCGGCGGCCCGGGCGTTGGCGCCCAATTCCGTCACCAGCGTCTCGGCGCTGGGGCCCAGTTCCCCCATGGCGCCCAGCACCAGAGTGCGTGGTGACGGCCGCCCGGCCAGCCAGGCGATGGCCGCCCGTACCGAGCCGGGGTTGGCGTTATAGGTGTCGTCCACCAGGGTGCCGCCCTGGCAGTCGATCACGTTCATGCGTCCCGGGACCGGCTTGAGCTGTTCCAGGCGCGGCGCCCGTTCCGCCAGGTCGACGCCCAGCGCCTGCACGGCGGCCAGCGCCATCAGCGCGTTGCTGATCTGATGCGCGCCCACCAGCGGCAGGCGCAGGGTCAGCCCCAGGGGCTGCAGCACGAAGTCGCAGCCCTGGTCGTCCAGGCGCACCGCGTCGGCGTGCAGGTCGCCCTGCTCGCGGCCCACGGTGACGATGTTCAGGCCGGCGGCGCGGGCCTGCTCGGTGAAGAAGGCGGCGTAGTTGTCGTCGCCGTTGATCACCGCGGTGCCGCCGGCGGCGCAGCCGGTGAAGATTTCCGCCTTGGCGCGGGCGATGCCGTCCATGGAGCCGAAGCCTTCCAGGTGGGCGCCGGTGACGTTGGTGATCAGCGCTACGTTCGGCTTCACCAGGCCGCTGGTCCAGGCGATTTCGCCGGGGGCGTTGGCGCCCAGCTCGATCACCGCCTGGCGGTGTTCGGCGGTCAGGCGCAGCAGCGTGAGCGGCACGCCGATGTCGTTGTTGAGGTTGCCGTGGGTGGCCAGGGTGCCCTCGCCCAGCAGCACGGCGATCATCTCTTTCACGGTGGTCTTGCCGGCGTTGCCGGTGACGGCCACGCGCGGCACCGGGAACTGGGCGGCGTAACCGGCGGCCAGGCGGCCGAGCCCCTGGCGGGTGTCGGCGACGCGCACGTCGGCGTCGAACACGCCGGCGTCGTTGCCGTCTTCGCCGTGGTAATCAATCAGCGCGGCCACCGCGCCGGCGTCCCGGGCCTGGGCCAGGAAGGCGTGGCCGTCGAATCGCTCGCCGCGCAGCGCCACGAACAGGCTGTCCGGGCCCAGCGTGCGGGTGTCGGTGCTGACCGCGCTCAGGGTGCGGTCTTCGCCGCGCATCTCGCCGGCGGTCCAGTCACGGATCTGGGACAGGCGCATCATGCGATCCCCCCTGCCGGGGCGGCCGGCGCCTGCCACGCGGCCAGGGCCTCGCGGGCCAAGTCGCGGTCGTCCATGGGGTGGCGCTTACCGGCCACCTCCTGATAGTCCTCATGGCCTTTGCCGGCCACCAGCACCACATCGTCGGCGCCGGCCTGTGACACCGCCAGCGCCACGGCGCGGCGGCGGTCGGTTTCCACCTGCACGGCGCCAGGGTGGTCGAGACCGGCGCGCATCTGTTCAATGATCGCGTCCGGGTTCTCGCCGCGCGGGTTGTCGCTGGTGAACAGCACCCGGTCGGCGCCGCGCTCGGCGGCGGCGGCCATCAGCGGGCGTTTGCCGGTGTCCCGGTCGCCGCCGCAGCCCACCACGCAGTGCAGGCGGCCCGGAAAATGCTCGCGGGCCGCCGCCAGGGCTTTTTCCAGGCCGTCGGGGGTGTGCGCGTAATCGACGATGACGGTGGGCTTGCCCGCTGCGCGGACCGGCTCCATGCGGCCCGGCACCGGTGTAATGGCGGCCAGGGCGTCCGCCAGCGCGCAGGGCTCGACGCCGCTGCCGTGCAACGCCCCGGCCACCGCCATCACATTGCTGAGGTTAAAGGCGCCGAACAGCGGCAGGGTCACGTTCACGGCTTCGCCGCCCACGGTGAGCCGCAGGTCCATGCCGTCCGGGTGCGGCTGCCAGGCCACGCAGCGCACGGTGGCGCCGGCCTGGGCGCCGTAGGTGATGCAGCGCACGCCGTCGTTGAGCCGGCCGAGCAGCACCGGGGCGGCGTCGTCGTCGCTGTTGATCACCGCTTCCTGGAGCTCCGGGCGGGTGAACAGCGCCACCTTGGCGAGCAGATAGGCGTCCATGTCGCCGTGGTAGTCCAGGTGGTCGCGGCTCAGGTTGCTGAACACCGCGATGCGCACCGGGGTGCTGCCCAGGCGGTGCTGGTCGAGGGCGTGGGACGACACTTCCATGGCGACGCTGTCGGCGCCGGCGTCGCACAGGTCGAGCAGCGCTTTCTGCAGGGTAATCGGGTCCGGCGTGGTGTGGCCGGTGCTGCCCTCCTGGCCCTTGAGGCCGACGCCCAGGGTGCCGATCAGCCCGCAGGCGTGGCCCAGGGCGTTGAGCGCGTCACGCAGGAACCAGGTGATGCTGGTCTTGCCGTTGGTGCCGGTGACGCCGATCACCTTCAGGCGGCGTCCGGGCTCGCCGAAGTAGCGCGCCGCCAGCACGCCGACCTGGCGGCGCAGTTCCGGCACGGTGATGCGCACCGCGCCGTCGTGCGGATGCACGGCGAAGGCGTCGCCCTCTTCCACCACCACGGTGGCGCCGGCGCGGACCGCCGCGTCGATGAACTGGCGGCCGTCCGCGTTGTGGCCGGGCACCGCCAGGAACAGGTCACCGGGGGTCACCGCGCGGCTGTCCAGGCGCAGTGCGTTGATGGTCAGGTCGCGCAGCCGTTCCGGCAGCGGCTGGTCGGGGAGCAGATGCCGCAGTGCGATCATGTGGCGTCCTCCCCGTCCAGTTTGCCGGCGATCAGGCCGTCGGTCTTGTCCGGCGGCACGTGCAGGGTGCGAAGAACGCCGCCGACGATGGCGGAGAACACCGGCGCGGCCACCAGGCCGCCGTAATAGGATTCGCCGCGCGGGTCGTCGATCACCACCACCGCGGCCACCCGCGGGTTGGAGGCCGGGGCGATACCGGCGAACAGGCCGATGTAGCGGTCGTCGGCGTAGCCGTTGGCGGTGACCTTGTGCACGGTGCCGGTTTTGCCGGCCACCTGGTAACCGGAAATCTGCGCGCGGCTGGCGGTGCCCTCGATGCTGACCACGGTTTCCAGCATGCGCACGATGGACTGGGCGCTGGCCGGCGCGATCACCTGCTCGCCCTCGGGCGGCTGGTCCACCTTGAGCAGGGACAGCGGCACCCGGCGGCCGTCGTTGGCGAGGATCGCGTAGGCCTGGGCCAGCTGCAGGGCGGTGGTGCTGACGCCGTAGCCGTAGGACAGCGCGGCGCGCTCCACGTCCCGCCAGCGGGCGCGCAGCGGCAGCATGCCGTCGCTTTCGCCGGGGTAGTCGATGCCGGTGCGCTGGCCGAAGCCGAAGCGCTCCAGGTAGCCGGGCAGCACCATGGCGTCCATGGACAGCGCCAGCTTGCTGACGCCCACGTTGGAGCTCTTGGTGAGCACGGTGGTGACGTCGATGACGCCGTAATCGCGGTGGTCACGGATGGTCTTGCTGCCCACGCGCAGATAGCCCGGGTGGGTGTTGATCGCCGTGGTGGGCGTGACCAGGCCCTGCTCCATGGCGGCGGCGACGGTGAACGGCTTGATCGTGGAGCCCGGCTCGAACAGGTCGGTGACCGCCCGGTTGCGCAGGCTGGCGGTGTCCAGGTTGCCCCGGTTGTTGGGGTTGTAGGCGGGCTGGTTGACCATCGCCAGCACTTCGCCGGTCTTGATGTCGAGCACCACGGCGGAGCCGCCCCGGGCCTTGAAGCGGCGGGTGGCGGACAGCAGTTCTTTGTAGGCCAGGTACTGCAGGCGCAGGTCCAGGCTCAGGGTGATGTCCTGGCCGGGCGCCGCCGGTTCCAGCACTTCGATGTCCTGGATCACGCGGCCGAGCAGGTCGCGGACCACTTTCTTGCGGCCCGGCTCGCCGGACAGTTGCTCTTCGAAGGCCAGTTCCACGCCTTCCTGGCCGCGCTCGTCGATGTCGGTGAAACCGACCAGATGGCTGGTCACTTCGCCGGCCGGGTAGTAGCGGCGGTATTCGGTGAGCGGGTGGATGCCGGGCACCTGTTTGGCGAGCACGGTCTGCGCCTGTTCCGGCGCCAGGCCGCGGGCCAGGTAGATGAATTCCTTGCCCTTGTGGCTGTTGACCCGGCTGGCGAAGGCGCGGCTGTCGATGATCGGGTTGTTGCCCAGGCGCGCCCACTGCTCCTGGTGCTCCAGGGCTTCGCCGGGGTTGGCCCACAGGGTGGTGACCGGGGTGCTCACCGCCAGCGGCCGGCCGGCGCGGTCCTGGATCACGCCACGGTGGGCGGCCACCGGCTCCACCCGCAGATTGCGGATGTCGCCCTGGTCGGCCAGGAAGTCGTGCTGTACCACCTGCAGTTGCACCGCGCGCCCCACCAGAACACAGGCACAGCCGGCCCAGAACACCAGCATGAAACGCCAGCGCAGGGAGCTGTTGGCCTGGCGCGCCGACGCCTTGGTGGCGGCTTTGCGCGTTGCCTTGGGTGTGGTTCTACGGGCGCCTTTCATGGCCGTATCAACACTCGCTCGTCGGTCTTCGGTAATTTCATGCCCAGCTCTTCACGAGCCAGGCGCTCCACCCGGGCGTAACTGCCCCAGGTGCTGTGTTCCAGCAGCAGCTGGCCCCAGCGGGTTTCCAGCTGCGCCTGCTGCCGCTGCGCCTGCTGGGCGCGGTCGGTGAGGCGGCGCGATTCGTGCACGCTGTAGGCCACGCCCACCGCGGACGCCACCACCAGCACCAGCAACAGCGGCGGCAACCAGCCGGCGGCGAGCACCGAGCCCGTGGCCTGGCCGCGGGCCGCGCTCATGCCACTTTCTCCGCCACCCGCAGCACCGCGCTGCGGCTGCGCACGTTGACGCGCAGTTCGTCCTTGCCGGCGTAGCGGGCCTTGCCCAGCGGCTTCAGCCGCTCCGGCGGTTCGTCCATCATCGGCAACCCGCCCCGGCCTTTCGGCGCCTGGCCGGAGTGATCGCGGATAAAGCGCTTCACCACCCGGTCTTCCAGGGAATGGAAGCTGATAACGACAAGACGCCCGCCGATGGCGAGCGTCTCCAGGGCCTGGTCCAGCGTGTTGCGCAACGCGTCCAGTTCCCCGTTTATATGTATTCGTAACGCCTGAAAGCTGCGCGTTGCCGGGTGCTTGCCCGGCTCGCCGCGTCCCATCACCGATTGAATCAGGCCGGCCAGCTGCGCCGTGGTGCGGATCGGCTGCTGATCGCGGCGCTCGCAGATCGCCCGGGCGATGCGGCGTGATTTGCGCTCATCGCCGTACTGGTAGAGCACGTCGGCGATCTGCTTCTCGCCGGCCCGCGCCAGCCAGTCGGCGACGCTTTCGCCGCTGTCCGGGTCCATGCGCATGTCCAGCGGGCCGTCGCGCAGGAAGCTGAAGCCGCGCTCGGCGTCGTCCAGCTGCGGCGAGGACACGCCCAGATCCAGCAGCAGCCCGTCGATCTGGCGGTGCTCTTCCGCCACCAGCTCCGGCAGGCAATCAAAGCGGGCGCGGCGAATCCGGAAGCGGGTGTCTTCCAGGGCCAGCTTCTCGCCTTCCAGTACCGCCTCCGGATCGCGGTCCACACCGACCAGACGGGCGCCGGCGTCCAGCCGGGCCAGCAGCGCGCGGCTGTGACCGCCGCGGCCAAAGGTGCCGTCCACGTACAGGCCGTCGGTTCGGGTGGGCCACATTTCCAGTACCTCCTCCAGCATTACCGGCTGGTGTTCGTACTGCCTGTTGTCGCTGTTCGCCATGGCCGGTTGCCCTCGCTTGTTCGCTGCCAAATTCAGAACGAGAGGGACTGCACACTCTCGGGCATGGCGTCCTGATCCAGATCCTGTTGTTCCAACTGATTCCAGGTTTCCTCGGCCCAGATTTCGAACCGGTGCATCAAACCCACCAGCATGGCGTGTTTTTCCAGGCCCACCACGGACCGCAACTCCGGCGGTACCAGCAGGCGGCCGTTGCCGTCCATTTCCATTTCCACGGCCTGCCCCAGGAAGCGGCGCTTGAGCGCCCGCACCTGAGAGTGGGAATCGCTTTGCGACGCCACCTGGCGGGCGATGTCACGCCACTCGGGGAAGGGGTACATCACCAGGCAGGCGTCGTAGGGGTGTTGCGTGAGCACAAGGCGACCGCCGCAAGCGCTGTTCAGCGACTCGCGGTAGCGGGTCGGCACGGTAAGCCGACCCTTGGCATCTAGATTGAGCGCCGTACGCCCGTTGAACACTGGCCTTCCCCTTGCGTTGGGATCCGTCCCACTTTGTGCGTTTCTGGCGGCGGGATGGAGGATTTTTCCCACTTCATCCCACTTTCCACCACAATGCGACACTCTAGGTCCACGGGAATTACCAAGTCAAGCTCGGCGAAACCGGCCAATGTAAAAGAAAGTCTTTGCAAATCAGTTTGTTAGCTGCGTCACACTGGGGGTGAGCAAGGCGGGGGAAGAGGAGTTGTCAACGTAATCAGGGCGCTGCGGGGCGCAGCTAAGGAATCACTTTAAGAGTTAGACTATTTTGGAATAAAGAAGGCGCAATAAATGAAGGGAATGCCATACTCAGGGTGAGTGCTGACTCTCGCCGCAGCCCACTGATGGCGGTAGGGGCGCCTTGTAGACACTCTGTTCAAGATCAAGCCTTTTCGAGGTCCGCG
>TARA_R110000796_G_scaffold60666_5_pt1 | contig 35621 bp, 32 predicted proteins | sample TARA_R110000796 | Tara Oceans TARA_R110000796 (sample SAMEA4397815) | marine metagenome | biome: Polar Biome; feature: [SRF] surface water layer (ENVO:00010504); material: water (ENVO:00002006), including particulate matter (ENVO:01000060) such as... | depth 5 m
ATAGAAGAATGTGGCGTAGCTAGATCTTACAATGGTGGATTGCTAGTTAATAACTCCAATATTACACTTAATAGAAAGTTCTTCTCTGCTAGAAACTACAATGCAAAAACCTCACTGAGGCGACCTTTATCTGAGAGTTGTGGAATTAAGGCATTAAACTCTACCATCAACCTATCTTCAGATAATGGTGTTTATTCATCAGGTAAAGATGCTGTATTCGCTTGTTACCAACACCATTATGGTATTGAATTGAGAAACAGTACCATAACTGGAGGAGCGTCAGGTGTTGAGTTAAAGACTTGCTACAACCTGTCAGCAGGTATTAGAATGGTAAATTCTAATATTGAGATGGACGGAACTTTAGATGTGTATAGTAACCGTGTAGGTATTGATAGTAAGGATTCTGAGCTTACATTTGATAAGTTTGTATGCCAGTACAACCAAGAAGTTGGTATACGGGCTAGAAACAGCCATATTTATTATGGTAAAAATAGGGTTGTTCCTGGAGGCACCTATGCTCAAGAATTTGCTTTTGACGCAATTCCTTATCCTTATGAGTGTTCGTATTTTGGCAATGGAAAGCATTTAGACTTAGCTAATAGTTTCTATGAACCTGTAAAAAGGGAGGATATGGAAGGAACTCATAGAAATAATATATTCTTAGGATGTAATGGATCAACTTCAATTGAGGGCGTTTCTCAGGTAGGACAAAGCGGAGTAGTTTTACATAACAGTAAGGCTACTTTTTTAAATACCCTTATGGCACAAGGCGATACAGGACCAAATAATAGTGCGATCCGAAGCAACAACTACAACCAATTTATAAGTTTCCCTACAGAAGGAGTATTAGTTAATGCTAATTCTAATTCTAATGTTTCCTTTATTGGTACTCAGCATTTCCCTACCCTCTTACTTGGGGATGTAAACTCCTCGATTCCTCGACATTCTGGAGTATACGCTACCAATAACTCTAATGTTAAGTTTAGTGGCCCTACAGCAATTTACCAGTTTGGTACTGGAGTGCATGTAGATTCTGGGTCAGTCTTGGATGTAAGCCCTCAAAAAGAAAATGGAATTCTTGATATTTCTTCTTACAATTTAATTGAACCAAAAAACCATACCTCTTTTGAAGTACACTCGTATACTAATTGTTTAGCAGCTACAAATAACTCCACTATCAAGTTAAGGGATTTAGGAAATGCTAATAGTAAATACCCTGTTGGCTCATTTCAATTTGTAAACTCTGATTTAAACGATTATTCAACTAGTGCATATAGGGATGCAGGTGGGTGTGTGTTTATGCCAAATAATAGTGAAAACCCAAGATCCCCAGGGACCAATTCATATGGGAATACTCTACTTAATCATAATGCTGCGCCTAACACATATGCATTTTCTCAAAGTACTTTGAATGGTAATCGTTATAATTACTTTCTTGGTGGAGGAGCTATATTAACTTCTGAGACTGGTACTAAATCTGATTGGAGTGAGGAACTTTCAACTGGAGGCATTGCAGTTATGGCTACTGACAATAGCGTTGTTGATGTTGTCAATGTATGTTTCCACACTAATTCAAGAAATAAGGATGGTATTAATCTTGAAAATGATGAACTTAACGAATGTGATCACCTTGTAATTTGGGCATTTGCTAGAGGTTCTAGCTTACATGCTGCCCACTTAGCAGTTAGTGGGGCTTATCCCTCAGAGCCTGGGTATACTGGTCCTACCGCTACTTATTATGATGGAAGTAGTTATTCTTCAAGTTCAGTACTTTATAGCCTAAGTGCAGAGAATAACCTTGTTAGTGGTCTACCTGATACTTCTTGCTTGAGTGTACTTGATTTCTTTGGGTCTGGTGTACTGGTTAGTGGTAGTACGTTTAAAAATGGACTTGTAGGCATTGGAGGGGATTTACTTCCTGGTCAAGACAATTTGAAAATTAGGATTGGTTGGTCTACTTTAAGACATGGTACTAGTAACTATTATGGATGTTCCTCCTTTGAAAATAGTGGACCTTTTAGATTGTATTTTGATACAGAGTCTCATGCTAGAAATTTAGTATATCTTTCTGGTACGTTAGACGATGCAAATCTTGGACCTATTCTAAATGACAATAGACCTTGGCAAACTATGGCTCAAGGGTATATGCTTTCAGGAGCTTGTTCCTCAGTAGATATAAGTAATCCTGTATCTATAGGGGATTCTTATATACATGCATATCTTTATGGTAATAATTTCCTATATACTTCTGGGTACTATCATACTAAAGATGCAGTGAAAACAGATTGTAACATCCTATTAGATGAGAGTGCTGCTAATACCTTTGCTAATGCTAAACACTGTTCTATGGTGTTATCAGAAAGACCAAAACTTGTAGATATTTATAAATCTACGCTAACTAAGAGTGGGGACTTCTTTAGTCTTGCTGCATCAGGAGCAGGAATAAGAACCCAAAGAATAAATGATCCTAGGAGGACCAACTAATGTCGTGTGAACCATTCGGGCAAAATCAAATAGACTCTGAGAAGATACAGTGGAAAGATAGTATTTATAGGTTTACTGAACCTGTAAGGTATTTCAAGAGTAATGATCCTTATTACTGGGAAGTTGATAATATCCCCATCAAGCAGCTAGAGGAGAATGTTTTATGGTTGAAAGAGCAGTTAGGTACTGCTGGAACATTTGAACTATCAGGTATTGGGCGTAAGGACTTTTTAGAGTTAAAGCCTGTAACTGATGGAAGTACTAGAAAGGTACAAGTGCTTCCAGGAAAGTTCCTTGCTAGAATCAATGATGCATACTTTAAAGGTATTGGATCAATTACAAAGGAAAACTCTGGTACTTTAGGAACTAATGGTTTTCTAGAGAGAAGATACAAGTTCAATATTACTACTAGTGTCCTAAAGAAGTTAGTTGGTGATCTTCTAGGAAGTCCTTTGTATTGTAATGGTTTGTATGATCATTTACAACACCACGCAGTATCTAGAGCTTCTAGTAATACTTTAATAGACTGGACTAACATTAGTATACCTGCTTTGAATACTAAAGCTGGTATACTTAATATCCCAAAGAATAAGTTAGCTCTTTGGAGGCAGTCTTCTACATCTACTAACTTTGGATCCTCTGCTTCAGATTTGCAGCAGTTATCTGTTGATCTAACTAGAGCCTGGGGAGGCACAGCTAGGACTGCCCTTGTAAATGTTACAGAGCCTTTAGAGATTACTATTCCCGACTTCGATCAAGATGATTACATGAATAAAACGTCCTTTACTCCTAGAGTAAGGTTTGATTTACTATTCGTTTACTCACATCCTGCTGACGCTGAATCAACGACTATTGCAGCAGCTAATGGTGAGAGTCCTACCACAATTACCACTCCTCAACTTGGAATTGTAAAGGGTGCAGGGGTAGTTAAGATAAAAGGTACTGGACAGTTCACAAACTATGACAGTAGGGATTCTAACAGCGATACTTTCTTCTCAGACGGGTTGTATCAGGATAATGTAAACACTCCGACTAATTACTTCACGGCAGAAGATGGTATGGATGATGAAAATAATTATCAAATTATCTCTCCTATGTCAGATAATAACCAAACAGGTTTCGGTGCTGGTGGAGTATTTGGAAACCTTCCTTCCCCTGATGACCTAATGAACCTTGCTCCTCTTCTTCAAGAGGGGCTCTCTGACAGCTTTTCATTAGTTGGTCAGACGGTGTTACCTATTGCTTATGTAATCGTAAGGGAAGGGCAGTCAGCTATCCTAGAAGATGACATTATTGACATTAGGCCCTTCTTTAGAACAGCAGAACTAGCTTACAACGAACGTGCTGGTGTAGCTGCTGCCAACCCTCCTTTATCCTTCGCTAATCCTGCTGTAGGTAAGCATGAGCTTAGTGATTCTATTCAAAAATCAAGCAACCATGTTCTGAATAGGGTTTTCGCTCTAGAGACTTTAGTAGGTAGTTATGATCATAGTGTTGACGATGGTGGAGGTGGTGATCCTACTACTCCTATTGTTGGAAATTCTATCTTTATTACAAAAGGGGCAGTTCTTGGTGGAACTAAGTATGGAGTAGAAGGGGCGATACTACATTTGGAAGCTGAATTTGGAGGGGTGGAACCAGCTACAACGGTAGATGAACTTGTAGACATACTAAGAAAAAGGCATCTCCCTGGACTAACTGAACTTCCTATCCTTCCAGGATGGGATGTAGCTCAATGGTGTAAGGATCTTGGATCCAATGCAGGAGATAAGAGGAATGATAGAATTAATTCCTCTATTAAACTTGGAGCTACATACTGGAAACACACTGGGCCAGGGGCTTGGATTCTAAACCAATATGTTTCCCCTGTAGCAGATAATAATCAAAATTGGAGCGCACAAAGGGGTAACAACTCTAATTACGGTGGCCCAGATCCCAATGTTAGTAATAAAATTGTAGACTATGATCTTATTTATTATATTAAAAAGCGTATGAGTGTATCTTTACCTGCAAACGTAAAAGACTATGAGGTTAGGTGTAACTTCGTTAGCTGTATTCCCGCAACTGGTGCAGGCGTAAGCCCAGAACTCAAGTCAGGACCTAGAAGTACAAATAATTACGGAGGGATTTTTGTAGAGAAACATCAGGTTGCTGGGGATAAGGCCGAGTTTACTATATTTGTACCTTTCTCTCCAGGCATTCAAAACATGGTTAACGAAGTAAATCATTGGTATGGAATGACCCCGCAAAATACAGGTTCTCCTTTACCTGCTCCTCCTCATAACTCAGCCCCTTTTAGCAGTCAAGAAACAGGTGGGATTGAGGAAAAAAGGATAGCTGATTCTTGGTCTGCTTTTAGGGTAGTTAGTAATTTAGGAGATATGAATATGTACGGTAATAGATGGGATTACCAAACCAACCCACATAGATCTAGTGCTAGTAACGCCACTCTTGCTTATATAAATCCAACAACCTTACCTCCTATGATGGTAACTTATCCTACGGTAGAGTTTAGTATTACAGGATACACTAATGATTTCAATGCTAATTACATTTCTGATACAAGTGAGTATGACCTTATAGACAACATTTAATAAAATGGCTATTATAGGTAAATGTTTTAAGCTACTTTTCGGGCATGAGCCTCCTACTGGTAGACCTCCTGATCCTGGTGGTCCAGGAGGTGGCTGCCAAGGCCCTGGTTGTAATTGCACAGTTTGCGACTGCCTTGGTTATCCTCCTTGCACAACGGGTGGATATTGGCGATGTAATACTACAACTGAAGAGTGTTTTGAAGCTGACTCAGGCGAGTACACAAGTAAAACTGTATGCGATACTGCCTGCGCGGGTGGAGATCCTGGAGATCCTAAAGATCCTGAAGAAGATTGCCTGTGTCAAATAACGACTTGGACTGTGACTACGGAGACAACCGCTGGGACACCTACCCAGCCTCCAACCCAGGAAAGGACTGTGACCATGCTTCAAGAATGTCTGGATGCTACGGCGGTAGGAGCTTCTGTAGGAGATGCCATTGCTGGTCAATTTGAAAATGATGGTGGCGATAACTGGACTGACTGGGTAGTAGGTGGAGCTTTCCCAGTCCCCAACCTGCCGTGTGCTGTACAGCAGAGTAATTGCGATCTTGATGATACTTGTGATGAGATAACTGTAGTGGGTACTAGGAAAGGAACTCTGCCTGGAGGAGGGTCAGGAGGTGGAGGCGGCGGCGGCGGCGGTGGCGGTGGTGGAGGTGGTGGCTTTGTATGTAATTTTTTTGAGTGTGTTGGAGGTACGGGAAATGTTGGGCATACATGTAACGCTAAGTCGGATATGACTATTAATGATCAGACTGCTTGTGACAATTTAATAAGTGGTAACCCTGATTATCACACTGAGTCTAATTGTGGTGGAAATGCATCGTGTTGTCCTCACCCCTCTACGTTTTACAGATGCAATGGCGATGGTCCTTCTTCTGGAGAACCTTGCAAAGGGTGTGAGGGTGAGTCAAGTAATTGTACAGCACCAGTCCCTGACGAGGGTACATATGCAACTAGGGGGGCTTGTGCGGCAGCACAGGAATACTGCGATTGCGTAGACTTATGGGACTGTGTAGCACCTAATAATATTCCAGGGGAATCAGGTTGTACAGAAGATCCTTATTATAGAAGTTCAGTCCCTACAAGTGTACACGCTTCAGAAACTCTCTGCGCTGCCGAATGTTGTAACAAATATAATTGCGTTAACAATAATTGCGATGGAACTACTGATTGTAACGGTACTTACCTTACCGCCACTGCATGTACCCTTGAATGTGAATTGACCTATGCATGTGATGATGATGGTGAATGTGTTCAAGATGATAATGGAACTTACACTGAGTCTAACTGCCTAGGGTCAAATGGGGTAACAGAGTGTGTTCCTCCTCCAAAGTGGGGATGTACGGGGAGCAACTGCGTAAGTATGGTAAATGGACCGTATGACAACGCTACTTGTGATAATCAGTGTATTACTCCTAACTACTATTATTGTGATACTGGTCTTGGGTGTTTATTAGACACTACAGGAGGTACTGCTAATATAAATGATCCTACTTGTGGAAATACATGTACTAAATTTGCTTGTCATGAAGAATGCATTGGGGGAGGAACTGAACCTTGTTGCGAAAGAGATAATGATAATGGAACTTATTATTCAAAAGCTGCATGTATTGCAGGATCCGAGTGTATCCAAGTTCCTGGTGGCTTACCTCCGAACACAGACTCTGACATTAAAGTAACAAAAGAGGTAAAAACCACCTCTGAAAATTATCTAAAGGATATGAAATACCCATATACGGGTAGTACTATATCAGATCCTACTATCTCTAATAGGGGGTATAGTCCAAGAGGTACTTTTGTCCCTATTAAAAATGGGGGAAATGTAAGATTAGATATATTTTCCAATGTTATTCATTCATCTTTGAATTATATCTTTACTTTTCCAAAGAAGTATCAACATACTGCTATTGAAGTTGCTTTTGATGATCTTACTATAAGTAATCTTTACTTAAGCTTAAATAAGAAAACTAAGAAAGCTGTTGATACTGCTTACGATTCTCTAGGTCAACCCTTACTTACACAAATATTAGAAAGACTTAGATATCTTATCCTTACGGAACAGGTTGAGAAGTTTGATCTTTTAGGTATTTCAGAGCTAAATAATAAAAAGAAGGACCCTATACCTAAAACATTATCTAATGAAGCGTTTGCTCTTGACGAGATTTCTAGAAAAGGTAAAAAGCTTTCCTATAAGGAGTACGGTGGTATGCATAAGGAACGCATGAAGATGTGGAAGACCTTAGCACCAGACTTAGATAAAGCAATACCTATAGTTTTAGCAGATTCTACTGTAATTTACATTGATATTAATATTGATGACAGTTATACGTTTACCCTTTCTGGGGGAGGAACTGAGACTCGCTATATCAACGATGGGGATTATATTACTTTTGTAGCTCCTACTGGGGAGTTGTCTTATTTAGAACTATACTCGGATATAGATAAGGCTAAAATGCTTGATATTGAGGACACTACTAGAATCCATAAATTATTTGGAGACGATCATTTCTTTAAGTTCTCTGTGTCCAGTAATGAAACAGATTTGGTAGAGGAAACATACTCTCTATCTACTCCTCACCCTGAAAAGTATATACTAAAACTTGATCCTTCTACAGTAGAGGATTTGCCTAGAGATAAGCCTATTATCAGAAAGAGTAAAGCCACCTACTCTGTTATTACAGATGAAGCGGAAATTAGCAGTTGGATTTCAACTAAGCCTTGGCCTTATTTAACAAAGTATGTAGACCATCAAGACCCTTTCCTAAACCATTTAGAGTCCAGCAATACTATGTCTGTTGAGTTTAAGGATATATCCTTCGATCAATTCTATGGATACGAGGAACAATTCCCTGTACTTCCTAGAAGGATGCCTTGGTATATACTTGTTATACCTACTGACAGAACTAGACTCTTATTAGGAAATAGTATATCCATACTTACTGGGTACTCCTCTAGAGAATTACAATTTGGATATTCTCCCTTTACAAGTGAAACAAGCCAAAAATGGGATCCTCGCTTATTTAATGTGGCAGTAGGTGATAGGGGGCAAGGTATTCTTCCTTTTGATACTTATGATTTCCCTATTAGCCTAATGTACTCCCCAACTAAGTTTTCTATATATGAGTTCCCATATAAGAAAAATACTGAGCCTTTGCCTAGAAAAGCTTCTCCTATTAAAACATTCTTAACTGCTCTAAGTGATGCTAAGACTTTGGGAGAGGACTATGTTGATCCTGATGATACTATAATGCCTTGGGGTAGCATTTATAAAAATATCCCTATGATGGAAAAGAAAGCATTATCTTTATTAGGGGGACCTAACTGGGGAACTATTAAAGGGAAGATAGAGAAGAATGTATTTGCTTCAGAAAGTGCTACAAAAGAAAGATATGTAAAATTATCAGAATCCCCTTTCTTGGGTATAGTTTCTGCGGAGGATTTTGTTACCCCTACCAAGAAAACTAGACCTACAAAGGTAGAGATAGATCCCCCGTCACCTACCCCAGAGGAATTATAATGGCTGTACCATCACTAGTAGCAACAATAGGATCTACATTATTAGACGGAACAGCACCTATTTTAGCCTCATCTTCAGCAAAAACGGTATTCGTGGGATTGCTTGAGGTAGCTATAGTCACTGGTATTCCTGGGACCTCGCATTATCATGGAGATTCTGTTTACTTTGCTCAACCAAGTGCGCCTTTGCCAGGGGATTCAACGGTATTTGTAGAAGGGTTTCCTTTGCATAGGCTATTAGATGCTAGGATTTGTCTGCATACCACAGGAGTTGTAATTGGTAATACAACTGTTTTTTCAGGCTAAAAAATAAAAATAAACCCCATTAAGTTTAATGAGGTCTACATATCAATAGGCAGTATGTCTGCCATGAAAGGAAAATAATATGAACAAAGATCAATTAAGAGAATCTATCCTAGGCACGGCAGCTTGGAAACAAGTTGGCCTTGAGGTAATTAACGAGTCTGCTCAAGTAGAAAGCGCAGAGACTGAAGAAGTCATTGAAGAGGAGGCTGGTCACTCCTGCCCCCTATGTAGCTCTGAATTAGACGAGGAGGTTTCTGATGAAGCCCTTCTTGAACACGCTGATGCTATGCTAGATGTCTTTCAAGAGGCAGAGCAAGTTATCAATGAGCAAGAAGCAGCAGAGGAAGGTGAAGATCTTCTTGAAGGCTTAGACGAAGAAGATCTAGACGATCTTATTGAAAGGGCTCAAGCTCGCAAATCTAACCTAGCCTGAACATGAGTTCTTCACAAGGTACAGGGGGTAGTATTGGTGATTTTGCTCAAAGTTTACTTGAGCAAGCTGAGTCTAAGCCTACGCCTAAATCTTCTAGAAGGTCCTCTCCTGGAAATGTTCCTGATATTTCTGATGTAGAGGTTATTCAAGAATCTGTAGATAATGTCCTTTCTAACTCCTTTGGTGTAAAAGTTACGCCTAAAAAGGAAGTTAACTTAGAAGAGGCTCGTCAGGTTCAACTAAAAGAAGAAGTTTTAGAGACTATTACAAAGCTAAAAGGTCTTTTGAGTGAGTATACTGGTGTGGGAGGTATTGCTCCTAGTTTTGCGGGAGGTTTTTCAAATGGATCTAATAAGCGTAATAAAAAGCCTACGGGGCGAAAAGTTAGAAGAAAAGTCTAAAGGTAAGATAGTAACTTCTCGAAAGAGTAAGATGCCTATCTATGCCACTATTAAAAAGGCTTTAGCTAAAACTAAGGCTGGCACTATCTTTTCTACTAAAGGGTCAAAGCGTACTTACGTTACAACTCAAGGTGGGTGGGGTAAAGATAAATCACAAAGAGTATCTGGAAGAACTGCTAAGGGATTCACGCCTGGAAGCTCTACTCCTGGGTCAAGTTGGAAGAGTATTAGGAGTCATGCTGCTAGAACCCGTACTAAGCACAAGACAGGATCTGCATCCACCTTAACGGCTGCTGCAAGAAGAAAGAAGGATAAAGGTAAATAATATGCTATTAGAAGATGTTTTCATAATTAATAATTTAAAGGTTCTCAACGAGGGCAAGGCTGGTCCTATGAAGATTGGTGGTACTTTCCAAAGAGCCGATGAGGAGAATAACAATAAGCGTATTTATCCTAAGTCCCTTCTCATGAGAGAGGTTACCAAGCTAGAAGAAGCTATGAAGAACCGTAGGCTTATGGGAGAATTAGATCACCCTAAGCAAGATAGTGTTAGCTTATCTAATGTATCTCACTTAGTTACCAGCCTCAAGATGGAAGGTAACGAGCTTGTAGGTGAAGCTGAGATTCTCAACACTCCTATGGGTAAGGTAGCTCAAGCCCTTATTGAAGGTGGGGTCCAAATTGGTATCTCTTCTAGAGGAATGGGTACTCTCTCCGAAGGTCAGGATGGTAAGAGGTATGTCAATGAAGACTTTCGCCTCGTTACTTGGGACATTGTAGCTGACCCTTCCACCAGAGGTGCATTCCCTGCCTTGTCAGAAAGCGTATCCAATGTAAACAGTCTCCTAGTGGAGGAGATTATGGGTGAGGTTCTTCCCCGTGTAACTAAGCAAAAGGTATTTTCTACTCTTCTAAGGGAGAGTTTAAACGAGGCTAGAGCCCCCCGTAAACAATCTCCTGTTGTAAAGGCTAAAGTGGAATCCACCGAAATATTTAAAAGTCTAAAGGATAGACTAGCTGAGATGAGGACTCCTTATGGAAAGCAAATGGATGATAGGATGGCAAAGCTAAAACAGGCAGAAGAGCTTTCAAAATTAAAGTTGCCTAAGCCTAAGCCTAAAAAGCCTCCAACCAGGAAAAAGTAATAAAAAACGATCCAATCAGTTTGGATATAATAGATATAAGTAGATTAAGGTACAATCATGGATAAGAAAAAAATAGAAAACATTGCAGAATTACTTCCTGAAGGAATTACTGAAGAGACTGTAACCGAGATTGCCCAAGTTATGCAAGGGCTTATTGAAGAAAGAGTACAAGACGAAGTGGGTGAATTGACTGATAAAGTTTTCGCTTACCTTTCCATGAAGCGTGAGCAGATCAAAGATGCTGCACTAAATGAGCTTCATGAAGAATCACAAACCCATCAGGACGCACAAAAGTTTAGAGAGCTTCTAGGCTACATGGCTATTGAGTATCGTCCCGATTACATTGATGCTGAGTCTGATAGAAGACTTTCTGAAGCATCCGAAATTGTGGAGGATAATGAAGTCCTCGCACAAGAGCTTTCATCCTCTCTTAAGGAGCAGGATCGACTAAGCAAAACAATTCAACTTTTAGAGTCTAAGCTTATCAAGCGGGATAGTAACCTATCTCGTCTTGAAGAAAGTATTCAGGCCCTAGAGGAAGACAAAGAGGCTATGCTGTTTGAATCCACTGAACAAGCACAAGTCATTACTAATAACGTGGATGGTGAGGTTGAGGAGCAACAATTACAAAATATTGGAACTCAGTTCTTAACCGAAGAAATGCTTAAACTAATGAAATAGGCATCTTATAACAAAAAAGGAATTGAAGTTATGGATATTATGGAAATGGGTGCATCGGACGAGCTAGTGACCAAATGGAAACCTGCTCTTGACGGCATCGACAATGATTATACTGAACGAGTGACTGCTCAACTTCTTGAAAACCAACTAAAATCCGTACAATCCGAAGCCCGTCTTGATGAGACTGCTGTAGGTGCTGGTACGACCACTGTTGGAGCCCTAGGCACTTTTCAAAAGTTTGCATTCCCTCTTGTACGCAGGGTTTTCCCTGAACTAATCGCCAACAAGCTTGTTGGCGTTCAACCGATGAGTGGCCCCGTGTCACAAGTCTTTTACATGGGTTCTGCTAGATCCTATGGTGCTGCCCGTGAGCAAATGTACAGTAAGTACAACCTTACCTACAAAGGTGAGGTAACTGGTCCCTTAAGTGGCGGTATTGCTGATCTAGATACAATGACTGGCGAGACTAGTCAGGGTCTAGGTTCTAGTGCCCTAAATACTGATAGCATGAATAAGAGTATTGCTAACTGGCCTACTGATCAGCCTGGAACGGCTGCTGGACATGGTTGGTCAGTATCTGCTGGTGAAAGCCTTGCAGGGACTGGTATTCCTGAAGTAAGTATGACGATTGAACAACAGCCTGTTGTCGCTCGTACCAAGAAAATGAGAGCCCTTTGGACTCTTGAGGCTTCTCAAGACCTTAAGGCTTATCATAACCTTGATCTTGAGCGGGAGCTTACTGATATTCTTGGTAAGGAAATTCGTCTAGAGGTTGATCGTGAGCTTATTGAAGACCTTCGTGGTATTGCTTATGATCTTTCAACAGATTCTGGTATTTTCAAAGAGGGAATGCTTGACCAGAAGCTTCAGAGTAACCAAATGGACTTTGAGCCTGTTGGCGATTCAACTTTTGATAAGTTCCAATTCGGTCATGACGGTACTGCGTTAGTCCTTCCTGGTTCGACTCAAGGCTCTAACAGTAATGTTTGGCTTGTTGATTTCACTTCAAGTGCGCTTAACCTTGCTCCCCGTCACGTTGGCGATATTTATGCCAACCTGCTTGCGACTATCAACTTTGCGTCTCAGGATATTTACAAGACTACTCAGCGTGGTGCTGGTAACTGGATTCTTTGCGCTCCCGTAGTTGCGAGTATCCTTGAAACTGCTTCCCGTCTAACTGGTGGTATTGAGAGAGCGGATGGCCCGACTAACTTCTCCCCTGGTGCTATTCAGCACCGTGGCAAGTTTATGGGTCGTTATGACCTCTATGTTGATCCTCTATATCCTGAAGGCGAAATGCTTATGGGTTACAAAGGTTCTGGACCTATGGATGGGGGCTTTATTTACGCTCCTTACATTCCGTTCCAAGCCCTGCCGACCATTACGGACCCCGAGAGCTTCCAGCCCAGAAAGGGCATCCTTACCCGTTACGGTAAGGTAGCTGTTGCTCCTGCGTCTAGATTCTATCGAATCATTAGGATTGTTGGCGGTTCTGGTAACCTTACGACTCCTTTCAAGAATGTCTGATAGATAATTGTTAAGGTAAAAAGGTCCACTTCTCTTTTTTTGGGAAGTGGGCCTTTTTTATTTTGATAAACCTATATACAGGTATGGTATATAAATATAGAAGCACCTGTAGGTTCCCTATGCTCCTACAGGTTTCTGACAGTGTACTAGAGATTAGGCCCAACCAAGTAATTGAGTCTGAAGTAGAATTAAGGTACGAAACCCTTAAAGAAATACTTCCTACCCCTGTCACTAAAAGAAGAATAACAAAAAAGGAGAAAATAGATGGCACAGATAATACGTCCGAAAGTATCAACATACGGAAATAGCTTTTCTGATAACCATAGTGATACCCTTACAGATCATAAGCCCCTTGATAGAAACCAGATTGATCTAGATAATCTAAATAAAACTAGACAATCCAGCGTCATTGAGTTTACGGATTTCGAGCAACAGATAAGAGATTACGCTCTTGCAAGCTTAGGTCACCCTATAGTAAGGGTAGAGCTAAATGACCACCAACTTAAATTATGTGTGGATGAAGCTATAACGGAGCTAGACTATCATGCTCCTCATTTTACCAAGCAGATGGCTGTATTTTATACAACTGCTGGTGTTAACGTATATGAGATTCCTAACTACATCCTAAGAAACTTAGCGTATGTAACATTCAAGAAATCTCTACTAAGTATTCAAGCTCAGGCTGGAACGCTGGAATTTGATTTCTTTATTAAGTATTTCTCAGATAACTTCCTGTTTGATAACTTTTCTATGGGTGATTTTTATCTCCTACAGTCCAGTCTAGAAACCACTAGAAGGGTTCTTGGACAAGATGGCGGTTGGGACATCCTTGATGGTAGATACCTTCAGCTATACCCCTCTCCTGCTATGGGAGATGCTGCCATTCTAGAGTATAGAGGTATCAATAGTCAGACTATGACCCCTAAGATGCTCAACTGGATACAGAAGTATGCTACGGCGGTCGCTAAGGGCCTTCTAGGGCAGGTTAGAGGCAAGTTCTCTGTAGTTCCTGGTCCTGGAGGTGGAACTCAGCTAAATGGCGCACAGCTTCTCCAAGAGGCTATGCAGGAGAAAATAGCTCTGAAGGAAGAGCTTCTCACTGAGGTTGAAGAACCTCCGATGTTCACAACAGGCTAATGGCAAAGAGATTCACAGTAAATAGAAAAATGCCTAACCTTCCCAAGCTGGAAGGAGGGACACCTTTATCCTTTTTTGACCCTGAGAATCCAGACGTAAATCTTTTCAATCTAATTGATGATGAGATTATCAGGATTGCTGGGTCACCTTTACAGTACTTTAAGTCTTATATAAGTGAGGACTTTGATGATGTATACTTAGAGGCTCAAAACAAAACCATTGCGTCAGAACCGATCATAGTGCATGGTCATTATGAACCTTCAGTTGTTGAAGAGGTTATGTCTAACTTTGGTATAGAACTAACTAATGATCAGTTGTTTGTATTTAATAAGTCTTATATTGAGTCTACTTTAAATAGATCACCCTCCATTGGGGACCAAATAAAGCCTCAATTCCAGAACCAGAAGTACGAGATTATTGAGGTGCAGGAAGAGGGCTTTGAGATGTATGGTGTATATCATATGGCTTGTACTGCTAAACTCCTTCGTGATAATGAAGAGACTCTGAATCAGGACACTTCTGATAAGGTAGAAGATTTAGGAGGATATACAGACATTGAATAACAAGCATACAGAAAAGACATATTCTAACATGGCCGAGGTTTTAGGTGATGGCGCGATAAATCCTGCTAGGGGCTGGAGAGAACTATTTAAGAACGATATAGAAAACTACTCTAAGAACTTGAATATGGCTACCTCCATATATAAGGAGATACTAAGGGGTCTTCTATCCCAAATTAAACTAGGGTTTATTGATGATCAAAGTAACTTTACCAATGTAAAAATAGCTCATGGAAGACAGGAGAGAACGGTGGCTAAAAAGTTCCAAGAGAATAACCTAGTATTGCCTTTTTCTACCGTATACCAGTCTGCTGTAACTCAAGATGATGATAAGAGAAGATTTAAAGAAGTTTTAGTAACTTCTTCTAAGTGGAACGATGAAACCCAACGAGCGGAAAGAATTGTGGGATATAGCGATGTCCCTATAAAAGCTGAATATACTTTAAGTGTTTGGACTAAGTATGTGTCTGATATGGACCAACTATCTGCTTCTATTAGATTAGGGTTTAACCCACATAAACTTATAGTTACTCCATTTTCTGAGGAAACTAAGGCTTACTTAAACGAGGAAGCTGACATGTCCACGACTGAGGCTCCTGACCGTGAGGATAGATTATTAAAAAGGAATTTTACAATAACAATTGAGGGGTATATCCCAAGCCCTACTTTCAAAATAACTAATACGGGTAAGATCATTCACTTGAACACAGAAATTTGGGTATAAAATTTAGTAAATAACCTTCTAGGACCCCTAACTAGTTATAGGAATAAATTATGAAGTCGATCACTAATAGCAGCTTACAGTCATTTGAGGTGTACTTAAAGTACCCCAAAAAGTCTGTTTGTATTTACTTAGAGCCTAAGAAGACTATAGTTGTTCCCAGTAGTGCGTTGACTGACCAATGCCTAACTTTGTCTAATAGACATTTATTAAAAATAAGATCAGTATAGGAGAAGAACAATGGTTAATTATGTAAGTCCTGGAGTATATGTAATCGAGCGAGACACTAGTGATTACCCTGTGTCCGTAAACCCTAGTATTGTAGGGATTGTTGGGTTTGCCTCTAAAGGCCCTAACGACAAAGCTACCTTGATTACCAACGGTCAGCGTCTCCAATTCATGTTTGGAAACCCTAGCGAAAGTATCGAGGGCCAAGGTCTTGAAGGTGCTTTAGAAATTCTAGAAACCACGAATTCCCTTTACTACATTAGAGCTACTGCTACCAGTGCTTTAGATGCTAGTGCCACTGTGAATATAGGCGCATGTCCTACCTTTGCTCTTTCTGGAGATGGCTGGGGCTCTACTTCTGGGTGTGTACTTAAAATTAATGGAACTAAGCAGGATGGAACTAAGCTTTTCACTCTAGATAAAACCATTACAATTGCTTCTGGTCAAGGTATTACAGAATCTAAAGTTGCTATCTCCCAAGCTATCGGAGCTTTAGATTCTTCTAAACTCCTTTCTGATACACAGAATAGTATTAACTACATTGCTGGTGCTTTTGCAGGTCACATGACTACTCTTAGTGCATCTGCGTTTGATTCTCTTGGCGCACCTTACCTCGTTCTGCAAGCCCTTACAGCCGCAGGTGATACATTAGCTGCACCAGCATCAAGCGTTTCTCTTGCAGGGATAACATATGCTTCGGTAGGTGCGAGTAGTACTTCGTACTTAGTTGAATCTTTATACCCTGGTACTGGTTATAACCTTGCTACGGATACTAATGGTACAGTTACTGGTAATAGTATTACAGTAACTACTACTGGTGGAACTAAAAGTACCTTTAGTGTAAATGATGAAGGAGTTTCTCAAGAAGACTTCATTGTTGGTTTTACCACTAGTGGATTCATTGAGACTGAGATTAATACTGGCATTGAAGGACTTAAATCAAGTTACATTAAAGGTAACATTTTAGATGATGAAGGCGCATCAACCTTTACTACTGGACTTTCAAGTATTGGAGCTAAGTTGATAGATAGTGGTGTTGATACCCCCCTTTCGGGCACTACTACTGGGGCTCTAACCCATGTAACTTCAGATGGTAGATTTACTAAGCTAGTAGATGGTACTTATACCCTCGCTGGTGGAACGGATGGTATCCCTTTGTCTGATGAGGAGAGAGCGTCTGTTCTTATTGGAGATGCATCACCTAAAACTGGAATGCAGCTTCTTGATGATGATCTTCTAGGGGTTGGCATTGCGCTGGTTCCTGGAATATCTAACCAAAGCGTTCAAAACAATCTTGTAACTCTTGCAGAAAAGAATGGTTCTTTCCTAGCTGTACTTGCTCCTCCTTTAGGAATTAATTCAGCACAAAATGCTATTGATTGGTCAAACGGGATTAGTACTTCTAGAACTGCTGCTCTTACTAGCTCTTACGCTGCCATTTACTGGCCTTGGGTAAAGGTCTTCAGTCAGTTTGATAAGATCGACCGTTGGTATGATCCTTCCATCTTCGCTGCAAGGCAGATGGCTTACACGGATGAAGTTTCTGATTCTTGGTTCGCCCCTGCTGGGTTCGTAAGAGGTAGGCTAACTAAGCCTACCGATGTTGAGGTGAGACTTTCCCAAGGGGATCGTGATGCTATGTATAGTGGGGGCAATGTTGTCAACCCTATTGTTAACTTCCCCCAACAAGGAATTACCATCTACGGTCAAAGAACTACCCAAAGAACCCCGACTGCCCTAGATAGAGTGAATGTAAGACGGATGATGATTATCATTAAGAAGATTATCCTTCAATCTACTGGTCAGTTTGCCTTTGAGCCGAATGATGCAGGAACCTGGGCACGGGTTGCTTCAACTACTACTCAACTTATTGATCCGATTGCAAGGGGAAGAGGAATTACTTCCTACTCTGTAATTTGTGATGAAACCACTAACACCCCTGCTAGAATTGAAAAAGGAGAGATGTGGTGTAAAGTTGTTATCAAGCCTACAAAAACCTCAGAGATTATTGTCTTTGAGCTTAACTTAGTAAATCAATCAGCCTCGGTAACGAGTGCATAATAAAAGGAGAATGAAAAATGGTATATAGTTATTATAAGAAGGGTTCCGATTTAGGAAACAGAGATGCAGCAGGGGACAAGAACCCTAACAAACTTCCTGTGATTTCACAGAATTTAGATTCGGTAAGAACATACCAATGGGAGTTTCAGCTTGATTTACCTCAGTCAATTAACGGGGATGCAATTGGAGGAGGATCTGAAGCTCAACAGAAGATTACCCTTGCCGCTAAGGTTGTAGCAGGTGTTGGTTATAACTTTGCTGACATTGAAGTTCACAGAATGAATGATAAGGTATTCTACCCTGGTAAAATCTCCCAGGATGAGCTTACTGTTACTTTTGATAACCTCCTTCAGCAAAGTATGGGTAAGTTGTTCTTTGAGTACTTATCCAGCGTTTATGATATGAGGACTGGTTTTTATAATATTGAGGAAGGTGAAGTAGGAGCTTACAAAACTTCCGCTAGAATTATTGAATTTGATGGTGGTGGCAACATTAAGACAGTTTACGACTTTAAAGGCTTGTACCCTAAGGCTTTCTCAAAAGCGGAGAAAAATTACTCCACTAGTGAGTTTGATACCATGGAAGTCAAATTCCGTTGGGACTTCATGAACATTTTAACTGCTAGTCAAGCTGCAAATTCTGTTGGCTTTATTAGCTAAGACATAATTACCAAAACAATTAAAAGCCCAATCCACTTTTTTGTTGGGTTGGGCTTTTTTATTTATATATAATAATAATATGAAGTTCGTACAAACATTACTGGAAAGTTACAATAAGCTCAATGAGGCCGCAGGAGGGGATGTTATAGGGGCAATTTCGTCTGCTGCTGGGAACTTAGGGAAAGGAGATGGTTCAAGAAATACTATAACGCCTCCTAATGGTGGCAGTGCAGGACAGGTTGGATTAAATGATAACGGAGAAGCTTTCCTAGAAGGAGGGCCTCTCGCTGGTTTTTCAAAAGCTAATGTAATTACCGCAGACCAAAAAACCATAACAACTCTTCAGAATTGGTGGGCAGGGGAAGGATCTGAAGACGTTAATCAAGAACAAGTTGAAACTAACCCAGATCTTGCTAAATTAAACCAAGACAGTAAAGATAGATTAGAAAAGTTAGAGGAGGTCATCCCAGGAATTACAGATAACCTACTAACTATACTTAAAAATTCTAGAATCCTTGAAGAAAAGGGATTATTCAAAGGAAGGGCTGGAGTTTCTCTACTTCAAAAAGTTCTAGGAATCCCCAGTAGAGGTAGCCTTGCCTATCTTATTGAACAAGAATTCCAAAAAGGTACAGGAGCCTTTAGAGTTGACGGGGAATCGTTTATAGGCTTTTCTTTAGATAAGGATCTAAAGTTGGAAGGTTTAAAAGCTTCTTTTGATACTATGGTGGAGTTTAGTAATGCCTTTGCTAAATCATTTAACTGTGATGAGTTAGATCATGACACGAAGGAGGGAATTTCTAATCATGTAACTAGAGATCCTAAAACTAATTCTTTTTTCTTTAAAAACATGTTCGATCCTGAAGGAATAGGAGTTTCTTTAAGTGTTGCAGACCAAAACCCAATAAACATGATGGCAGAGGCGTATAGTGATAATTTAAAGAAATGTAATGAGGACAATGACGAGTCAGAGGAGGCTAACGCAATCCCAGAAAAGGATATATATACAGCATCCTATACTGATAATGGTAATATCTCCAATACCGTAAAGGATGTAAGTGAGATGGGGGCAGTAGCATTTTTTGATATATGGAAAGGAGATACAAAGAAAGGTACAGATGTTGTTAAATTTCTTCTTGCTAAGTACGGGGAAGAAGCGTTTTCCTTTATTAATTTAAGAGAACAAGTAGAATCAGGGGATAGAATGTTGGACGATCAATATAACCAGATTTTACAATCGTTTACTGATCAAGGCATAACAGATGAGAAGTCTATACTTACTACATTGAGGGGGTTCGGTGAGGGGTACTTTAGAAAGAGTTTAGTGTACTTAAATCAGTTAGAGCCCGACTTTGCTGTTAGGGTAGGAAATACAGCACCAAAAGGAGATAAGTCTGATGTGGATTATATCAAAAAGGAAAAACCTCTTGATCCACCAGAAGGGTCTGTAGTTAGCCATGTCAAATTTAGTGATCTATCAAAGGAGGCTCAAGAAGAGATAACAAAATCAGGGGAGCCTATACAGGAAAAGTATTACCTCATTAAAGACTCTCTTAAAATGTATCAAACTAACGGGGAAGTCAAATTTGGAAGTTTTGCTAATTTAGGGGGAGAGGCTTTAAGATTAACTACCCCAGGCGAACCTCATGGGGACTATGTTTGGGATAAGTTTATGCCTCCTGAAAAATTTGCTAAGTTATCCAAGACAGAGCAAGATCTATGGACTAAAAACAAAAAAGAATCACTTAAGGTTTTAGAAAGTGTCACTAAAATGTCTAAAACAGTTAGGGATCTTATAGGTAAGGATTTTAGAACAGGCACCTTAGCTCCTGGAGCAGCTAGAGACTTAGTTAGTAAGCAGATTACTGAGATGCTTAAAAATTCAGGAATAAAACTAGGAAAGAATAAGGATTTCGATAAATCAAAGTTCCTAAAAGATATTATGAAAAAATATGAAAAGGATGGAAGTAACGAAAAAATTACTGCCATTATAGACAAAACCTTATCGAGTCTTATGCTAAAAAAGGATTTGAAGTATGATAAGAACGGTAAAATTGATAAAGCAAAATCTATGCCAACGATTATAGCTATATCTGCTCTAATGGGTTCTGCTGGGATGGATAGTACAGGAATTGAGCCTCAATCCACTATCCATATTATATCTACTGGAGAAACCCATAGAGGTAATCAAAACGATATAATACTACAGCCCTTACTTGACCTGATGGACCCTAAAAGTCCTTGTACTTTATCTGTAAAAGTATCTAAGATTAGTCTGTCTTGTGATGGGTCATTAGAATTTTCCCATCAAAGAGGTGGAAAGGCTTCAGGTAATATGTATACAAATACAAATCACTTCCCTAAGAGCCCTTCTTCAAAGAAGACTGGTAATATATAATTTTTTATGTTTTTTTGCCATAAACAGCCTCTAGCTTCCGTCTATATAAATACAAGCAAGAAGAGTTAGTAAGCTAAAGCATAAAAAATAGTTATCTATTATTAACTGGTAAAGAAGCTATCATCAAGTTTAAGCAGTTCATCAAGGTATAACAATATATACTTATTATTGTTTATTATTACTATACTATAAGTATTAACACTCTTTTCTATTTCTTGTTTATATTTAATAAATGTTATTATAGGTCTTCGATCTTGAGAAATTAAAAGAATACTTGGTTTTTCTGCAAGTTCTCCATCTCTTTCCATTTGGGTAAACCATTCCCAGAGTTTACTCTTTGGGTTAAGTAATGAATGTATTCCTTCATTATTGTACCCAGACTTACATTCAAAAATGTACTTAAAGTCTTGTGGTGTTATAAGATCTCCCCAGATCTGTAGGTACTTGGGTAATGTATGTGTTGTAGCAAAGGCACCAGACCCTGGGGTTCTAGCAAACTCCTTTGTATTGAACCGTTCATTGAGTATACCAGCTACCTTTCGCTCAAAGGCACTACCCTTAGCTTTGCTGTTTTTCCTTTTCTTCTTTTTTAGTGGCGTTAAATCGAAATTGTCCTTCAAAATATTTTCTCCTGCACTATTATAGTACATGGAACAAGACTCACCGCTTGCAGCAGCAAGTCTTACTGTAACTAAAACACGAATCCTTGAGAGGAGTAACGGAAGAATGAAAATCACATTTAATTTGAGCAAACCTGAAGCAGAAGCATTTAAGAACTTCTACACGATCATTAACCAACCCAATGTAGATGAAACCGAGTTTGCCAAGACGGCATTCCTAATGGGTCTACAGACCATGGAAAGGGCAATCATTGCTCGCATGACCGAAGAGGCTGAGACTGAAGCAGCTAAGGCCAAGGAAGAAGGATCTGAGCCTGAGATCGTAGAAGTCGTTGAAACCCCTGAAGCTGAGGAGGTATCCGATGAACCTGTTGAGAGTAAAGACTGAGAACGAGTTTAATAAGGTATTCAAACTTAGTAGGGCAAACAATGAGTTTGTTTACTTCCTGTTTGTATCTCCTTGGGATAAGACTAGTGACCTGATAAGAAAGGAACTTGCCTCCTTGGATACTGACATTACCATTTACGAAGTGGATTACTTCAACCTGCCTCATACTTATTGTGCCTTCAAGGCATATACACCGTCTCTGGTGAAGATCAAAGGTCCTCGGACTAAAGTATTGTCTAACCTGATTTCTATTAGGTTTGAGTTGGGCCTCGATACCCTTTTAGCTCCTCGTAATTCTTAATCTTTTCTAGATATTTCTTATTCTTTGTATAGATAAGTTTTAAATTGTTAAGAATGACGGTTGTGAAGTAGTTAAATGCACTACCTTGCTTAGGATTGAAGTTTTGTAATGTTTTTAATATAAGCAAGAAACACTCTTGTTTAGCGTCATCAGCCTCTACTGAGAAGTTAAATGCCGTCATTACGTTAGATATAAGCAAATCGAACAAAGAAAATAGCTCTTCTTCGTAAACCCTGGGCTTATCGAGGTATAATACGATAAGCTCTTCAAAGCGTTTGTTGTCTATGTAATTCTTACTCATCTTAAAAAATATTATAGTCTAAATCTAAATGGATATTTCCAAATTATATGACGAGCATCCTGTACATGAGTATTGTACGGGATGTTCTCAACTAAAGAAGTCTAAACCTGTTCACGCAATTACTGATTATGTTTCCTTGGAAGAGGCAGATGTCCTGTTCCTCTCAGACTCCTTCACTTACATCAATGGAAGGTCAGACCCCTTCTCTTCTGATAGCCTAGACCTACTTACTGAAATTCTAGTAAAGTCTAATTTACCTGGGGATTGTTCTATCTCTTTTAGTGCAGCAGTTAAGTGTCCTAAGGTAAGGGAATCAGATATGAAGACCGCAGATATGCAAGCCTGTAGGTCACACCTGTATGATACTATAGAGAAGGTAAAGCCTAAACTAGTGTTTACCTGTGGTAACTTAGCCATGAAGATGCTTACTAAGAAGTCTGGTATCACTACCAAAAGGGGATCTTCGTTTGAGGTAGAACTAGAGAGTGGATTCAAGACTATGGTGGTTCCTATTTATCATCCTTACGCAGTCCAGATAGAACCTAAGATGAAGTTTATCTTTGAGCAAGATATTCTAAACGGTATTGATAAGGTTATAATTGGGAAGAAGGCAGACGAAATTTTATACACCTCTATCGTAACAATGAAGGATCTAAAGTCCGTAGAGTGGATGTGTGATACTTTAGAAGACCTTGCTGTAGACACAGAGACTACTGGATTAAACTTCCTACAAGATACTCTGAACACTATTGCTTTCTCAACTAGGGACGGGAACTATGCGTTACCTCTAATGCATAAGGATACTCCTTGGAATGAAGAAGAGTTAGTTGAAGTTCTCAGCTTCGTCAAGAAGGTCATGGAGAACCCTAACAACAAAAAGATACTCCATAATGCGAAATTCGACTTGAAATTCCTACATTCAGTTGATATTCATCCAGTCAACATCTATGATACAAAGCTGATGGCTCACTTGTGGAATGAGGATATTCCTAAAAGTCTGAAGGAGCTAGTGAAACTATTTTTCCCTGAAGGTATTGATCAACTGTAATGCTAACTGTAACTAATAAGAATTTTGATTGGAGGAACATTCCTTTAGGTGACTGTCTTCATGGGAATGCCATGGATACATACTTTACGATGAAGATCTATGATCTTCTTAAGGAAAAACTAGAAGATGAGGGTTGCTGGAATGTGATGGAGAAACTACTATCACCTGTGATCCCTATCTTCTCAAAGATGGAGTTCGATGGACTTCATGTTGATCCTTCAATGTTGAAGACTGTTGGTAAGTCCTTGGATCACAAAGCTATGCTCCTAGAGGATGATATACTCTTAAACAGTAAGACCTTCAAAGATGCTAACTTAGCTAGTACCCAGGACTTGAAAAAGGTTATGTTTACTAACGAAGAAGGATTAAACTTATACCCTCCTTTGAGGACTCCTAAAGGGGAGCCTTCTACGAGCAAACCTTCAATTGATATTTTACTTGATTTTATTAACGAAGAGCTAGAAACCCGTGAGAAAAAACAAAGAACAGCAAGAAAAGGAAATCGCTCTTAGTGTAATTGGTGGTAAGTCTACTGAAGATTTACTGGAGATTAAGGAGTGGATGGATAAGTTTCTGAAGTGGAGGAGTTACTCTAAGCTACATAAAACTTATGTAACAGGTCTTCATAATGCTATTGATTACAATGGTGCTGATAAGGTGTACTGTGATTACCGATTAGATGGTACTGTCACAGGTAGGCTATCATGTGGCATGTATAGCGCGGAGAAGCCAATGGGCGTATCCTTCCACACTCTACCTAGAGATACTGATAATAACATTAGGAACCTATTCATAGCTCCTGACAACAAAGCATTTATTACTATTGATTATGCAGGTATGGAGCTAAGGGTACTTGCCCATGTAGCTAATGATGAGAGGATGCTTGAAGCCTTCAGGGAAGGAGCAGACTTGCATACTTATTCTGCAAGCCTACTATTTAATAAGACTCAGGATAAGATTAAAAAGGAGGAACGTCAGATTGCAAAGGCAGCCTCGTTCCTTATCGTTTACGGAGGTACAGCATTTACACTTGCTAACAATAACCGTATCCCTCTGAAGAGAGCAGAGAAGATTATCAACACTTACATGGATGTCTTCCCAGGTATTAGTGAGTACATCGAAAGTACTTATGCTACCATTAGGGAGAATGGTTATGTAACTTCCATCTTTGGTAGAAAGCGTAGGCTTCCCAATGTTAGGTCTAATGATACAAAGGTTGTGGGTAGATCTTTAAGGCAGGGACTGAACTTTACAATTCAATCAGCAGCATCAGATATTATCCTATGCTCTATCAAAGGATTGTCTGATAGACTTAAGCCCTTTGGAGCAGATATAGTATCAACGGTACATGACTCCCTTGAACTTATTTGTCCCAAGGAAACTCTAAAAGAATGCCTTGAGGTATGCTATGATGAGATGGTGAACACTCCTACCCTAGGGGAAGAGTTTGGTATTAACTTCAAAGTTCCTTTAAAGATTGATGCAGAGGTAGGGTATTCTTTCGGTGATGGTAATCCTGTTGATTATCAAGAAGGTGTTGTTAAAAATATGGACAGTTTGTTAGGTTACTTTAATGATTGAAAAAAATTATACAGTTGATTGTTTAGATCATGGATTTGTAAGGCTTCTGGATTACATGGGGTCAGACCTAACTGTTGTTAATTCTGCAAGAGTTTCATTTAAGAAACAAAGTACAGAGTTGAACGAGAAGGATGCAGGGCTTATTAATTACCTAGCAAAGCATGAGCATTGGACTCCCTTCGCTCACCCTCAAGTATCCCTCCATGTTAAAGCTCCTATCTTCGTTAGATCCCAGTTGTTCAAAAGCAAGGTGGGTCTAGTTGAGAATGAGATATCTCGTAGGTATGTAGATTATAAGCCTGATTTCTTTACTCCTTACTATTGGAGGAGCCGACCTGAGGGAAGTATAAAGCAAGGGTCGGGTGTTAAAGAGATTGATGATGTAGAAGGTGTAAAGGATTTCTATAAGCAAGCAGTTGATTTAGCCCAAGAAGCTTATGAAGTATCTATCATTAAAGGTTTAGCTCCTGAGCTTGCCAGAGGTTTACTTCCTCAATGTATGTATACTGAATGGCATTGGACAGGATCTTTAGCAGCGTTCGCTAGGGTAGTAAACCAACGGTCTGCCTCAACTGCTCAGGAAGAGACACAACACTTCGCATTTGCTATTGATGATATTATGTCCGAGTTGTTTCCTATATCTTGGAGGGCTCTTATCAAATGAAAACTTTAGTCATAGGAGATACTCATTTTCATAATAGTAATAGAGAGCTAAGGCATGAACAGCTTAAAACTATTAAAGGTCTTTATGACCTTGATATTGATAACATTATTTTTCTTGGGGATGTCTTTGATAAGCGTAATCCTTCTCCTGAATGTGTTTTGGACGTAAAGAGGTTTTTTGATAGCGTATATAAGCGCACTTATATTCTTAGAGGGAATCACGATTCAGCCACTAAATCAGATGACGGTATAACTATATTATCTGTACTAAATACAAGTAGGGTTTCTATAATAAAAGATACTACTCATGTAAGCATATACTCTTTAGGTCACGATGCTTGGATGATACCCCATTATGAAAATGAAGAAAAAATTAAATCAGATTTGGAGGATGCTCCTAAAGATGCTATGGTATACGGTCACTTCGGTTTTGATGGTTCCCTCAATAATGCTGGTGATGCTGATTTTTCTCTCAATGCAGATTCTTTTACTAATAGGACTATTCTGGGGCACATTCACACACATTCTACAAGAGGAAATATCACGATCCTCGGAACACCGTACTCGACTTGCTTTCAAGATATGGGACAAAAGTATTATGGGGTTGTTTCGGAAGGACTTTTGGAAATAAAACCATTAGATAAAGGTCCGATCCACCTAGTACTTACCACTAGAAACCTAGAGGATCTTACTAAGTATAAGGATAGGTATATTGTAACTAGGATCTTGCTTGATAGAGATGATGTTGGTTTCTCTTTATATGATTTAAAGAAGACTTACCCTTGGGTAAAGGAGTGGGACATTAAGTTCAAACCCACTTACGATGAGGATATGCTAAGTGAGTATAGGTCCAGCGTAGAACTGTTCCAGATAAATGATCAGATAATTGATGATTACATAGAGCAAGCTCAGACCAATTGGAGCAAGAAAGAACTAATGGCAGTATTAGCGGAGATTAAAGATGAAGATTAATAAAGTAGAATTTCATAATTTTTATTCATATAAGTATGGTAAAGTTGAGTTTTCTAAGTATAATGGTGTAGTGACAATTGAGGGTCTAAATAAAGACTCAGGAGGAGGAAGTAATGGTTCGGGTAAGTCTGTATGTTTGGAATCTATTGTATACGGTATCTTTGGTAAAAGCATTCGTAAGAGTACAGAGGATGCTATGGTCAATCATGCCGTAGGTAGTAAGTGTAAAGTAATTGTAGAAGTGAATGATAATGTCAGGATTGAGAGGACTAGGAAGCCTACATCTCTAAAGCTATTTATAGATGGGGAGGATTGCTCCGAGGCTCACTCCTCTTCCACACAGAGGCGCATAGAGGACCTCCTAGGGACTGATATAAAGACCTTCATGGCTGCATCCGTATTCGGACAACACGCTAACACGGACTTCCTAGACGCTACTCCTGACGATAAGAGGAAGATCCTCAACAAGTTCCTAAACCTTGATTATATCTTTGATATGAAGAATAGGATTAAGGTAAATAGAAGCAAACTTAAGAGGGAGATCAGGGACATAGAAGTATTGTCTGACAGGTTGGAGGAGGACGCAGAATCCTATAAGTTGAAATCTGTTTCTAGCTCACTAACTTTGGAAGAGATGGCCTTGCTAAACACTACTTCTTTAGAAAGTATTATTTCTGCTGAAAATCTAATAAGAACTAGCCAAGCCAACTTGATTATTCTGAAGGACAAGCTACTATCCTTTGATAGTATTAAGATTGACAAGTGTAAGTCTGTAGTAAAGAAGGGTGTAGGTGCAAAGAACACTTATAAGTGTACGGAGTGTGGATCCAGCATGGGGGATGTCATTGACCAAGAGTTTTACGACTACTGCGCTACCTACATAGACAAGTTCAAGAAAGAAAAAGAAGAAATCCAACAACTGATAGAAGATAATAAACAGCTACAAGTAGAGCCTAAGATAAGCTCAGTTGAGTATGCAAGGTTATCTAATTGTAAAGACAGGGATACCTATAAAGTCTTACTAGAAAAGGTCACTCAGGAATTGAGTGGTTTACATGAGACTAGGCTTTCCTTAGAAAGCAGGCATGATATTATGGGCTTCTGGGACAAGGCTTTCTCAGAAAAGGGGTTGGTGAAATTTGTAATACGGACTATTAAGGACTACCTAAATACCCAATGTAATTTTTATCTTGGATATCTAACGAATGGTAACATTAGTGTAGAATTTGATGAAGAATTAAAGGAAAAAATTGAAGTAGGTGGAAGCCTCAGACACTACATATCCTTATCTGGTGGAGAGAAACGGAAACTAAATCTTGCTGTGATGTTAGGACTTCAAAGTTTACTTACTATGTCCAACGGTCACAAAAGCAATTTACTGTTTTTTGACGAAGTAGCAGAAAATCTTGATGAGAATGGAGTTATCGGACTCTATAATCTACTATGTGAACTGAAGAAGGATAAGACCATCTTCATTATTACACATAATCAAGTCCTGAAGAGCCTTTTAGATTCCTCTAAAACCCTGATGGTAGTTAAAGAGGAAGGAGAATCAAAAATAATATGACTAGACTAAAACTAACTGACCTTGGGCAGGAAATATTCCAAACCCGTTACGCATATCCTGGAGAGACTAAGTGGCAGGAAAGGGCTAAGGTGATCGCTAAAACTGTAGCGTCAGCGGAGGCAGACGAGGATAAAGAAAAGTACGAGAAGGTTTTTTATGATTCCATTGCTGATGGTGATTTCGTCCCTGGTGGTCGTATCATTTATGGAGCAGGAAGGAATGCTGGTAAGCACAATCTATTGAACTGCTATGTCATTTCCCCAGAGGACTCAGTAGCAAGCATTGGTAAAACTCTAGATGATATGTATACTATCTCTTGCGCTGGTGGTGGCATTGGGTTTAATGTGTCCAAGATTCGTCCAAAGGGTGATGATATTTCTAATGTAAAGAACTCAGCCCCTGGGGCAGTATCTTTCCTCAAGATGATCAACGAGGTGGGAGAGCATGTAAAGTCTGGTAAGGCTAGGCGCACAGCCTTAATTGGTATTCTAAATGTAACTCACCCAGACCTACTGGAGTTCCTACAGGTTAAGCTTGAGCAAGGGGAGCTAACCAATTTCAATATCTCTGTAGCTATTACTGACAGGTTTATTGAGGCAGTACAGTTAGATGAAGATTGGTACTTTACTTTCAATAACAAAGAGTATCACAATTATGTCCTACAAGCTACGACAAATAAAGGTGTACAAAGGTTCCTAAGTATAATTGCTCTTGATGAGGAAGACGCTATTGGTAGGGCCAAAGGTTTCCACCTAGAGGATTGGACTGAAACTTTTGAGGTTGTGAAGAAGGAGAACATCAAAGCTAAGTGGATTTGGGAAAAGATCTGGATGAATTCCGTCAATTCAGGTGATCCTGGAGTGTACAACATTGATCTATCTAATAAGCACACTAACACCAGCTACTTTGAAAGCCTTGATTCGACCAACCCTTGTGGGGAGATTCCTCTACCTAGCTATGGAAACTGCTGCTTAGGTAATATTAATCTTTCCAACATGGTAACTGATGATGGTGAAGTTGATTGGCCTAAACTAGCTAAGACTGTTAGGGCAGGAGTTAGGTTCCTAGATAATGTTCTAACCGTGAACCATTTCCCTATTCCTAAATGTAAGGAAGTTGGACACAACTCTAGGAGGATCGGTCTTGGTGTGTTCGGTCTACACTATATGCTTATCAAACTTAGCCTACGCTATGGTAGTGAAAAGTGTTTGGAATTCCTTGAACGACTATTCTCCACGATTAGGGACGAGGCGTACAAAACTTCAATTTACTTAGCTAGGGACAAGCATCCTTTCCCTGCCTTTGATAAGGATAAGTATATGGCAGAAGGGTTCTGTAAGACTCTCCCTATTCGTATTAGGCACTATCTGCGTAAGTATGGTATTAGGAACGCTGTTATCTTAACTGTACCTCCTACTGGGACCATTTCAATGCTCATGGGCGTAAGCTCAGGCATTGAGCCTATCTTTTCTGCAATGTACCAGAGGCGATATCGTCAAGGAAATGTATGGAAAGAAACCCTTGTTGTTGATCCCTTGTTTAAGGAGTATCACGCTGCGGGTAAGGATCTAGGTGCGTTCGTAGGGGCTTATGACATTACCCCTGAGGATCATATGAGGGTACAGGCTACTATTCAGCACTATATTGACAGCAGCCTAAGTAAAACTATAAATTTGCCAGAGGATTTCGAACCCTCCACTATGATTGACCAAGCACTAGAATTCATGCCCTCTATGAAAGGTATGACAGTATACAGGGCAGGTAGTAAAGGAAATGAGCCCCTTAAAGCTATTCCTTTAACTAAAGAGAATGTTGATAAGTACATGAAGGAGCCTAATGAAACCGCAAACGCAGACGGACAAGCCTGTACCATCGCAGGGGGTGGATGTGGGGACTAAACCTAAAGAAGAAGAAGAATTTGAAAAATTACCCAAAGAAGGGGACGATTTAGAAGAATAACTTCTTCAAATACCTCCAAGTATTCTATATAAGTTTAGAATACTTGGAGGTATTTTATTATGGCATGGGACACACAAGAAGGATATAGGGATAGGTATTTTGGATTAAATAACACGCTCCGTAACAAAAGGGATGCATGGAAGAATGCTTTGTTGGGGAAGGTCCCTGATAACTCTTGGAGGGAACAATTAAGAAACGGATCTATGTTCTACAATGATCATATTGTCGTTGATTATGATTTTTCAGAGGTTGGAGGTACTTTTATTTACAATCGAGCCCCTAATGGTTTTGCTTCCCGTATTAAACAGGTAGGTACTGAGTGGGTAAATGATTTATCTAAGTGTACTTCTGGAATCTCTACAAGTGGAGGCAGTTTTAACGGGAACGCTAGGGGTAGTGCTACTGTAATCACTAATACCGTTAAAACTAACAAACAATTCGGCATTGATTTCTGGATGATGCCTAATGATTTCACTGATGGTGGTCCTCCTAGAATCCTTGAAATTTCTCCTGAAACAGGAACAGACTCTCTTTATAATACTAACATTTCTATCCTTCAAGGAGATCCAGCAACTGGAAACGCTGGTAATCACCTTCAAGTAAGGCTTAGAGCAACAAACGAATCAGGCGATCTTGATGGACAAGGTAGCCAAATGACCATAGCTTCCAACTGCTTAAGTGCAGGTGTAATGCAGCATGTAGCCGTAAGTGTAAGGAGTGTCGCTCCTTCCCTTGATGCCTCTGGCAATGTTGCAGTCAATGCTAACGTTAAAGTAGCTATATTTGTTAATGGAACTCTCAGAGGAAGTAATACTATTGAATTACCTTACTCTTATACTTATGATGACATCTTTGATTCTTGGAATGATTCTTATAAACTAAGTCTTTGTGATGCTAGTCGTACTGGATCAGCAAGCGCAGGCAGAGAATGGGATGGTGGAATTTTCAGACTAAGATTCTGGGACATTTCTCTTCCTACAACTATGAACAATGATCTATATCTGGATGGTCCTGATGGGGACTTAACTTGTAATCAAGTTCCTGATAGTGGTCAACAAGGTAGACCTGGGGGAAGTGTTCATACTGCACCCACTGCTGTTAATGATAACTATAACGTATCCTTTGGTAACGTAAGAGTATTAGATGTTTTAGCAAACGATATTGCCTATCAAAGTAACACTATTATAGGGACTACCCTCTCAGCTACTCAACCTGCTAGTGGGACTATAACACATACTCCAACAGGAAAGCTTACTTACTCTGCTACAGATTATGATGATACTACTCCTGCTGATACGGATATGTTTACTTATAAAGTAAGGGATACTGGAGGAAAATGGTCTAATGATGCTTCTGTTTTTGTTACAATAGCATCTGCTGGTACAGGTTTCGTTCCTACTCAACCGTTTGATTATAATCTTAACCCTCCTGGAAGGTATGCCCCTTACGGTCACTCAAACTCTCAGATTAGCTTCACAGGAGGCGCAGTATCTGGGGCCATGGTAGACAAGTACGGTATTGATTGGGTAATTCCTTGGAAATCAACTACTGGACCTAACAATGATTACCAAAAGATAGAGTTTCATGGGGGTCCCAATGCACATAATGTCGAGCCCGATATTGCCCTTAGTGGTTTCAACTTACTGTACCCTCAGTTTGATGGATTCAGTACGGGAAGAATTGATATTAATGTGTCTGGAACGTATGAAAACTTTATTAGTTACAAGCCCATTAAAATCTTAGTTGATGGGGTAACTCTTAAGAACTTTATTGTAGACGCTTGCCTTGGCGGTGCTGACCCAGCAAGACAAAGGCTTTGGGATTTACATAACAGTACTGCTCCCTATGACACTAATGTAGCAATAGAAAACTTAGGGAATACAGATGACGGTCAAGGCCCTGCTTCTTATTTTAATAGCTCTAATACAGGTTATAATTACAAAAAGAAATCAGGACATGCTTCATACGCAATTCAAGCTAATGATGGTCAAAATGGTGACGAGGGGCCTAATCCAATAAATACTCTACTTATAGATGGAATTATTAGAGGGGGTAGTTCTACTACAGTACTTCCTGGACATAGAATGACTATTAAACGATGCGATCTTTCAGAAGGTGGTGGAGACTCTATTAAGAATAGTGGACATAATGTTTGTTGTGTAGGCAACTGGATACATCACAATGGGTTTGCAGCAGGGTCACATGCAGATGCGTTCCAAACAACCTCACAATCTAGTGGGATTGATATGCTTGGAAACTTTGTTGATATGCCCTTTACCGATAACCCTGGGCCTTATGGTACTAATGCTGTTTATATTGCTGGGCAAACTAAAGGTTCCCTTGTCAATGTAAACTTTGTTGGTAACTGGGCAATGGGTGGCAATTACGCTATAGCCTATGGAATGGGAATGAAGTGGCAGAATTACGCTGTTAGTGGCTCCATTCCTACTTCCACTTCTGCTAGTGAGAACTTCAGTTTAACTTCTGGTCAGTTTGCGGCTACCCCTCATGATTCATTACTTTTTGTTGCTTCAAGTGTAGATCATCCTAACTTGAGGTTACAAAAGCACATCTGCAAGGAGTCTGGTGAAGATTATTTTTGGGAAGTACCTAGTAGGCTTTGGTCTTTCATTGATGCCTCTGGTATTATTGTTTCTGGAGATGCTAGTGTAGCTGGTGGATGGGATGAAGCTCAATGTAGTGGAAACACAGATTCTGCGGCTTGGGGCTGGGTTGATCAAGATGATCGTCCTTGTGACCTTATGTTTAGACCTACTTTAGAAGCCGAGCATCAATTTGGAAATTCAGTCAATGGAGGACGATATATTTCAAACTCTGATAGCGCACAAGACCCCATGAAGGGAGAGTATAGGCTAGTAAATAAATCGTCTTGTCAAACACTTGGTTATTATGGGGACACACCTAATAGTAACTATGCTCCTAAACCTATGCTTAACTTTGTAGTTGCAGACAATAGGTGGGGTCAGTATTCTCAGTATGGTTTTGGGAGCAATACTGGAAATAGTAAATGTTTTGATTTTGTTGAAGGTGGAGCAAATGTAACCCAATCGGGAACACTTTCTGGAATGCTTTACTCAGGAAATGTATGGGACTATACTAGTCAGCTTATGGGTTCTGCTGGGACTAATCCCCCTCCTACTGGTTTCCCAGATTATAATACTATTCATGAGAATATAGGTTCACATTTTATGAATGATCTTTGTATTCCTCTTAGTGGTTTACCTCATCAAACCATTGGTGGTGGTCGAAGAAGTCTTGGAGACTGCCCTGATCTTTCAGCAGGTATTCCTTGGACAGGAGAACCTGGGAGTGCAGCAGCTAATTTCGATATTACTGTAGGAGATGCACCATGCGCTCCTCCTTGGTGTCTATAATAGCCTATGGCTATATACGAATTTATCTGTAAAGGATGTAAAGTAATATGGGAACGAGAAGCGTCTATGAAAAATGCGCCTTCTCGTTCCCGTTGTCCTGAGTGTAAAAAACTTAGTGAGAGGTACTGGGGAAATATTCCTGTTATTTTCAACGGTTCTGACTATCACACTGTCAAAAGGAACCAGCACAATCTAGTATACAAGGACAAGGCTAAAGCCAAGGAAGTACATGAGGGGCTAGTAGATAGTGCTAAAAAACAAGCAGAAGAACTAACCTCTCCGTACAAAAAGGTAGTCTTGAAAGATGGGGTAATGGATACCCTACATAAAGAAGGGAAAGTAACTAGAAAGACTGACACACAACTTAAAGATTCACAAAAAACCACCGAAAAAGTAAAAGCTTCCGTGTATAATAACCATTCAGGATACAGGAACTTAGGCAATCGGTAACTATATACTACATGTACAACTTTTCAGATAACATTCAGCGAGGCATCATTAACCTTGCCAAAAGCAATTTAGATTTTCTCAACCAAGCCGCCCCTCTAATTAGGAGTGAGTTTTTTGAGTACCCCATACACGGAGTCCTATTTGATGGGATTACGGAGTTCTTCACTAAGTATCATAACCTACCTAATGATGATTTCCTCCTTGAGTTCTGTAAGGATAAGAAGAGGCAAGCTGAAAGCATCTCTGAGTACGAGGATGAACTTTATAGCGTAAACAACTTGGACACATCTACAAGTAACAACCCAGCGTTCGTTATTGATTGTGTAGAGAAGTTTGCCAAAAGGGAGTCCATGAAGCAAGCTATCACAAAGTCTGTTGATCTGATGAAGGAAGGTCGCTTTGATGAGATTGAAAAGGAAGTAAAGGACGCTTTGATGGTGTCTCGTTCACAAGATTTCGGGCAGGATTACTTCAAAGATGTAGATGAGCGTTGGACTCGCATTAACTCTGTCAATGATGGGGATTACATTAAGACTTGCTTGCCTACCTTAGATAGGGGTTTGATTGGTGGAGGCTTGGGTAGGAAGGAGTTGGCTATTGTTATTGCAAGCGCAGGTTTGGGCAAGAGTATTTACTTAGCTAACCAAGCTGTTAAGTGTCTGGTTGAGAACCTAAAGGTTGCCTTTGTCACTCTAGAAATGAGTGAGGACAGGGTAGCTCAGAGGATCGACTCGATTTCCACTCTAATCCCTCAAGCTACTATTGGTAATGATAGGGAGCAAACCCTCCTCAAGCAACGACATAAGATCTTTCAGATGACCTTCAACAAAGCAGATCTAAGGATTAAAGAGTTTCCTACTGGGACTGCTAACACTAATTCTGTAAGGGCATGGTTGAATCAACTTCAAAACTATGAGGGTTTTGTACCTGATGTTGTTATTGTTGATTACCTAGAGCTACTACGTCCCTTGAGGGATGGTATGAGCGAGTATGAGGGCCAACAGAGGGTCGCAGAGGAACTTAGGGGCCTCGCCATGGAGAAGAACATCCTCGTCTGGAGTGCCTCTCAGGTCAACAGGTCAGGAAGGGGTGCAAGGATCGTAACTGACGAGCATTTGGCAGACTCCTACGGTAAGATTCGTGTAGTAGACCTAGCAGTATCTCTAAATCAGGACGAGGAAGAGTTTGATGAAGGAACCATGCGTGTCTATGTGGTAAAAGCTAGAAATGGAAAATCCAGGCATCTTATCCCCATCACCATCAACTATAATACTTTAGTGATGCAGGAAATAGAAAATGGTAGCCAAGAGTCTGAAATCCAAAATTAAAGAGGTAGGCCAAGTTGATGCTGGCTGGGCCATATTCAATATCGTTTTTGTAAAAACCTTGAAAAGTGGCTCTGACGAGTGCTTAGGTTTAGTGGACTTTGATAAGTTTGAATTACACATAGATGATAGCATATCAGAAAAGTCCCTCTTACCTACCTTGATACACGAAATTTTCCATATTTTATTCTCTACTG
>TARA_R110000796_G_scaffold65729_1_pt1 | contig 35531 bp, 26 predicted proteins | sample TARA_R110000796 | Tara Oceans TARA_R110000796 (sample SAMEA4397815) | marine metagenome | biome: Polar Biome; feature: [SRF] surface water layer (ENVO:00010504); material: water (ENVO:00002006), including particulate matter (ENVO:01000060) such as... | depth 5 m
TTTTTTATCGGTATTCGTGAACCTCCTAACGTCGGTTTCGTTATGCCTCCGGGATTCGAAGGCCAGCGCGCCTCCATCAAAATATACACTTTAACTTTTTCCGTGAGCTGAACCGTTTCATTTTCATCAATCGGAAAACTAGAAATAATGGTATCTTCGGAACAACAATAAGTGAATATGTCGAACGTCAAATCTTGGTTACGAACCCTCATTGACCTTTTGGAAGTCTTTTTTAACAGCTCGCAACGAAGCAAACGAGGCAGAACTTGGCACCAGCATGTGGTGCCCTATGAGGAAGGTTGGGCCGTACGTCGCGAAGGCAACCAACGTATAACCAGTAAACATCGAAAACAGAGCACGGCCATACGCAAGGCCAAAAGTTTAGCCAAAAAATACAAGGCCGATGTAATTATTCATCGAGAGAGTGGCGGTATACGAGACCGGATAAGCTATGATGATTAAGAAATAAATTCAGTATAGGAAGCCATAGGGGTTTTAAAAGAAATACGATCCGGGTTGTTAATAAGAGTTTTTTTACACCCTTATTAAATTTTAACATTTTAAAAATTAAAATGTTCGCAAAAAGTTAGTTTGCCATTTATTGAAAATCATCAACCAGAACCCTGAAATTTTATATGATTTTCAAAATTCTTGGTCTAAAATGGTTTATCAATATTTCTCGAGTTTTTATTTGTAATTGCTTAATTCAAAAGAATATAAGTAGCTCTTGAACTTCCAATTTTGTTCAGCTTTTATCCAAAAAACATTGTATTAAATTCTTATATTCGATGCTTATAATTAGATTTTAAAGGAAAATCTATTACTACTTTCCTTATATCAAAACCTATAAAAAACCTAAAACTAAAACATATTGAAACCGCTTTACACCTGCTATATCCTACTCCTTCTTATAATTACTTCCTGTCAACAAGGCAAAAATCAAAAAGCATCAAAAGAACTGCCCAAAATTGCGATTGCCGGTCTAGGCATAGAAAGCAGCACCTTTTCACCTGCCTTAACCCATGAAGAAGCCTTTCATGCCAAAGTAGGAGATTCTATATTCGCAAAATACCCATTTCTACAAGTAGATTCGTTAAATAGAACTAGGGCGCATTGGGTGCCTACCTTGGTGGGAAAATCTTTGCCAGGCGGGACGGTCACCCGAGAGGCTTACGAATCCCTGGTAACCAAAACTTTATACTTATTGAAGGAAAATGGTCCCTATGACGGACTATTTTTTGATATCCACGGTGCCATGAGTGTGGTTGGGTTAGATGACCCAGAAGGTGACCTAATAGAACGTATTAGGGAAGTAATCGGTACCGAGGTACTTATATCTACCTCCATGGACCTTCACGGAAACGTGTCCGAAAAATTGGCAAAACATACCGATCTGATAACCTGTTATAGAATGGCTCCACACGAGGATGCCATCCAATCCAAAAAAAGGGCGGTCACCAATCTTCTGGATCGACTTGAAAATGGAACAGGCAAGCCCCAATACAAGGCTTGGATCCCAGTACCTATATTATTGCCAGGTGAAAAAACCAGTACACGAATTGAACCTGGCAAAAGCTTATATGCAAAAGTTCCTGATATAGCCAATGAAGAAGGTGTTATTGATGCCGCTATATGGATCGGATATGCCTGGGCAGATGAACCCCGCAACCATGCCGTTGTTATGGTTACAGGCGATGATAAGGAAAAAGTTGAAAAAGGGGCAGAAACATTGGCGCAAAGCTTTTGGGATGTTCGAAATCAATTTGATTTTGTTGCCCCAACGACAACATTGGAAGAAAGTTTAAAAATGGCACTAACGAGTAAAAAACATCCCTTCATGATCAGTGATATGGGGGACAATCCAACCGCTGGTGGTGCAGGTGACGTCACCTGGACGCTACAACAGCTATTGGCCAGACCGGAATTTAAATCAGACAAAGGCCCTTCCTTGATCTATGCCTCGATACCAGGCCCGGAATTTGTTGAAAAGGCCCTTGAAATAGGTGTCGGCGGAAAAATTAAGGCAACGGCAGGTGCTGCAGTGGATGACCGATTTGCAGGTCCTTTGGAACTGGAAGGAACCATAGAAACTATCAAGGCTGGTGATGTGAACGCAGAAGTGGAGGTGGTTGTTAAAATTGGAAGTATACAGGTAATCGTTACCAAAAAAAGAAAGCCATACCATTATTTAAGCGACTTCACCAATTTAGGTTTACATCCTAAAGAAACGGATATTATTGTGGTCAAAATAGGTTACTTGGTCCCAGATCTATATGATATGCGAGGCGATTGGGTTATGGCATTGACCCCAGGTGGTGTAGACCAGGATCTAAACCGACTTGGTTACGAACGTATCAAGAGACCAATGTTTCCATTGGACAGTACTATGCCCCAACCGGATTTGAAAGCCCATTTTATTCAGGCTTCCAATGCAACCGAATAATAATGGATAAGCTTATTAAAAAGGGTTATTACAAGTTACATTTAATTTCCTCATTCGTTTATCATCTAAACGCAGTATGTTCCGATAACTAACAGTTTATCCAAATTACTACTTTATTAAACGCAGCAAAAAAACAATACAAACGCAATCGGTATTGGTAAAATCCAAACCCATTCCCTTAAGACATTCTTAACAATTAAGATTTTGTTAATACAGTAATACCGCTAAAAAAAGTATTTTAGGGAAAACCTAAATATAACCCTACCATTGCAGACTAAAAGCACTTTCCTAAGATTAAAAACACAACTCAATCTAATAGGTGTTCAAAAAAACTTTGCATTTTGTTTTTTGATCTTCGTCTTGCTCTTCTTTGGCTGTTCCCCTAAATTTTCAAATGTAGCGTTACCTATAGATGACTTAAAGGAATTCTCTTATAGTGGCCCAAGTATCTTGGAAGACAAATGGTGGACCGCCTTCAACGATGAGCAACTTAATATTCTCATCGATTCCGCATTACAGTCCAACCTGGATCTTGCCGCTACATGGCAGCAATTTTTGGCTTCAAGAGCCATAGTAGCACGTGAAGCCGGGGATAAATGGCCGCAAATTGCAGCTAGCGCACAATCGGCCATAAATTTACCTGAACCCGATTTTGTGGGTGGGGAAAATACTCAACTGGGCCTTTCCGCCAATTACGAACTGGATTTATGGGGTAGGATACGAAGTTCGGTACAGGCCGAAAAATTCAGGTCCGAAGCCAGTTTGTACGATTACCGAACTGCAGCTATATCCCTTTCTGCTGAAATTGCAACCACTTGGTACCAATTAATAGCGGCAAAAAAACAACTTCAAATTACAAAAGACCAAATATCTACAAACGAGGATATAATTAAACTTATAAGAACGAGGTTTGTTGGCGGTCAGATTAGGGCAGTGGACATTCTGAGACAGGCGCAGTTATTGGAAAGTACCAAAGAGCAGCAGATTATTTTTGAAACCAATGTAGCCCTTTTGGAAAATCAATTGGCGGTATTAATGGGCAAACAGCCTCAATTAAGCGTTACTTTTGAAACCACCGATCTACCTACATTGCCAGAACTACCAGAGGCAGGTATGCCTCTGGAACTCATCAGGCGTAGACCGGACATACAACAATCCTACGCCGTATTATTAGCAGCCGATAGGGATATGGCGTCGGCAGTGAGCAGTAAATATCCTAGATTATCAGTAAGTGCCAGGGGACAACTGCGGTCCAATAGTTTTCAAAATCTGTTTGACAATTGGGCCTATACCTTAGCCGGAAACATATTGGCTCCATTATTCTATGGCGGACAGCTTAGTGCTGAAGTGGACAGGACCCAGGCCATTAAGCAACAAAGACTTTTGGAATACGGACAGACCACTTTGGAGGCTTTTCAAGAGGTGGAAAATGGCTTGATTCAGGAAATAAAACAAAAGCAAAGGGTAGATAATATTGGCAGACAATTGGAATTGGCACAAAAAAGCAACAGGCAACTGCGGGTAGAATTCCTTAACGGATTTAGCCCCTACTTGGATGTACTTATCGGTTTGGATGCCGAACAACAACTCCGTAGGGATTACATAGTGTCCCAACGGCAATTAATTCTAATACGAATTGCACTGTACAGAGCATTGGCTGGCGGATTTGAAACCGAAAGAGAGATCGACAATCAATAGAAAATAAAATTTATGAGCAATAAAAAAATACTGTGGATATGTTTGGCAATACTCATTGCCGGGATTGCTATTACCACCCTTATATTTTCTACGGAACCGGAAGCAAAGACCGAAGGGGCAAGCATAGAAACTGCTATGTTAGTGGATGTGATTACCGTAAAAGTAGGTTCCTATGAACCCACCATATCAGCAACAGGCACAGTGCAACCGGTGGAGGATATTACCTTAAGTCCGTTGGTATCCGGACAGATAATAAATAGGGATCCAGCTTTTACGACCGGGGGATTCGTAAAAAAGAATCAACCGCTGCTCCAAATAGACCCCTCGGATTATAGGAACACCCTAGAACTTAGAAAGAGCGAACTACTACAGTCCAAGACTACCTTGGATACCGAAATGGGCAGACAGCAAATAGCGGAACAAGATTTAATGCTAATAACCAACGATTCCCTTTTTAAAGACAATCCGCTATCCGCAGATGAGCGACAACTAATATTACGGCAGCCCCAGCTAAATGCCGTTAAGGCTACCATTGTAGGTGCCAAGGCCTCTGTGGACCAAGCGCAATTAAACTTGGAAAGAACTACTATTCGTGCTCCTTTTGATGCGCATATTCTTAGCCAGAACGTCACAGCTGGTTCCCAAGTTGGTCCAGGGGATGACTTAGGTAGGCTCGTTGGCACAGAGTATTACTGGGTTACAGCAACCGTACCGGTTTCCAAACTACAATGGCTGCACTTTCCCGAAAATGATAAAGACAGGGGTTCCGAAGTACTTATCAAGAATTCTACGGCCTGGCCCGAAGAGCAGTATCGGGAAGGTTATCTGGACAAAGAAATTGGTGCCTTGGACGGGCAGACCCGCCTGGCTAGGGTGCTGGTAAAAGTGGCAGATCCACTTGCTAAAAATACCGATTTAGAAGGGAAGCCCAAATTAATGATAGGCACCTTTGTTGAAGTGGATATTCAGGCCAATAAATTGGACAATGTAGTTCGCCTAAGCAGGGATTATATTAGAAGTAACGAAACGGTCTGGGTGATGAAAGAGGGCAAATTGGAAATTCGTGAGGTTGATATCGTTCTCACAGATAATGACTACGCCTACATCCGTAAGGGATTAGAAGAGGGAGAACAGATTGTTATCACAGATTTAAGTACCGTAAGCAATGGTATTGGACTAAGAACAAGGTCTGAAGGCTCCGAAAAAGAACCGACACAATAAATAGACCATGGACAACAAGGAAAACAAAGAAAATAAAACTCCTAGGAAAGAAGGTGCTATTGCCTATATGGCCAAAAACTCCATTGCCACCAACCTACTTATGTTAGTGCTTCTCGGCGGTGGAATATTTACCATGTTCAAAATACAAAAGGAGGTATTTCCGGAATTTCAGTTAGATTTTGTTGAAGTTTCAGTGGCCTATCCAGGTGCCTCCCCGGCAGAGGTAGAACAAGGTATTCTGCAACCCGTAGAGGAAGCCGTTAGGGCAGTTCAGGGAATCAAGGAAATTGCTTCCGAAGCCAATGAAGGCTCGGGACAGATTCTTATAGAACTTGTTGCGGGATCGGAACGCATGAAAGCCTTCCAAGATATTGATCAGGCCATCAATCGCATACGTACCTTTCCCGATGATATTGAACAGCCCATTGTAAGTCTACAATCCCGTCAACGGGATGTACTTCAAATTGGATTATATGGCAAGGCAGATATATGGACCTTGCGCCAATTGGCCGAACGCCTGCGCAATATCCTTCTCAGCAATCCCAAGATTACACAAGTGGAACTTGGAAATGTGCCCGATTATGAAACCCGGATCGAGATACCCCGCCACAACCTACAAAAATACAACCTGACCCTAGGTCAGGTAGCGGACATAATTCAACAAAGCAGTAATGACGTACCTGCCGGGGCTGTACAGACTCAAAGCGGAGAAATATTGCTTCGGATGCAGGAGCGGAAACAATGGGCCAAGGAATTTGGAAATATTACTGTGATTTCCTCTGACTCTGGCGCCAAAGTAACCTTGGATGATATTGCCACCATAACCGATGGTTTTGAGGAAACCGGATTTCACGGACAATTCAATCAAGAAAACTATGTAGAACTTCGCATTTTCCGAATTGGGAACCAGTCTCCTCTAGAGATTGCCGATGCAGTTGAGGGCATCATGGAAGATTTCCAACTGCCGCCTGGAATCAAATATCGTACGGATAGCAATCGCGCTGCAGATTATAGGGAACGACTATCACTACTGACAGAAAATGGAATTCTCGCCATTATCATTGTGCTGATTATACTGACCCTATTTTTGGAGTATCGCCTAGCCTTCTGGGTAATGATGGGCATGACCGTTTCCTTTGTGGGCGGAATGATATTCCTACCACTCATCGGTATCAGCGTAAATATGATTTCCATGTTCGGATTTTTGGTAGTGCTTGGTATTGTAGTAGATGATGCCATTGTGGTGGGTGAAAATGTCTATGAATACCGTCAGAAGGGATTTAGCCCCATTAAGGCCGCCATTGCGGGGACCAAAGATGTTTCCTTGCCGGTAGTCTTTAGCATTGTAACAACCATTATAGCTTTTGTACCCCTCCTATTTATGCCCGGTGAAACGGGAAAATTCTGGCAGCCCTTACCTGCGGTTGTGATCGTTATTTTAGGGGTTTCATTACTTGAAGCGCTATTTATTTTACCATCTCATTTGGCTCAACTAAAAAAGGAAACAAATAAGAACAAATGGGTAAAAAAGTTGGAAGGCTGGCAGCGCACTTTTGCCAATGCATTTGACCGTTTTATAGAAAATAAATATCGCCCGCTATTGGACAAATGTTTACAATACAGATATATTACCCTAACTGCTGCCGTTGCACTATTGCTTATTGTGGGAGGCTATGGCTATAGTGGGCATATGGGACTGATTATGATGCCAGAAGTTGCGGCCGATGAAATAGAAGCTGGGGTTCGCTTACCGGTGGGCACAACCCCGGACCAGGCGGCCAAAGTAGCACATGCTATCTCCAACTCCACCCAACGCATGTTCGAGGAACACAATCTTTATGAAGTAGCTGAAGGAATAAAGACCAATGTTCGTGGGCAGAATTTTATAGACGTTGAAATCGTGATGTTGCCACCAGACCAACGCGATATTACAGCTGCCGAGATCATTGCCCTATGGCGCGATAATATTGGAGACATTGAAGGGGTAGACCAAATTACCTTTGAGGCAGAAAGAGGCCCTGGTGGCGCAAGGCAGGCCATTAGCATAGACCTCAGCCATTCGGATATAAATGTGTTGGAAAAAGCTAGTGGTGCTTTTGTGGAAAGGATGAAAGCTTTTTCCAATACGCGTGATGTCACGGACAACTATAATAAGGGAAAAATGCAGTTCGACTTTAAGCTATTGCCGCAAGGTAGAAGCCTTGGACTCACCTCGGACGAGGTAGGGCGCCAGGTGCGCGATGGTTTCTTTGGAGCTTTGGCAATGAGACAGCTGCGGGGAATGAACGAAATTGAAGTACGGGTAAAACTGCCGATTGAAGAACGTAAGGATATTCAAAACTTGGAAAATTTCTTGATCCGTACTCCAGGGGGGATAGAAGTTCCGTTGATGGATGTAGTGGAAGTTGAGCAAAGGGAAGCCTTTAGCAGTATCAATCGCAGGGACGGACGCAGAATAGTGAATGTTGGTATGGACGTTGAACCCGCCAATGCAGTTACCAGGGTCATCAATATGGTGCAGGAAGAAACACTACCACAATTACGTGCCGATTTTCCTGGAATCACTTGGAGCTTTGAAGGTAGTCAGGCAGATATGAGGGAAAGCACCAACACCCTTAGGGCAGGCTTCGCCATTGCCATGGGCTTAATATATGTATTGCTGGCCATAGCCTTTCACAGTTATGCGCAACCCTTAATTGTAATGACCGCCATTCCATTTGGCATAGTAGGTGCCGTTATAGGCCACATCTTACTTGGCTATGACCTCTCATTGGTAAGTTTAATGGGCGTTATAGCATTATCGGGAGTGGTAGTCAATGATTCTTTGATCATGATAGACTATGCCAACAAACGGCGGAAGGAAGGCAACCCCATATACACTTCCATACACGAAGCGGGCCTTAGAAGGTTTAGACCAATAATGCTCACAACCATGACCACCTTTGGAGGTTTGGCCCCTATAATCCTTGAAACTTCGAGTCAGGCCTATTATTTAATCCCAATGGCAATTTCCTTAGGATTCGGTATCGTATTTGCCACTGCCATCATTTTGGTCATTGTGCCCTGCTTATATTTAACGCTAGAGGATATACGGCTGATGATGGAAAAAGGTAGAACGGTAAGGCAAATGGATGTATCCAAAACCAAAGCCCCAGAAAACAGTGTACTAGTGGATAAATAAAATATCCTCAATTCATTCCTGAACGCATAAAAATATAAATGAAATAAAAGTTTTATCTACTCCCTTAAAGACATGTATTTCCAACAAAGGTTAGACACACGATCATTAACTATATAGTTGTATCAAGCAGGAGCTTTATATTCTTGAAAAATAAACAAAGCAATTAACTAAATTGCGCTATTCCACAAAATAAACAGGGTGAATGATTTTAGAGTGAAGTGTTATGCAGCCCCTCTGTCTCTATAGTCTTGAACAGATCGGAAAGAATGGAATCCGACAATGGTTTTACTATAAAGTCTTTTACTATATCATAGGTTTTGGCCCTTTCAATGTCCTGATTATCTATTGAAGAGCTCACTATATACACTCTTGGCTTGTTCTCAATGGGCAATTTTACAAACTCATCCAAAAATTCCCATCCATCCATAATGGGCATATTGAGATCCAAAAAGATAACATCGGGTAGTTTTTCACCTGATCTAACCATTGAAGTAAGATTTTCCAAAGCTTCTTTTCCATCCTCATGTACAATAACAGAGGAACCAAAACTGCTGTTGTAGTTTAATAAAATTTTGGTTCCATAAACAAAAATGGGATCATCATCTATAATACATACTGTCTCTATCTTCATAACCTTAAAAAGTGTAAAAAGGGATATTCAAACCAATTGTGCATAGTAATTTCCGAATAATTACAGGGGGTTATTATTAAGCTATAATAATTCAGAAATAGCGCCAAGGATTTGACGTTCCTTATTTTGGGTAAGTTTATTTTTTATAATGTAATATTTTTCCTATAAATTGAGTTTGTGCAAATGTAGGGAAAAAATAGAAACCAAAATGGTGTATTTTAGTGCAAACACCTGCATTTCAACGGATAAAGCTGCATTTTATATAATAGTTCACACGATTTGCCTGCGGGAGGTATTTAATAATTGGCATAGGACTCCTACAGAAGTTGTTTAAGGACAATCACCCGCATGGCCAGAAGAGTTGCAAAAAATCAGATTTGCCACAACACCAATCGCTCTTGCTCCTACATTATTTTTATGGATCCAATAACCCTAAGCCCTATTCAATATATAGCTTTTAACTTTTTTACCATCCTTTAATTCGTTCAATATCCAGGTATCCTTATTTTCGCCATCGAGCAATCTCCAATTCTTTTCAGGTTTTGTTAAAAGTTTTTTTATATCTCTAGGAAAGGCATTGGCTGCCCTTGCATTTTCCCAAGTTCTGATCACTTTAAAAATGGCCTCCTTTTGCGGACAGCTTTCCACATCTTTCTGATTTAAATAAAGGCTATAGGTAGTACCAAGACCTACCGAAATTGCTTGTATATGTTCATATTGCTCCACCGTGGAATTGGCATTGATAGGAAAATTTCCACCCATTCCCACGGGAAAATAATTGGCAAATGTTACATCCCTAAGATCCTTCCCCTGGCTAGTAGTGCTTCCCCATTCCCTAGTTTCCACATCATATAAATTCTTTCCCCCTCCTACGTTCCAAATACTTTGATAATGCCAAGAACCTTCGGATAAGGTTGCACCCGTAAATCGGATAGAAGGAATTCCATGCATAGCGGCCCTCTGGAACATTTTTCTAAAAAAGCGTTTGGCCGAATAATATCCGTGTCCATTATTAAACAAAAACTCCTGCCCGTCAAAATCGTAATAGCCCAGGCCATTAATAAAACTTACATCGGCATAGTACTCCGCAATTTTATCCTGAAGCTTCATATTGGGTATCAATCCGTCATAGCCATAATTAATTGTAACCTGCAATTTACATATAGTGTCATTGGTGCTGTGCTCTGTGGGCGTGGTTCCCCAATATCCCCGTTCTACATTTAACAGGCGATAGGGCTCCTCTTCCGAGATTCCTAGATAATGGATAAGCTCCTTCCCTATTTTTACCATATTTAAGTTCTCCGCATGACCCTCCCAACTGGCAATCTCGTCCAAATACTTGGGGTCATCCACAATTATTAGGGTATCTGTTGTGCTAATATTATTTACCAACAAGCGTTTTTGTTGGCAACAAAGACTATCACTGGGAATTGGACTCGCGTCCTTGGTACCAGGCGCCAAAGAAGTGGTTATAGGGGTCCTCCCAATGGTAAGCCCGTATTTTGCAGCCATATTGGCCAGCTCCTTATGCGACAAATTACCAGAAGTCAGCTTCAATGGTTTCTTTTCGAAATCCTTTCCATCTATATATCCCTCGTTAGCCCGATCCGGACGCAAAAAGCTCTGATCGTACAAACTGATCGCTTTAAAGCCCAATCTTGAGGTATAGGATACAATACTATCGTAAAGGCCTCCACTGGTAATAGCGTCCGGAACATATGCGGTAGGGTCTTTCACCCATTTTCCGTCTATCTTGGGATATGGAAGTCCTTCCGACAAAACAATATCCTGAATCACATCCATCAAGGCAGTGCTATCCGGACTGCCCCATAAAGCTACCGAAGACCCAATATAATCAACACCAGGCACAGGTTCAACTTGCAAATGGTTGGGTGTATTTGCCTGCATATTGGGTATCAGGGAAAAATAAACCTCTCTTTTTTTGGTTCTGTCCCTGGAATTATAAGTAATAGATATCCTACCCTTATTATCAATCTCAGCAGCATTGCCGTACAAGATTCTATAATAAGGTTCCTTGTGGGCATAAAAGGCTACATCGCTGATTCCATTGCCCCCTAAGGTGAAAATTTGACCCTCATATAGGTCTTCCGGCAATGGAAATTGAATAGTATCAGGGGAATGGATAACATATTGAAAAGGTGCGGCGTCTCCTATGGTCCTGGACGTTCCGCCCAAGGTATTATCGTCCAGGGCCAGCATTCCTAGGGCATAATTGACGGTTTCACTGGTATCACGGGCCACTCCAATGATTTCCCCAAAAAGATTGGTAATATTGGTATGGATAGAACCCCATTGCACACCTTCAATATCTTCCCGGTTGGTCAAGGAAACAAGGGTAAATTTCAGATACTTGTCCTTCGGATCAACTCTGATTTCAGCCTTGGAATTGTTGGGATAGGCAAGCTCAATTATATTTTGTGACATGTTAAACTCGGCACTCAGTGGCCGGTACAAGGTGTCTAACTTACTATTGTACAATGTCAACAATGGAGAGGGCCTATCGGATGGACTCAACTCCCTTGGCTGAGGCTTTGTAAGGTCTTTTATGCTATAAATAAGGCCTTGGTTATTGATACTTATTTTCAAATAATTTGTACCGAAACTGGTTTTTGAACTTTGGGAACAGCCAAGTACTAAAGTTAGTAATAGAAAGAGAAAAAATCCACGTCCATTTTTCTTTAAACAATGTCCGATATTAAAAATTGTATCTATCAAATTAAAAACCATTTAAGATTTAAAAGATTACCTATTGCCATTACTAAAAACAAATCCTTGATAGTAGCAACATCTTTATTCAATATTTGTTTTGGAAATATCGATGTCGATAGCAAGGCTGTCCTTTGCAATAGAATCTAGGGGCATCTCTCCTGTAAATATTCCCTGAACGCTGTCAATTTCTATGGGTTTATCTTGTAGAATGGCAAGGGTATCCTTAATTCGCAATTCCTGTAAATAGGTAGAATCGGTTTGAGCAAACTCATAAGCCTCGGCTGCATTGGATTCCACAAAAGGCCTACAGGGAAAATAATCAAAATCGTATTCAAAATTAGTGAGCAAAGGTCTTTTCCAATAACTCAAATTCTTTAATATAGAGGCTACAATTGGCAGGGCAGTATTGGCACCAGATCCCATACTGGTAGACGCAAATTGTACCCGTTTGTCAAAGGTGCCCACCCAAGAACCGACAACCAGCTCTGGGGAACAAGCAATAAACCAGCCATCGCCATTATTCTGGGTAGTTCCGGTCTTTCCAATAATATTAAAAGGAATCTCATAACCCAACAAACGCGACCCAGTGCCTTCCCTAATAACACCTTCCATCATTTTCTGCAAGGCCTTAATATTTTCGGTGCTCGCCACCCTTCCTTCGTACCTCGGTTTTGCTTCAAACAAAACATTGCCCTGTTCATCTTCTATGCGATCAATAGCATAAGGTTTTATATTGTTTCCACCATTGGAAATACTGGCATATGCTGTTACCATTTCCAACAAACTGATATCGGCCGTACCCAATACGATGGATGGCACATTCGGAAGTTCCGATCCTATACCCATTTTCTTTGCCTGGTCCAAGACCCTCTCCGTTCCCGTCCTTAGTTGCAGGGTTACCGAAACCGTATTAATGGAATTTGCCAATGCACCATGCATAGAATAACTGCCACCGTACTTATTATTGGAATTTCGGGGTCTCCAATCCTCGTATTTGGAATATGTGATTAGATTATTGTCATAATAGTTACAAGGGTCCTCCCCTGCCTGCAAAGCAGCCAAATAGGTAATAGGCTTAAAAGTAGATCCGACCTGTCTAGGCGTAACAACATTGTCTATTTGGCTAAATCCGTAATCGATACCACCTACGTAGCCCATTATCCGCCCAGAAGCACTGCTAACAGCTATAACTCCGGCATGTAATCTATTGATACTTTTTGCGATAGAATCTTCCAAAGATTGCATTTGCTCTTCAAACCCCTTGCCGATTACCCAATATTTTCTCTTCCGCTTTTCCTTGACAAAGACTGCTATTTCCGCCTCTGTCCTACCCCTTTGTCGCATTTGCTGTACCTCCCTATTTTGATCCACCAACTTTTGAAGAAGCACTTCCCTACCTCCCTCGGTGGTTGCTGCCGCCCAGTAGGTATCCATAAGTTTCTGAAGATTGTCTGCCTGTCTATGCAGGGCAGCTTCGGCATATTTCTGTATGTTGGTATTTAAGGTGGTATAAATGTTTAACCCGTCCGCCTCCAAATCGTAGATATGACCATCCGGCGCAGGGTTGTCCTCAGCCCACAAAGCAAACTCCGTTGCTACATAATCCTTGAAGTATGCAGAAAAAGATGACACTTTCTTTGGTGTTTGATAATTCAATTTTAAGGGAGTCTGGGCCTCTTCAAAAGTTTCAGGGGTGATATAATCGTATTTAAGCATTTGCGACAGAACCACATTCCGTCTCTGTTCGGCCCGTTCCGGAAAATTTCTTGGATTATAATAGGACGGGGCCTTTAGTAGGCCAACCAAGGTAGCGCTTTCGGGCAAGGTTAATTCCTCTGGCGCCTTATTAAAGAAACGAAATGCCGCCTTTTCAATACCGTAGATATTTTCGCCAAAGGAAACTGTGTTGAAGTACAGCAATATAATATCCTCCTTATCGTAAATACTTTCCAGTCTTCTGGCAATGAATATCTCCCTAATTTTATTGATTGGTGTAGAAAGAAAGAACTGTTGCTCCCTCCCGAACAAATTTTTGGCCACCTGTTGGGTAATAGTACTACCTCCACCGGCATTTTGTTGCAAAATGATGGATTTTATCAATACCCGTGCATAACTTTTGTAGTCTATCCCCCTATGCTCATAGAACCTTGAATCCTCCGTGGCTACTAGTGCCTGTATTAAAGGGGGTTTTATTTGCGAACTATCGGCATTTGATCTGTTTTGAAGATAATAATACCCTATTGGCTCTTTATTGGAGGCATAGATTGTAGAGGTAACAGGGTTTTTTAGGCTTTTTAAATAAGCTTTGGTCGGTAATTTCCCAAAAGCACCTAGGTAAATAACCAGAAAAAATAAAAACAGACTGCAAAATCCGGCAATAGCTGCAAATAGCAATGATTTAAAGGGATGTTGCCTAACATAGATCATTAATCTACGGAACCTTGACCAGGTTTGCGCCAAAACATTTTTTATGCCTTTAATTATCATAATACCTTTTAACAAATTTCCGCAATTTAAATGCGATTACAAATAAAAATAATCAATAGTGTTTGGAAAATAATTATCGTTTAAATAAAAATCGCCATCCATAAGTCGTTCTGCACCTTGAAACAAAAAAATCATGAGCTTCCTGCTTTCAACTCTAAGTTTAGACTTTTATTGATTAAGCTAGTATCAAGATAAATTTAGTCTATCCTTTTTTTATAGGTATTTGGTTGTTTGGTAAGGCACCTCTCTGATTCAACACTTTTGCGGGATCAGAATCTTTTGCAAGCAGTAATGGTTTTAACAAGTATGAGTGCGCTTCTTTTTCATCGATTAGATTGGATCATACATTCAAGGTTTTTTAATATACATAAATTCATCACTTATAAGAACTGATCAGAGCTTTCTTTGCTCGCTTAGCATCTTTACATATTGCTTTAGATTAGTACCTTCCCCAACAAATAAGTGACCCCATCACCAAATAATCAAGACTAGTTCAACTCAACGCTTCCCTTGTTTTCATAGGGCAATCACATAATCATAACAATTGATATGGTAGATATAAACCTTAGGTTCAACTGGCTATTTTTAAATCATGGCGCGCCAATGGAGTAAATTCTTTGGCAACGAAACGGATGACGGGTTGAATTAGAAACATTAAACTGCGGATTTAGAACAAAAAGGCACTATCCCTTTCATCTTCCGCTACTACCATTAGACAGAGCTTACCAAACCATGATGAAATAAGGGCCATTATACAATTTTTTAGTACTTTAACAAGAGAACTAATAAATTCAAATTTTGATACCTATGAAAAATAGACCAAAACAGATCGATATTTCAGATCTTGCATTCTTCGTTGCATTCTTACTACTTTTTCAATCGTGTAAAGAAACTCTTCAAATTGATAGTGTAACCAAGCAGCCAAAACTAGGTACAAAATCTGTGAAAATCCTAGAAGTAGCGGGACTTGAATTCAGGGATCTCAACAAGAACGATACATTAGATCCTTATGAGGATTGGCGTTTAACCGCAGAAGAAAGAAGTACGGATTTGGTTTCTAAATTAAGTATACCTCAAAAGGCGGGTCTAATGCTGATCAGTACAACGCTTATGAAAAATGATGCCGGCAGAGGGCCCGGTAAAGAACCTATCACAAGCGGTTTTAATGAAACCGATGCTGTAAGCGATGTTAACTTTTTTACGAAAAAGCCGCTTTCCGCACCAATGATGTCAACGGCCGGTACTACCAAAGATGTCGACGAATTTTATAAGAGACATTTTATTTTAAGGGCCAACACAGCGGTAGATACCATTGCCAAATGGGCAAATAGGTTGCAAGAACTATGCGAAAATGGCGCATTCGGTATACCTGCCACAATTGCCTCAAATCCTCGAAACCATATTTCCGTCGACGCATCGGTAGGTTTGACTATGGGAAGAACCGCATTCACCCCTTTTCCCGGAGAATTGGGCCTAGCGGCGATGAGAGATTTTGAATTGGTGCGGCAATTTGCCGATATATCAAGGCAAGAATGGCGTGCAGTAGGCATTAATAAGGGATATATGTACATGGCCGACTTGGCTACGGAACCACGCTGGCAGCGCACTGAAGGTACTTTTGGAGAAGATGCAGAGCTCGCCGCCAACATGATGACCGAAGTGGTAAAGGGTTTTCAAGGTGAACAATTAGGTAGTACATCAGTAGCCCTGACTACCAAACATTTTCCTGGCGGTGGTTCTGGTGAAGGCGGTCAGGACCCACATTTTGATTGGGGCAAAAAGGGCATTTACCCAGGGGGTATGTTCGAACGAAATCTAATTCCTTTTAAAGCGGCGATAGAAGCGGGAACTTCCGCCATTATGCCCTACTATTCGTTGCCCTCGGGTACGGAATACGAAGAAGTAGGTTTTGCCTTTAACAAGCGAATTCTACAGGAAGTACTTAGAGGTCGATTAGGTTTCAAAGGAATTATAAATTCAGATACTGGGCCCATTGAAATGATGCCCTGGGGCGTGGAAGAACTAAGTATAATAGAACGTTACAAAAAAGCCTTGGAAGCAGGTGTCAACCTTTTCTCAGGTCAGGCTGACCCAACATTGTTGATAGAAGCCATTTCTACATTTCCTGAACTGATGCCCATAGTAGATGCCTCCGTTCACAAAATTTTAATCGAAAAGTTTCAATTGGGCCTCTTTGAGAATCCATATGTGGATGTAAGTGCTGCCAAGCAAATAGTAGGTAATGATGAGTTTAAGAAGACCGCAGAAGTGGCTCTTCGCAAATCAATTGTTCTGTTGCGAAACCAAAATGAAATCCTTCCGTTGAAAGCAAATACAAAGGTGTACTTCGAAACCTTTACGGAAAATAGAGATGCTTCACCTACCAACGTTTTCCAGACTGACAACAATAGCTGGGATATTGAATTTGTAGACAGTGTCGATAAGGCCGATTTTACGATTCTCTGGCTAATCCCAAAAGGAAAATCCTTATTTCAGTCCAATGGAGGCCCCTTGCATATTGACCTCTCCAATAACGGAATCGATGTGGAATATATAAGGCAAGTAGCGGCTCAAAAACCAACCATTTTGGCGGTGAATTATACCAACCCTTGGGCTATTGATGAAGTGTACCAAGACGGATCAAAAACCATTCTCGGTGTTCTAGCAACTTTTGGCACCACCCCTGAGGCTATATTAGATATCGTAACGGGCAAGTATAATCCATCAGGTAAAATGCCCTTTACCACGCCTATTTCCGATGAAGCGGCACAAAACCAGAAATCTGATGTTCCGGGCTATTTGGAGGGTGACGCTTATGGACTCTTTAATTTTGATGAAGGCTTACGTTATTCAACTAATTAACAGGCGCAAAGGGCGATAAAAAAATTCTCACAATAAAATTTTGGTTCTTTTTAAAAAAACATAATTACTAATGGAAAAACAATGCATGGGGGCAATTACAAGAAAGTTTACCTGGCCTTTATACAAATCATGGAATGTGCTTCAGCAAACAGCGTCAATCTGATGCCCGGCGATAATCCAGGAAGTGATAATGTTGGTTGGCGAAGCCTTATTAAAAATATTTTTTTAGTGCTTAGCCCTTTAGAACTTGGTGATGAGTTAGAATTAGTGATCGAAGATATTGGTATTTTGAGGAAGACAGTCGTTTAATTTCCAAATCAGTAGTGTCCGATAAAAGATTTTGAAAGCGGGATTTCCTCGATAGGATTTCCCGCTTAATTTATATCTTGAAGTTACCACAACATTCGAGATATGAATAAAAGTAAAAACTTTAGTGGACAACCCATTACCAAACAGGTGTTAGATTTCATTTTGCCCAGCGATGTTCATCGGACAACCAAAAAGCACAACAGCGACAGGCACACCAAAAGTTCACCACATATGAACATTTGGCCAATATGATATGTACGGCTGCAGCTCGCTTCATGAAGTATCGAGTATCATGCTTGCCTGTGAAGACAAAATCAATCATTTAAGGCTAAAGGACTTCCATAAGCGCAGTACCTTGGCCGACGCCAACAAAAGAAGAAGTTCAGCGGTATTTGCCGATATCTTTCAATTGCTCTATGGGCTTTACCATCGTTTTTTATCGGACAGCAGGGTTTGTGAACCAGCGGTAAAGGACCTTAAAATTGTTGATTCCTCGACCATAGCGCTCTTTGGAGACATCCTCAAAGGCGTGGGCAGGAATCCGCTCAACGGCAAGAAGAAGGGCGACATCAAGATACATACCATGATACACGCCATAGAAGATGTGCCCTGTCTGGTAAAGTTTTCAAGTGCCGCCACACATGACCATACCTTTTTAAAAGACCTTGAACTGAAAAATGGATCTTATATGGTATTTGACAAGGGATACGTGCATTATGCACAATAACAAAAAGGGACATTGGAAGATATTTACTTAGTGACCAGGAAAAAGGACAATGCCCGTTATACAAGCATTAAAGAGTTCGATGTTTCCGACACGGTAGATGATACCGTGCTAATGGACGAAAAAATAGAACTCAAGAACAACGACGGCAAGATATTTTACCTTAGAAGAATAGCTTTTTGGTTCGATGAACATCAAAAAGTGTATGAGTTCATTACCTACAACTATTGCCTTGATGCAGATAAGATCGCCGAAGTCTACAAGAGCAGATGGCAGATCGAGACAAAGTTAAAACGACTAAAGCAGAACTTTCCCCTCAAATATTTCCTACGGGACAACCAAAATGCCATTGAGATACAGATTTGGGTCAGTTTGATAATCCAGCTCATCACACTTGTCATTCAGCGAAAAGCAGAGAAAAAATGGGCATACTACAATATGATATCCGTGATATGCTATCATTTAATGACCTATATTGACCTGTTCAAGTTCCTGAAAAATCCAAAGGCAAAGTAGGAGGACATTACAACAAAAAACATAGGTTGGTTAAGCTTTTTTGACCCATAATTGGGTTCTGTTTGACATTGTCCTATCAAATTCAATGAAAAACAGGGGGAAAATGCGTTTTTTCCAAACTTTATATTTTTATGGGACACTACTGAAAAAATGATCCAAAATTCATTATCAGCTCTCTTTTTCACCTTAAATAAATTACAGTGTGATTGCTGAAAATAATTGTAACGAAAATCGAAAGTTCTAAAGTCATTATCTATGTAATACAGAAGATTATAAATTGGACAGGGAAAGGGTACAAATATTAATCTATGGACTTGGACCTTGCTGAAAAAACAGATTGTATTGACTTATATCAGAAATTAATATAATTACACCGAATATATCCACATTAACTTTTATAATTTACAGTTGTTCTTTATCTTGCTGACTAATTGCTTTTTAGAGGTCCCAAATTCGTTTTAAAAGAATTATAATTTTAAGATAAATTGTAACATTTGCGCTTTATCTTTGTAAAACAATGTGGATTTCCTTTAAGCAAGGTAGATTGATAACCGCATTAAATACATATCTGAAAAATACTGTATTTTTTGTTTTGATGGCATTATAGATTTAAATGCTTACAACCGGAAGTTTATTTACATATTTAGAATCCGATCTTATGATAACACAGGTAACAAAAGGCATTAAAATTTCGGTAAACACCAGTTTTGAAGGAACCTTCTTCAAGAACTACAAAATGCATTTTGCTTTCGGCTATACCATAACCATAGAAAACCAAAGCAAGGATTCGGTACAATTGACATCACGTCATTGGCAGATTTATGATTCCTTGAATGAATTGGAAGTATTGGACGGCGAAGGGGTAATTGGCAAAAAGCCGGTTATCAAACCGGGTGAATCCCATACCTACAGTTCCGGATGCCTTTTGGCTTCCACTATTGGGGCCATGAAGGGCCATTACAATATGGTAGGCATAAATAATTCCGAGAAATTCAGGGTGTACATTCCCACATTTAAGTTTAGTGCTCCATTTGCACTAAATTAAATTTTAAACCCTTCTTTTTTTATTAATATTTCCATGATGCTTTTTTATGGAAAACGCTGTGCACTGTTTTAACAACAATTACGGTATTTCCTTTTATTGCCATTCTTTCCCCGAATCCTAAAATTCACCAAGCTCTTAGTTTTATTTTCGCTGACGCATTTAGTACCTTTACCGTGAATTTGAACTTAAAAAAGAATATCATGGGCAAAGGATTTTTTCAAGTCCCCACGGCATACAACGAACCTATTAAAAGTTATGCCCCGGGCACTCCAGAGCGGGAAGAAGTACTAAAGCAATACAGTGTCTATTTCAATGGCAAGGTAGACATTCCAATGTACATTGGCGGAAAAGATATTAAAACTGGAAACACCAGAACTATTTCCCCTCCCCACGACCATCAGCACATAGTTGGCCAGTACCATACTGCCAGCAAGGAAGATGTATCCAATGCTGTATCCAACGCTTTGGAAGCTAGGAAAAAATGGGCAGATTTGGAGTGGGAACAACGCGCTGCCATATTCCTCAAGGCCGCTGAATTGATTTCGGGACCATATAGGGCAAAGATCAATGCCGCAACTATGATTGCGCAATCAAAAAATATACATCAGGCCGAAATTGATTCTGCCTGTGAACTTATAGATTTCCTTCGTTTCAACGTTGAATATATGTCGCAGATCTACGAGGAACAGCCAGATTCTGCGGAAGGTATTTGGAACAGGGTGGAATACCGACCTTTGGAAGGCTTCATCTACGCCATAACCCCATTTAATTTCACTGCAATTGCCGGAAACCTTCCAGCAAGTGCGGCAATGATGGGAAATGTGGTATTATGGAAACCTAGTGATAGTCAGGTGTTTTCTGCCAAGGTAATCGTGGACATCTTTAAGGAAGCCGGACTACCCGATGGCGTTATCAATGTGGTTTACGGAGATCCTGTAATGATTACAAAAGTAGCTTTGGACAGTCCGGATTTCGCTGGAATCCACTACACAGGATCCACCCATGTATTTAAGGAATTGTGGAAACAAATTGGAAACAATATCCACAAATACAAAACCTATCCTAGGATTGTAGGTGAAACTGGGGGCAAGGATTTTATAATTGCACACCCTACCGCCAACACAAAACAGGTTGCAACTGCCATTGTAAGGGGAGCTTTTGAATTCCAAGGCCAGAAATGTAGTGCGGCCTCCAGGGTTTATCTTCCAAAATCCACATCCAAGGAAATATTGGAATACGTAAAGGCTGATGTAGAATCGTTCAACAAACCTGGTTCTCCCGAGGATATGGGCAACTTTATTACGGCGGTTATCCATGAAGCTTCTTTTGACAAATTGGCAAAGTACATTGACCAAGCCAAAAAGGACAAGAATGCCGAAATTTATGTGGGCGGAAATTATGACAAATCCAAGGGCTACTTCATAGAGCCTACCGTAATCGTAACCACCGACCCAAAATATACCACTATGGAAACCGAACTTTTCGGCCCTGTGGTCACTATTTACGTGTATGAGGACAAGGATTGGTCCAAAACGCTTACCTTGGTAGATAGCACATCCGAATACGCACTAACGGGTGCCGTACTCTCTGGGGATCGTTATTCTATTGCTGAAGCAACCAAAGCATTACAGAACTGTGCCGGCAACTTTTATATTAATGACAAACCTACAGGTGCCGTTGTAGGACAGCAACCATTTGGTGGTGCACGAGCTTCCGGCACCAATGACAAGGCTGGTTCCGCACAAAACCTTTTGCGTTGGGTTTCTCCTAGGCTTATAAAGGAAACTTTTGTTACTCCAGTAGATTATAGATATCCATTCCTGGGATAAGGGAATAGAAATAAATAAACAAGGCCCGTATTTGCTTAGTGCAGATACGGGCCTTGCCTATTATATAAATCCACTCGCTCTTAACAGTCATTTTACTCCTAAAGCCCTTAATTTGGGCAGACTAAAGCCATCAATTTCGGAATAATACCGGGCAAAAGGATAGATTTAACATAAATTAAACCAGCTTTCACACAATTATAATGTAAATTTAACGTTAAATTATTGTAAATTTACAGTGAATTTAAAGTTAACTCTAAAGCCCAAAGTCATGAAAGAAAGTATCGAAAACAAAACTCCGAAAAAATCGAAAAGTTTTTCATTTAGGAATATCCCCAATTACATTAAGGCATACGCCAAAACTTGCAGGGAGTCTTATTACCACATGTTAAGTCTATAAAATTAGCCCTTAAATTTTACGGGTAAGTAAACCAATTTTTTGGTTTCAAAGAATTCCTCTTCAAATATTGCCGAAAGATCATAGACTTCAACGGTACGGTATTCCTTTAATTCTTCTTCAAGATCCCCTCCTTTTAAATAGAGGATTCCATTCTTACGTTCGTGTTCGGATTTCTTTTTTATTTTCCCTTTCACCCAATGCGTAAATGTCGGCATTGCCGCTACTGCCCTACTAACAATAAAATCGAACTGCCCCTTAATCTCTTCAACTCTCGAATTAACCGCGGTGACATTTTCAATTTCCAATCCCGCAACAACTTCCTGAACTACTTTGATCTTTTTTCCAATGGCATCAACCAGTGTAAAATGGGTCTCGGGATATAAAATGGCCAAGGGAATCCCAGGAAACCCACCTCCGGTTCCTACATCCAAAACTTCCGCCCCGGGATTAAATTTTTGAAACTTGGCAATTGCCAATGAATGGAGCACATGTCGCAAATACAGCTCATCTATATCCTTTCTGGAGACTACATTTATCTTTACGTTCCAATCCTGGTACAAATGTTGCAATTTTTCAATTTGCTGTTTCTGCAAATCCGTTAAATCTGGAAAATATTTATAAATGATTGTGTAGTCCATTATGATTCGTTAAATTTTTGCAAAAATAGCACTTTAATGGGCATGGCCTACGTTTTAACAAAGCAGTTATACATAATTTGGGCTGTATTTGCCTTATATTTACAAAAAATTAAATCATGGACAATAAACCCATAAGATTTTCAAGAAAAGACTCTGCACAGTTTTTCAAAACCCTAAATAAGCGTGTTAATGATTATTTCAAGGAAAACAACCTTAAAAAAACAGGGAACTGGAAATTGCACTTAAAAACCGCAGTAATGTTTGCCTTATTTTTGGCCCCCTATTTTCTAATCCTAACCCTAGGGCTTCCAAATTGGGCGAATTTATTGCTCACCATTACTATGGGAGTGGGCATGGCCGGAGTTGGGATGAATGTAATGCACGATGGAAATCACGGTTCCTATTCCAATAAAAAATGGGTAAACAAACTCATGGGCGGAAGTATCTACATCCTGGCGGGTAACGTTTACAACTGGCAGGTTCAACACAACGTATTGCACCACACCTACACCAATATCCACGAACACGATGAGGATTTGGAAGCAGGAAGGATCCTTAGGTTTTCAAAGCATGCCAAGTGGCACAGATTCCATAAATTTCAACATTTTTACTCTATCTTCCTTTATGGCCTTCTTACATTTAACTGGGCCATAACAACGGATTTTCAACAGATGTACCGCTATACCAAAAGAAAATTGGCCTATGGCAAGTTCCCTAATCCGTTTATGAACTGGAGTATGCTGGTAGTAACCAAGCTTATATATCTTACTATCTGGATCGTGTTACCCATGGTATTTCTAGATATTGCATGGTGGAAAATTCTTTTAGGATTTTTCATAATGCATTATGTTGCAGGAGTAATTCTGAGCGTAGTTTTTCAATTGGCACATGTTGTGGACGAAGCGGAAACGCCACTTCCAGAGAAGGACGGTACTATGAAAAATACTTGGGCCATCCATCAATTGTTCACTACCGTAAACTTTGGTACCAAAAACCGTATAGTAAACTGGTTTACAGGAGGTTTAAACCATCAGGTGGAACATCATATTTTCCCAAATATTAGTCATATACATTACACAAAAATTGCCAAAATTGTTAAAGAGACGGCAAATGAGTTTAATTTGCCGTACAACGAATATAAAACTACAAGAAAAGCTATAATTTCGCACTTCAAACATCTAAAGGAACTGGGCAAAAAACCCAAATTTCAATATCAGTAAATTATAATATACAAATGAAGAACCATTTATCCGATAGGATCAATTCCATGTCCACCTCGGCCACATTGGCTATGGCCGCTAAAGCCAGAGAATTAAAAAATGAAGGTAAAGATATCATTGGCTTAAGTCTTGGGGAACCTGACTTTAATATCCCTGATTTCATCAAGGAAGCTGCCAAAGAGGCCATAGACCAAAATTACAGCAGTTATTCCCCGGTGGACGGCTATGCCGATTTAAAGCAGGCCATTGCCAATAAATTTAAACGGGACAATGGACTTACTTACGGCCTTAACCAGATTGTAGTCTCTACAGGAGCGAAACAATCCTTGGCAAATATTGCTATGGTTATGCTTAATGATGGTGACGAGGTTATTCTACCAGCCCCTTATTGGGTAAGTTATAGCGATATTGTGAAATTGGCCCAAGGTGTTCCCGTAGAAGTACCTACAAGCATTGACACCGATTTTAAGATGACTCCGGAACAATTGGAGAAGGCCATTACGCCTAAGACCAAAATGATGTGGTTCAGCTCTCCTTGTAATCCAAGTGGATCTGTTTACAACCAGGAAGAGTTGGAAGGTTTGGCCAAAGTATTGAGAAAGCATCCCAACATTTTTGTGGTATCGGATGAAATATATGAACATATCAATTTTAGAGGAGGACATGTAAGTATTGCCAATATAGAAGGCATGTACGATCGAACCATTACGGTAAACGGTGTTTCAAAGGCATTTGCTATGACCGGATGGCGTATTGGATATATAGGAGGTCCGGATTGGATTGCCAAGGCCTGTACCAAATTTCAGGGCCAGATTACCAGTGGTGCCAATTCTATTGCCCAACGTGCAACCATAGCCGCTCTTAATGCCCCAATTTCCTCCATTAAATTTATGATCGACGAATTCCATAAGAGACGCGATCTTGTCTTGGAACTATTGGGAGAAATAAAAGGATTTAACCTTAATGTCCCTGAGGGAGCATTTTATGTATTTCCCGATATCTCCAGCTTCTTTGGAAAAACAATTAACGGTACATTGATCAATAATGCTTCCGATTTTGCGCTTTACCTTTTGGAAAAGGCAAATGTAGCTACAGTAACCGGTGAAGCTTTTGGAAATGATAATTGCATACGTATTTCCTACGCGGCTTCAGAGAAGGAACTAAGGGAAGCAATGGCCAGAATAAAGGCAGTCTTATAATACAGACTTTAGTCTTAAAAAAAATGGACGTCCTAACCGACGTCCATTTTTTTTGCTTTTTTTTTAATATTCTAAGTACGCTTCCAAAAATAGGGAGAAAACAGAATCAATACTGTGAATAGCTCCAACCTACCCAAGAGCATTAGAAAACCACACCACCATTTCCCCAGGGCCGGAAGGCTATTAAAATTGACCAACGGATTTAAAGTACCCAAGGCCGGACCTACATTCCCCAGCGAGGAGGCTGCCCCCCCAATGGCACTTTCAAAGTCCAACCCCAGTGCACCAAGCACCAAGGATCCAATGATAAATAACAACATATAGAGTACAAAAAATGCAATTATATTGTACACGATGTGTTCGGGTACCGTCTTATTATTATAGCGAACAGGAATAACGGCATTGGTATGTAGGGTACGCTTAAATTCCAACAGGCCATTTTTGATGATTAGCAAATGCCTCATCACCTTGATGCCCCCTGCGGTTGAACCAGCAGAACCCCCAAGGAAAAACAGTCCAAAAAAGAATATGGTCAAAAAAGGTGTCCAGGAAGTAAAATCGGCAGTAACAAAGCCTGTTGTCGTAATAACCGAGACCACTTGAAACAAGGTATGTCTAAAGGCACTTTCCCCCTCTCCCAACACCATAGGATGAAAATTGGACATTGGTACATTGGCCTGAAAATAAACAACCAAACTGGCCACTATGGTAAAGCAAAAAATAAAAATGGAATAGAATTTAAATTCCTCATCCATTATCACTTTTTGCACCTTGCCCTTAAAGGCATAATAGCTTAATACGAAGTTGCTACCGGCTAAAAACATGAACAAAATAACAATATATTGTATTAAAGGTTGATCGTTCCAATAAGCCATACTGGCGTTTTTGGTAGAAAAACCTCCAGTGGAAAGGGTTGCCAAAGAATGGTTTACTGCATCAAAAAAGGACATTCCGGCCAATTTCAACAATAGGGTCTCGGCCACGGTATAGCTAAAGTAAATCAACCAAAGTCGCTTGGCTGTATCCGTAATCCTTGGATGTAATTTGTCCCCACTTGGCCCAGGAGCCTCAGCCGCAAACAATTGCATTCCCCCAATACCCAATAAAGGCAAAATAGCAATTGCAAGAACTATAATCCCCATCCCACCTATCCAATGGGTTAAACTCCTCCACAATAGGATCCCTTCCGGTAAAACCTCTATATCGTCCACCACCGAAGCACCAGTAGTAGTATACCCGGACATAGTCTCAAAAAAGGCGTTGGTGATGTCTGGAATGGCCCCTGAAAAAAGATAGGGCAACATCCCCGAGGCGGACATGACCAACCAACCAAAAGTAACAATGATGTATCCTTCCTTTCGCTTAACCTCTTTTTTGTGGTTTCGCGTATAGAACATGGCCAAAACACCAACAAGCATGGTAACCACTGCCGCAAGGGTAATATCCAAGGTAGCTCCATCATCATAGACTCCACTTACCACTGCAGCCAAAATCATAAAAAAACCATTACAAAGTAATAGCAATCCCATGAGGTGAAAGATAATTTTCGAATTTAAGCCCATACTAAAGGAATAGCTTTTCAATTTTCGGAATGGCACTTGGCAAACAACACACCACTACCCTATCGCCTTCTGTAATTCTAAATCCCCCTAAGGCAATAATCCCTTGATTATCGCGGATTACCCCTCCAATGGTAGCTTCCTCGGGAAATTCTAGCTCCCTAATTATTTGTCCGTTCACCTGCGATGTTGGCTTAACAATGAATTCTAAAATCTCTGCATTTAAATTATTCAGCCTGGTCATCGCTACAATTTCACCTTTACGGATATGCCTGAAGATATTATTCGCAGCCAATAGCTTTTTATTTAGCAGGGTATCTATTCCTATGGAGTGTGATAATTGAAAATAATCCATATTCTCCACTAGGGCAATTGTCTTTTTAACATTTTTGGATTTGGCAACCAAGCAAGACATTATATTCGTTTCAGAATTTCCTGTAACAGCCACGAAAGCATCCATGGCCTCCAAATTTTCCTCTTCCAAAAGCTCTACATTTCTACCATCACCATTAATGATGAGGGCATTGGGCAGCTCATCTGCCAAATCGAAAGCCTTTTCCTTACTTTTCTCAATAAGCTTTACGTTAAACTTATTTCGGCAAAGATCACGGGCGGTTTTAAAGCCTACCTTACTACCACCAAGTATCATTACGTTTTTGATTTCCTTCTTCTCCTTCCCGGTGAGTTTGTACAGTTCATCCAAGCCCTCTCTGGAAGTTATAAAATATACCTGATCATTATCCTTAAAAACAGTATCGCCCCTTGGCACTATTGTGTATTGGGTACCCATCCTTTGAATGGCGATGGGCATAAAATGTAGTTCAGAAAAAATCTGGGCCGCCTCCTTTACCGTCTTTCCTACAAAAGGTGCGGTACTCGGCAAGGATACACCCACCATGATCAGAAGACCTTCCTCAAATTCGTAAGTATTGTTAAATGCGGATTGATTCAACAATAGTTGAATTTCGGTAGCTGCCAAAGCCTCCGGAGAAATAAGCTCATCTATACCCAAGTCCGGAAACCTAATGGCTTCCTTGTTATGAATAAATTCAGCGTTGGAGATACGGGCTATGGTACGCTTACATCCCAATTGTTTTGCCAACATGCACAAAGTAATATTAGTGGTCTCTGAAGAGGTTACTCCAATAACCAGATCGGATCTCTCTACCTGAGCATCCTTTAAAATGGCAATGGAAGTAGCGTCTCCCCTAAGCACCCTAATATCCAAATGACTGTCTGCATAAGATAAACTATCCTTATTACTATCTATCAGAGTAATATCCTGGGATTCGTAGGACAGTAATTTGGCCAAATGAAAACCTACTTCACCAGCCCCTGCAATAATAATTTTCATCTGTTATATAAATTGTTTTTCATCAATCGAAGTACACAATATTTAATGGTTAATCCTGTGTTGTTATAGTTTTACACCCCAAGTATCCTAAATTTAATTATAAACCAAATCTATTTCCTTTGTACAACTCCTTTTCGAATTCCGAATCAATCCATTTTTCCCATATAGGAAAGAAGCTTGCTAAATCATATTTCAATTAAAATCTGACTGTAAGCGCGACAAAATTACATAATTAAATTGGGTTGTATTCTAAAATACACCAGTTAAGCAGATAGAGGTCATCTCTTATTGTAAAAATTAGAAGTATATCTTTAGGTCTATATAGTATCTTTACCAAAAATTTAATGATTATGGATAAAAAGGTGACCCCTTATAAAGATTCAACGCTAGGCAAAAAGGAACAGGTTACAAAAATGTTTGATACCATTTCTGGAAATTACGATGGGCTTAACAGGGTTATATCCTTTGGAATTGATATTAGATGGCGAAAGCGCGTAGTATCCATCGTCTCCGAAAAAAAACCTGCGAAAATTTTGGACATTGCTACCGGAACGGGCGACTTGGCCATTAACATGACCAAAACAGGGGCCAAAGAGATTATCGGCTTGGATATCTCTCCAGGAATGTTGGAAGTTGGCAAAAGAAAAATTTTGGAAAAAAAACTGGGGGAAACTATCAAAATGATTGTTGGTGATAGTGAAAATCTGCCCTTTGAAAACAATTCCTTTGATGCCATTACAGTTGCCTTTGGAGTACGGAATTTTGAAAATCTTGAAAAAGGACTCAAGGAAATATATCGGGTCCTAAAGCCAGGAGGCTCATTTGTAGTTCTTGAAACCTCCATTCCCACAAAAACGCCCTTCAAACAAGGTTATAAATTCTACACCAAATTCATACTGCCGGCCATTGGAAAATTATTTTCCAAAGATCGCAGTGCCTATGCCTATTTATCCGAATCCGCAGCTGCCTTCCCCTATGGAAAACAGTTCAACAATATTTTGGCAAAAATTGGGTTTATAGGTATAGACAATAGACCCCAAACATTTGGGGTTGCCTCTATTTACGTAGCTACAAAGTAAAATATGAAAAATATTTTTGTTCTTTTTATTGCTTTTTGTACCCTGGGCAACACGGCCATGGCCCAGTTTAATGAAAAACCCGTAATGAACCTTGAAAATGAGGACAAGCCATTACTAAATTGGGGATATTTTTTAGGCTTCAACCAATATGACTTTAAATTTGAATACAAAGACGATCTACCCGATATTCTGGTGGACAAATCATTTGGATTTAACGTAGGGCTGATCGGGGAACTGCGACTTAACAAGTTTTTGGATCTTCGCTTCGAACCTGGATTGCACTACAACCAGAGAAATTTGGGCTTTCCAGGGTTTGATAACGAAAGGGATGCCATAAGGGAGGTAAAATCGACATATATAAATTTTCCCTTGCTCCTAAAGGTCAGTACCCTAAGACTGGGGAATTGGAAACCATTCCTGGTTGGCGGGGCGTCTACCTCATTAAACCTGGGCAGTAATGAACAAAGTTTGGACGACAACAGCAGCGCTACTTTCCGAATGAAAAAGACCACCTATTATTACGAAATGGGTTTTGGGATCGATTTCTATTTGGAATATTTCAAGTTCACTCCCTCTATCCGCGGAGTTTTTGCCATTAATGATGAATTGGTACGTGATAATGACCCCAATAGCCCATGGACTGGCAATGTTGAAGCAATGATGACCAGGGGACTTTTTATCAATTTTACCTTTGAGTAGAGAATTATCCCCTTCTAATTTCGTTCAACAAAATGGCAGTGGCTGTTGCCACATTTAAACTTTCAGTAGTTTTGGGCCCGAACTGTGGAATGCTAATTTTTTTCTCAACCAAGGCCTCAATGGCTTCCGACACCCCATTGGCCTCATTCCCCATTACCAATATTCCCCTTTTGGGAAATTTTTCCTTATAAACCTCTACACCATCCATAAACGCACCGTACACTGCAACCTCGGAATTGCTGAAAATCCTTTTCAAATCTCCGTACACAATATTTACCCTGGTTATGGATCCCATAGTTGCCTGAAGAACTTTAGGATTATAGCAATCCACGGAATTGGATGAACATAGTAGGCTCTTGATCCCAAACCAATCGCAAAGGCGAATAATTGTACCCATATTTCCAGGGTCCCGAACATCGTCCAAAGCAATGATCCAATCAGAAAAATCCAATGGCTCGGGTACCGGAAAATGAAATACGCCCAAGACCTTATTTGGAGTGGACAATCCGCTCATTTTTTTCAATTCCCCCTCACTTATCACCTCAACAAAGTCTCCCTTAAACTCCAACACGGTGCTGTCCGTAACATATATTCTATAGACCTTCAGGGAAGAATTAAGCAGTTCCCGAACTGTCTTTATCCCCTCCACCACAAACAACTTGTTTTGCGTTCGGTACTTTTTTTGCTGTAAATTTTTTATAAATTTTATTTGGCTTTTAACAACCATACAAATAATGTATTTTTGACTTCTATGAGGACACGGCCGTGTATGCATTTAAACATTACGAAAATAGGATTATTATTGCTAGTAATTGCAATTACCTCCTGCAATGCAATAAAAAGAGTTGGCGATGACGAACTCCTATTGACCAAAAACCTAATTTATGCCGATAGTGTAAAAGTTACCGATGAAGACATACATAGCCTTATTTTTCAAAAACCCAACAGCACCTTATTGGGATACCCCCTAAGATTAAATCTTTACAACCTTGCCAAGAAAAACCCAGATTCCTCCTATCAGGTCTGGTTGCATAAAAAAGAAAAAAGAGAGCAGCGCCTAATCAATATACTATCTAAAAAACAGGTGGAAAGATTGGGAGAGTCCTTTTTGGTCAAAGGAGCCAGCGTATGGTTAAAGAATATTGGAGAACCTCCAACCATTATAGACACCTCAAGAACAAGAAGGTCGTTGCAAAGACTTAATGCCTATTATAAAAGTAAGGGATATTTTAATAACTCCACTACCTATAAAATAGATACCAGCGCTAGAAAGCAACGGGCAATTATGAACTACAGGTTAGATCTGGGCACACCTTATCTTATAGACTCGGTATCTACGAATATTACCTCCTCTGCCTTGGACTCCATCAACAAGGCAAACAAGAGTAATTCCTTTATAAAATCAGGGCAACGGATAGACCTCGACAATTTTAATAGTGAAAGGGAACGATTGACCAATCTTTTTAGAAACACCGGAATCCATAACTTTCAAGAGAGTTCCATTTCCTACGATTTAATTGGAGACACCACCAAACTGGGGAACAATCAAAAAATGGATATCCTTTTAAATATTGAAGATCTGAAAACCAGGACAGATAACGCACTTTCCACTTCGGAATACAAGGTACATACCTTCAAGAAAATAAATATTTACACCAACTACACCTTCAACAATGGGTTGGATAGCCTAAAAAAGGTGGATTATAAAGATTTCACGATCTATTACCAAGGAAAACTGAGATACAAGCCAAAAACCCTTACAGATGCCGTTTTCTTAAAAAAGGACAGTATCTACAGGGAAATTAACAGGATTAGAACCTATAGACAAATTACCAACCTTAACACTTTTAAATATCCCAATATTGAATTCGTAGCAGACAGTACAAATTCAGAATTAACTGCCAATATCTATCTGTCGCCGCGTCCTAGATATTCATTGGGTACCGATTTTGATGTAACCCATTCCAATATTCAATTTTTAGGAATAGGGTTTAGTCCATCCTTACAAGCCAGAAATTTGTTCAAAGGTGCAGAAAACCTGAGCATTTCAGGAAGGATAAGCATTGGGGCTTCCAGTGATCCGGACATAGCGGACAACCGCTTTTTCAACATATTGGAAACGGGAGCCGATATCAACCTTAATTTACCTCGAATTTGGTTCCCCTTTGTAAATACATCCAGAATTATACCCAACTACATGCTTCCCAAGACCAAATTATCTATTGGAACGAGTTTTCAACAGAATATTGGCCTGGACAAGCAAACCTTGAATACTGTTTTTGGATATAATTGGTCCCCAACAGATTTCAAAAAGAATGCGGCCGAGCTGCTAAATGTCCAATTTGTTCGCAATGTAAACCCAGACCGGTTCTTTGCAGTATATGAGAGCACCTATGAAAATTTGGATGAAATTGCCGACAATTATGAAACCGATCCCGCACTGGCCGAATATTTTGAGACCGTTGATGGCAGTACAGATCTCCAGTTGATTATTCCTGGAGGTACTACGGGCTTTACCAACGCCATTCTAAATGGAGATGTCACTTCTAGTGACACGGATTTTGAGGATGTGAGCAGTATTGAGGAAAGGCGAATAAGGCTTACTGAAAACAATTTAATTTTCGCAAGCAATTACACTTTTACCAAAAACAATAAAACTGGCACAGCCGATAACGATTTCTATCAGTTTAGGTTCAAATTGGAAAGTGCAGGGAACCTATTGTCCGGAATATCCAAAATAATTCCATTCTACACTAGTGATGACGACAAACTCTTGGTATTTAACGTGCCCTTTTCCCAATATATAAAAACCGAATTCGACTACATAAAACATTGGAGCACTTCAAGGACAAATGTATTGGCCTTTAGGAGTTTCTTTGGTATTGCGATACCCTATGGAAATTCGGACAACATACCCTTCGTAAGAAGTTATTTTGCCGGCGGTTCCAACGACAACCGCGCCTGGCTGCCTTATTCCCTGGGACCAGGCAGAACTGAAGACGTAAACGACTTTAACGAAGCAAATTTAAAAATCGCCTTCAATTTGGAATATAGGTTTCCAATAGTTGGTGATATTAAAGGGGCCCTATTTGCCGATGCCGGTAACATCTGGAATGCCCTGGACAATGTTACCGATGAGAAGGCCACCTTCGAAAATTTGGGCTCCTTGGCAGACATCGCTTTGGGAACCGGTCTTGGAATTCGTTACGATTTTACGTATTTTGTATTCAGGTTGGATATGGGTCTTAAAACTTATAATCCCGCTGAAGAATCTTCAAAAAGATGGTTTAGGGACTACAATCTATCCAACGCAGTATTCAACATAGGTATAAATTATCCTTTTTAAAGCTGATTATTTTATTACTTTTGTCCCATCTTTTTAATTAACTACACTAAAACAAGAATATGGCACACAATATTAAACCAGGAGTTGCAACCGGAGATGAGGTACAGAAAATTTTCAATTATGCTAAAGAAAAAGGATTTGCCCTACCTGCTGTTAATGTTATAGGATCGAACACTATAAACGGAGTTTTGGAAACTGCTGCCAGTTTAAATGCTCCAGTAATTATACAGTTCTCGAACGGAGGAGCACAGTTCAATGCCGGAAAAGGCTTATCCAATGACGGTCAGCAAGCCGCTATTTTGGGTGCCGTTGCAGGAGCAAAGCACGTTCATCAATTGGCCGAAGCCTATGGTGCAACCGTTATATTGCACACAGACCATTGTGCCAAGAAATTATTGCCTTGGATAGATGGTTTGTTGGATGCAAGTGAAAAACATTTTAAGGAAACGGGAAAACCGTTATACAGCTCACACATGATAGACCTATCGGAGGAGCCAATAGAAGAGAATATTGAAATTTGCAAAAAATATCTTGCCAGAATGAGCAAGATGGGAATGACCCTGGAAATAGAATTGGGAATCACAGGAGGTGAAGAGGATGGTGTGGACAACACGGATGTGGACGATTCCAAACTATATACACAACCGGAAGAGGTTGCCTATGCCTACGAAGAGCTTTCCAAAGTGAGCCCTAAATTTACCATTGCCGCCGCATTTGGTAATGTACACGGTGTTTACAAGCCTGGAAACGTAAAATTGACCCCAAAGATCCTTAAAAATTCGCAAGAATTTGTCACTGAGAAATACGGTGTTGAACACAACCATATAGATTTCGTATTCCATGGTGGATCGGGATCTACCGTTGAGGAAATACGTGAGGCTATAGGATATGGTGTTATTAAAATGAATATTGATACCGATTTACAGTATGCCTTCCTTGAAGGGATCAGGGACTATATCCAAGGTAAAAAGGACTATTTACAATCCCAGATCGGTAATCCAAACGGTGCCGACGAGCCAAACAAAAAGCATTACGACCCACGTGTTTGGTTAAGAGAAGGAGAAAAAACGTTTGTTACACGTCTTAAAAAGGCTTTTGAGGACCTTAATAATGTGAATACCCTATAATCCCCCAACCCAAATAGAAAGCTTATGTCGTCTTGGTTTAAAAGAAAGGAAAAAGGAATACAAACTGCAACGGACCAGAAAAAGGATACCCCAAGGGGCCTTTGGTACAAATCACCTACCGGAAAAATTGTTGAATCCGATGAGTTGGCAAAGAATTTTTATGTAAGCCCAGAGGATGATTATCATGTACGAATAGGTAGTAAGGAATATTTCGAAATTCTTTTCGACAACAACAAGTTTACCGAGTTGGATGCAAAACTTACTTCCAAGGATCCCTTGAAATTTGAGGACACTAAAAAGTATGTGGAAAGATTAAAGGCGGCCGAAGCAAAAACAGGCCTTAAGGATGCCGTTAGGACCGGAGTGGGCAAATCCCTGGGAAAGGATGTAGTTATTTGCTGTATGGACTTCAGCTTTATTGGTGGTTCTATGGGCAGTGTGGTTGGAGAAAAAATAGCAAGGGGTATCGATTATTCCATCAAAAAGAAAATCCCCTTTGTCATGATTTCCAAATCTGGAGGTGCACGTATGATGGAAGCAGCATTGTCCCTTATGCAGTTGGCAAAAACATCGGCTAAATTGGCACAGCTTGCAGATGCCGGCATCCCTTATATTTCCTTGTGCACGGATCCCACCACTGGAGGAACAACAGCTTCATATGCTATGCTTGGGGATATAAATATTTCCGAACCTGGGGCCTTGATCGGCTTTGCTGGTCCGCGTGTGGTGAAAGAAGCTACCGGTAAAGAATTACCGGAAGGGTTTCAGACTGCCGAATTCCTACAGGAACATGGATTTTTAGATTTTATTGTCCATCGCAGGGACCTTAAGAAGAAAATTAATCTTTATATAGATTTAATAGAAAATAACCCTGTTAGAGTATAAAAAATTAAAGGCCCTGATCATGATCAGGGCCTTTTTTATTTAAGCATTCCTACTTATTAAACCTTCTTAGAAAAATTTCCGTGGTTTCCCCATTTGGAAGGGTCAAGGTTCCCTTGGCATCACAAGTGCCGTCTCCAAAATCGAGACTCGCTGTGGCATCATTTATAGAAATCTCCAAGACCCCGCTAACAATAAACCGGCAGGACAATTCCCTGCGCAGGGAGCTTATAGTTTCCCTGGAATAAACATCACCCGCTTTATTGGTATAGGTACCTTCACCGGAAATAAGAAAAACATTATCGGCCCAAAATCCGGAACCATAACCCTCTACCCATTCCCGTGTCCTATTTCC
>TARA_R110000796_G_scaffold8843_8_pt1 | contig 35460 bp, 39 predicted proteins | sample TARA_R110000796 | Tara Oceans TARA_R110000796 (sample SAMEA4397815) | marine metagenome | biome: Polar Biome; feature: [SRF] surface water layer (ENVO:00010504); material: water (ENVO:00002006), including particulate matter (ENVO:01000060) such as... | depth 5 m
CTCTCGCCAAGCTCGGCACGATCATGCAGATCAGTTATGTGCCGGACGATTATGACGCGGCACTCGATTACTGGACCCGGAAAATGGGCGCAGGTCCGTTTTTTCATACCGAAAAAGTCGAGGTGGAAAATGTCAAATATCGCGGCGAGCCGTCCGATATCCAGTTTTCCATGGCGATCGGCTATTGGGGTGATGTCCAGGTCGAACTGATCCGTCCGAATAATGATGCACCGTCGATGTTCAAGGACTGGCGCGAAAAAGGGCTCCAGGGCGTCCAGCATCTCTGCCTGATCGTCGATGATCTGGATCATGCCCGCGCGCTGACCGAAAAAGCCGGTGGTGAAGTCATTCAGGAAGTCAGTCTGCCCGGCGGTGTCGGTGGTGCTTTTTACGCCGATTATGGCGGCGGCCCCGGTACGATCATCGAATATCTACAGATCCCGCAGGCCGGAATCGACGGTTTCGCGGCGATGCGCCAGATGCATCTCGACTGGGATGGCAAAACAAATCCGATAATAGGAAAAGAATGATGACCGAAGCGCCAGAACGCCGCCCCGACCAGAAACCGATCCAGTGCGTGCTGGTCGCCGCCGGCAAATATCATGATATTGATTATGCCCGGCTGGAAGTGATGAAACTGCTCGCCGAGGATGACCGGATCCGGGTGCGCGTGTTCGAGGATTATGAAAATCTCGACGCGATCAAGAACGCGGATTTTCTGGTCAGCTACACTTGCGATCTGCAGCCCAGCGAAGCGGCGCAGAAAAATATCCAGGACTTCGTCACAGGCGGCGGACGCTATTTCGCTTTGCACGGCACAAACTCGGTTCTGCGTTTTCTGGAAAACGGCCTGGTCGATGCGCCGGATGAAATGCCGGTCTTTGCCGACACGCTTGGTACCCGCTTCCTGTCCCATCCGCCGATCATCCCGTTCACCGTCGATAATGCCCAGCCCGATCACCCGCTGGTCAAGGGCATTCCCAGTTTTGAGACGGTTGATGAACAATATCTAGTGCAAACTCGCGCTGAACTCGATGTGCTGCTCGACACCGAATATAATGGTACGGATGATATCAGCGGCTTCGTTCACAGCGACATCGAGAAGAGCCGCCATCCGGTTTTCTATATCCGCCGGATGGGCGAAGGCGCGGTGCTCTATCTCACCATGGGCCATTGCCGCGGCCATTATGACATGGAGCCGGTGCTCGACTGGTGGCCGGAAGTGGACCGGTCCGGCTGGCAGCAGCCGATTATCTATGACCTGCTCAGACGCGGCATCGGCTGGAGCTGCGAAACCGCCATAGCAAAATTCTAACCCCGATTTTTCGAAACACAAAGGAGACTACAATGGATTTAGGACTCAAGGGCAAAAAAGTCATTCTCACCGGCGGAAGCCGCGGCCTCGGGCGCGCGGCGCTGGAACATTTTGCAGCGGAAGGCGCTGACGTCGCCTTCTTCTCGCGCAATGCCGAGCAGGTCGCTACCGCGAAGAAAGAATTGGAAGCCCATGGCGGCAAGGTGATCGCCGATGCGCTCGATATGACCGATCTCGACGGCTATGCCACATGGCTTGAAAAAGCTGCTGGCGATCTTGGTGGCTGCGATATTTTCATCCACAATGTCAGCTCTTCCGGTGCCGGCGCTACCGGCGACTGGGAAGTCACTTTCAACACCGACATCCTCGGCGCGGTCAAGGCAATGGAAGTGCTCGAACCCCATCTGGAAAAATCCGATGACGGCAGCGTGATCTTCATGTCATCGACGGCAGCGTTCGAAACCTTTGTAGCCCCGCAGGCATTCAACGCGATGAAAGCCGCGCTGATCACCTTTGGCAGCCAGCTCAGCCAGTCGCTCGGCCCCAAGGGTATCCGCGTCAATATGGTTTCTCCCGGTCCGATCAAATTCCCCGGCGGCAACTGGTCGCAGATCGAAAAAGGCATGCCGGAATTTTACGAAGGCACGAAAGCCGGATTCGCTCTGGGTGATTTCGGAACGGCCGATGATGTCGCCCGCGGCGTCGTCTTTCTCGCCAGCCCGGCGTCCAGCTATACCACCGGCGCGCATCTGGTCATCGACGGCGGCTTCACCAAACGCGTTCAATTCTAGAATGAAAAGCTTCCCCCTCCCGATGGAGGGGGAAGCTTGATCTGCCTTTTGGACAAGTCCTGATAGCCCCCGAGGGCATAAGCCCCATTTGCGATCACTATCGCTGACAGGACAAGCTGGCCAAAACCATCATTGTGATGGTTCATCCGATGATTTTATGATGCAAGCGGTCTAAAGCACATTATAGCTCGCGTCATGTCGTCCCCGCTATCCAAGATCACCCGAACATCGTCGCTTTGGGTAGCCATGCCGTATCTCGCCTTGTTTGGCGGGATGGTGTCATTGGCGGTCGGGACCTCCTTTGCAAAACAGTTATTTCCGCTAATTGGTGCGGAGGGAACCTCGGCTCTGCGCGTCAGCCTGTCGGCGCTCATATTGATCTGCGTATGGCGACCCTGGCGTTTCAAACTGAACCGGGCCGATGCACGGAGAGTCCTCTTATACGGGCTCGTGCTAGGGCTTATGAACCTTACATTCTACCTGTCTCTGCGGACCATTCCGCTGGGACCGGCTATCGCGATTGAGTTTGTCGGGCCATTGGCTCTCGCTTTAATCCATGCCCGGCGCTGGATCCATTTTCTCTGGGTTGGCTGTGCCGTGGCAGGCCTGGGACTTCTGCTCCCTCTCCGCGGCGGCATGCATGCGCTTGATCCCGTGGGTGTGGCTTTCGCAGCGGCAGCGGGTTTGTTTTGGGCCCTATATATTATTTTCGGCAAAGGCCTGTCCCACATGCACGCAGGACAGTCGGTGGCACTGGGCATGAGCACCGCCGCTATTGTCATCCTGCCCTTCGGCATCATCAGCGCCGGCACAGCCTTGCTATTGCCACCCGTCCTGTTTTTGGGTCTGGGTGTGGCTCTGCTATCCAGCGCCTTGCCTTATTCACTGGAGATGATTGCCCTGCGCCACATCCCGGAGAGAACCTTTGGCGTCATGCTGTCTGCGGAACCGGCCATAGGGGCGATCGCAGGCATGTTCATTCTCCATGAGCAGCTCAGCGGCCTTCAATGGCTTGCCATCGGCTGCATAGTTATAGCCTCTGTCGGCGCGCTCCTGACCACAAAATCAGACAACCCGATCGCCACGCCCGGAGCACCGGCATAGATGGCTGATTTGATCAGGAAGCAAATCTAGCAATCCGCTGAAGCCGGTATTTCGGTCGGCTCACATATAAGCGAGCGCGAAATCGAGAGCTGCGCAAACGGCAGTCACTTGCGCGTTGTTACACTCCCGGGGCGTCGCACGCTCGCTGTCCGGATAGACTTCGGTCGTCGTCCTGAACCGGGCATCCGTTATGGCGCCGCACATGGCATATTTGGCTTGCGGATATTCGATCACGCCGTGAGCGATTACAGGCGAGCCTATAATCATATTATTCTCATCCGGCGGAGCGATATGCGTTACCCGTTCGACCGCCGAAATGATCCACTGCTGGAAGGCTGGTTGTGGGCTTTCGCTATCGTCTACTAGATAGAATCCATCAGGTATCGCATCCGGCACAGAGCTATTGCCGTCTCGCGCGGCCAAGGCAGGGCGAAACTCGGTCTCGTCGCTATCGGTTGTTTCATGCAGGTCGATATGCAGGAGGAACGGTCCGGTCTGCGCGGCGACCAACGCCATCAGGGCCGCGCACTCAGCCGCTTCGCTATCTGGTTTGAAATTGCGATTGGGATCCAATGTGTCGTAATTCCAACGATTGACGCGTTCATAAGCCCATGGGCTCACGCAAGGCGCCACCAGCAGATTGACTTTGCCAGCATAATTGGCAGCGCGCTTTTCCAGAAATTCAAGCGCGCCCATTATTCCACTCGTCTCATATCCGTGTACTCCGCCGGTTACGAGCGCTGTGGGCAGAGCCGGGTCGTGAGGACCGTTTCGAAGAGCGAAGAGCGGATAAATATCGTCAGCATGATTGAGCCGACCATAAGTGAGGATTTCGAATTGGCTAGCCAGTGACTCGATCCGCGGCACCACGTCCTGTGCGTACCGGCGCTGGACGGATAGGCTTGCCCGCCATCGCTTCCGTTCCTCTTCACCCCATGGCTGGCCCGGAATTCCGATCGGATAAGAGGGATTGCTGTTCATTTGGGTCTCGCTCGCTAGATGCATGAATCATGATTGGGAAATCATGCTGCCAATTCTAAACGAATTTCGGCTTAGTGCCAGAGCAGGAGTCCGCTTTCGGAATAATGCAGGCACCAACACAGCGGGTTCACCGCCCGATCACTTGCCTTTGCCGGTAAAAGCCCCGATCCGCTCATGCATATCGGCACCATGGCCTTCGCTCTCCATCACTTCCCATTGCAGCCCGGCGTCGAGCGGGCCGCCATCTGTGGCCTCCAGGAGACGCTTGTTGGCGGCATGAGAGAAACCGGAATTGGCGACAATTTTCTGCGCCAACGCTTCAATCTCGGTATCAAATTGATCAAGCGGCACAGAATATTCCGCCAGCCCGATGCGCACAGCTTCTTCGGAATTGATCATGTCGGCGGTGAACATCAGCCGCTTGGCGGTGGCGATGCCAACCCGTCGCGGCAGACGCTGGCTCATTCCCCAGACCGGGGTCAGCGCCCATTTCGCATGGGTGTCACCAAAACGCGCACTATCCGCTGCCAGGATAAAATCCGCCGCCAGAGCCACCTCGAGCGCGCCGGTGTAGCAATGACCGTGCACGGCAGCGATCACCGGCTTGGGCAGTTTTTCCAGCATCCGCAATGTTTCGGAATGCCAGCCACGAGACGGCACCGCCTCGCCTTCGGCAATATCGCCGAGATCATGGCCGGCTGAAAAACATTTCCCCGCCCCGCGCAACACCACACAGCCGATATTATCATCTTTACGCAAGTCCTCGACATGATCGCGTAGCTCCTTGAACATCGCAACCGTCAAGGCATTGAGCTTGTCCGGGCGGTTCAGCGTCAACAGCGTCCAGCCATCCTGATCTTCACGCAGCACGAGATTCGTCATGGCTTCACTCCCTATGTGGCACGCCGTTAGTGCTGAGCTTGTCGAAGCATGCAGCAATCGCCCTTAGACAGGCTCAGAGGGAACGGTGTACCGGCTCCCGCCCGATCGAGCAATCAGTTGACCGCCCGGTCCTTGCCTTCCCAATAAGGTGCCCGGAGGTCCTTGCGCAAGATCTTGCCCGACGGATTGCGCGGCAGGGTGTCGATGAAATCGATCGATTTCGGACATTTGAAACCCGCTATCCGCTGGCGCGCATCGGCAATCAATTCGGCCTCGGTCAGCGTCTCGCCCTTTTTGAGAACCACGCAGGCCTTTACCGCCTCACCCCATTTTTCGTCCGGCACCCCGATTACCGCGACATCGGCAACCTTCGGATTGGCGTAAAGCGCATTTTCGACTTCCGCCGGATAGACATTCTCTCCGCCCGAGATGATCATGTCTTTCAGCCGGTCCTGAATATAAAGATAGCCGTCCTCGTCGAGCGAACCGGCATCGCCGGTCTTGAGCCAGCCGTCCGCATCGATCGTTTCCGCCGTGGCGTCGGGCCGGTTCCAGTAGCCTTTCATATTCTTAGCGGAACGGGTCGCGATTTCGCCGATCGTATAAGGCGGTAAAGTCTCGCCGGTCTCCGGATCGATGATCTTGATCTCGACACCGGGAAGAGGCGTGCCGACCGAACGCATCTTCTCGTTGCCGTTCACGTCATGATCTTCGGGGTTGAGCGTGGTGATCGTCCCGGAAGTTTCCGTCATACCGTACATCTGGACAAAACCGCAGCCGAGCACATCCATTGCCTGTTTCATCAACTCGAGCGGGATCGGTGACGCGCCATAGGTGATATATTTGAGATTGGAGAAATCGACATCTTTGGCGCGTGGATGATTGAGCAATATCTGGATCGCCGCCGGTACCATGAAGATTTTCGAGATATTATATTGCGCGATCAGATCGAGTGCCTGGGTCGGATCATATTCCGGCAATACGATAGCGCTGCCACCGGTGAACATCACGCCCAGTCCGGTGCCGGTGCCGCTGATATGGAAACAGGGCATCGCGAGCAATGTGATCTCGCCCGGGATGGGCTTTTGCCAGTCCATCAGGTCCTCTTCCGTGACTCCGGAACTGCGCGAGGAAAAAATCGATCCGCTAGTCATGATTGCGCCCTTGGGGTGACCGGTGGTACCCGATGTATAGAGCTGCAGCGCATCATCTTCTTCGGTACAAGCCACCATCGGATCAACAGGTTCGAAGCCGTCGCGCCATACCGGATAGCTGGCGAAATCGGCTTCGGCCTTCTCGCTGCCCAATATCAGTTCGACATGGTCGAGATCATCTTTGATCTTCCGCACCAGATCGTCGAAGCCGGGGCCGATAAACAGCATTTTAGCCTGACAATCGTTCAATATATAGGCGACCTCCGGTGGAGCCAGCCGCCAGTTTACCGGCACCATCACGGCACCCAGCTTGGCCGCACCGACCAATATTTCAAAATAGAGATGACTGTTCTTGCCCATATAGGCGATCCGGTCGCCCTTGCCGACGCCCTTCGACGCCAGCGCCTGGGCCGCACGGTTGCTGCCCACATCGAGTGCCGCATAGGTCATCTCGTCACCTTCAAAGGTGAAAACCACCGAGTCCGGCTGTTGCTGCGCGTGGAAACGCACGACATCGGCAATCGAAACTATCTCGTCTTCCGTCATAATATCATCCTCTTTGCGCGATTCTCTGACCGGCCATGCCCCGGATACATAGAGAGGGCGACGAGTGATACAGCCTAGCAGATTGACTAGCCGGAATGATACAAATGCTGGTGGCAAGACATCGCATTGCTGATCTAGGGTCGCCCCATGCACAGACTGGCATTGCATCAGATCACGATGATGGAGGGCGGACCCGAAGGTCTTGTCCGTTTCGCTGCCGAAGCCGGGCTCGACGGGGTCTGCCTCTTCACCGCAACACCGGTCAATGGACAGGGTCATGATATGTTTCCGGTCGTTGCTCCCGCAGCATCGGCATCTTTCAAACGCCTGCTGCACGACAATGATATGCGGGTCATCAACGCCGAATATTTTCCGGTGATGGCGGAGCAAGACGTCGCGGCCTATGCGCCAGCCATCACCCTCGCCGCAGAATTGGGCGCGAAACGGATAGTAACCCATATCCACGAAACCGACTGCAATCGCGCGCAGGACCAGCTTTCCAAACTATGCGCGATGGCTCGCGAAAACGGGCTGGAAGTCGGTCTCGAATTCACCGGATTTTCTGCTGGCTGCAACAGCCTGAGCGCCGCTGCCACGCTACATGGCCGTGTGAACGAGCCCAATCTCGGAATCGCTATCGACGCGCTCCATCTGTTTCGCACCGGTGGAACCCCAGAGCAGGTAGAGGCCGTGGATCCAGCGATCATCAGCTATGTCCAGCTATGCGACGGACCGGATTTCCGGCTGTCGGGCGAATATTTCGATGAAGCGATGAACCGGATGATCCCCGGCGAAGGGGTCTTTCCCCTGAAAAAACTGGTCGCCCTGCTCGACCCGCATGTAGATATCGACATCGAAGTGCCTGACTTCGCCGGTTCCGGAGGATCGGACGCAAAATCATGGGCACATCGCGCTGTCACCGCCAGCCGCAATCTGTTCGCTTAAGATGGCGGGGCCGGAGGCACTTTAGGTGGCGGCAGGTCCGAGAGATCGAGCCAATCATTTCCCGACTGGCCGTAAAAGCTGTCGAGTACAGCAAAGGGAAGCCGGAAGGGTCGCCCCCAACCGCTGTTCCACATCGCCACAACACCGGTCCGCGCCGCGGGATCAAATATCATCGTCGAACGAAACCCGTCCACCGCGCCGCTATGCCCGACCAGCTGCCGGCCGGAATAGGTGAAGCTCCGCCAGCCCAGTCCGTAGGAGGGCTCGGCAAGCGCGCGAGCAAGGTCGCCGCTATAGACGCGCCCGGTTCTGACCAATGGCGCATGGGCCAGTGCCAGTGTCCCGGCCGATAGAACGTCCTTGTTCTCGCCCATCTGCGCGCGCATCCAGCGCGCCATGTCCACGATATTGCTGCTGACGCCAGCAGCTGCGGGCACCCGCCAGTAGGATTCGGACAGGGTTCGCACCTCGTCACCGCGATGGGGACGTGCCCAGCTTTTCGCCCCGGTCAGGCCAGTCATGCCGAATTGCGCGCTCTTCATACCGAGCGGTTCAAATAGCTGTTTCTCCACCGCGTCAGAATATAGGCTTCCCGCTGCCTGTCCCAATATTTCGCTAGCCGCGTCAAAAGCGATATTCTGATAGCTGTGACAGGTGCCCGGCACGCATTGTAGCGGCGCCGTCGCCAGCTGCCCGCGGAGCAGTCCGGGGTTCTGGCCGTCCTCCAGCTTGCTGTCATAGGCATTTTTCGTAAGACCAGTCTGATGCGACAGGAGCTCTGCCAATGATGTTCGCGATTCAGCTCCGCCGGGGAGTCTGAGGGACGTTTGCCAACTGGCAAGCGGCGCATCGAGGTTGAGCTTGCCTTCTTGCGACAGTTTTGCCGCCAGCGACCCGGCGACCCCTTTCGAGAGCGAGGCCCAGCGGAACACGGTCTGCGGCATCACCCGCTCCCAGCAATTTTTGGCGGTTACACCATAAGTTCCGATAAAGCGGAGTTCGCCATCTTCAACAATGGCAACCGCCAGCCCTGCCATTTCTGGCCGTGCTGCCATAACCGTAAAGTCTCGGTTAAGAGCGGAATAGTCGATCGTGCCCCGCCAGTCATCGGGCCGGGTCGGTAGTCTCGCTTCCACCTGCGGTGCAATCAGCTCCGGCAACGGAAAACCGCTTTGCTGTTCGACAAGCGCGCGATAGCCATACCAGCCAACGAGCAAAAGAGCCGCCAGCCCGAACAATAAAGTCAGATATTTTTTCACCGGCGATATTTTATAATGCTATTTCATAGGCGGCAGTGGTTTTTGCAGCCACGTCCTCTGCGCTAATTCCCGGAGCCAATTCGATCAGCTTGAACGGACTGTCATGGTCGTCGCGCTTGAACACACAAAGATCGGTGATGATCATGTCGACGACATTGGTACCGGTCAGCGGCAAGCTACATTCGGGAATGAACTTCGGACTGCCGTCCTTCGCGCAATGATCCATCACGACGATGATTTTCTTCACGCCCGCAACCAAGTCCATCGCGCCGCCCATGCCCTTGATCATTTTGCCGGGGATCATCCAGTTGGCGATATCGCCATTTTGCGCGATTTCCATCGCACCCAAAACGGTCAGATCGATATGCCCGCCGCGAATCATCGCAAAGCTGTCGGATGAGCTGAAATAGCTTGATGAAGGCAGCTCGCTGATCGTCTGCTTGCCGGCGTTGATCAGATCCGGATCGATCTCGTCCTCAAAGGGAAAGGGTCCAATACCGAGCATGCCATTCTCGCTTTGGAGCGTGACCTCTACTCCCGGGGGAATATGGTTGGCCACGAGTGTCGGAATACCTATTCCCAGATTCACATAATAGCCGTCTTGCAGTTCCTGTGCCGCCCGGGCGGCCATTTCATCGCGAGTCCAGGGCATATTTATCCTTCTTTCTCAACCGGTGTTGCGTTTGCTGGTTCGTTCGCTTCCACTAGAGGAGGCGGTGTCAGAAACCAGCCGTTATCAAACATATTTTCGAGCGTGATCGCCCCGTCGGGATCCCGCAAATAATCATAGAGCTCGTCAAAATCCGCGCGATCGTCACCGGCCATGGCGACGATGCAATAGTTGCGCGCGGCATCCCAGCGCCGGACCTGTTTTCGATCATCCCCGCCACGATCAAGGAAAAGAAAGTCGTCCGATTCGGATTGTGAAAAACCGGCCTCGTTGAGGATGGTTGAAATTTTTCCGGATGCCGTAACGGGTTGGCCGGATATCCAGATCACGCTGATTTCAGCGGCACGCAGGCTGGCCAGCACTTCAATCAGGCCATTTTGCCGGTACAGCGTCTCCGCTTTTGTCCAGTCGCCGCCGGTCGTGTCGTCAAGATCGATGGCCACAGCCAGAGGCTTGCCTTCACACCCCATGGTTTGCGGCTTGAAAACATCGACCCGGGGAATCAACACCACCGATTCGACGCCTTCTCCTGCCTCCAGTCTGGCCGATTGTTTCAGGGCATGTGCCGCAAATCCGGCATAGGGCGAAGCATTGGAATCTCTCGGTTGATAAAATTGCGCAATATAATCGGCAGCATCGCTATCAAGGTCGGATTCGGCAATTTCAATAGCACCGCCTTGCCCCGAGAATTTCTTCTCCGTCTTGGGCAATGCGTCGGCCGCACCGCTGTCGGGTCCGATTGTCACTTTACCCGAGGGTATCGCAAGATCGATTGCACCGGACGCGACCATCTCGCGCTTCGCTGCGGCGCGATCAATCTGCTTCTTGCCCATCGTCCCCAGCGCCGCGAGCGGCAGGAGTGCCGCCACGCAACTCGACAGCAGTGGCAAGAAAGCCAAAGCAATCAGGGATAGACGAAGCCGGACCATCAGGCGTCTTCGCGCTCCCGGGTCATGCGGAATTCTATCTTCTTGTCATAGGGCGCGCCGTTGATCAGGCGTTTGACGTAGATACCCGGCAAGTGAATGCAATCCGGATCCAGTTCACCAACTTCGACAATTTCCTCAACCTCCGCGACACAGATTTTGCCGGCAGTGGCCATCGGCGCATTGAAATTGCGAGCGGTCTTGCGGAATATCAGATTGCCCGCCTTGTCCGCTTTCCAACCCTTGATCAGGCAGACATCTGCAAAAATACCATGCTCAAGGATATAGGTTTGGCCATTGAAATCCTTATGCTCTTTGCCCTCGGCTACCTGCGTCCCGACGCCGGTCTTGGTGTAGAAACCGGGAATGCCGGCCCCGCCGGCGCGGCATCGTTCGGCCAGAGTCCCCTGGGGGCAGAATTCCACCTCCAGTTCGCCGGAAAGAAATTGCCGTTCAAATTCCTTGTTCTCGCCGACATAGGAAGCGATCATCTTCTTCACTTGCCGCGAGCGGAGCAACTTGCCGAGACCTTCATTGTCAATGCCGGCATTGTTCGAGGCGATGGTAAGCCCTTTGACGCCGTCCTCCTGGATCGCATCGATCAGCCGTTCGGGAATCCCGCACAAGCCAAAACCACCAACGCAAAGATGCATGTCATCGAACAAAAGGCCCTCGAGCGCGGTCGCTGCATCGGGATAGATTTTTTTCATTTTTCCGCTTTCCTGACTGGTTGTCCGGCGTCTAGCGCAGGTGGCGTCCGACCGTCCAGAATAGAATATGTTTGATGCAACGAATCGGTTATGCGCAGCAGCATGCTCCGCGTCCTGGCCTGTTTATCGCTCTTTTTCTTTCTGGTGCCAGTCACCTATGTCCGCGGGCCCGGGCCTCCGGCAAATGACAGCCAGTATATCGCGCTGGAACCGATAGTGATCGACGCCAAGAACCCCGTTCGCAGCCGCGTTGGTCGTCTTGAATTTCTCGGCGGTTGGACAATGACCAGCGACAATGTTGCTTTCGGGGGCATATCCTCCATGGTCGCTTTGCCCGACAACCGTTTCCTGATGCTCAGCGACAACGGAAGCCTGTTCGGATTCACACTGGATGAAAGCAAACATCTGGCGAATCGTCCGTTCATTGCTCCGCTACCCGACGGTCCGGCCAAACCGAATGCATTTGCCCGACAGAATTGGGATTCCGAATCATTCCTGCACGATCCCGAGACTGGCCAGTTTTGGGTTGGCTACGAGCATCAGCATAGCATCTGGCGCTACGGCCCGTCGCTAGCTCGCAGAGAAGCTGCACATTTTCCCGAAGTCGCAAAAAATTGGCCAGAGAATGGAGGTGCAGAAGCAATGCTCCATTTGCCCGATAGCCGGTTTCTGGTTTTTTCGGAGGCGGCAGAATATTTGAAAGGTGGCTATCAGGCCCTTATATTTGCCAGCGACCCCGCCGAACCGGACAGCAAAGCTGTCAGCTTCGGCTATCAGCCGCCAAAGGGCTATAATCTGACCGATGCGGCGATACTCGACGAGAAGACTGCCCTGATGCTGCACCGACGGTTTACGCCGTTTGATGGTGTGTCGGCAATATTGTCGATCGCGCAGCTCAAGGACTTCCAACCGGGAAAAGTGGCGACGTCCGTACCGATCGCCACGCTGAAGCCACCATTTAAGGTCGATAATATGGAAGCATTGGCCGTCACACGGGACGGAGACCAAATATTTGTCTGGATAGCATCGGATGACAATTTCAGCGTGCTGCAGGAGTCGCTGTTGTTCAAATTCCGGCTTCTGAAAGGGAAAAGCGTTCGGAAAAATTCCGGTCCCGGACGCAAAAATGAAAAAGCCGAGGCTAGCCCCGGCTTTTCAACGTTCGAATCAGATTGATCGCTTACGCGGTAGCAACCTGCTTTTTCGCGATTTCTTTTTTGAGGCGCTTCACGCGCTGGCTCAATTTTTCGTCCTTGGTTTTCAGCAGCCAGTTATCGAGGCCGCCAACATGTTCCACAGAACGCAGGCCGTGGGTCGAAACACGGAGTTTCACGCCCTTGCCGAGTGTATCAGACAAAAGAGTCACATTTTGCAGGTTGGGCAAAAATGTCTTCTTGGTCCGGTTTTTGGCGTGAGACACATTATTGCCTACCAGCCGAGTCTTACCTGTCAGTTCGCAAATCCGCGACATCGTAAAAGTCCAATTTCTTGTTATTGAGTGATTCCCAGCGGGAAAGTGGGACCGGATAACCACAAAGCGGGAAGGCGTCAAGCATTACGGCGCTTTTCCTTGTCCGATGCCCGATCTGGCGTTTTATCATCAATCCCGCTAGGCGCAGCCGATGGCTCTGGCAAATTATACATCCTTCATGGACGCGGCGCTAGCCCTTGCGAAGGCAGCATTGACGGTCGGCGAAGTGCCGGTCGGTGCAGTTGTCATCCAGAACGGAAAAATTATCGGGCGCGGCCATAATCGCACCCGGATCGATCATGATCCGACCGCCCATGCCGAAATCGTTGCGATTCGCGAAGCAACAGGGTTTCTTGACAATGACCGGCTCGACGATTGCGATCTGTGGGTCACGCTGGAGCCCTGTACCATGTGCGCCGGCGCGATTGCCCACGCCCGCATCCGCCGCCTCTATTATGGCGCCGGTGATGCCAAGGGCGGAGCGGTGGATAGTGGCGTGCGGTTCTTCGACGCCCCGACATGCCATCACAAGCCGGAGGTTTATGCCGGCATGGGTGAAGACATATCCGCGAAGCTGCTGACGGACTTTTTCCGGGGTCGCCGGGACTAGCGCCTAATGGACAAAGCGCGCGACGACGTCGCGGTAGCTGCGTGATACTTTCACCTGCGCCCCCGACCCGAGGACGAGGAAACATTCACCATTTGTATGTGGCTTGACCTCGCGCACCTGACTCAGGTTGACGATCGTCGAGCGATGCACCCGCTGGAAATAGCGGGGATCGAGGCGCTTTTCGAGATCCTTCATCGTTTCACGCAGGATCAAACTATTATCAGCCGTATAGATGCACATATAATCGCCGGCCGCATCAATCCGTTCGATCGTGTCGACATCGACCCGGAAAATCTGGCCGCGGTCTTTCACATTGATCAGTTTTTCATAACGGTCGGCCGAGGCAGGCTCTTCCGAATCGTCCATATTGGCCATGGCATCTGGCGCGACTTCGCTGAGCACGTTTTTCAGCTTTTCCAGTTCCGCGCCGCCGCGTTTTTCCAACAGACGCTTGCGCACCCGGTCAATGGCGTCGGCTAGCCGGTCTTCCTCTACCGGTTTCACCAGATAGTCGATCGCCTCGGCCTCGAAAGCACGGACGGCATGTTCGGAATAAGCGGTCACGAAAATGAACAGGGGCGGTTCGATCTCCATGATTCCCTGAACCACCGAAAATCCGTCGAATCCGGGCATCTGGATATCAAGAAACACCAGATCGGGCTTCAAAGTCTTGATCTTGCGAATCGCTTCCCGGCCATTGCGGCAGGTGTCGACTATCTCGATATCGTCAAATTTCTCGAGCCGGATCTGCAAACCCTGGATCGCAAGTTTTTCGTCATCGACTAATATCGTCTTGATCGTCATGTTTTTAAATCCCTATGCTGAAATGATGCCATCGCCGGAGTTTTTGCCGGCTCCCCCTGTTGGTCATCACTGGATGCATGCTCCCCAAAAATAGTCTCGTTTCGCACTTGTTCGTCTGTCGCCGAATCATCCGCAGCTTCCCGCTCGATCTGTTCCCTTGTTTCAAATGGCAAGGCGATGAATACCGAAAAACCCTCGCCCGGAGACGATCGCGTTTCGAATATAGCGGCTTCTCCATAAGCCTGGTTTAATCGCTCCTGAATATTGCCGAGGCCGACGCCGGTCGAATCGGACTTGCCGTTCATCGCGCCAATTTTTCCGGGCCCGGTATCCGACACGACAATTCGCAGCTTGTCGCCGTCGAGATGGGCCGAAACCGAGATGTCGGCTCCTTCTTCCTGCGGCGTGACAGCATATTTAATTGCATTTTCGACCAGTGGCTGCAGCAACAGAGATGGCAACAGCGCATCGCGCACCGCCGGATCGATATCGAAATGGGAGCGCAGTCGCTCTTCGAAACGCATTTTTTCAATATCGAGATAGAGATGCAGGGTTTCGACCTCCTGAGCCAGAGTCACCCGGCTGTGGACTTCGTTGACCAATGTATGGCGCAGGAACGAGGACAGGCGTGACAGCATGGCATTGGCCGGCTCCGTCTGCCGGAGCAGCACCAGCGTGGATATGCTGTTCAGCGTGTTGAATAGAAAATGAGGATTGAGCTGATAGCGCAGCATCGCAAGCTGCGCGCGGGTGGCCTGCGCCTCGAGCTGCAATAGCTGGTCGTTTTGCTCTTCCACCCGCAGGAAGAAATTAATCGCGTAATAAAGTGCCGACCAGGCACCGAGCAGCATGATGCCAAGGAATAGTGATCCCAGAAATAAGGTGACAAAGGCGGTTTCGGAGGTCGGATTCTGGATGAGGAAAACCCATGCGTCAATGAAAGCGTATAGCGCAGAGGCAACCGTCAATATCGCCGCAGTGCTGCTCCAAGTCACAATCGGACGACGGTGAATCAGATTCTTGTATACAACCGACAACAGCAGGGAGATCGAATAGCCGGTGATGGTCGAAATAATGACCGGCACCAAGAAACTCAGCGGCAGTCCGTTCGAGATCCCCCCGATCGCCCGCAATATCAGCGCACCGGCCCAACCCGCAGATTGCAGGTTCCAGAATGCTCGGTTCTTGTTGCCAAAAAACGGCTGGGGACGAATTTCCATAACGGCCATCGCGCTATCTATAGCGAGGCATTGCCGGTTGGGGAAGAATCGCCTATCATTTACGCAAATAAGGTTTCAACCGGCTGGGCTTCTCAAAGAAAACCGTGACATTTTCATTGTTGGCCACGAACAAATGGTTGGAAACCGGAGAAACGACAAAGGAGAGCATGATGGGCGGTCCCAACGAAATACGGGCTAAATTTCCCTCGATGGAAGAAGGCACTCAGGAAGACTGGCAAATTATTGGCGGTCATTTCGGTTCTTTCGCCAGCAAGGTAGCAGACCGGGTGCTTGATCATTTGAGACTTCTCGACGGCGATTTTGGCGGATTTCCAATCGACCGGATGCAGCACAGCCTGCAAACCGCGACGCGCGCGCATCGCGATGGCCGGGACGAGGAATATGTCGTGATGGCTTTGCTTCACGACGTCGGCGATACGCTTGGCACCTATAATCATCCCGATATCGCAGCGGCGATCCTGAAGCCCTTTGTCAGCGAGAAAAACCGTTGGATCGCGGAGCATCATGGCATTTTTCAGGGATATTATTTCTTTCACTATCTTGGTCAGGACCGCGACATGCGCGAGCAGTTTCGCGGCCACGAGCATTTTGAAGATTGCGAAGAATTTTGCGCCAAATATGACCAGACGGCCTTTGATGCAGCTTACGATACTGCGCCGCTGGAGTTTTTCGAACCGATGGTTCGTCGGGTCATGGCACGTCCGATCAACAGTATTTACGCGACCGAATAGCATTCATCGGAATTGGCCCTCAGGCCGCGGAAGATTCGCCGATTTCCTTCAGATGGCGAACCACCATATCCTCGCGACAGACACCGTCTGAATCGGGCTTCAATTCCGCTTCGTCAATCCAGCACAGATCTTCCATTTCCAGTATCCGGTCATCATGCCCCCGCATGGTGATCCGGGCGATGGGTTGGCGGTCCCGCGAATCGCATAATACCGGATTGGATGGGACACCGGTTTCCCATCGCTCCCCCCATTGCCGCATCGCTATCATCGTCGGCAGCAAATCCTGCCCCTTGTCGGTCAGTCGATATTCGACTTTCCGTTTGTCATGATCACAAGGGCGACGGGTCATGATCCCCGCCTCGACCATACGGGTGAGCCGGTTGGCCAGAATATTCCGGGCGATACCGATTTCGGACAGAAAATCCTCAAAATGCCCGACGCCGTTGAGCGCAGCGCGCAATATCATGAAACACCACCGTTCGCCGATTACTTCCAGCGATATAGGTAGGCTGCACTCTCCGCCCGTCATGCTCGATAGATCTTCTCTGATTTTATCCATGTACCCATTCCTAAACCAGTTTTTGGGCGAGTGCGAAAAAAATATAAGTTTTCAGTTGCAACTTAAAACCTATTAATCTAAGTAGTGATTCGCAACCTAAATTGCAACAACGATTTTCTCCCCGCCTGCCATCACAAATACGGCTGGCAAACAGAACGATAAGAAAGGAAATATCATGCTTCTCTCCCAAAGCCCACTTCGCGCATCAATGATCTTCTGCATTGCTGCGATGGCATCTCTTACCTTGTTTACCGCTACAACGGCCGAAGCCCGCGGTAAAGCAATCGCCTATACTGCGGAACTGCAAGCTCCCGTCGAGGCTGCCCAGGAAATTATCAAGGGTACCGTCATCCGTTGCGCCGGCACCGAATGTATTGGCGCGCAAAGCAGTTCCTCGCCCCGGACGATCTGCGCCAAGGTGGCCGATGAATTCGGCCCGGTTGCCAGTTTCGCCTATAAAGGCGAGGCCTTTGACAGCGAAGCTCTCGCCAAGTGCAACAATTGATTTGAGCATCCCGTCTGACCGGCCTCTCGCTCCCAACAGCAGCCAGTTTACTGGCCCCCCCCGGTCAGCCATAGCGCCGAAGCCAACCTTATGTTCCGTTCCCGGATATAAGAGCGGGCTTCGGCGCTCTTTTTTGTTGCCCCAGCCCCGAAAGCGCTACATCCTGACCTTATGCTAAGGCAATATGAACTGGTGGAAAGGGTGAAATCCTATGATCCCGAAGCAGATGAGGATCTGCTCAACCGCGCCTATGTTTTTTCGGTGCAGCGACATGGCAGCCAGAAACGCGCGAGCGGTGATCCTTATTTCAGCCATCCCATAGAGGTCGCCGGTCTGATGACCGATCTCAAGCTGGACCAGCAGACGATTGTCACCGCCCTGCTCCACGACACCGTCGAAGACACGCTGACCACGACGGAAGAAATCAGCAAATTATTCGGCGAAGAGATCGCCCGGCTGGTCGATGGCGTAACCAAATTATCCAAGATCGAAGCGCAGAGCGATAATGAACGGGCCGCCGAGAATCTGCGCAAATTCTTTCTCGCCATGTCCGACGATATCCGCGTCCTGCTGGTCAAGCTTGCCGACCGTTTGCACAATATGCGGACGCTGCATTTCATCAAGAGTGAGGAAAAGCGGCGCCGGATTGCCCATGAAACCATGGATATTTATGCGCCCCTGGCCGAACGAATCGGCATGTATGAATATATGCGCGAGATGCAATTGCTGGCGTTTCGGCACATGGAACCCGAAGCCTATGAAACCATCACCAAAAGATTGCAGGCGATCAAGGAAGGGGACGACGGGCAAGTCGAGAAAATCTCGGAATCGATCCAGAAGGCTCTCGCCAATGGTGGGCTGGCAGCGGAGGTCAGCGGACGCGAGAAACATCCCTATTCTATCTGGCGTAAAATGCAGGAACGGCACGTCAGCTTCGAGCAACTGACCGATATCATGGCGTTCCGCGTGGTGACCGACAATAGCGCCGAATGCTATCGAGCGCTCGGCATTCTGCACGAGAAATGGAAAATGGTTCCCGGCCGGTTCAAGGATTATATTTCCACGCCCAAGCGCAACGCCTACCAGTCGATCCACACGACTCTGATGCACGGCAATAATATGCGTGTGGAAATCCAGATTCGTTCGCAGCGCATGCACGAGGACAATGAATATGGCCTCGCCGCGCACTGGGCCTATAAACAGGGCAACCGGCCCGACGGCCAGGCTGGCTGGATACGCGATCTGATTGAAATTCTGGACCAGGCGGAAGACGCGGAAGAATTGCTCGAACACGCCAAACTGGCGATGTATCAGGACCGGATTTTCGCCTTCACCCCCAAAGGCACTTTGCTGCAATTGCCGCGAGGATCGACCACGGTCGATTTCGCCTATGCCGTGCATACCGATCTCGGCAACCAGACCGTCGGTGCCAAGGTCAACGGCCGGCACGTGCCATTGCGCACGCAATTGCAAAATGGCGATGTCGTGGAGATATTGAAATCGAAGGGACAGGATCCGCAACCCGGCTGGCTGTCCTTCGTCATTACCGGCAAGGCCCGGTCAGCAATCCGTCGCAACGTCCGGTTCAAGGAACGCGACGAGATCGTTGCAATCGGTACGGAACTATATGAGGAAATTATCGAAAGATTGCCCGGCAAGATCGGGCCGCGCGCCGTCAAGGCTGCGCTGAAACGGCTGGAAATGCAGGAACCGGACGATCTGATGATGGCTATCGGCACGCGCCAGCTCAGTGACCGCGAAGTGATGGAGGCGCTCGTTCCCGGCAGCGTCAACGACAATGATGACGAACGGCAATGGCCCGAACAGGACCGGGCAATTTCGATCAAGGGACTGACTCCCGGTGTTGCCTTCAATCTAGCCGAATGCTGTCACCCGGTACCCGGAGACCGGATCGTCGGACTGCGCCGCAGCGGCAAAAATGTCGAAGTGCATACGATTGACTGCCAGAGCCTGGCCGATGGCGTGGATGCGGACTGGGTGGATCTCAGTTGGGGTAACGAAAGCGACGGCGCAGCGGCGCGGCTATGCGTGGTGCTGCACAACAAGCCGGGCACGCTTTCGGAAATGGCCGGGATTTTCGGCTTTCACAATGCCAATATCCTGAACCTGCGCCTGTCGCACCGCGACGGCCCGTTCCATACGTTCGATGTTGATCTGGAAGTGCACAATGTCCATCATCTGATGCGGATATTGTCGGCTCTGCGCGCATCGGAAGCGGTCGCGCAAGCCGAACGCTCATAGTCCAACGACCATTAGATATCAGGGAGCCGGTGCCGCTCCGCTTGGGACGCCCTGCCCCTCCATCTGCTGCCGCAATTCTTCCATTTGCGCCGCCGAAATAAAGTCCAGCAGAGTAACATCGAATATCAGCAGACTGTTAGCGGGAAGTTCCGGTCCGGGGGATGCTTCGCCGTAAGCGAGTTCCGAAGGGATCCAGATGCGATATTCGCCACCCTTTTTCATCAACTGCAATGCTTCGGAGAAACCGGGAATAACGCCGCCGACCGGCATTGGCGTTTGTTCGTTCGCATCAAAAATAGAACCATCGCGCAGTCGGCCTTCATATTTGACCAATGCGGTATCGGTTGCGGTAGGCGAATCACCCTCACCCGCCTTGATCACTTTATACTGTAGGCCGGAAGCGGTGGTGACAACATCAGCCTGCTTGCCATTCTCGGTCAGGAATTCAGCGTTGCCGGGTGGTGGAAACAGCTTCTCCCATCCTGTCTGGATAAATTCTGTCGGGCTTGTTTTTTCCGGAATAGCCATCGCCAGCGCAACAACCAGAATGATACCGAGCAGCAGCCCGAGCAAAAATGGTTTGATCGAAGATGTTGCCGCAGGGTTTTTCTTGTTCGGGCCGATATCCGTCGCGAACTGCACTCCAAAACCACTATAGCAAGGTCACTATTGACCTGGAAGTCCGGGAGCGCCCTCTGCCTGCATCTGCCGCTGCAATTCCTGCATTTGCGCCGCTGAAATAAAGTCCAGCAGGGTGACGTCGAATATCAGCAGGCTGTTGGCAGGAAGCTCCGGTCCGGGGGATGCTTCGCCATAAGCGAGCTCCGACGGGATCCAGATGCGATATTCGCCGCCTTTTTGCATCAGCTGCAGCGCTTCGGAGAAACCGGGCACAACGCCGCCGACCGGCATCGGTGTTTGTTCGTTGGCATCAAAGATCGTGCCATCGCGCAGACGGCCTTCATATTTGACCAGTGCGGTGTCGGTCGCGGTGGGCGAAGCCCCCTCGCCCGGCCTGATCACCTTATATTGCAAGCCTGAAGCGGTTGTTTCTACCCCGTCCTCATCAGCATTGGCAGCCAGAAACTGTTCGTTGCTTGCGCCATTTACGACAACCTTCTGGGTTCCCGTATAAGCGAGAAGCAGAGCGGCAGCAACGACCAGGAACACGGCTAACCAGATTTTGGTCAGCGAGCCCTTTTTGATGGGATGAATCGGAACCGTGGTGACAGACATGGGCAGGCTACCTTGATTATTGTGGAGCCGAAGCGCTTAAATCAGACCGTCACGTTCCATACGCTTGCGGTCCATCTTGCGGGCGCGGCGCACGGCAGCAGCCTTTTCACGAGCACGTTTCTCGGATGGCTTTTCATAGTGGCGACGAAGCTTCATTTCGCGATAGACGCCTTCGCGCTGCAACTTCTTCTTGAGCGCCCGGAGGGCCTGATCAACATTATTGTCGCGAACCATGATTTGCATAAGACTGAGTAACTCCGTTCAAATTTCGTAGCGGTCCAGAAGCAATTTCTTCTGGCCTATATTAGTGTAAAAGCCATAAAAAAGGGTTTGCAGCAGAATCAATCTGCTTCAATCTCGCGCCGCCTATCAATTTCTCGGCACCGAGGCAAGCTTTTACGCGATTCAATGCGCGAATGACCGGAGCTTTGGATTCGTCTTTTCAAGGCTTTGCTATAGGTTGATGTATAGAGACTATAAAAACCGATTCGAGGAGAGAAAAATGGCCACCGCGATCAATATCCAGTCCAGTTGCAGCGAAGAAGAATGGAAAGCACGCCAGCGGCTTGCGGCCTGCTACCGGATTTTCGCCTATCTCGGCTGGGACGAAATGATCTTCAACCATATCACCCTTAAGGTGCCAGACGAAGACGACGCCTTTCTGATCAATCCCTATGGCCTGCATTTCAGCGAAGTCACCGCATCCACCCTGGTCAAGATCGATATCGACGGCAACACGCTCGACGGCTCGACCTATCCGGTCAACAAGGCCGGCTTCACCCAGCACAGCCTGTTCCACCGCGAACTGCCCGATGTTCACGCGATCATCCACACCCATACTACGGCGACCATGGCGGTATCCTCAGTCGAAGGCGGCCTGCAGCCGATCAATTTCTACGCGGCAGCGATCGTCCCGCGCCTCGCCTATCACAAGTTTGAAGGCATCACGGTGCATGAGGATGAAGGCCCGCGCTTTCTTGCCAGCCTTGGCCAGAAACGGATGATGATGCTGGAGAATCACGGACCGGTGGTGATGGGCCGGACATTGGAAGAGGCGTTTCTCAACCATTGGGTGCTGCAACGCGCCTGCGAAATCCAGATGCAGACCTTGTCGATGGGCAAGCCGCTGATGATCGGCGAAGAGGTGATCAAGAAACATCTTGAGAATCTGTCGCAAGCCTCGATTGATCCGATGAAACAGGGTGTGCCGGAATTTGACGCGATGGTACGTTTGGTCGATCGCGAAGACAGAAGCTGGCGGGAATAAAAGACCGGTTTCTTCATGCTCAACTTGTTTCAGCATCTCTTATTGAATAAGCCACCCGCAGGAGATCCTGAAACAGGTTCAGGATGACGAATAGAGCCCTATGACCAAATTTACCGTCAATGACCGACCGGTCTGGTACCGGATGGACCCGGAAACGCCGCTCCTCTGGGCATTGCGCGATGCGTCCAATCTCACCGGCACCAAATATGGCTGCGGCACCGGCGATTGTGGCGCCTGCATGGTCGAGGTCGACGGCGAAGCGATCCGCTCCTGTCTGGTCACCATCGGCGAGATGGAGGGGCGTTTCGTTACCACGATCGAAGCGCTCTCGCGTGATCGCAGCCATCCAGTGCAACAGGCCTGGGCGGCAGAAAATGTCCCGCAATGCGGCTTCTGCCAGTCCGGCATGATCATGGCAGCCGCGGTATTGCTGAAGAAAAATTCCAATCCGTCAAAAGCCGCGATTGATGAAGCAATCACCAATATCTGCCGTTGCGGTACCTATCCGCGCATCCGCGAAGCGATTCAGCGCGCCGGTCGCGTAGCGCGCGGGGAAGCAGTACTCAGCGCAGCGCCGCCTCCGGGGATCGATCCCGAAGATGCGGCCAAGGCGGTCCCGGCACTAACGCCCGGCAAATAATATGCGCGCGTTACGCCGGGTACCATCAAATCCGGTGAGACCCTTAAAAACCAAATTTCACGGTCAGCCGCGCGTTGAGCGGTTCACCGGTTGAAATATTGTCATTATTATGGACCGACGGATAATAAGTTTCGTCGAACAGATTTTCCACGTTGAGCTGGACCTGCACCTTCTCGCTTACCTCATAGTAAAGAGCAGCGTCGACTCGAGTGAAGGCGGGTATGCGGACGCTATTGTCGTTGGTCGCAAACTGGCTTGATTGATGGGTCACGCCGACACCGGCCGCAAATTGTGCGGTGAAATCATATTTTGTCCACAGCGATATCATATGCTCCGGCACCTGGAACAGACGCAAATCCTGCCCGCCTAGGCTACTTGCATTGCGCTGCTGGCCGTCCAGATAGCTATAGCCCGCGTTGATTTGCAATTGGTCGGTGAGTTTGCCGACCAGCTGAAATTCCACGCCTTCGGTCCGCGACCCGGACAAGGTGCTATTGCCCTGATTGTCGAGGAGAATCGACTGATCATCGCGGTCAAGGCGGAACAGCGCTGCGGTCAGGCTAAGCCCCGATGTCAGATCGTATTTTACACCGATTTCGTAATTCTCGAATGTTTCCGGCGCGAGATTGGCATTGCTCAGGGTGAGCGTCAGAAACTGGTCACCCGAACGTGGCAGAAAGCTTTTTGCATAGCTCGCATAGATCGAGATATTCTCCTGCGGCTTGTAGATCGCGCCGAATCGCGGTGAAAATTTCTCGTCCGTCCGACTCAGCAACAAGCTGCTTTGAATATCGTTCACATCAAGATCAAATCGATCAAAACGCACGCCGCCGATGATCTCGAAATGGTCCCCGATACTGATCTGGTTCTGCACGTAAAGCGACAGGAACTTGAGGTCGGACACGGTGCTGCGGCTGAAGGCCGGAAAGGTGAACGCCGGAACAGCAATCACATCGGCAAGCGGAACGACGACCAGATCATCATTGCTGGAAGCAAATAATATATCCCGCCGCGCATTGGCTGATTTTTGCTGGCCAATTTCATAACCGAGCAACAGACTGTGGCCGATGGAACCCGTCTCGCCAGTCCACAACAAATTACCCTGGGTGATAAAATTTTCACGGTCGGTGGTGTCGACATAGCCGTCGAGCGTGACCGAATCGGCGACCGGAGTCAGCCGGATGTCGTTGCTCACCGCATCCACCGGATAGATGTTGCGATAGAGCTTGTCATAATCCCCATATTGGGTTGTCGAACTGAAGCTCAGTTCATCACTGAAATCATGCTCCACCCGGAGTTTGACGATATGGGCTTGCAGCGTCGTGCGATTGGTTCCGGGCTGGCCGAACAATGTATCGCGATATCCGGCAAGCGGGCCACAAGGGTCGGCAAACGAGCAGGCATCCCCTGCGGCGCGCAGTTCCGCCGGATTGCCGCGGTCTACCGCGCGATCATCATCAACATATTCGTAGGAGAGCAAGATCCGGTTCTTATCATCCAGTTCGGCACCGAAAGTCGGGTTGATCGCGAAGCGCCGGCCATCGTAAAAATTGCGATGGTTGTTGAATTCTTCGTAAAGGCCATTGAGCCGGAAGGCAGCGGAATCGCCGACGGGCAGATTCAGGTCACCGGCAAGATAATATGCACCAAAGCTGTCGACACTGGCTGTCGCTTCGCCAAACTGCCGATCGGAGATCGGTGATTTCGTCACCCTGTTGATGATCCCACCACCGCCACCACGACCAAAGATCATCGCGTTGGGGCCTTTGTGGATTTCAACCCGCTCGATATTATAGAGCGGCCGGAAATATTGGACATCATCGCGAATACCATCGACGAAGAAGTCGGCAGTAGTATTCTGCCCCCTGATGGTGATCTGGTCGCGATTGCCTTCGCCCTGCCCGATCGATGCGCCGGGCGTGTAGCGAAGAATATCGCCAATATCCTGAAGCGCCTGATCATCAAGCTGTTCGCGGGTCATCACCGAAACGGTCTGCGGCGTATCAATCAGCGGCGTATCGGTTTTCAGGCCTGCGCTGCTGATCGCGACATAACCTTCTTTCTCACCGGTTACGATGATCTCCTTAGTGTCTGAGAAGCCTTCCTCCCATGCCTCTTGGCCTGATGCGTGCACCGGACTTGCCGCCATCGCGACGAGACTGGCAGACGAAAAAAAGCGCAACGAACGGCGTGTAACAATATTCACAGACAAACTCCCAATATGAGAACCATTCTCAATTGTTCGCCAGCTAATGAGAATAGTTATCACATGCAACAATGAATCTTTGATCTGATGAATTATTCTTTGAAACAATGGTCGAACTTGTGTTTATGAAGCGGCTTTGGCTCAACGGGAGAGAAACATGAAAGCCACGATCTGGCACAATCCGAAATGCGGCACATCGCGCAAGACATTGGCGATATTGGAAGAGACACCCGGCGTTGACCTGACCGTGGTCGAATATTTGAAAAACCCGCCGAGCCGTGCCAAGCTGAAACAGCTTTACAGCGATGCTGGCATGACCCCGCAGGAAGGCCTACGAGTCCGGGGTTCTCCAGCCGAAGAACTGGGACTGACGAAAGACGACGCCACGGCCGACCAGATTCTGGATGCCATGGCCATAGAGCCGATGCTGATCAACCGGCCTCTGGTCGAGACCGACAAAGGGGTGAGACTGTGTCGTCCGCAGGAAATCGTGCAAGAGATACTCTGACACGGCATTCTTTCGTCGGATTGGAATAAACAAACCGGGAAAGATGATGTCGGTAGTAGCAATATACAGCATGAAAGGCGGCGTCGGCAAAAGCTGTACTGCGGTAAACCTGGCATGGAATAGCGCTGTTGGCAGTTCCCGGCGGACGTTGCTCTGGGATCTCGACCCGCAAGGCGCCGCTTCGTTCATATTGAACGGTGACCATGTGGAGAAAGATCGGGCACGCGCGATGATCGCCGGCAATATAAAGCCAGCCAAGCTGATCAAACATACCGGGATTGAAAATCTGGATCTTCTGGCCGCCGACGTTTCGCTGCGCAGTCTTGACCAGCTGTTTTTCCAGATCGGCAAAAAGCGACATCTCGGCAAGCTGCTCAAGGAACTGGGCAAGGCCTATGACCGGATCATCCTCGACTGCCCACCTGGCCTGTCGGAGACCAGTGAACAGATTCTGCGCAATGCGGATATTGTGATTGTTCCGACCATTCCGTCGCCGCTCTCGGAACGAGCGCTCAGCGATGTGCAGATATTCCTCAACAGCGCCGGAAAAAAACATGCTCCCTTGCTACCGGTGTACACAATGGTCGATCGGCGGAGAACCATCCATAACGAGGGCTTGCTCAACAAGCCGGAATGGCCGGTCATCCCGATGTCGAGCGCCGTTGAGCATATGACGAAATTGCGAAAGCCGATCGGCAGTTTCGCACCACGCAGCCCTGCCGCCCAGGCTTATGCCAGAATTTGGCGAGGAATTGAAAAGCGGTTGGCGAAAAAATAGACGGGTCGCGTAGGCCTATGCAGATTTTCTGCTATATTCCAGCTGCTCGCCATCGAATGTGTCAAACAATATCCGCGCATCTTCGGCGACCATCGGCCGGCCAAAATAATAGCCCTGGATCTTGGTACAGCCCAATTGTTTGATCATCTGCACTTCTTCCTCTGTCTCGGCGCCTTCGGCGGTCGTTGACATGCCCAGGGCATCCGCCATCGCCACCACAGCACGGATGATGGCAAGGCTCTCCGGTGCCTTTTTCGCAGCGCCCTGAACAAAACTGCGATCGACCTTGATCGTCGTGAAACGCGTTTTGCGTAAATAGCCGAGTGAGCTATAGCCAGTCCCGAAATCATCGAGCGACAGGTTGATCCCCAGCGCAATGATCTGATCCAGCATTTCTGCCGCCCCGGTACCCTCGCGCATGAAAATGCTCTCGGTCACTTCGATCTCCAGACGATGCGGAGGAAGTCCGCTATCCTCGAGCGCTGACACAATGGTCGAAAGGAAATTGACCTCGGTCAACTGGTCTGCGGAAACATTGACGGCAACCTTGACGGCAGAGGGCCAGTTCATCGCTTCCTGGCATGCTGTACGCAGGACCCATTCACCGATCGGAACAATCAACCGTGCTTCCTCGGCCAGTGGCACGAATTTCGCGGGCGATACAATTCCGAATTGCGGGCTGGTCCAGCGCAGAAGCGCCTCAAAACCGACGACGCTGCCCGAGTCAGCGCTGACCACCGGTTGGTAGTTCAACGACAGTTCGCCTTTCTCTAGCGCCTTGCGCAGGGCGATTTCCATCACTCGCCGCTCTTCGGCTTGTACATGCAGTTTCGGCTCATATTGATTATAGGCGCCGCCGCCCTGATCTTTCGATCGATAAAGGGCGAGATCTGCGCTTCGCATCAGCATTTCGACCGTGCGTCCGTCTCGCGGACCGATTGCCGTCCCTACGCTGGCTCCGATGTAGAGCGTATGCTGGTCGATTTCATAAATTTGCGACAATCTGTCGATGATCCGCTGAGCAAGGGCTTCCACATAATCCAGATCGGTAGCGTCTTTGATCACGATCGCAAATTCATCGCCGCCCAGACGACAACAAAGTTCGTTGTCGGTCATAAGTGACCGCAGCCGATCCGACACACGGGTTAACAGGCGATCGCCCACGGGATGTCCAAGCGTGTCATTCACCGCCTTGAAACGATCAAGATCGATCATCATAAAGCCGCAGCGACCGCTCCATTTTTCCGACGCCTGCAATGCCTTGCCGAGAGCTTCGGTCAGCTGCAGACGATTTGGCAAACGGGTCAGCGTATCAAATCTGGCCATATGCGATATTTTGTCCGCTGATTCGCGTTGCTGGGTGATATCCGACCCGACACCGCGAAATCCGTGGAACACGCCGCTATCATCGAGCTTCGGAGAAGCGGACAATTCCCACCAGCGATTTTCGCCGTTGATCTGGACCGGCACCAGCAGATTGCTGAAACTGTCACGCCGTTTCAGCTTGTCCGCCAGGTCGTGCAAGGCGCTTGAAAATTTTCCGCTCTCCCAGGATTCTCCGGCGACAAGCTGCAGGAACGGCTTGCCTTCGATCGCGTCTGCAGGCTGGCCGACGGCATGGGCAAATCGCGGCGAGACATGCGTCATCCGACGCGATGTATCTGTCTGCCACAGCCAGTCGGCTCCGGTGTCCTCGAATTCCTTGAGCAAAAGGCTGACCACTTCACTTTTTTCGTTCAGACTCGCTTCCGCGACCTTTCGGTCGATGAAGGAACGTCCGGTCATCAGACAGGCAGAGATCAACAGAACGCCGATCGCCCCCGACACAAATGCCAGTTCGAAACTGTCGCCATGCAACCAGCCGAAGATCATCGCCGCGCTGGACGAGGAGATGAACAGGATGCTGCACAGCGGGATCGCCGAGAACATTATCGCCGACCCCACCATCAGACAGATGATCATGGCCCAAAGCGGGACCAGGGTCGCGAAATCGGTATTAAATGCGAACAGCAGAAACGCGCTGCCCCAGATCAAGCCGCCAGCGAGGGAAAGCAGATGAACCATCGCGGTCTCGCCACGATCGATGGACCTTCGCTGCCACGTCGACTGTTTGCGGTACAATATATGGGAATAGACATATAATCCGCACAATGCCGTCAGCCAGAGGCCGAGGTACAGGCTGTTGATCAGACCCGCGCCCCATTGCAGCGTCAACAAACCGCACACGATCGCCGAAATGATTTTCAGAAAGCTATGCTGGTGAATGCCGTTAAACTGCAACGCACGAATCCGGCCCCACTCGACCCCTTCGGGATCAGTCAGGCCAAGTAAAACGCTCAGCGGGATTTCCCGCGGCAAACCGGATTGAGAGAGAATTTTTTGCACACATCGCCATTAAGCCTAAAATCTTAGCGAAACGTAAGCATGCGACCGAATTTTCGTACAAATTCTGAGGAACAGAAGTTCGTCCCGGTCAGGCTGCAACCGCATAAGGTTGAATGTCACCGGAAAGATAGAGATTCCGGGCCTTTGCCCGGCTTAATTTGCCCGAGCTGGTACGCGGCAATGTCCTTGGCGGCACCAGTTCGATCACACAATTCATCCCCGTGATCGCTCTGACCTTTTCCTTGATCTCGTTCCTCAGCCGCAAACGCTCGATTTCATCCGAGGTCCGGCATTGTACAAGCACAGCGGGGGTTTCTTCTCCGCCCGGCGTGGTGATGGCAAAGGCGGCAATGTCGCCAGCCTTGAAGCCGGGCAATTGTTCCACCGCCCATTCGATATCCTGCGGCCAGTGATTTTTGCCGTTGATGATGATCATATCCTTGGCGCGACCGACGATATAGAGATAGCCATTGGACAGATATCCCATGTCACCGGTGTCGAGCCAGCCGTCCACCAGACAGGCATCGGTCGCTTCCTGATCGCCATAATAGCATTCCATCACCGCCGGGCCCTGCATCCAGACCTTGCCAACGGTTTTCTCCGCCAGCACATTCCCGTTTTCTTCGCGGATTTCCAGCAATGTATCGCGCACAGGCTTGCCGCAGTTGACGATCGCGCGGAAGCGTTTCGGACGACTGCCGTCGCTCTGCTTCTCGCCGGACAGCTCGGTTTCTTCCACCAGTTCCACTTCCATGCCTTCGCCCGATGGCATCAATGTCACGGCAAGCGTTGCTTCTGCGAGACCGTAGCTCGGCAGGAAAGCCTTGGCATCAAATCCCGCCGACGCGAAAGCGTCGGTGAACCGCTGCATCACATCGGGCCGGATCATGTCGGCACCATTGCCCGCCAGTCGCCAGCGCGACAGATCGAACCGTTCTTCCACGTTGGACTGGCTGCCAATCCGTCGCGCGCAAATGTCATAGCCGAAGGTCGGCGAGAAACTGCAGGACGTTCCGGGATTGCGGGTAATCAGGTCAAGCCAGGACAACGGCCGCCGCGCGAAATCCGAGGTTTTGAGATAATCGGTGGAAACCTGGTTTGCGACCATCGACAGGAAACAGCCAACCAGACCCATGTCGTGATAGAAAGGCAGCCAGGAAATGCAGCGATCGGTGTCGTTAATCAGCATGCCATGCGCATGCGAGCCCAGATTATGCAGCAACGCCTTGTGCGAGACCGCAACACCGTGCGGGAAGCGGGTCGAGCCGCTGGAATATTGCAGATAGGCAATATCGCCGCTGTCGGCTTCGGGCAATTGCGTATCCGGCGCATCCTGCTCGGCAAATTTATCCCAGCCGAAAGCCGGAATATTCCGCGACTGGCCAGCTGCCTCCGCCAATTCCGATATCTCGTCCGGAAACAGCAAAAGCGCCGGCGTACAGCTGTCCAGTTGCACACCGATCTGTTCGATATAGCTTTCCTTGCCGCCAAAGGATGTCGGCAATGGTAAGGGCACCGGCAATGCACCGGCATAGACAGCACCGAAGAACAGCGCACAAAATTGAGGTTCGGTGTCGGCTATCAGCGCGACCCGGTCGCCCGGCTTGATGCCGGATGCGATCAGCCGTTTTGCGGACGCCAGAGCATCTTCACGCAATTCGCTGAACGGATAGGCCCGGACAAGCGCAGCACGGGCGTCGTGAAAATTGAAACCCTTTTGTCCTTGCGCCGCATAATCCAGAGCACCTCCCAGCGTGTCAAAATCCGAGAAACGGCGGGGAAGCTCATCCAGGGTCGGCGTTGCTGTCAATTCGGTCATCCAATATCCATTTCCGGAAGGTCCAGCCTTCCTAAAAACCAATCTTCTTCATTCGGCAAGGGAATCCGGTCTGTATTTCGACCGCCCTCTAGACTCATCTAACTATGTCATTGATGACCTCTGGCGTTTAAATTTCGGCCCGACTGTGGCACAAAAAGGGCAAACGTCAAACCAGAAGGCCAAGCCGTTGAAAAACAGCGTTAAAACGTTAAATGGGGAGAGCTTGAATCGGCTCGCTATACGCTATGTCGAACGATATGCAACGAGCCGGAAAAAACTGGCGGTATATCTGCAGCGAAAAATAGGCGAAAGGGAATGGCAAGATGCCGATCCACCCGCTGTCGAGGAACTGGTCGAGCGGATGGCTTCGCTGGGTTATATTGATGATGCATTATACGCACAAAACAAGGCTTCTGCCCTCAACCGGCGTGGCTATGGCACCCGCCGTGTTGCGCACGCCCTGTATCAGGCAGGTATCGGTGAGGCAGACGGACGTGAAGCCTTCCAGATCAGTGAATCAAACAGCTGGATGGCTGCGGATAAATTTGCCCGCAAGCGGCGGATCGGTCCCTATGCCGAAACCCAGCAGGAAGCGGATAAATGCCGCAAGCAATTGCAGGCTTTCCTGAGGGCCGGCCATGATTTCGACGTCGCATCCCGCTTTGTCTTTGCCAAGCCAGGCGAAGATATAACACCGGAAGATTAGCCGGAGCCAGACGCCTGGACTGGTATGTCAAAGCTGGAGAATCGCCAGGTCCGGATTATTATGATATATTCTCTGTGATATAAGCCGGACACCGAGTCGAAAAGTCAGTAGACTCTATGATTTAGCTTAGTTTTGTTCGGAGATGCATTGTGGCAAGCTTATTTGCGGAACCAGCCCCTGCGGATTTTTACAGAGCCCACACCAGCGACGATGATCATCCATCGCCCGATGTGAAAGTGCTGCGCACCAAGGGCCGCGTAAAATGGTTCGACTGTCATCGCGGGTTCGGCTTCATCGTTCCCGAGAAAGACGATTCTGACGAGAACGATGCTGGTGACAATCGCTCATCCCAATCGGATATATTGATTCACTGGAGCCTCCTCGAACCCCTGGGCACACGGGAATTGCCCGAGATGGCAACGGTCACCTGTGAATATGTGCTTGCCCCCAAGGGACTGCAGGCAACAAAAATTCTCGACATCGACCTGTCCACTTGCACGGCAGAATATGGCCAGCCAGCGGTATCAGGCGCGCCACAGCCGATACATGCTGTAGATGACGATCAAGCCCCGTTCACCGATGCAGAAGTAAAATGGTTTAATCGCGCCAAAGGCTACGGTTTTCTCGTCAGCCGTGAATTTGGCGGCGATATTTTCCTGCATATGGAAACGCTCCGCGACGCGGGGATTGTCGAAGTCGTTCCGGGCCAGCAATTACGGGCCCGCATAAAAGATGGTGGCCGCGGCCATATGGCTGTCCAAGTCTGCCTATCGCCCCCAGCCTGAAGAAGAAAATCACCCAAATGAACAATATACCTAAGGCGATCCCGCTCTCCCTGATGCTGTTGTCCGCCTTCAACCTGTCGGGTTGCAATGCCCAACCTGGTGAAGCCACTACGAATAACCAGCAAAGCGCATTGCCGCTCTCCGAGGCCGGACTCAAGCAGGTGCCGCTCAGCGTCCAGACGTCGGATGCGTCTCATGCCTTTATCGTCGAAGTCGCGGAAACCAGCGCTCAGCAGGCTCGGGGCCTGATGTTCCGGACCAAATTGGTGGCCGACAAAGGCATGATTTTCCCTTTCCCAGAAGATCGCGTCGCCAGTTTCTGGATGAAGAATACTGTCATTTCCCTCGATATTATATTCATCCGCAGGGATGGAACAATCGAATCGATTGCGGCCAATACCACCCCCTATTCGCTCGATCCGGTTCTCTCCAACGAACCGATTGCCACCGTGTTTGAAATAGCGGCCGGCCGGGCGGCAGAACTGGGTATCGAACCCGGTGACATCGTCACCTGGCAGTGATCCTGTTCCCATCCGCAAACATCCATCCGATTTGACATTTTTTCATTGCGGAGCGCGTACCTGCAGGGCTAAGCGGACGGCATGAGCATATTGGCGAAAATATTCACTTGGTGGGACGGCGCGACTATCGGCACGGCCCTGTTCAGTGCCCGCAATGGCGAAGGCGTCGGCGAAGATGTCTTTGGCAATAAATATTTCCAGTCAAAAAAAGAAAGCTCCGGCCATCCTGCCAGACGGCGCTGGGTCATCTACAATGGCGCCAATGATGCCAGCCGCGTGCCACCCGAATGGCATGGTTGGCTCCACAACAGCTATGACGAGATCCCCGAAAGCCATCTGCCGCAGGCCCGCATCTGGGAAAAGGAACCCAGCGGCAATCTGACCGGCACGGCGCAAGCCTATCGTCCTGCAGGTGCACTGGAAGAAGGCGGCCACCGCGCGGCAGCGACCGGAGATTATGAATCCTGGAACCCCGCCGAAGCGGAATGACAGGCATGGCACGCCACTCAATATTGTTCCCGATTCTGGCAACGATCCTGCTGTCCGGCTGTGGCTGGTTCGGCGGCGATAATGTCGAGGAAAATGCAACCGGCCAGGCAGCCGAAAAAGCCGAGGCGGCTGCGGCGAGCGATAATGATCTGGTCGCATCGGTGACCGATCAGATCGGAACACCGATGGCGGAGCGCGTCGCCACACTCGGTTTCCTGAACAAACGTAACGGCCTTACCCGGGATCTCGAACTGCGGCCCGGTCAGTCGATCCGCATCGGACGGGCGATCGTCCGCTTGCGTGCGTGCGAGAAAACCGCACCCTGGGAACTGACGCCCGAACAAGGTGCCTTCGTCCAGCTTCTGGTCAACGAGCGCCCCTCCAATCGGTCGGGTGAAGATCAATGGAAACGGGTTTTCTCCGGCTGGCTGTTTCGCGAATCACCGTCGCTGAATGTTGTCGAACACCCGATCTATGATGTCTGGGTCAAAAGCTGCGCAATGAGCTTCCCGGGTGAAGAGGATGCGCCCGGAGATTCGGTCAATCCGACGGCACCGAGAACGTCCTCGTCCAATCTCGCCAACAGCACATCCAGCGCGCCGAATGAAACCGTGCCGGAAACCGCTGCGCCAGCAGTGGCGCCGTCCGTTAGACCGGCCCCTGCCGCTCCCGCCACCGGATCTGCTCCAGCAGCGAACAGACCGCCAGCAGATGTTATCGGTGATCTCATCGCCGAATCCGAAGACGGCACATAGGCTCGAACTTTTTTCAGGCTTTCCACATATTCATCCTGACTGATTTCGATCGCACCCAATGATGCCAGATGGTCCGTCATGAACTGACAATCGAGCAGACAAAAATCTCCGGTTTTGAGACGGGCTACGAGCCAGGCCAATGCCACTTTTGAGGCATCGCGGGTCCGGGAAAACATGCTTTCCCCACAAAAAGCCCCGCCGATTGCCACGCCATAGAGTCCCCCGACGAGCCTGTCCTCGCCCGTCGCATCATCCGCCTGCCAGCATTCGACGCTATGCGCAAAGCCCAGCCGGTGCAGGCTGTTAAATGCTTCCTCGATTTCGGCATTTATCCACGTTTCCTTGCGATCCGATGCTTCCGCGGCACAAATTGCGATCACGTCGGCAAAGGCCGTATCGGTGCTGACCCGGAAACGGTCGGACCTGATGGTTTTGCGGAGGGAGCGCGACATCTGGAAATTATCGAGCGGTATGATCGCCCTCGCTTTCGGTTCCACCCAGAAAGTGTCCGGATTATCACGCGCATCCGCCATCGGGAATATGCCCGAAGCATAAGCTTTCAGCAGCAGGTCGAGATCAATGGCCATGAATATCAGATAACCTTATCAGCCCCGTTCGGACAATTGGAAAGTGGCACAGATTGCGATCCGTCACGTGGACATCAATACCCGGGCCTCGTCAGCAATTTTCTCCGCAATTGCCGCATATTCGCTGGCGAAGCCGGCATTGGTGCGCCAGGCGGCACCAATGCTGCGGGTTACCGACCAGCCTTCGACATCAAGCAACGCGACATCACCACCGCGTGACAGCTCCGAACGAACATAGAGTTCCGGCAATATAGCCAGCCCCAGACCCGAAGCGACCATTTGTCGAACGCTATCGAGACTGGTCCCTTCATAATCGCGCAACAGGTTCATGTCATGCTGCTGGCACTGGCGCACCACATCGCGATGGAGGTGATGCCGCCGGTCCAGACTCAGCACCGGCAATCCCGCCAGATCGGAAAGCACCAGATTCTTTCTCGATGCGAGCGGATGATCCGGCGGCGCAACCAGAATGAGCGGTTCCCGGAACAGCGGTTCGATGTGCAGATTTTCGCCCTCGATCGGCAAGGGTCCCAGCAGCATATCGATCGAACCCTTGGTCAGTTCCATCGCCTGCAGATCGGGTATCCCTTCGCGCATATAGAAGCGCAGGTCCGGACGGCTGCGGTGCAGCGCCGCGATCACCGGTGGCATCAGATAAGGACCAAGCGTCGGCGAAACCCCGAACCGCAAAATTCCCGCGAGACTGTCGCTTGCCCGTTCCGCCAGATCGCGAATATCCTTCACTTCGACCAGCACATGACGCGCGCGCGCGGCAATCTCCCGACCGACTGGCGTGAGCTCTGCGCCATGGGTGCGCCGCTCGACCAATGTCACACCGAGTCTTTGTTCAAGGGCACGCAACTGATGGCTCAGAGTTGGTTGCGAGGCTCCGGCCGCCTGAGCGGCTTTGCCAAAATGGCCATGGTCGGCGACCGCCACGAGATATTCAAATTGGCGCAAAGTCGGCATAGCGCTGTCACTCCATCCAATAGAAGAAATCTATCGCTTTTTATGATTTCATTCGATTGGAGTTATCACGCGATTTTCTTCATATCAACCATATCGCAGCCAAAGAGCGATAAAAAGAGGATATATCGTGGAAGAATATAGCAACAGCCCGTTTCGAAAGCGCCGCAAGCCGGGCAACCGGGTCACGGCTGGCCATGACAATGACGAAAAAATGCACGCGCTGAAAATGCTGCAGCGCAGCCTGGCCGAACGCATCCGCGAGCATCAACAGGGTCCAGCGAACCGAAGCACCTAGATCAGTTTCCCTTTCCCCCGACAACTGGGGCGGCAGCACACCCCCCGA
>TARA_R110000796_G_scaffold5969_15_pt1 | contig 35030 bp, 37 predicted proteins | sample TARA_R110000796 | Tara Oceans TARA_R110000796 (sample SAMEA4397815) | marine metagenome | biome: Polar Biome; feature: [SRF] surface water layer (ENVO:00010504); material: water (ENVO:00002006), including particulate matter (ENVO:01000060) such as... | depth 5 m
GCCAACCCCCGTCAGTCAGGTCAGGGTTTTGTTCTGAGCCGGAGAGGGCGAATTCTTTTTCGATGATCTTCTGGGTGAGGATGAACCAGCTATGTTCGCCTGCCTGCAATATGCGTTTGAGCGTCGTCAATGTATCAAACCCGGGCATGCAGGGAGGTTCCATCCTGTCGCCTTTAGCATCCAGCCAGACAGAGGATGGGCCGGGCAGAATGCGAATGCCGTGATTGGGCCAGATCGGATTCCAGTTTTTGACACCTTCGCAATAATGCCACATGCGGTCTTGGTTGATCAGGCCTGCACCCGCTTGGGCGGCAATCGCATGCATCTTTCCATCGACATAATCCGGCACCCCGGAAATCATCCGGCGAGGCGGGTGACCAAGACGATCAACCGGCCAGTGTTTACGCACCAGATCATGATCGGCACCGATACCCCCTGTGGTGAGGATCACTGCTTCGGCCTCATGGTGGAAACTGCCCGTGACCTCGCGGCTAGTGCTTTCGCCGCGCGGGGCATCGGTATCTTGCAAAATATCGCCAGACACCCCGGTGACCGCGCCGTTGGTCACGTCCAGCATAGAGACGCGGTGCCTGAACTGCATGTTCAGCTTGCCTGAGGCGGCATAGCTTTGCATAAGCTTGGCGAAAGGAGCGACGACACCTGTGCCGGTTCCCCAGGTGATATGAAACCGTGGGACAGAATTGCCATGGCCGCCGGCCAATGCCCCGCCCCGTTCTGCCCAGCCGACAACCGGAAACCACCGCATCCCAAGATCGTGGAGCCACCCGCGCATGTCGCCAGCGGACCACTCGATGAAACGTTCGGCATAGGCACGGGGGTTCGCATCTTCTGTCCGGTCAAATTGCGCCGAGGCCATCCAATCCGTCAACGCCAGTTCGGCGCTATCGCGAATGCCCAACCGGCGCTGTTCAGGGGTATCGACCATGAATAAACCGCCCAGGGACCAGTGTGCCTGTCCGCCAAGACTTTGTGGGCCTTCCTGATCAATCATCAGAACTCGACGCCCCCGCTGTATGGCTTCGTGTGCTGCGACCATGCCAGCCAGACCGGCCCCTACAATGATAACATCCGCCTGAAATTTCTGAGTCATCGTAGATCCCTCTCTTCGTGAAAGGCTAGCCTAACCGCAAGACAGATGTCGAGTGACCGAAATCTATACTGACGGAGAGGTGGCATTGATTTTACAATCGGTCGGACGACCTTTTGACGCCGTGAAAGCATCTGCACCGCACGCCGCGCAACGATAGAACCGCAGCGCCCCCTGATCGCGGCTTGCGTCCCTACGCCACCGGCAGTCACGCGTCGCAGTGCCCCGCCGCATGACACGAGTGAGGATTAGGACGACGACAACGAGACCGACTAAAAAAAGAGGCATTGGAAAAATCTAGCCCTCCCTTAGGGTGAATGTAGGGAGGGCGCAGCGTCTTAAACGGCGCGTTCCACCATCATCTTTTTGATATTGGCAATAGCCTTGGCCGGGTTCAGCCCCTTTGGGCACGTCTTGGTGCAATTCATAATCGTGTGACAGCGGTACAGTTTAAAGGGGTCTTCAAGATCGTCCAGACGTTCACCGGTCGATTCATCGCGACTGTCGATTATCCAGCGATATGCGTGCAGCAACGCAGCTGGCCCGAGGTAGCGATCACCATTCCACCAGTAACTTGGGCACGAAGTAGAACAACAGGCGCACATGATGCATTCGTACAATCCATCCAATTTTGCGCGATCGTCAATTGACTGCTTCCATTCTTTCGCAGGCGCGGATGTCTTGGTTTCAAGCCAAGGGTGGATCGACGCGTGCTGCGCGTAGAAGTGAGTTAGGTCAGGGATCAGATCCTTGACCACCGGCATATGCGGTAGGGGGTATATCTTGACCGCGCCCTGTACCTCTTCGATGCCATAGGTACACGCCAAAGTGTTGATGCCATCAATATTCATCGCGCACGATCCGCAAATGCCTTCGCGGCAGGACCGACGGAAGGTCAGCGTCGGGTCGATCTCGTTTTTGATCTTGATCAATGCATCAAGGATCATCGGGCCGCAGGTATCCATATCGACGAAATAAGTGTCTATGGCCGGGTTCTTATTGTCATCCGGGTTCCAGCGATACACTTGGAACTGCTTGATGTTGGTCACCCCTTCGGGCTTGGGCCATGTCTTGCCGGTGGTCATTCGCGAATTCTTGGGGAGCGTGAGTTGAACCATATCGCTTCTCCTGTTTTGGTGGGCAAGCGCCCAATTAGTTTCTATTCTGGCGCTTATCGTTGTTTGATATAAAGCGCGTTACCTTCGGCTCGCATGGTTTGTCTAAAGCCGCTGTTCAGTATGTTTGAACATAAATCTGTATCCCATTGATCCGAATGGCGCACTTCGACCAACATAGCATCCGGCAGCCAACCACCGACCTTTGCTTGGTCAAGCATCGGGTTCAGCACGACTTCTTCGGCACCTTCTACGTCGATCTTAAGAACAGTGAAATCATGGTGCCGCGCCGCGCTCGTGAAGGCGGACAAGGGTCGCGTGGGTACCAGCGCCCCACCCGCATTCATGCGACCTTTGACCGGTATCAAGGATGCCTGTCCATAGTTGTGACCGCGAAAATTCAACATTGCCTCACCATCCCGGTCCGACAAGGCACAGCCTTCAATGCGAACCTTATGGGTCAAATTATTCAACGCAATGTTATGGCCCAACCTTCCGATCATGGTAGGGTTTGGTTCAAATGCAACCACCCGCGACCCGTCCCCAGAGGCAAGCCCGAGCGGTACGGAATACACCCCGCAATTGGCACCAATATCCAGAACCAGCGTGTTCCGATCTTCTACCAATTCGACCAAGGCAACCAACGATTTGATCTCGGGCGGGTGTCCGTCCAACCAAATACATGTCTCGGTGTAGTTGTCGCGCGGATCTACGACCATGCGAATATCGGCAAATTCAATCTCGACCGGGCCTAGCATCGCTTTGATACGGGCCCGTTCTTCATGATTGCCACGCCGAAATTGTGCGCGCAAGGCGGCCATGTTTACAACCGATGCATATCCCGCCTGTTCGCCACGCGCATGCTCCATCACATGGGTATCCTTGATGTCCCAAACGATGACTGCGAAAGACATTGCACTGTCTCAGGGCGTGCCAATACACTTCTGATCGTCGCCACCGTCGTATCGTCGACACCGATAATTGCGGATTTGGCAAAAACCCGCACCTCGGTCGCGTCGGCATTATCAATGATACAGTTCGTAAATGGGGTGATCAGTTCCTTTGGAACCTGGGGAAAGCGGGTTGCAATTGTTTCAGTGATGACGCCCTTGGCCCCTTCGCGGGCCATCCCGTCGACCCGTTGCGTTGCTTGTTCGCAAGCCGTCAAAGCGAGAAATATTGACATTGCAATCAGTGGTTTCATGCTGCCTGCTTTCGACCTAATCCGGTCCTGTAAGTATTGCACCCCCAAGTCTGCGCCGACACCACAAAGCGGTTTCGTCCTTGCGGCCGATCCTGCTTTATCATCCGTTGCAGTAGGGGTGCACCAATCATTGTATCAATATACCCGCGCTTTGGGCGCGATTTTTTTCAAATCAATCCCACCTTCATCTTGTGTGGTCAGCGGATCCAGGTGAACACCGCGATAGCTTAGCGTCGCTTCGTTCCCGTCGAACCACGCAAGGCTGTGCTTGCGCCAGTTTTCATCATCGCGCTCAGGATAGTCTTCGTGAGCATGAGCACCGCGGCTTTCTTTGCGAGCTGCGGCAGCCGTGATGGTCGCAACGGCGTTCGGCATGAGGTTGGTTAATTCTAGTGTCTCCATCAGGTCGGAGTTCCAGAACAACGACTTGTCGGTCACCCTCAGGTCAGAGAGCTTGGCCGCGACTTCGTCCATTTTGACCTTGCCCTCATTTAGGGTCTTGTCTGTACGGAAAACAGCGGCATCTGCTTGCATTGTTTTTTGCATTTCCAGCCGCAACTCAGCGGTCGGCGTTTGACCATTGGCATAACGTATCGCGTCAAACCGTTCGAAAGCCGCCGCAACCGACTTGAGGTTCGGAGCCGGAAGCGGAGTTTTGGGGTCAACGACTTCCTTTGCGCGGATCGCAGCGGCGCGGCCAAACACCACCAGGTCGATCAGTGAATTCGAACCAAGCCGGTTCGCTCCATGCACCGATGCACAGCCTGCTTCGCCTACGGCCATCAATCCAGGGGCCACATTGTCAGGGCTGTCTTGCGTAGGAGACAGAACTTCGCCCCAATAGTTGGTAGGAATACCGCCCATATTATAATGCACGGTCGGCAGAACCGGGATCGGTTCTTTTGTCAGATCGACGCCCGCAAAGATGCGTGCGGATTCAGAAATCCCCGGCAGGCGTAGGTCCAGCGTTTCTTTGGGCAAATGGTTAAGATGCAGATGGATGTGATCTTTGGCCGCCCCCACACCGCGCCCTTCGCGGATTTCCATTGTCATACACCGCGACACCACATCGCGGCTGGCGAGATCTTTGTAAGTCGGTGCGTAACGCTCCATGAAGCGTTCACCTTCGGAGTTGGTGAGATACCCGCCTTCGCCGCGCGCCCCTTCTGTGATCAAACAACCGGCACCGTAAATACCAGTGGGGTGGAACTGTACAAATTCCATGTCTTGCAGCGGCAACCCGGCACGCGCTGCCATACCGCCCCCGTCACCAGTGCACGTATGGGCGGAAGTCGCCGAAAAATATGCCCGACCATAGCCGCCGGTGGCCAGCACCACCATCTTGGCGTTGAACAAATGCATCGTGCCATCATCAAGCTTCCAACACAGTACACCCTGACATACCCCATCCTCGGACATGATGAGGTCAATGGCGAAATATTCGATATAGAATTCCGCGCTGTGCTTTAGCGACTGCCCATATAGTGTGTGCAAAATGGCATGACCAGTACGGTCCGCCGCAGCACAGGTACGTTGCACCGGGGGGCCCTCGCCGAATTCGGTTGTATGGCCGCCAAACGGGCGCTGATAGATCTTTCCGGCTTCGGTACGCGAAAACGGCACGCCGTAATGTTCCAGCTCGTACACCGCTTTTGGGGCTTCGCGAGCAAGGTATTCCATCGCATCGGTATCGCCCAGCCAGTCAGACCCCTTGACCGTGTCATACATGTGCCACTGCCAGTTATCGGGGCCCATGTTGGAAAGCGACGCGGCAATGCCACCCTGCGCTGCAACCGTATGGGACCGTGTCGGGAACACCTTGGTGACGCAGGCGGTTTTCAATCCCTGCTCGGCCATGCCAAGTGTCGCACGCAGGCCAGCACCGCCTGCCCCCACAACTACGACATCATAGTCATGCGTTTCATATTCATATGCAGCCATGTCTCGGTCTCCGGTATAGCGTATGCGTGGGTTAGAGTGCGATGCGGGCGATGGCAAATACACCTATCGCCGCTGCACCGTAACTGATGCAAGTCATCAAGATGATCGCAATTTTCTGCGGTATCCCATAAACGTAGTCTTCGATGAGGACCTGTACGCCATCGTTGAAATGTTTGAATCCCACGACAAGTGTAAGGGCAGCGAGAATGGCCGGGAATGGCCGCGAATAATAAGCCAATATCTCTTCGTACGTCCCGCCCAATGCTGCCCCGAATGTAAAGACGAACAGCGGGATCAAGATTAGCAGCGCAACCGAGCTGATCTTCATAGCCCAAAAATGCCCGGTTCCCGTCTTGGCCGATCCCATGCCGATGGCGCGCTTGTGGTCTGTCAAAAATGGCATGTCAAACCCCTCAGATAATGAATGCTGTGATGATGGTCAAAACGACCGAGCCTATCAAAATAGACCAACCCAACCGCTCTGCCGTCTGAAGGTCTAACGCGTGCCCGGTATCCCATAACAGATGGCGAATGCCGGCCAGCGTGTGGTACCACAGCGCCAGAAGCGACAGGAACATAACCAAATCGCCGAACCAACTGGTGATCAATCCATTTATAAAATCAAATGCCTCTGCTGAAGTCGCCGCGGCGAGAAACCACCACACGATCAAAAGCGCTGCGACCAGCATCGCATTACCCGTTATCCTCGTCAGGATCGATGTTATCGATGTCAATTGCGGGCGGTAGATCGTCAGATGGGGTGACAACGGGCGATTGCCGCGGTTCACATCAGCCATGTTGGATTCCTTTTCTCGTCTTCTCGTCAAGATGACCTATAGATAGCGGCATTTTCAGTGCTGTCACGTAGAGAGGTCGGTTTTCGTGACGGTTACTTAGCATAGCGATACATTTTTCACCCAGTTCCTGAGAATACCCCGCTTTTGTGATCACGGAATTTTAAACTGTGATCACAATAGCTGAAACGCGTCAGCCGGTCCATTTGTACCAAGCAAATTGAAGCCGGTGCTTGAGTGATTTCAACAGGTAACCTTTGGCTTTCTTACGCTTATGTTCGTCTTTCTTTTCAGTTGGGTTAAACCCGATATGGCGGACATCCCCGGCCGACAGGCTTGCCAACGAAAAACCCGAGAGCTTATGAACAAAGCTGATGTCGCGTTCCGGCCCTATACTTTCATAGGGGCCATACGTCTTAAAATCAGACATTCGTCGCAGTCCGGGGTTGAACGAAAAGCTACCCCAGCGACGGTGTGATTTCGGGTCGGTGCGGTAATAGCCGACGCTGTCGAGATGCTGTTCTTCAACGTCAAAGATTTTGCGCGGCCATTCTTTACGCGTCCTTAACATCACAGAGTGGATTTTGGGATAAGCGTCTAGCAAAGCCCGCGATTCGGTCAAAAACAAGCTGGAGGGGAACACCCAGTCTTCTTCGCAGTGAAAAATATAGGGGGTCTCTACTTCGGCATAGGCGCGATCAACCGATCGAATCTGGCCCAAGTTTTGCGCGTTCTGGAGAAATACATGCGAGGTGTGGGCTAATAGGCGGGCAACTACATTTTTTGTTTCAGCGCAGTCCGAATCCTCGATAATAACGAATTTATCTATACCCGTCAGATCGCAAGCCAAGATCGAAGTGAGGGTCTGTTCCAACTCGGCGGGGCGGTTACAGCAGGTGATGACGACGGTTGCGAAACTATTCCGGTCTTCTTGTTCTCCTGCTGTAACCATATTCATTAGCTTAAAGAACCATCAATGCCCTTACACGCATCGACCAGACCTTTGACAGCCTTAACGGAACTATCGAACATCGCCTGCTCTTCCTTGTTCATCGAAATCTCGACGACACGCTCGATACCACCCGCACCAATGACTGTAGGCACGCCGACGTAAAACCCGTTCAACCCGTATGCGCCGTCGACATATGCAGCGCATGGCAGAACGCGCTTTTGATCCTTAAGATAGCTTTCCGCCATTTCGATAGCCGATGTGGCGGGGGCGTAAAACGCCGACCCGGTTTTCAAAAGGCCGACAATCTCGGCACCACCGTCACGGGTGCGCTGCACGATGGCGTCCAGCTTTTCCTGCGTGGTCCAACCCATCTGTACCAGATCCGGCAAGGGAATACCGGCAACCGTGGAATACCTCGTCAATGGTACCATCGTATCACCATGGCCGCCCAGAACGAACGCTGTCACATCTTTCATCGACACATTGAATTCGGAAGCAAGGAAGTGCCGAAAACGGGCGGAATCCAACACGCCAGCCATGCCGCAGACTTTATGATGCGGCAGACCAGAAAATTCACGAAGTGCCCATACCATCGCATCCAGCGGGTTGGTGATGCAGATAACAAAGGCATCCGGCGCATTCTGCGCGATACCTTCGCCCACAGATTTCATGACCTTGAGGTTGATCCCCAACAGGTCGTCACGGCTCATGCCTGGCTTGCGGGCGACACCGGCAGTCACGATGCAAACATCGGCACCGGCGATGTCAGCGTAATCATTGGCACCTGACATGGTAGCGTCAAATTTGGCCGAAGGGCCAGATTCAGCAATATCGAGGGCTTTGCCTTGCGGCACACCTTCGGCGATATCGAAAAGGACAACATCGCCCAATTCCTTGAGTGCTGCGAGGTGGGCAAGAGTGCCCCCGATCTGCCCTGCGCCGATAAGTGCGATTTTAGGTCTGGCCATGTGGTAATCTCCGACAAGGTTGCATTTGCGCAGGAGATAACGAAATGCGGCGGACCGCGCAAGTTGCGGATCGCACTTGTCGGGTGGCAGGACAAAACACGCCCAACACAATTGGGGCCGCCCCCTTAGGAACGGCCCCAAACTTTATAGCTATGGTTAGCTATCCGGACGATTAGGAAGCTTAGCCTTGATACTCCGGCTGGGCTTTCAACGCGTCTTTGTTGCTGTCGATATAGATCCGGTAGTCATTGCCATTGGAGTTTTGCATGATCTGAAGTTCGTCCCAAGTAACGGCAACAGGCTTTTCACCTAGGCCAAGGAAGCCGCCAACGTTGATCACAACCTGCGAAACCTGGCCATTATCGCCCATGATCAAGCTGTCGATTTCACCTACGTTTTCGTCGTTGGCACCATAGACGGTGGCCCCTTCGAGGTCGTCCGCAGTAAGCTTGCTCACATTGTTCATGTCAGCATTTGCATAACCTTCGCGTTTTACAGCAGGAGGTGTCAGCAGTGGACGATCAGTAACAGGCTTGTTTACGTTGGACTGGTCAGCCTGAGCATCCTTCGCAGGTACAGTGCCGTCCGCCATGGTCGAGTTAGATTGCTCATTCATCGATGTATTGGCGTGATTGTTATCCATGCTGGCATTGTTATCCATGTTGGTTTTCATGGCACCTGCATTCTCGGTCTTGGTGGCTTGGGTAAGATCGGTCGAACCGGCAGCATTGGCATTTACGTCCAATGTTTTACGATCAAACTCGGGTGCCTGCTCCAAAGCTTGCTTGGTGGTGTTCACAACCAAGAAACGGTCGTTGGAATCACCTTCTTGCCGAACAACTTTGATAGCATCCATGCTGACGCTTACGTCGCGCTCACCCATGCCCAAAAAGCCGCCGATGCCAAGAATAACAGCTTTTACGTTGCCGTCGGCACCAACAATAATATCGTTGATTTCACCGATATCATCCCAATTTTTCTGTCCATCGGCTGCGATGGTTGCATTGGTGTCGATTTGCGCTTCAGAATTATATACCCGCATGCCGATCAAGTCAGATGCGAAGAAATCAGTAGAGGCGGCTGCTACAGTGCCGAACCCAGCGTTGGTGTGGGACTCTGCAAAAGCTGCGCCAGAGAGGCTAATAAGAATCGCCGTTGTGCTCAAAAAACGTTTCATCATCGTTACTCCTTTTCGGGGTCCGAGTGGCCGTCACTCGGTTGTGATATCAACTACGCTCCATGAAATACGTTCCGCGAAATTTAACTTTTTTCTCATTTTGATTTTTGAAACATGACCGGATCATTCTAAACGCCCCTCCACATCTAACTACACGCAAATTATTTTATGTGAACGCTTAGCTTACGCCATGAATACGCTAATTGCAGCCTTGTCAGGCGTCCAAAGAGGTCAGGGTATAAAACACGCACCCGCTGTGCCGTCAGAAAAACAGCATTATGAAATCAGTAGCCCAGCTTTCGGGCGCGACACTATCCTTGGCCGCGACAAGAGCGGTAGCGGCGGCCGTCAGACCAATCAACTGGAACAGCTTCTGAGACTTCTGCATTGTGACACCTTTCGACATTGTTTCCTGTGCCCTAGATTTTGATCGCAATATGAAAAATCAGAAGGCGGCTTATTTACGCATTACCGGGTCCGGCCATTCCAACTTTGCCGGAACACCAACATGTTCCAGAACACCAAAGTTTTCATTAACGCGGGAATTTTCACGTCGAAAGACGCTGCATGCTGCGACGCGGCACGATTGCCCTTGAGGTTTTTGTCTAAAAATGCAGACCTACACGTAACATAATTTCCTGGAGAGTCTTTCGATGTCGAAAATCACCCGCCCGTTGCGTTCCGTTCTTTATATTCCCGGCTCAAAGGAACGCGCACTCGATAAGGCTCGTGGTCTTCTCACGGATGCGATCATTTTCGATTTAGAGGATGCGGTGATCCCGGATGAAAAAATCAGCGCGCGTGATACTTTGGGGCGCGCCCTTCAACAAGGTGGTTATGGCAGTCGCTTAAAGGTGATCCGAATTAACGGACTTGATACCGAATGGGGGCACGACGATGCACGCGCGGCTGCCAGGATGGACTGTGACGCGATATTGCTCCCCAAGGTCGAAAGCCCCGCTGATCTTGATACCCTCAGCGAAATTGTGGGGGACATCCCCCTTTGGGCGATGATGGAAACACCCGGTGCGATGCTTAATGCCGCCGCGATAGGGTCCCACCCCATGTTGCAATGCATGGTTATGGGCACGAATGACCTTAACAAAGACCTGCAAACTCGGGTGCGCTCTGACCGGCTGCCGCTAATGACTGGGCTGGGATTGTGCGTGCTAGCCGCCAAGGCCAATGGCATCGCTATTATCGATGGGGTGTATAATGCCTTCAAGGATGATGAAGGCCACCGCGCCGAATGCGACCAAGGCCGCGATATGGGATTTGACGGCAAGTCCCTGATCCACCCGGCGCAACTGGATGTCGCCAACGCCGCCTTCTCTCCGTCCGAAGCCGAAGCGGATTTAGCGCGGCGTCAAATCGCGGCGTTTGACGAGATGCAGGCAACAGGTCAAGGTGTGGCAGTCGTCGATGGACGTATCGTTGAGAATTTGCACGTCGCAACCGCCCGCGAGACATTGGCAAAACTGGACGCAATTGCGGCCCTTAAAACGGAGTAGCCCACATGATGGGACTTTTGATTCTCGGACTCATCCTTTGGGTCGGGGCCCACTATTTCAGACGACTTATGCCACAACAGCGTGCGGCGCTTGGTAGCAAGGGTAAGGGCATCATAGCGGTCGTTATCGTTGTTGCGTTGGTCATGATTATAATCGGCTATCGCGGTGCTGCGTTCATAGACGTCTGGATGCCACCAGCGTATCTTATCCACCTTAACAACTTGCTGATGGTTCTTGCATTCTGGGTTTACGGGTCAAGTGCAGCCAAAGGGGCGAAGGCATGGCCTGCCAATAAAACCCGTCATCCTCAACTGCTTGCTGTTAAAATATGGGCGTTCGCGCACTTGCTGGTAAACGGAGATCTGGCTTCGATCATCCTGTTTGGCAGCATGTTGGCTTGGGCAGTAGGAGCCGTGATCTTGATCAATCGTACCGAGCCGGATTGGACGCCTCCGCCTCACGCTGGCAAAGCCACCTACATTCGCCTCGCGATCATAACAGTGGTAATGTTGGCGATTGTCATCGCTATTCACACTATGCTCGGCGTGCCGCCCTTTCCCTGATTTATCAAGAGAAGTTCCATGAAACTCTATCGTTTCCTGTCCGAAGAGGACACGTCAGCCTTTTGTCACAAGGTGACGGATGCACTGAATAAGGGCTGGGAGCTATACGGTCCCCCGACCCAGACTTGGGATGCGTCTGCCAACCTGATGCGTTGCGGTCAGGCTGTCACAAAAGAGGTCGAGGGCACCTATTCCCCCGACCTCAAACTGGGGGCATATTAATGACAGACGCAAAGACTAATTCGGGCCGGTTCTTCGAAGATTACGAAGTTGGTCAAACTCTGCATCATGCCGTACCCCGAACCGTAACCAACGGCGAACGTGCGCTTTATCATGCGCTCTACCCCTCGCGACATGCCCTGTATTCTTCGGATCAATTCGCAAGGGGCTGTGGTCTGGCTTTTAGCCCCCTAGACGACCTGATTATCTTTCACATCGTGTTCGGCAAAACTGTACCTGACGTTTCGCTCAATGCAGTGGCCAATCTGGGCTATGCTCAAGGCCGCTGGCTGGCACCGGTCTGGCCCGGCGATACACTGCGATCTGAATCCCAAGTGATTGGGCTCAAGCAGAACTCAAACGGGAAGACCGGCGTTGTCTATGTGCGCACCACCGGGTTCAATCAAGACGACGCAAAGGTATTGGAATACGTTCGCTGGGTGATGGTACGTAAACGCGACCTGAACGCGGCCGCGCCAACTACTGTCATCCCTGACCTTGCCCCGGTATTGAGTGTTGAAGAGCTTCACATTCCAGAGGGCCTCAATTTTAACGATTATGACTTCGATCTCGCCGGGGAGCCTCACCGGTGGGGTGATTATCAGATCGGTGAGATGATAGATCACGTTGACGGCGTCACAATTGAAGAAGCCGAACACATGATGGCAACTCGCCTGTGGCAAAATACTGCCAAAGTCCATTTCGACACGTCTGCGCGCCCTGATGGGTCTCGACTGATTTATGGCGGCCATGTTATCTCCATGGCGCGGGCACTATCCTTCAATGGGCTAGCCAATGCGCAGATGATTGTCGGTCTCAATGGCGGTGCGCATGCAAATCCGTGTCTGTCCGGTGATACGGTTCGCGCTTGGTCTCAGGTGCTGGACAAAGCCGACACCTCCGCCCCCGGCGTCGGGGCCATCCGCCTGCGGCTGGTTGCCACCAAAGGCGGGGACCCTTTCAAGCTAAAAGGCGAAGATGGCAAGTATCTCGCGGATGTTCTTCTTGACCTCGATTATTGGGCGCTGATGCCGAAATAACGGCAGGCGATAAGCCGCAGTTCCAACGTACCTTCGCCACTTCAAGCGAATTCGAAAGCTAGGAGCAACGACAAGCAAAATTTTGCTCGCTTTCCGCCTGCCCCATCATTTCGTGATCACACGGCAAATTCGTGTGATCACAAATGTCGCTTTTAGCTGGATAAACCTGTTTATCTCCGAAAAACTATTACCGAGTATTAAGACTCGATCGTATAACGCGATCAGATTGGAACAAAGACGGGACCGTTTTTTATGAACATCCATGAATATCAGGCGAAAGCCCTTTTGCGCAGCTATGGTGCGCCAGTATCCGACGGTCGCGTCGTGCTGAAAGCCGAAGACGCGAAAACAGCAGCAGGGGAGATGGACGGGCCGCTTTGGGTTGTGAAAGCTCAGATCCATGCAGGCGGTCGCGGCAAAGGGTCGTTCAAAGAAGCGGACGCCGGAGACAAGGGCGGCGTTCGTCTGACCAAGTCGGTTGAAGAAGCTGCCGAAGAAGCCAAGAAGATGCTGGGACGCACGTTGGTCACACACCAAACGGGCCCTGCCGGAAAGCAGGTCAACCGCATCTATATCGAAGACGGCTCCGGCATTGAGACGGAGCTGTACCTTGCATTGCTGGTCGACCGTCAGACATCGCGTATCGGTTTTGTCTGCTCTACCGAAGGCGGCATGGACATCGAAGAAGTCGCAGCATCGACCCCTGAAAAGATCATCAGCTTTTCGGTAGACCCTGCAACAGGCTACCAAGCTTTTCACGGTCGCCGCATCGCATTCACACTGGGCCTTGAGGGCAAGCAAGTAAAACAATGCGTGACCTTGATGGGTCAGCTTTACAAAGCGTTCCTAGAAAAAGACATGGAGATGCTGGAAATCAACCCGCTGATCGTCACAGACGGTGGGGACCTTAAGGTATTAGATGCCAAGGTCAGCTTTGACGGCAACGCCATGTATCGCCACAATGACATTGCAGAACTACGCGACACCACAGAAGAAGACCCCAAAGAGCTTGAAGCCTCCAAATACGACCTGAACTACATCGCGCTTGATGGTGAGATCGGCTGCATGGTGAACGGTGCGGGCCTCGCGATGGCGACGATGGACATCATCAAGCTCTACGGTGCCGAGCCTGCCAACTTCCTGGACGTGGGCGGCGGTGCAACCAAGGAAAAGGTGACCGAAGCTTTCAAGATTATCACCTCTGACCCGCAGGTCAAAGGCATCTTGGTCAACATCTTTGGCGGCATCATGCGCTGTGATGTTATCGCCGAAGGCGTCGTGGCAGCCGTGAAAGAAGTCGGCCTCAAGGTGCCGCTGGTTGTCCGTCTTGAAGGCACCAATGTTGAAGAGGGTAAAGCCATCATCAACAACTCTGGCCTTGACGTGATTGCTGCCGACGACCTCAAAGACGGTGCGCAAAAGATCGTCAAAGCGGTCAAGGGCTAAGGGCACAGGACAAGCTGATGGAACATTCTCCTCGCACATCCCCTTTGCTGGCAGGTATCGCGCTTCTTGGCGCGGGCCTGTTGCTGTACCAGGTCAAGCCAACAGTTCTGTCCTTACCTGCACCTGACGGCAAATCTCGGCGAGATCGGGGCATCCGCCGCGTTGCACGCAAATCGCGTGATGGCGTGGCATCGCTGATGCCCAGCAACCTGACGGGATCTATTGGAAGGTCGCTGATCGTCATGGGCCTCGGGCTTGTTACGATCCGCCTGCTAGATCGGTTCGTCAACGAAGAAGATGCCTTGTACTGATGCGACTGATCGCGCCATTTTTAGTCAGCTTGGGGCTATGGATCCCTGCGGTCGCTCACGGGCAGGATGCGGCGTTGGCCGCATTCAACGCTTGGTGCTTCAAGGCCGGGCAGACAGCCGATGGCATCCGTACCCGGATGGAGCAGGACACGTCGTCACCCTTGCCATTTGACCTGATATTTTGGGATTTATCTATAGAGCCTACCACCCATGATGTTCCCGCCGGGGTGGAACGCCGCTGCGAAGTTTCGTTTAGTGGCAATCATACCCAACAAGCGGTTCAGGCCTTACGCAAACAGATGGCAACGCCCCCTGTATTTGGCGCTGTAATCCCGTTGCCCACCACCCATACCGCAGAGCCCGGTACTGTTCTCATTGAAGGACGGGAACTGCTGCGCGGTCGCGTGGCGGTCGTTCATGTCGGCCAGCGCGATAATCAAACATTTTTGGCCGTAGATCGTCTTTTTGATGGTCTGGGACTGCCGAGGGAGGGCTAACGAGATGATTAACATATCTAAACCTGCAACCGTCGCCAAATGGAGCGTTGCAACCATCGCTACGCTACTGCTTGTGGCATGCAACAATCCGCACAATGACGGCGTGCGGCACGGCGCTCAGGCCGTTCATCCTTCGGGTTCAGCCCTTTCCTTACGTTTGGCGCAGGCATCGGCGATACCCAACTAACTATTTACGCGCACTCTGGTGCGTCAAAATTGCAAGACAGGAGGCCCACATGGCCGTACTCGTAGACGAAAATACCAAAGTGATCTGTCAAGGCCTTACCGGCTCTCAGGGCACTTTTCACACTGAACAGGCCATCGCCTATGGTACCAAAATGGTCGGCGGCGTGACACCGGGCAAGGGCGGCCAGACACATTTGGACCTTCCCGTCTTCAATTCCGTCCACGAGGCGCGCCACGTCACCGAAGCCAACGCAACCGTAATTTACGTGCCGCCGCCCTTCGCGGCGGATTCGATCCTAGAAGCCATCGATGCCGAGATGGAGCTGATCATCTGCATCACCGAAGGTATTCCAGTGCTAGACATGATGCGCGTCAAACGTGCGCTGGACGGGTCCAAATCCCGCCTGATCGGGCCCAACTGCCCCGGCGTGATTACGCCTGACGCCTGCAAAATCGGCATTATGCCCGGCCATATTCATCGGCGCGGTTCGTGCGGGGTTGTTTCACGTTCCGGCACACTTACCTACGAAGCTGTGAAACAGACATCCGATCTGGGCCTTGGCCAATCTACCGCCGTGGGTATCGGCGGCGATCCCATAAAAGGGACCGAACACATTGATGTGCTCGAGATGTTCTTGGCGGACCCTGAAACACATTCGATTATCATGATTGGCGAAATCGGCGGTTCTGCCGAAGAAGAAGCCGCCCAGTTCCTTGCCGATGAAAAAAAGAAAGGCCGTTGGAAGCCAACAGCCGGTTTTATCGCAGGTCGTACCGCCCCTCCTGGTCGCCGCATGGGCCACGCTGGCGCGATTGTTGCGGGTGGCAAAGGTGACGCGGAATCCAAGATCGAAGCTATGAAAGAAGCAGGCATCGTCGTTGCTGACAGCCCCGCAACCTTGGGCGAAGCCGTACAGGAAGCCATCGACAGAGGCTAAAATCATCATGGCCGGGCAGGTCTGGACCGCGCCCGGTCAACACCATCGCTAAACGTCGCGCGCTCATCAGAGGTATCGCCATGACAAACCAACCGCAAAAAGACCAATTCCACGATACTTCCTTTTTGGAAGGGCAAAACAGTGCATACCTAGAAGCGATGTATGCACGTTATGCCGATGATCCCGACGCGGTCGACAGTGCATGGAAAGCGTTCTTTCAATCGATGGATGACGAAGGTGCCGACGTGAAAGCGCAGGCTGCTGGCCCATCGTGGGCGCGTTCCGACTGGCCCCCTATGCCACAGGACGATTTAACATCAGCGTTGACAGGTCAATGGCCCGCCCCTGCGGAAGCAAAGGCAGCCGGAGACAAGATCGTCGACAAAGCCACTGCCAGAGGTATCGAGCTATCGGATGCGCAGGTCCAGCGCGCCGTGCTAGACAGTATTCGCGCATTGATGCTGATCCGCGCCTATCGTATTCGCGGCCACCTGGCAGCCGACCTTGACCCGCTTGGCATGCGCGAAAGCGACATCCACCCCGAACTTGACCCCGCCTCTTATGGGTTTGGCCCGGCGGATATGGATCGCCCGATTTTCATCGACAACGTATTGGGGCTTGAAATTGCAACGATGAAAGAAATCGTTGGGATCGTCAAAAGCACCTATTGCGGGACCTTCGCGCTGCAATACATGCACATCTCTGATCCAGAACAGGCTGCATGGCTAAAGGAACGGATCGAAGGCTATGGCAAGGAAATCCAGTTCACCCAAACCGGGCGCAAAGCTATCCTGAAAAAGCTGGTCGAAGCCGAGGGTTTCGAAAAGTTCCTGCACGTAAAATATATGGGCACCAAACGCTTTGGTCTGGACGGTGGTGAATCTCTGATCCCCGCGATGGAACAGATCATCAAGCGCGGTGGTCAGCTTGGTATCAAGGACGTGGTTATCGGTATGCCCCACCGCGGACGTTTGTCAGTACTTGCGAATGTTATGCAAAAACCTTACCGCGCCATCTTTAACGAATTTCAGGGCGGCAGTTTCAAGCCGGAAGATGTCGACGGTTCGGGCGACGTGAAATACCACCTCGGCGCATCCTCGGATCGCGAATTCGACGGCAATACCGTTCACCTGTCGCTCACTGCGAACCCGTCACACCTCGAAGCAGTTAACCCTGTCGTTCTGGGCAAGGTTCGCGCCAAACAAGACCAACTGAACGACAAGCAACGCATTGCCGTTTTGCCTGTCCTGCTGCATGGCGATGCGGCATTTGCCGGTCAGGGCGTCGTGGCAGAGTGTTTTGCGCTTTCGGGGCTGCGCGGGCATCGCACCGGCGGAACCATGCATATCGTGGTGAACAACCAGATCGGCTTTACCACCGCGCCGCACTTCAGCCGTTCCAGCCCCTACCCCACTGATAATGCGCTGGTGGTCGAGGCCCCGATTTTCCACGTCAACGGTGACGACCCCGAGGCCGTGGTGCATGCCGCCCGCGTCGCCACTGAGTATCGTCAGAAGTTCCACAAAGACGTCGTGCTGGATCTTATTTGCTATCGTCGTTTTGGCCATAACGAAGGTGATGAACCGATGTTCACCAACCCGGTTATGTACAAGAAGATCAAAAAGCAAAAAACAACGCTGACGCTTTATACTGATCGTCTGGTTAAAGACGGGCTGATCCCCGAAGGCGAAGTCGAAGACATGAAGGCCGCCTTCCAAGAAAAGCTGAATACCGAGTTTGAGGCCGGAAAAGAATACCGCCCCAACAAGGCAGATTGGCTGGATGGCAAATGGTCACATCTGGATCGCGCCAAAGAAAAGAAATACCAGCGCGGCAAAACGGCGATCGCGCCCGAAACCATGGCCGATGTCGGCAAGGCGCTCAGCACCGCACCAGAAGGATTCCCCTTGCACAAGACGGTGGGCCGTCTGCTTGAGGCCAAGGCCGAAATGTTCAGTTCAGGCAAAGGCTTTGACTGGGCAACAGCCGAGGCGATGGCCTTTGGGTCATTGCTGACCGAAGGGTATAAAGTTCGCCTCTCGGGGCAGGATTCAGCACGCGGGACCTTCTCGCAGCGACACTCAGCTTTGATTAACCAAGAAAACGAAGACCGCTACTATCCTCTGAACCACATTCGCGAAGGACAAGCAGAATTCGAGGTCATCGATTCAATGCTGTCCGAGTATGCTGTGCTTGGCTTCGAATACGGTTATTCGCTAGCTGAACCGAACGCACTTACATTGTGGGAAGCACAATTCGGCGACTTCGCCAATGGTGCGCAAATCATGTTCGACCAGTTCATCAGTTCAGGTGAATCTAAATGGCTGCGCATGTCCGGCTTGGTCTGCCTCATGCCCCATGGCTACGAGGGTCAAGGGCCAGAGCACTCTTCAGCCCGTCTGGAGCGTTTTCTCACCATGTGCGGTGGCGACAATTGGATCGTGGCAAACTGCACCACCCCGGCGAACTACTTTCACCTGCTGCGCCGCCAACTGCACCGCAGCTATCGCAAGCCCCTTATGTTGATGACGCCAAAGTCATTGTTGCGCCACAAGCTGGCAGTCAGCACCGCCGAGGAATTCACAACCGGGTCTTCTTTTCACCGCGTGTTGTGGGATGATGCACAGCATGGAAATTCCGACACCAACCTGGTTGACGATGACAAGATCAAGCGCGTCATCATGTGCTCTGGCAAGGTATATTATGACCTTCTCGAAGAGCGTGATGCGCGCGGCATTGACGACGTTTACCTACTGCGCTTTGAACAATTCTATCCCTTCCCCGCGCAGTCTGCGGTCAAGGAACTTGAACGGTTCAAGAACGCTGAAATGGTCTGGTGTCAGGAAGAACCCAAAAACCAAGGTGCGTGGAGCTTTATCGAACCCAATATCGAATGGGTATTGGGTCGGATCAAGGCTACCTATACCCGTCCCGTTTATGCCGGGCGCGCCACCTCGGCATCGCCAGCTACGGGTCTCGGCTCGCAACACAAAGCCCAACAAGCAGCGCTTATCGACGAAGCACTGACATTCAAAGGAAAGTAACCCATGACCGATGTTCGTGTGCCCACCCTGGGCGAATCAGTGACCGAAGCCACCGTGGCGACATGGTTCAAACAACCCGGTGATACAGTAGCGGTCGATGAAATGCTCTGTGAGTTGGAGACAGATAAGGTTACTGTCGAAGTCCCCAGCCCTGTCGCTGGCACCCTGTCCGAAATTGTGGCCGCCGAAGGTGAGACCGTCGGCGTAGATGCTTTGTTGGCTAGCATTTCTGAACAGGATGCCGGGACAAAGAATGCACCGAAGGCCAAGAATGCAGCTACCGACGAAGAAGCTGCGAGCCAGTCCCCGCGGAATGAGCATCCATCCAAGGCTATTGACGCTGGCCCCGAAGATACTAAAGCGCGTGACACAAGTGAACTCATTGACGTCATGGTGCCGACTTTGGGCGAATCCGTCACCGAGGCGACCGTCAGCACGTGGTTCAAGAAAGTCGGTGATGTGGTCGCGCAGGATGAAATGCTGTGCGAGCTTGAAACCGATAAGGTCAGCGTCGAAGTCCCCGCACCTGCGGCTGGCGTGTTAAGCGAGATCATTGCCGAAGAAGGCAGTACAGTCGAAGCCTCTGCCAGAATTGCCGTGATTAGTGCTGGCGAAGGGGCCGCAGCCGCGTCGACGGCGCAGGAAAATGCGCCCGCACCGGCAGCCGCGCCGCAATCATCCACCAGTGCCGACATCGAAGATGCGCCCTCGGCCCGCAAAGCGATGGCCGAAGCCAACATCCGCCGCGATCAGGTCACCGGAACCGGACGCGATGGTCGCGTGATGAAAGACGATGTCGCCAAGGCTGTTGCGGGTGGAAAATCCAGTTCTTCAGCACCTGCGGCGTCTGCTAAGGCGGCACCGCGTGCGCCTTCATCCGCACAGGACGCTGCACGTGAAGAACGTGTCAAGATGACCCGCCTGCGCCAGACAATCGCCAAGCGCTTGAAGGACAGCCAGAACACGGCGGCAATGCTGACAACCTATAACGAGGTCGACATGACCGAAATTATGGCGCTGCGAAACGAATACAAAGATCTGTTCCTCAAGAAGCATGGCGTCAAGCTTGGCTTTATGTCGTTTTTCACCAAGGCCTGCATTCACGCATTGCACGAAGTGCCCGAAGTGAACGCCGAAATCGATGGCACCGACGTGGTGTACAAAAATTATGTAAATATGGGCATTGCCGCTGGCACTCCTACCGGCCTTGTCGTGCCGGTGGTCAAAGATGCCCAAGATATGTCCTTTGCCACGATCGAGAAAAAGATCAGCGAAATGGGTGCCAAGGCCCGTGACGGCAAGCTGTCGATGGCGGATATGCAAGGTGGTACGTTCACGATTTCCAACGGTGGCGTATATGGCTCATTAATGTCTTCTCCCATCCTGAACCCACCACAATCCGGCATCCTAGGGATGCATAAGATTCAGGATCGCCCCATGGCGATTAACGGGAAGGTTGAAATTCGGCCAATGATGTATCTGGCTCTTAGCTACGATCACCGTATTGTAGATGGTAAAGGGGCGGTGACCTTCTTGGTGCGTGTCAAAGAAGCCCTAGAAGACCCGCGACGCCTGCTCATGGATCTCTGATAGAAATATTATCACCGCACCGCCTCGAAAGGACCTACGATGACAGAGACAACAATCCTCGCCACCTACGGCCTGCTGATTATGATCACCATCCTGCTTCAGGTTCTTGGCGGTGCGCAACAGCTTAGCATAGGTTACCTGCTCTCCTCACGCGACGAGACACGCACACTCAAAGGCATGACCGCGCGTCTTAAACGGGCGCTCGACAATTCGATTGTGGCCATGACGCTGTTTGCTCCGGCCATCTTGATCCTGGTGCTGCTCGACCGCACAAATTCCTCAACGTTGCTAGCTGCGCAGGTCTTTCTGGTTGCCCGCATCGTATATGTACCGATGTATGCCTTCGGTATCCCGACCTTGCGCACATTGGCATGGCTTTCGGGGTTTGCGGCGACGGCAGTTCTTTACTTCCTCGCACTCTGACCCGTCCGCATGGCAATGACACCCGAACTCACCGCTCTGACGCTTGCTGCCCTCGTGCAAGTTGTCACCTTCGTCGCCTACGCCATTCCGGCAAATCGTGAACTTGGCCGTGGCTATACCATGTCTGCCCGTGACCGCGATCCCACAAAAACCATGACAGACGGCACTGCCCGCCTGGGCCGCGCCATGAATAATATGTTCGAGGCGCTTATACTCTTCGGCATTGCGGTTTTGGTGGTCCAGTTGTCAGGTCAGAATACGCGCTACACAGCGATCCTGTCTTGGTTGTTTCTGTTCGCGCGTGTTCTCTACGTCCCGGCTTATTATTATGCGTGGCGGCCGGGCCGTTCAATGATCTGGGTTCTGGGCATGGCGGCCACGGTCCTGTTGCTTCTCGCGGCCCTCTTTTGACTTTCCAAATGGATCAAAATCCCGGGGGAGTGCGCTTGCGCACGGGGGCAGCGCCCCCTCGCCCTGACTTTCTTTCATGCCGCTTCGCCCTATAATTAAGCCTGCCCTGATCTTCCAAGGAGACCCATATGTCCAACTACGATGTCATCATCATCGGTTCCGGCCCCGGCGGCTACGTATCAGCAATCCGCTGTGCCCAATTGGGCCTGAAGACCGCCTGCGTCGAAGGACGCGACACTTTGGGCGGCACCTGCCTGAACGTTGGCTGCATACCATCCAAAGCCTTGCTGCATGCCACGCATATGTTGCACGAAGCTGAGCATAATTTCGCGGACATGGGTCTGAAGGGCAAAAGCCCGTCAGTCGATTGGAAACAAATGCTGAGCTACAAGCAAAGCACGATCGACACCAATACCAAAGGTATCGAGTTCCTGTTCAAGAAGAACAAGATCGACTGGCTGAAAGGGTGGGGGACCATTCCGGAGGCCGGTAAGGTAAAGGTCGGGGAAGAGGTTCACGAAGCCAAAAACATCATTATCGCCACCGGCTCAGAGCCTGCCAGCCTGCCGGGCGTTAAAGTTGACGAGCAGGTGATCGTGACATCAACCGGTGCCCTGTCGGTCAACAAGGTGCCCAACAAGATGGTCGTCATCGGTGCGGGCGTAATTGGTCTCGAACTCGGGTCGGTCTACGCCCGGCTCGGTGCCGAGGTGACAGTGATTGAATATCTTGACGCCATCACCCCCGGAATGGATGGCGAAATTCAAAAGAATTTCATGAGAATCCTCAAAAAGCAGGGGATCAACTTCGTCATGGGGGCCGCGGTACAATCCGCCGAGGCGTCGAAATCCAAAGCCAAGGTATCGTATAAATTGCGCAAAGACGACAGCGAGCATCAGCTAGACGCAGATCTGGTTCTGGTCGCGACTGGCCGTAAGCCCTTTCATGACGGATTGGGTCTGGACAATCTTGGCGTCAAAATGACCGAGCGTGGCCAGGTCGCCGTGAACGAACAGTGGCAAACCTCGGTCAAGGGCATCTATGCTATCGGTGACGTCATCGAAGGCCCGATGCTGGCCCACAAGGCCGAAGACGAAGGTATGGCCGCTGCCGAGGTGATCGCGGGCAAACATGGTCACGTAAACTATGGGGTCATTCCCGGTGTGATTTATACCCATCCCGAAGTGTCGAATGTCGGGGCCACCGAAGAACAGCTCAAGAAGGAAGGCCGCCCCTATAAAGTCGGCAAGTTCAGCTTTATGGGCAATGCGCGCGCCAAGGCGGTATTTGCCGGCGAAGGTTTCGTGAAACTCCTTGCAGACAAAGATACGGATCGGATTTTAGGGGCGCACATCATTGGTCCGGGCGCGGGTGATCTTATCCACGAAATCTGCGTCGCGATGGAGTTCGGTGCCTCTGCCGAAGATCTCGCCATGACCTGCCACGCCCATCCGACTTATTCCGAAGCGGTGCGCGAGGCTGCATTGGCCTGTGGCGACGGCCCTATTCATATGTAGCGACAACAGGGGTGGGCATTCCGTGCCCGCCTCTATGCTTGGGTGCAGGGTACATCCGGCCAATACGAAGCTGGCCCATCGGTCACTTGTGTCATCGCAACTATCGGCAGGCGGGGGGCATCGTGCCGTTCGCATCGCGCCACCCCTCTCAGGACCTTACCGGGGCGCGCGAAACCCGGCCTCTTCAAGCAAGGCATCGGACCGCGTTTCTACCACACTCTCCAGCTTTTTCATAAATTCTGCTCTACCCAACCCCGGCAGGATCGGATCTAAAAATTCCACCACCGCGACGCCCGGTTTGCGATAAAGACCGCGGCGCGGCCAAAAATAGCCTGCATTGGTTGCGACAGGGACACAGACCTGCCCCATCTGTTCATAAAGCGCCGCCGTACCTGTCTTGTACGGCATGGACAAACCCGGCGCGACACGCGTGCCTTGCGAATAGATAACCAACTGTCCCGGCTCTGCTTCACCGGCTTTCACGTCCGCTAGCATTTTCGATATTGCCGCACCGCGCTTACCGCGGTTAACCGCGACCATTTCCATCCGTTTGGCATATAGACCAATCACAGGCGTCCAAAGGATCTCTTTTTTCATAATGAATTTTGCCATCGGTAAGGCATTGAAGATCATCAAGATATCAAGAAAAGACTGATGTTTCGCAGCAACCAGCACCGCGCCTTGCGGAGGAATGCCACGCACTTCGCTGCGCATACCGACGATCTGTTCGGCCATCCACATTGTGCCACGCGCATAAGCCTTACATCCTGCGTATGCACCTCGCTTGGAAAACATTGCCCATGGTGCATAAAACAGCCCCACAACAGGCATGTATACCGTCGCCAGCACAACGAACGTGATCGAGCGTATCCACTGCAACATCAAGCTAGTCCTTTTAGCGTCCGTCGTGCTGCGGCACCGGTAGCAGCAAAAGCGACCCCACCTGACAGAAACGGAACAATCAACGGTACCAGCCAATGCCAGCCCTGAAAGCCCAAACCGGTCAAAAAAGCCCCCGTATCGGTGGAAGTCGGCAAGAGTAATATCGCCAGCATCCCGACCGCTGTACCGCCTGCGGCACCTGTTAGGGCCCGCAGCGTGAAACGCCGGATGAATGCCTGTGCGATATAGCCGTCGGTCGCACCGACCAGGCGCAAAACTGCAATGACCTGTGCATTGGCCGACAATGCAGCATGCGCAGCCAGCGTTACCATTGCCGCCAATGAGGCAACGATCAGAACTGTCGACACCCATCCCAACAATCTCAGTCGTGAGGCGGCCTTTACCAGCGGTTCGCGCCAACGGCTGTGATTATCCAGTACTGCGCCGGGCACTTCGGCGGCCAGTCGCAAACGCAACCCGTCCACATCCATGCCATTGCTGTCTTCGACAATTTCAATTAACCGCGGCACCGGCAAAGCGTCTATCGCCAGGTCAGCACCGAACCAGGGTGCCAGCAACGCTTGTTGTTCGGCATCTGTAAGCGCCCTCGCCGATGCCACGCCCTTGGTCGTTTCCAGAATACGCAGCGCGGCAGAAGTCTGTGCTGCCCGCTGATCAATCGGAGCCACGACGCGGATCGTCGCGGTACGGGCCAATTGTTGGCCCCAGATATCGGCCAACCGCCCCGAGGCCAGTGAAAGCGCCAACGCAAACACCGCCAGAAATGCCATGGTAGCGGCAGCAAATAATGTCAGTTGTGCCGTAAAACCCGATGGTGGCACCACGCGATCAGCCTGACGGTCCCCGTTCCAGAGCGCTTGCATGGCTGTTCGAAGCATTCTCACAGATCTGCTCCTGCCAATTGGATGCGTCGGTTCGCGATCCGTAACACCCGTGCTTGTACCTGAGCTTTGGTAGCACGGATGAGACCCAGATCATGGGTGGCGATCAATACGGTTTTTCCCATCTTATTCAGCTCTACCAACAGCCGCAGCAGGCGTTGTGACATTTCCCAATCTACGTTCCCTGTCGGTTCGTCGGCAAGCACCACATCGGGCGACATGATGACGGCACGGGCCAAGGCTGCACGTTGCCTCTCGCCGCCTGACAGCTCGGGTGGCAGGGCATCCTTACGGTTGCTTAACCCCACCCATGACAGCAGTTCCGATAGATCTTCCCCGCCGGTTTCGGCGTGTCTGCCCGACACGGTCAGTGGTAAACCTATATTTTCCACAAGGGGAAGATGGTTCAGAAATTGGCAATCCTGATGCACCACGCCCACGCGCCTGCGCACCATTGCGATTTCGTCACGGTCCATGTTGCGCACATCGTTTCCAAACAGGGACACATGCCCCGCTGTCGGCAGCAACGCGCCATAGCATAGTTTCATCAACGTGGTTTTGCCCGACCCCGACGGGCCGGTCAAGAAATGGAACGACCCCGGCGCCAGCTTGACCGAAACATCGGACAAGAGCTCGCCTCCGCCATAGCTGTAGGCCACGTTTTCAAACTCGATCACACGCACATCCTGCTTGGTTTGAACTGTTGTGCCTCAGCACCGCTTGGGTTTCAATGCACCCAAGCCAAGGGTTTGCATGAAGATTGCACTTTTCCTACGGATTTCTAGGACATAAGGTTGATTTGACGTGAATTTAGCGAGGTTTCTAATGGGCCGGGACACGACATGCGACTGATCTGCCCAAATTGTGACGCACAATACGAAGTGCCCGACGAGGTCATTCCAACCTCTGGACGGGATGTGCAATGTTCGAACTGCGGTCAAACATGGTTTCAGCATCACCCCGATAACATGCCGGAAGAAGACAGCAACTTCCCCGCTGACAGTGACCCTGACGAGAGCGATCAACCGCTTTCGCAACCCTCGCCCGAACCGAACGCTGTTCCTGCTGGCGAACGCAAAAAACTAGATCCGTCAGTCGCAGACATACTGCGGCAAGAAGCTGAAGCCGAACAAGAGGCTCGCCGTCGCAGGCAGGCCGCCACGCTGGAAAGCCAACCTGATCTGGGCCTACAAGGCGCAGATGAACCGAGCCCGCGAGAACGGGCAGAAAGTGCCAATGCCAAGCTATCGCGACTAAGCGGCGAACAAGAGAGGCAAGCACCACCGGAGGATATCGCGGCCACGGCTATCGGATCACGGCGTGATTTGCTGCCCGATATCGAAGAGATAAATTCCACTTTGCGTACCGGGAATGAACGCCGTACGCTTCCTTCGGCCCATCATGCCAAAAACAACCCTAAAAAAGCCGAGCGTAGTGCTTTTCGGTCAGGTTTTTTGATTGTTGTGATTATTGCGGCGCTCATGGTTGGGGTATATCTGGCTGCTCCCAATATCGGTACTGCGGTACCGCAGCTGAAACCGTATCTTACAGCATATGTCACGCAGCTTGATGCCGCGCGGTTATGGCTAGATGCCTCGTTGCAAAATGTCCTGCAATGGTTGGACGCCAAGGCGTCACAGTCGGCCGGATAAGGACCGCGCCACCAAAAGAGTTGTATTGGTTAGAAACGGTCCAGCAAACGGTTCAAATAGTCACGTTCCACCTCAGGCCGTGCTGTCTCTCCCGAGCGACGTCTGATTTCGTCCAGCAGTTCGCGAGCGCGCCCATAGGCATCATTGTCTAGGGCAAGTTCACCTTCAGACCCTTGCGCACCATTTGCACCTTGTTCGCGGCCAAGCGGATCTTGCCCGTCTGCCTTGCGGCTGCCTTTCGCAGAACCCTGACCCGGATCACTCGGATTTTGCTCTTTTGCCAGGGCATCGCCAAGCGCTCTCATACCGTCGCGCAAGGCTTCCATGGCTTGCGACTGGTTGTCGATCGCTTCGGCTAGATCATTCCTGCGCAACGCATCTTCGGCACCATCCATGGCACGGCCTGCACGGTTCAACGCATCCCGGGCGGCATCACCCTCTGGGGTACCACCGCCGGGAAGCCGCCCTTGCTGTCGCTGCAACTCATCGCGCAAAGCCTCCTGACGATCCGCGATAGACCCTTGGCCTTGGCCCGGTTGCGCTTGGCCATTGTTTGGCCCCGGTTGTTGGCCGGGTTGGTTCTGGCCTTGCTGCGGGCTTGCACCGGGCTGTTGACCTTGTTCTTGGCCTTCTTGCTGGCCCGGTTCGCTATTGGGGTTGAAACGGTCCTGAAGATCGCGAAATGCCTGATCGCTAAGCCCTTGCTGGTCACGCAAAGTATCCGCCAGCCCTTCCATCGCCTGCTCGCTTGGGCTTTGGCCCTGTTGACCCGACTGACCCTCGGTGACGCGCATGTTTTCCATCATTTTTTGAAGTTCGCGTAAGGCCTGTTCGGCCTCAGCCATGCGGCCTTGCTCCATCAGCTCTTGGATACGGTCCATCATGCGTTGCAGGTCGTCCTGCGTCATCTGCATGGATTCACCCTGTTGGGCTTCTTCTTGCTGCTGATCACCCTCTTGAGCCTGTTGGCGTTGCAATTGGCGCATATAATCGTCGGTCGCGCGGCGCAGCTCGTCCATCAGCTCAGCTATTTCCTCGTTCGACGCACCATTCTTCATCGCTTCGGAAAGTCTCTCTTGTGCCCGTCGCATGCGTTCCAGAGCATCCGCCAGCACGCCTTCTTCCAGTTCGATCGCTAAATCCCAAAGATCATCCGCAATCTCGATCTGCACCTCTTCAGTCAGCCCATAGGTCGCTCTGATTTCCAATCGTTCGATCTGATGCCGTAACCGCAGCGCCGATGTTTCTGTGCGAAACACATCTGTAGGGCGATAGGCAACAGCCTTGAGAATCTGTGCCAACCTTGAGGCATTTGCTTTGGACCACAGCAAGTCGCGCCTTTGTTCAATCACTGCGGAAGCCAGTGGATCGAAAAACCGTCGCCCCGGCAAGATCATAGCGACGGGGGGTGTAGCCGCCTGTTGTTCTGACGCATCAAGCACGGTCAGGCTTATTTTGACCGGCAAGTTCGCCCAAGGATGTTTCGAAAAATCCTCGATCAGGTTCTCTTCAAAATCGCTACGGTCGCCTGCGATTGGCATCTGCAATGGTAAGATGATCTCGGGCCTAGCATCGGGTGCGATTTCCAGCCCATAGCGCCGATCTACTGATGCCAAATCAAGGCTGATACGGGCCTCGCCAGCTTCGACGCCGTAGTCGTCACGCGCGGCAAACGGCAGGCGCATCTCACCCAAGGCGGCGACTTCGGGTTCACCGGTAATTTCCACCTCGGGCTTGGCGTCCGGCAGCAAAACGATGTTCCACGCCCGCCCGTCAGGCCCATCAATGCTGATATCACCGCTTTGGTTGACCTTAAAATCAACCACAACCGTGGCTTCGGTATCATCCGTCGGGGTGATGCCTGATACGGTTTCGGAAACCGACAATGCCCCCACTTCGCCATAAAGCCGCAAGGTAACCAATGTCCCTGCGGGGAGGTACAAGGGGCCTTCCTTGAGGTCAGTCAGATAAAGCGTCGGTTTGCCGGTATAGCGAGGAGGCTCGGCCCAGCCTTCCCACACCGGGCCACTGACAACACCGCCGGCTGAGGGCGCCATGCCCACGACTGACCCGACGCGCAACACCGAACCAAAGATCAACGCCACACCAAAGGCTAGAACCGCGACATACCGAAGGGCAAAAGGATCGCGTCGCGACACACGCAAATCAGCCGGGACCGCTTGGGCGGTCGCGGCGCGCTCAGCCATTCGCGCTCTATGCGCTTGCCAAACAGCGATAGATCCCGCGTCTGTCGCACCAATCGCCTGCTTATCCATCAACGCTTGAATAGGCCGACCGGGCAGGCTTGCGTCCAGTCTAGTCAAAGCCTCAATTCGTGACGGCACCTTGATATGGCGAACCGCATAGATCACCCCGCCAATCGCGCAGAGCAGCACCACGACAGCAGCCGTGTAAACAAAGTCTACGGCGACAATATCTTGGAGACCCAACATAAGACCCGAAAGCACAAACAACGCCAACGCCAGCAACGGCCATAGCCCCTGCACCAGTTGTTCGGCCCACATCCCCAGCCATGTCAGCCTAAGCGGCCAGCGTATGTTGGCCAGCCCGTCTTGCTGGTTGAAATCGGGAAAAAGTTTCATCTGGTGCTGTGCTCCCAAGGGGGTTTCACACGCGGCGCGCGATCAAAGCCATTCGGGGATGATATCGCGATTTATCATTTCGTCAAATGTCGGACGTTGGCGGATAACTGCAAATTGATCGCCATTTACCAGAACTTCGGGGATTAGAGCGCGCGAATTATACTCGCTGCTCATCACCGCACCATAGGCACCGGCACTGCGAAAGGCGACCAGATCACCCGCATAAAGCTGGGGCATCATTCGCTGCTTGGCAAAGGTATCGCCAGATTCGCAAACAGGACCAACGACATCATAAGGGCGCTGCTCGCCCCCTACCGCAGGTTCTATAACCGGGATTATATCGTGATACGCGTCATACATGGCAGGCCGGATCAGATCATTCATTGCGCCGTCGATGATAAGAAAATCGCGGCCTTCGCCGGATTTGACATAAATGACCTCGCTCACCATCAGCCCAGCGTTACCAGCGATCAGGCGCCCTGGCTCAATCTCGATTTCGCAATCGAGATGCCCCAATGTACGCTGCACCATTGCGCCATAATCCGTCGGCAACGGTGGGGCGGCATTGCTTCGCTCGTACGGGATTCCCAGACCCCCGCCCAGATCGAGGCGACGTATATCGTGACCGTCTGCACGCAAAAGTTCGGTCAGCTCAGCCACCTTTTGATAGGCCAGCTCGAACGGGGCCAAATCAGTAAGCTGGCTACCGATGTGAACATCTATTCCGATAACTTCAAGGCCCGGCATAGAGGCCGCCAGCCGATATACATCCCGGGCCCGCGCAATTGGAATGCCAAACTTGTTTTCGGATTTGCCCGTAGCAATCTTGGCGTGAGTCTTGGCATCGACATCGGGGTTCACCCGGATCGTGATGGGTGCGACCTTGCCCAGAGATTGCGCAATAGCGTCTAGCAACTCCATCTCGGGTTCGGATTCAACGTTGAATTGTCGAATTCCCCCTTCCAGCGCCAGCCGAATTTCCGACGCCGTTTTGCCCACGCCCGAAAAAACGATTCTGTCGCCCGGTACGCCTGCGGCCTTGGCGCGCAGATATTCGCCAGCAGACACCACATCCATGCCCGCGCCCGCCTGCGCCAACGTCTTAAGAACCGCTTGGTTCGAATTGGCCTTCATCGCGTAGCACACCAAATGGTCCATCCCATCCAGCGCGTCATCAAATGCTTTGAAATGCCGTAACAGCGTCGCAGTAGAATACACGTAGAACGGCGTGCCGACCGCCGCCGCTATTTCGGAAATCGCAACATCTTCGGCAAATAAAGCGCCATCGCGATACAGGAAATGATCCATATTTTCGGGCTCCTAGCCTATTCCCGCCGAAGATGCCGGCGTTATTTTACGGGGGCGGACCGCAGGAAAAGATACAGCGGCAGGCCACAACTGACCCCAATAGCAAAGGTTGCGGGAATGGCAATCAGCGCCAGCCAATTCCGTCGCACCGAAACCTCGGCCAACACCCAGATCGTCAGGGCAATAGCCGCGATTGTCAGATCCCAAACCAGACCCGAGGTGGCTGCATTGGCATGCCAGGCATCGACCATACGCCCCAGATCCAACCCGTTGACCAGAAACCAGGAAACGAAATAATACATCGGATGGACAGCGCCCCAAACGGCCAAGGCGAGATAGGTCATTCGCAAAATAGACACGGTCAATGCCCTGCCGATATGCCGACGGTGCCCTGACCGGAAACGTGAATCCCTTGTTCAAGGTTATCGGTCTGTTGCCGCCAATTGGATGCTTGGGTGTTTTCTATCGTGGTGTCGCCAACGCAAGCGGTCAGAAGGGTTGCCGTAAAAATCAGTGCCGCTGCGCACCTCACAGCTTCCATCCTGCCACGCCCACACGCAAAGCCCCGCTTCCCATGCTGACACCTGTCCCAACAGATACGCCCGAATTCGACAACGTGACCGAACTGTGCACCTTAGGAGGCTGAGGTTCGCCGTCAGCGCCGCACGCGGCGAGCGTTAACAACGAAAGAACGGCGACGAGGCGTTTCATCCAACAAGACCTTTCCAGCGGGCAATCTGCTTGCGCACCTGCTCGGGTGCGGTTCCGCCATAAGACATACGCGAATTCACAGAATTTTCTACGCTCAGAACGTCAAAAACATCTGAGGTGATCCCGTCATGAGCGGATTTCATCTGTTCTAGTGTCAGGTCTGGCAAATCGCACCCTTGCTGTTCAGCCAACGCCACCAGCGACCCGGTAATGTGATGGGCATCACGAAAAGGCAGACCAAGCACGCGGACCAGCCAATCGGCAAGATCGGTCGCTGTTGAAAACCCTGACCCGGCCGCAGCGGCCAAGCTGTCGCGGTTGGCAGACATATCCTTGGCCATGCCTTCCATAGCGGCAAGTGCCAGCATCAGGTTGTCAGCAGCATCGAATACCTGTTCTTTGTCTTCCTGCATGTCCTTGGAATAGGCCAGCGGCAATCCCTTCATCACCATCATCAGCGCCACATTGGCCCCCATGATACGGCCGATCTTGGCGCGAATCAGCTCTGCCGCGTCAGGGTTTTTCTTTTGCGGCATAATGCTGGAACCGGTGGAAAACCGGTCAGATAAGGTCACGAAACGGAACTGCGCTGAGGACCAAATTACCAACTCTTCGGCAAAACGGCTCAGGTGCATGGCGCAGATTGACGCTGCTGACAGAAATTCCAAAGCGAAATCCCGGTCACTGACTGCATCCAGAGAATTGGCGGAAGGACGATCAAACCCAAGCGCCTGCGCAGTCATTTCACGGTCGATCGGAAACGAAGTACCCGCCAGTGCGGCAGCGCCCAAAGGAGATTCGTTCATCCGCGCCCGTGCATCGCGCATCCGGCTGAGGTCGCGGCCAAACATCTCGACATAGGCCATCATATGATGGCCCCAAGTCACGGGTTGGGCTGTCTGAAGGTGAGTAAATCCTGGCATTACCCAACCTGCTCCAGCATCGGCCTGACCCAGTAGGGCCTTGATCAATGCCAATAGACCGGTTTCGGCAGCATCAAACTGGTCACGCACCCAAAGCTTGAAATCAGTCGCAACTTGGTCGTTGCGTGACCTTCCAGTATGGAGGCGTCCGGCGGGTTCTCCGATGATCTCCTTCAGCCGTGCCTCGACGTTCATGTGGATGTCCTCAAGCGCGGTCGAATAGTTGAACGTCCCGCCTTCAATCTCTGACAACACCGTGAGCAGCCCTTCGCGAATAGCGTCCGCATCACTATCACTGATGATGTTCTGAGCTGCCAACATGGCAGCGTGTGCCCGTGACCCGGCAATATCCTGAGCAGCCATACGCTGGTCAAACGAGATCGAAGCGTTGATCGCTTCCATGATCGCATCTGGTCCGGCAGCAAAACGGCCACCCCACATCTTGTTCGAAGTTGTATCGGTCATCAGGCAAACCCCTTGGAGGGAAAATGTAAAAAGTAATGCTCGGGGTCGTTTATACTGCGCTGACGTTCGGTGCAAACCCCGGCTTGGATGAAACCGCCGACTCTGCGTTATTGGGCAAGGGCGAAAAAAAGCCGATAGTGCATGACCTGACGCTTGCCGACGTCCCACGCCGGTCTTTTTACTGGCTAACTCGAGCATGCAAACAATGTTGCCGACGCGACCACCGTGTTTTGACTTATTATTGCGCCACTTCATCTGCCCTTGCCGAACCGCGAAATGGCTACGTTGCTAAATCGCTGGCACTTCAAGCTGCGTGGCTCAGTATCGCGGCTTCCGACATGCTCAGATTGCGTCGGGCGTAGCTGCCATACGTGTAGGGGTCAAACCCAATTCGAGGGAATTGCTTGAGCAGACGGGAACGGTCTGTTGCGTCCAAGGTTTCAAGCGCTGCTGAAGCGGGGTGGAAGCTTTCTGTTTCGAGGCCGTTGGCCCACATCACCTGATGAGAGTCGAGCAGAAGGTGGATATACGTCACTTCGCGCGCATGAGCATCTATCGTCACGCTGGTTCCATTCACAAGATCACGCGCGGTGACCAGCACTTCGGAAGTGTTGAACAGGCTACGCGCCACCTCGCCATTGATCAGCACCCGATGGCTGGGCGATACCAGCAAATCTTGGTCAGGCCGGGTCTTGCCCAATGCGTTGGCATGAAATCGAACAGGTCGCAGCTGAGGCATGGCAAACAGCCGTGCACCGCTCATGCGGCGTTGCCCGATCCAACGGATAGGCTGAACTCCGTTGTCCTTGGTCTGAATTAAGTCACCTTCGCGCAAATCTTCAATACGCGACGTCCCTGCCCCGGTTCGGATCCTCGTACCAGGCGTAAAACAAATCACACCCGCGCCGCTCTGGTCCAGCCGGTCCGGTGATATGGTTGCAAGCGTATGATCCACGACCCACAGATCGGTATCGCGCGGCGGCAACTGATCAAGAAACATCAACAACGGCTGACTGCCCCGGCCCACTTCGATCAAGGTCGCCGTATAGCGCCCCACCCCATCCGTCATGGTAAAGCTGTTATGCATCAAAGGCTCGTACGTGTTGCCATTGTGCGGGTCTCGCTCGATAGGAGGTTCTTTTTCCAACGCAGCGCCCACGAGTCGTTGAACCTTGCGCGCGGCACGCCGGCGCAGCTGTTCCGCATCATCTGCCCTACCAAGTCGCAACACGTTATTCGGACCATCGACACAAATTGTATCGCCTCGCCATGACCAAGCCGCTCCCACTTTGAGAGACTGAACTGGCGCGGCCTCTAGCCCGTCTATTTCTGTTTGCGACCAGCTTATGACAAACGTGCCCAAAAAGCCCGTTTTAACCACTGTTCACCTGCCTCGTTCTTCTTATTGTTATCGACAGGGTAGCAAAGCAGCGGCTTTGTGGGAAGGTGAAATGTGTGGCGCGTGCGGACCTGTGCCATAACATGCGGACGGATGTGACTTACGTCGGTGCCCGCGCTTGCCGAACCAGATCGGCCAGGCCTCAGAATGCGTAATTTATGCGCACTGATCCTACAATTTGGTCGTCTGGCTGGGTTGAATATTCCTTACCCAACCAAGTCAGCCCATAGAATGCCGATAGCCGTTCGCTTTGCCAATGAACGCCCATCCGTAACCGCTTTCTTTGGTTGGTCAGTACGTATCCGCGATCACGTGGCAAATAGGTGCTTGAACTGACATGGGCGATGTCGGCCCCTACGACCCAGCTAAAGCCAGTCACGTCGTCGTTTTTAATCACGCGATAGCGATGACCGGTGGTCGTATCACGGACCAGAAGCTCTTGTTGGCCGACACCACCGATGGTGAGATCGAAACCAGCGCGGACCAGATCCTCAATGCCTACCTGCGCTTCGACAAATGGCCGCAGACTAGTCATGGCCCCGAAATCGAACCGCCGCCCGGCTTCGATCAATACCGTCGGATAAAATCCATTACCAATTTGTCCGGCAAGGGTGCGATCAGATGGCGCGGGTGCGCCGATCAGTTGATGAAATTCCTGCTGCAACTCGCCCAGTTGAGTTTGGGGTCCGGTGGCATAGATCGACGCACCCATCGCGAATTCGATGCTGTCACGTTCGAAATGCGTATGAACGCCAACCGAAAGCGCACCTGCCCAAGGCCGAGACCCCAGCCTGGGGTTATTCAAGCGATCCGGTGCCAATACCTCCAACCCGAAGCGCAATTCCACGATGGCACCGGCTGCATGCGGCAGGTTCCCATCCCATTCCCGGCCCCACACCCGCGAGGAAGAGAACGACCCCGTACGTTCACGGTCTCTTAGATCACCAAGCAAATCGTTATTGATCAAGCGCCCATACCCCAGCCGGGTAAGTTCAGCCCCGCTGGCTCTGAATGGTAAAGTCATCAGGCAGATCAGTATAACAGTTAAAGACCGAAACATCATTACTCCGAAGATTATGTGGCCGTCCCAGGCCATTTGGAGGGAGGCGATCGAGATTCGCTAGATCAGTGATGGCAACTTATTGCCGCTAACAAAACACTAAGCCCGCGCTAACGCCAAGATACTTTCAAAACGTTGCAATACGCCGACATTACGCTAACGTTACGACA
>TARA_R110000796_G_scaffold45937_6_pt1 | contig 34955 bp, 54 predicted proteins | sample TARA_R110000796 | Tara Oceans TARA_R110000796 (sample SAMEA4397815) | marine metagenome | biome: Polar Biome; feature: [SRF] surface water layer (ENVO:00010504); material: water (ENVO:00002006), including particulate matter (ENVO:01000060) such as... | depth 5 m
ACGTGAGGCGTTGAGCACATTCCGCTCAAAGCACGATTCAGTGGATCGTTTAAAAGAGATCGGCGGCATCTACGCCACAGGCGAAGAAGCTTATAAATTGAGTGCTCGTATCCGCAGAGCCAATCGTAAGATTGAGCGCAACGGCTGGTACAGTAAGGTAGTTGGCAACAAAGAAATGATTGACGCAATGACAGCTTGGAAAACAGTTACTGCCTGAATTTGACAGTAAATCCCGTTTCCAGTATAATATACACATAGCAAAGCAAAACAGGAGTTATAGATGACAGTTTCATTCGTTCGTGTAAAGTCAGGCGAGTACCGCAATACTGCAATTGTTAACGAAGTGTTTCCACTGGTTAAGCAGTTCCAGACAGGCGCCAATGGCGGCTTTGTTACTGTTAACGCAAATCACAAGTTTGGCGACAACAGGAGTATTCGTGTTAAAGTGTCCGCTCCTTCAGAATATGAATTTGTGGCAGAAGAAGATTATGTTGAACAAGGATCATCACCCGTTATGACAGCTGGAACTCAAGAGACTGTGAGCTCAGAGTCTGATGAGCAAATTATAGAACGCATCAAAGAGCGTTTTGACATGCTGGACCAAATGACCAAGGCTGCAATCAACGGCGACATTCGTGCAATGATTGTGAGCGGCCCTCCTGGCGTTGGCAAGAGCTACGGCGTTGAACAACAGATTGATGCTGCTACACTGTTTGACAAAATCGCAGGCAAGCGTCTACGTGCTGAAGTTGTCAAGGGTGCTACCACAGCGCTGGGTTTGTACAGTATGTTATACAAATATTCAGACGAGAATTCAGTACTGGTGTTTGACGACTGTGACTCAGTATTGCTGGATGACACTTCACTGAACTTGTTAAAGGGTGCCCTGGACTCAGGCAAGAAGCGTAAGATCAGCTGGTTGAGTGACAGCCACATGCTGCGTCGTGAAGGCGTGCCAGATACTTTTGAGTTCAAGGGAAGTGTGATTTTTATCACTAACCTGAAGTTTGACAAAATGAAAAGCCAGAAGTTACGTGACCACCTGGATGCATTGCAATCACGTTGTCACTACCTGGACCTAACACTGGACACAATGCGTGACAAACTGTTGCGTATCAAGCAGATTGCGCGTGACGGCGCATTGTTTGCAGACTACGGCTTTGGTGATGTTGAACAGACAGAGATCCTGGAGTTCATGGAAACTAATCAGAATCGTTTGCGTGAGGTATCACTACGTATGGCAGTTAAGATTGCTGACTTACGCAAGAGCTTTCCACAGAAGTGGGACGCAATGGCTCGTGTTACTTGCATGAAACCTGCTTAATTTATTATGTCAATCAGTAGTAAAATTGTAGACAACGACATGGGTGCGGTACTAAAAGCGCCATTAACTGGCGTAGGCACTATTTATGGTATCGTAGTCGGAGTCGATGAGACAATCTTGCCGCAATATAATTGCAACATCGTGGAAATGATATCGCCCACCAAAGGTATCCCTCGATTCGAGGACTTTGTATACGATACGTTACCCGATGCTGATACCAAAGTAAAAGAACTTTTAATAAAAGAGTTCGTTAAGTTTGCAGATCGATGCAGAGCTGGTATTTTATCCAGTTACTAACAAGGAGAATGAATATGACTATGTTTGTGTTGGCGCTTGTGTTAGGATTAGTATTGACAGGCGACACTTATATTGCACCGATGTTGTTGATAACGTTTTGTGCATATCATTTGATTTCTGAATAACAGGAGACTATCATGGATATTACTACTGAGCAAAAGCTCAAAGAACAAGAACAGCTTGTAGCAGTTCTAAAATTTACACCACGCACATACACAGTGATGCTGTCGGGATACGGCGGTGAGATTGTTCTGGGAAGTGTGCCCCGTGAACAATACCAGTACTTTGTTGACAACAAAATTGATATCGAACAGTTTGCCTGGGACGAAGATTACGCCGACGAAGTTCCAGAAGATATGCAGCCATTTACACCAGGCAGCTGGCATGAGTGTAGTGATGTTGCACACGAATCTGGATGTGAACTAAGCGATTACAATGTAATCACGGTCACTGACGAAAACGGCAAACAACATTGGCAGTCCAACTTGGGTTATGCTGCGCTGGCAGCAGCCGGCATCGAAATTGATCAGTCAGATGAATACTTGTGTTCTGACAGAGCAGACCGAGCGAACACTGTGGGCTTTATTGGACAAAGCACTGAAAAAGGCTGCTTCTTTGAAGGCGAACTGGAACTCACTACCCCTTTTGACTCTGCCAAATTAGCAATCAATTACAACGACATTGAGGGCTGGAGTTTGATTAGCAGTGTTACATACGACGGAGTGGACATCGAAGGACACGATGGCTACAGCACCCGTGGCAAAGGTTCAGAGTTTAAATTTTACGACACCGACTTTAGCAATGATGCTAGTGTGGTAAATGAGCAAGAAAAAACTCAGTAAGCAACAAGCTAAAATAAATATTTTACAATTCAATACACTGACTCCGTTTTGGTATTGAATTTTTGCCCAGTGTATTTTTATAGTACACTGGGTTTTTTTCTTGATTTAATATCACAGGTGTGTTATAATATCACATAAAGAAATTATTTACATTTAAAAATATGAAAAATTTAGCAACCGTTTTCGTAAATTATCAACCAGGAGCACATGGGAATTTCTTAGAATTTATTTGTAACATGGCATTAAATTCTTATCCGGGTATAATTAACGACTTGACATTCGATACATATGGTTCCGCACATGATAAATCGGCACTTTACCTTAAAAATAGAATCTTCAGACGCGGGCATTTTCATACTATAACACCGGGATTTAAATGTAGTGGGTATAGAAGTTTTGCGAAGACTATAGAAGTTATCATGGACCCTGCTGATATGTTACCTTTTTGGAGCATACGATTTCTAAGAGTTTGTGCTTGTCCATTTAATAACACAGCTGAGCCCGACTTTAGGAATCCCGGATTCCGTCCAGACGAGTTAGCTGTCAATACATATCATAAATTATACAATCATGATTTCAACGAATACCTTAAGACGATAAATTCGCATTTTATTACCGTTGACATCGATAATCCAGATTGCCCCAGGCATATACTGCGAGACTTCCTACAAAGAGCATTGCTCTCACCATTGGATACTCAGGAACAATATTTGCAATCACACGATAGTGAATACATACCATTTCACTTCTCAAATTTCTATGACACTGATAAATTCATAGACAATTTACACGAATGTTTTGAGTCTTTGCAATTGCCAGTAATGAATGTTCCACGCATTTTGGAAGTACACAATGAGTTTATGTCCAGACAGCCTTTTAGTAACACGATTGACGAATGCAACAATATTTTGGATGCAGTCCGCGCAAACACACACCGAGATATTAAATTAGATTTATTACAGGAAAGTTATTTGAATTTAAAATTAACAGAATTGTTTGATGTCGAAATGCCACTGCTCCCCGATGGATATTTTTCCGACACTACACAAATACAAAACTGGATACTAAAGGATTTATGATTACTTTTTCCTATGTAGAAGAGTACGTACAGTTTATTGCGGGAACCCGTGATAAAGACAACAACACTAGTTCGACCTGGCTTTCACAGCCCGCCATAAGTCTAGCTAGGTATGACAAAAGTGTAATAAGAAGTTTTGCTGAACAAATAGAAAAGATAATTGCATTTACTGATAGGCAAAGCCAGTTAGCATATAAGTTAGTTGATAAGTATCGAAAGCAACTGTATAAATTGGGAGTTGCTATGCCTGATGAGGTCACCATGGTGCCTTTTAAGTTTAGTATTAGGCAAGTAGATAGAACTCGTCGTTTGTATCTTGATAATGATCGACTGGTAATGCAGTTCCCTTTCAATACAGAACTTATAAATTTAATCAAGGAGTTTGCAAAGGAAAGCACCGGATCAATAACCTACTCTGGAGACAACAAGAATTGGACTGTTGCTCTCACTGAAGGATGTGTTAATTGGGCAGTGGCATTTGGTAAGGCATTTGAATTTGAAATACCTGACGATGTGGATACGCTGTTCAATAAAATACTTGAGAACGAACAAACACCATACAAAATTGAATTGTGCAGAAAACACGGTGAGCTAACAATCACAAATGCTGCCGACAGCTTGCTGGAGTATATAGCAGAACACATAGGCGATATTGTAGATGACAACCTAGACAAATTGCTGGATATGTCGGCCATGCTGGGATACACCATCAGCAGTGATTTACTAGTAAATGCCAAGAGTGCTGACTTGTTAACCGGCAAGAATGTGCAAATTATACCAGGTGATGGTAATATATCAAAGATAGCGGAATATGCCAGAGCATACAATAAATTTCCAATAATCAGTTACACACCTAATCTATTAGGCAAGAATGATTCCGACCAACTGAGTTCTCTTTTCGCACAAGATGAAGTGGTGGACTTAAATACTTTGCGCAAAAACTCTGATATTATAACAGAAAATACCAAACTGATTCACATGGGCACCAAAGCAGCCAAAGCATATACTGGTGCTGCGCCTATTGTAATTTGCTATGGCAACATGAGCTTTGGATCAGTAAATTCGCTACTTCTACAACGAGCTAGTAAAGTTTTTTACTACTGTAACCCTATTTTAAAGGCAACCTAATTTTGGAATGCAAACTATTAATCAAAGACGAAGTTAACTGCAAGTTTGAAGGCTTGGATTTATCAGATCGTAAAACATTAATCAATATGTTTAAGTTTGATGTGCCGGGCGCACGTTATCTACCTGCTGTTAGGCTGGGCCGCTGGGATGGCAAAGTCAGCTTCTTTCAGCTGAGTGGTAGTACCTATATCAACTTATTGCCTGATATTTTAGAGCAATTGGATAAACGAGGTTATGTAATTGAAGTAGAAGACCTCAGAGAATATCAAACTAATTATACCTTTGCAAAAGTAACTGAGGAAACGTTTAGTCACAAAGTGTGGCCAGCTACGCATCCTATTGCAGGTAAGCCAGTCGTATTACGTGACTATCAGATTGAGATTGTGAATCGTTTTTTAGAAAATCCGCAGTGTCTACAGGAGATTGCAACAGGCGCAGGCAAGACACTTATGACTGCGGCACTGAGTTACAGTGTAGAACAGTATGGACGCAGTATTGTAATTGTACCCAACAAAGACTTGGTTAGACAGACAGAAGCAGACTACCGCAACTTGGGACTGGATGTGGGTGTATACTTTGGTGATAGGAAAGAGTACGGCAAAACACACACTATCTGTACCTGGCAGAGTCTAAACAACATGCTGAAGAACACCAAAGCAGGCGAAGCCGATGTGACGATTGGTGAGTTTATTGAAGGTGTAGTATGTGTCATGGTAGACGAGGTACACATGGCAAAAGCAGAAGCACTCAAGACACTGCTTACTGGTGTAATGAGCCATATTCCTATTCGCTGGGGTTTAACTGGCACGGTGCCCAAAGAGCCCATGGACAAGTGTAGTATCCTGTGTAGCCTTGGTCCAGTAGTTGGTAACCTAAGTGCCAGCGAACTACAAAGCCAAGGAGTACTGGCACAATGTCACGTTAATATTATTCAACTAGAAGATCATAGCGAATACCAAAACTACCAATCAGAGTTGAAGTATTTGTTAGAGAATCAAGAACGAATGGAGCATATCGCAAGTGTGGTGTGTGCCATTAATGAAACAGGAAATACGCTAATTCTAGTTGATAGAATTGCGGCAGGAAAAGCACTGGCCGGACTAATTGAAGGCGCTGTGTTTGTTAATGGCACTACTAAAGCTGACAAGCGAAAGAATGAATATGATGAAATTGCAACAAGTACTGGTAAGATTATTGTGGCGACTTATGGTGTTGCCGCTGTGGGTATTAATATTCCTAGGATCTTTAATCTGGTTCTGCTGGAGCCCGGAAAGAGCTTTGTGCGCGTTATCCAATCTATTGGACGCGGTATTAGAAAAGCAGAAGACAAGGACCATGTAGAAATATGGGACATTACATCAACCTGTAAATTTGCTAAACGTCACTTGACAAAGCGCAAGGCGTTTTATCGTGATGCCAACTACCCGTTTACAGTAGAAAAGATGGAATGGAAGTAGGTGTTGACATCTATAGTTTACTCTGCTATAATAATTTATAATTAACTAGAACATATAATGAGAATTTTAACATTAGACAATACTGCATTTGAAATGAATGAAATACCAGATGAGGTAGATGACTTGCGTTTCTGTGTATTAGATAACAGTGATCCAAAAGATCCTGATTACTTTTTCATACCACTAATCTTTTTGGAAAGTTTTAACGGTCCTGCATTAGTATTAAACATTAATGACAATATCATTAAAATGCCTGTTGATTGGCAAATACTAATAGGTGAACATGACTTGGGTGATTTAGAAGTTGTGCCATTAACCAGTATCAATGACCGAGGATTTAGCGCATTTAGTTTTAATCCACGTACCAGCTTCCGTCCTAGTTTTTACAAAGTGGAAATTGTTGACATTTATCAAGATGTCAAATGGTATTTTCCTAAACTAAAACCAGGACAAATGCTTGCTATCCCACTGACAGAAGGTGCAAATCCCGAATGTGTTTACTTTGTCAAAGACATCAGTCGCCAGAGTGAAGTTGTAGACTACCAGAAAGCCTGGTAACATGGGCACGATGGTTCCAGGTAAACAATACGTCTACGAAAAAGCCGATGGTATAACTTATCGTCGAGAGCTAGGTGGCACCGAACGAGTCATTGTTGGCTGGGACGAAAGTGCTACTCGTGTTCAAGAAGATAGACTATGGGCTGAAATTCGCAAGGCTGCTGTTAATAATCCAGGACTTAAAGAACTACTAGACACTGCACGAGAGTTTTACGAACTAAGCAAGGAACAAAAATGAATTACGACTACGCATGGAGTGACTTCGTTGGTAACATTGGCGTTGCTATCCTACTAACCACCTATTACCTAAATGTGGCGGGCAAGATAGACAGCAAAGGCTGGCAGTACAACTTAGCTAACCTAATTGTTGCAATACTTTTGGGAATTAACTTATACTATAAACCCAACATCAGTAGTATAATTATTGAAATCGTATGGTTTATTATAGCAGCTTACGGACTGATTAAGTATTACAGGAATCGAGATGATAGACAAGTTAAGCATTAAAAATGAAATGGCCATGTTTGATGGCAAGGTCAGAGAATTTTATGACGACCTAACAGACGACGAGCGAAAGAAGTTCGGACCCTTTCTAATGATACGCTGGGGCAGCAGCGTCAGTGGTAGCGCGGAGTTACAGGAGTGGTATTTACGTGCAACCAATGAACGTTTAAATATCAATTTCTTTGACTTAGGTAAGCATCCTAAGTTACAATGGTTACTTGCCACTACTGTTAGTCCCAACATGGGAAATCAGTATCATGAATGGATCTCGCCTAAGAAACGAAAATCTGAAGGCAACAAAACAATTAAATTTTTGCGAAAACTATATCCCGAAAAGAAAGAAGATGAACTTGAGCTCCTCGCAACAATTAACAGTAAAGACGATATTAAGCAGTTTGCTAAAGAACTCGGATGGGATGATAAACAAATCAAGTCAGAACTTTGAATGCCAATACTGTAAAAAGGCATTTAAAAAAGAGACCACACTGTCTGCTCATTTGTGCGAAAAGAAGCGCAGGTGGCAGCAAGAAAAAGAGACTGGGGTACAGTTTGGACTCAAAGCATACTTACGCTTCTTTGAGTATACACAAACAGGCAAGACAAAATCATACGCAGATTTTGTAGAGAGTCCTTACTATATTGGATTTGTAAAGTTCGGTAGACACTGCGTTGCTATCAAATGTCTACACGTTGTGAACTTTACCAACTGGTTACTTAAAAACAATAAGAAGCTGGATGACTGGACACGAGACTCCTTCTATCAAGAATGGATGTATGAGTACTTGCGCAAGGAGGCTGTGCAAGACGCCTTGGAAAGAGCACTAACTCAGATGCAGAGCTACGCAGACAAAACAGACGGTATGGCAAGTTTTAGTGACTATTTTAGATACGGGAATGCCAACCGTATATGTTATCATATTGCGTCTGGACGCATCAGTCCCTGGGTAATTTATAACTGTGATAGCGGTATAGAATTTTTAAATTCACTAGGGGAAGAACAAGTGGGTATGATTATGCAATGGATAGACCCCGATTTCTGGAACAGCACAGTTAAAGAATTACCTTCAGATACGTCATGGGTCAAAGATATTCTAAAGCAGGCAGGATTATGAAGTTCCAATCAGACATCGATATTGACTTTGGCAACAGAGATTCCGCACTAGCGCATCTAAAACATATACCCGCAAGTATGCAACGAGAAGGTGTTTTATCTAAACATAACAGCGGTGTTTATTTTACTGACATACCTGTGGATCCTTTTAGTGGATTGTCCAGTTTGGAATACAAGACTGCAGAACAACGAGGTTATGTTAAACTTGACTTGTTGAATGTTGGTTTATATAATCAAGTTGAGTCAGAGGAACAGCTAATTAAATTAATGGAAACTAGCCCAAGCTGGGATAAGTTGTATAGTAGAGAATTTTGTGAACAGTTAATGCATGTGGGCAATCACTATGATACACTGATTAAGATGCCAGAGGCAGTGAACACTATACCTCGTCTGGCGATGTTTATGGCAGTTATTCGCCCCGCTAAACGCCATCTTATTGGACTACCCTGGACAGAAGTAGCCAAGACAATCTGGACTAAACCAGATGATGATACTTATTACTTTAAGAAGGCTCACGCAGTGGCCTACGCACATCTAGTGGTGGTGCATATGAATTTACTGGACCCTGCGAACTAGGGTAATAGATTTGCGTTTGCTTTTTTTAGCACTGATGTCGCTGAGACACAGGTGCGGTCCGTATTTAATTTCCACATTTTTACTGTTTAGTACTTTAACGCACATTCTGAATTCCAGCCAGTCCTGCTTTAAGAACAGATTGATTGGTATAAGACGGTTGCTTTCCCACCACCATTGTTCAGCCAGATCTAAGTATCTTTGTTTTTGCTCTACTGACTTGAGCATCCCATAGTCGTAAACTGTGGTTATTACCGCGTCGGTATTTTGTATGACCCCGACATACTCCATTCCGCCATATGCGATATAGCTTAAAAATGGGTATTGGTCTAATAGTTCTTTGTATGGATCTTCCACGTATTATTCTAGCTAAATATGTGTAAAGGCGAGTTAAAATGCAAACCGTTACTGGATATTTATACACCAATTGGGTCGAGTGTCAATTAAATGACGACCCGAGTTTAACCACAAGGAACCGTGTCGTGTACGCTAGACCAATACAAATTTACAAAAATATAGACAATACGCTAAAGTTCGTATTTAAAAATCAGGATCAGAAACGTATACACATTGACGGGTATACCATTACAATGAGTATATTCGGAACAAATAGCTTCACTGGTAATCAAGTTCTGGTGAACAAGCTGGATGCACAATCATACAGTGATGATGGTTCTACACAACAATACCTAGATGATGGCAGCAGTTTATTCACAGATGGAGTAGTGGGTGCAGACTATGGTGCATTATTAGAACCAACCTTGACTATTCTAGACGATGGGTCAACTAGTTCAACTAGAGGTGTAGCAACAGTGGTAATATCTGCAGAGAATCTCGCAAACCTGTCATCAGATTCCTATTACTATAGTCTGCGAGCAGTACTCACAGCAGCGCCCGCCAACGATGTAGTTATATATTCAGATGACAACTTTGGTGTTAGGAACACAATAGAGATATTATCAGGGCATTATACATCAAACGCAGTGGATTCGGGCAATCCTCTGTACTCACAACAATCAGATGATTTGGGAAGTTTATAAATGATAATTAACAAAAGACTACAATTTGTACGCGGTAACGCAACTAAGAATGACACGTTTGTTGGCTACGTGGGTGAGATAACAGTAGATACCACTAACTGGACATTGCGACTTCACGACGGTGTTACTCCCGGCGGACATAGTTCTGCAAGGCAACTATCATATGCAGACATCGCCGAATGCCCAGTGATTCCGTCTGACTTGTCTGATTTAACCGACACAAGCGGTGTGCTATTCAGTGGTGATTATGCAGCATTGTCCAATGCACCAAAGATACCAACAGACCTGGCTGACTTAACTGACGATGAAATCAAGATACCAACCGATATTAGCCAACTGTCCGATGTCACCAAACGCATTCCTACAGATGTAAACCAGCTGTCCGATGCTGATGATATAATCACCAACTTATCAAAGATTATGGTACGGGTAGGGGGTTATAAGGTTTCTAATGCTGTAGATTGGAACAACAATGTTCCTAAAACAATTGCAGCAGCGCTTGATAGAATCGCAGCCATGCTGGGTCCGATAAAATAAAACAAAATATTTGACTATCGTATAGCTTTGCTATATAATAGTCTTATATGTTTTCAACTATTCAAGACGCCACGCTACAACTAGTTCCAGGCAAGCGCCGATCTAGCACTGGTGGTTGGTTGAGCTTTAATGGGGTATGCTGTCACCACAATGGTGAAACACCAGATACTCGTGGCAGAGGCGGTTTGCATTCTAATCCAGATGGCAGTATCAGCTACCATTGTTTCAACTGTGAATTTAAAACCAGTTACCAACCTGGTAGACACTTAACCTACAAGTTTAGAAAACTTCTCAGTTGGCTGGGCGCTGGTGAGAATGACGTCAAGCGCCTGGTAATCGAAGCGATACGCATCAAGGAACTGATTGGCGAAGCTCCAGTAAAACAGAATACTGAAGAAAAAGAAATCGAATTTAAAGCACGTTCCTTGCCAGAAGGAAGTTTAAGTTTTGATGAACTATTGACTTACTATGAAATGAACGATTGGCGTGATTGTGAATTTTTTGGAAAGGCTGTAGAATATGTTACTGACAGAGCCGTTAATATAACAGTAACTGATCCAGGCAAATACAACTTTTACCTAACATCCGAAACTGCCTACAATCTACACAAGCGTGTGGTTATTCCCTGCTACTGGAAAAACGAAATCATCGGTTACACTGCTAGAGCAATAGTTGCAGATGTAAAGCCCAAGTTCCATAATAGTTACGAAGGCAATTTTGTGTTTAATACAGATCAACAACACAAAGACAATAAGTTTGTAATCGTATGCGAAGGCCCTTTTGATGCTATGAGTGTTGACGGTGTTGCAGTACTAAGCGCACAAATAAGTGAACACCAGGCAGATATTATTGACAGTCTGGGCAAGGAAGTAATTGTTGTACCAGACTTTGACATGGAAGAATACAAGGGAAAGCAACGTTGGGCTGGACTTGGTTTAGTTAAGGCAGCACAGGAATATGGCTGGAGTGTTAGTTTTCCTGTCTGGGCAGAGCAGTGTAAAGACATCAACGAGGCAGTGGTTAAGTATGGTAAACTGTTTGTGATTAAAAGTATTATTGATGCAACTGAACGAAGTCGTTTAAAAATAGAACTAAAGAAGAAAAAGTATGAGTAAAGAATATAATTCAGATATGCAACGTCTCTTTCTGGAGATGATGTTGGCAGATGCACAGAGCTTTATACGTGTGCAAAACATCTACAACGAAGAAAACTTTGATAGAAGTCTGCGTGAAGCAGCCAAGTTTATCAAGTCACATTCAGAAGAGTACAAGACGCTGCCAACAATCGATCAGATCAAAGCAGTAACTGGCACAGAACTAAAGGCAGCAACAGGCCTGCATGAAGAACACTTTGAATGGTTCTTAACTGAGTTCGAAGGCTTCAGTCGTAGACAGGAACTGGAACGTGCAATTTTAAAGTCAGCAGACTTGTTGGAAAAAGGTGACTACGGCCCAGTTGAAAAACTCATCAAGGATGCTGTGCAAATCAGTCTAACAAAGGACATGGGTACAGATTACTATGCAGATCCCAGAGCACGCCTATTGGCAATCAAAGACAACAATGGACAAGTAAGCACTGGCTGGGGTAACCTGGATAAATTGCTGTTTGGTGGGTTTAATCGTGGGGAACTAAACATCTTTGCGGGCGGCTCAGGCTCAGGCAAGAGCTTGTTTATGCAGAATATTGCTATCAACTGGAGTGAATTAGGGCTCAACGGCGTCTATCTGACACTGGAATTAAGCGAGGGGTTGTGTAGTATGCGTATGGACTCTATGGTGGCGGGAATCAGCACTAGAAACGTCTTTAAGGAGTTGGACACAGTAGAGTTAAAGATTCGAACTGCTGGCAAGAAGAACGGTGATATGCGTATCAAGTACATGCCTGCCCAGAGCACAGTAAATGATATTCGAGCATACATGAAAGAACTGCAGATTCAAAAGAATTTTAAACTGGACTACATTATGATTGACTATCTGGACTTGTTGATGCCAGCAAGTGCAAAGATTGGACCAAGCGACTTGTTTGTCAAGGACAAGTATGTATCAGAAGAGATACGTAACCTAGCAAAAGAGTTTAACATCCTGATGGTTACAGCATCGCAGTTAAACAGAGCGGCAGTGGAGGAAATCGAGTTTGATCACAGTCACATTAGTGGTGGTATCAGTAAGATTAACACAGCGGATAACGTGTTCGGTATCTTTACAAGTCGTGCTATGAAGGAACGAGGACAATATCAGATCCAGTGTATGAAAACCAGAAGCAGCAGTGGTGTTGGGCAGAAGGTAGACCTGGAGTTTGATCTGGAGACACTGCGAATTAGTGCACCAGCAGATGATGGCACCAGTAACAAGTTTAGGCCTACCCCTAACAGTATCATGAGTCAGATTAAAAATAAGGCTGCTTCGGAAGACGGTGAAGATGGATCTACGATTCGTGCAACAGGAACGCCTGCATGGGACAAGCCTGTCAACGGAGATCAGCCCAAAGTTGTGGGTAATGTAAACAGCAATAAACTTAAAAATATGCTAGCCGGTCTTAAAACACCGCAGAGCTAAATATAACATTACAGGAATTATTTTGCAGAAACGAACCCGTAGTATTTTGGATGAGTTAGATTCCATGCTAGGACAGAAGGATAAATCCAGCCTTTTAGAAAGCAGAGCCACTCATGTCATGCAGAGTGCCATTAATTTATTAAACTACATCACTGCAAACTACGACAAAGATATTGCGCTCGAACTGGAGCGCAGGTTGCTTAATGGTATCCGCAATAGAGATGTTGCAAAATTTGCACGATCCGTTAGAAAGATAGATAATGAAGATACATGAAATAACTGAAGGATTTTTAAGTGCATTGGGCGCAGCAACTGCTCGAGCAATAGGTGCCACCGACACTGCTGATAAGTTAGAAAAAGGTGGGAAGTTCAATCTGCCCAGTAATTTGACAGCACCACCTGAATGGAAGTTGGGCGACCCTATAAAAATGCCGGACGGTGCGTCTATAACACCCTCGGATGGTATCCTATACAAGATGGCAGCTAAACAGATGCAAAAAACGTAAAATTTTAAATCTGGTATAAATATTATTAACGCAGAAGCGTAATTTTTAAAGGAAAAATAAAATGGCAACAGTAGCAACAAACGCAAAAGTAACGGCAAGCAACGGCATAGGCCCAACAACCCGTATTTGCACAATCTCAAACACAGGTCAAACTCAAGGAGAGTTGGACTCAGCAATCCAAGCCCTACAAACAGGCGTAACAATTGCAACAGTATTTTACCCAGGTGCAACAGTTGCAGGCGTAACTGCACTTGCAGACGTTGTATACGTTGCACTACAAGGCGGCGCAGCACCAGAAGGCACAGCAAGTTCATACACAACAGATACCACAGTAGCAGTTGTAGCAACTTTCACTGGTTAATATCCTAGATGAGACAGTAAAAAGGACCCTTGTGGTCCTTTTTCATTGATAAATAAATGTAATATATTTTAAAGGAATAACACAATGGCTGAAGTAACAAGAAACGGACAATACTCGTTTACTGGCGCAACAGAAGTACTCAACGGTTCTGCAGGAAAACAATTAGGCGGCAGCTTAAAATTTTACCTAGTAACTGTCAAAGACGTAGGCGACAATGCAGTTAATATTACTGGTGAGGATGACGCAGACGGTGAAGTATTTGAAAAAGTGTTGAGACAGTTTGACGGTGTGCAGGCATACGACTCAGTTGGTGCAAGTGGTTTGATCTATGTGATAACAGACAGCCATGCAGCTCCTCTGGCAGCAACATTACAGGCTGCTATCCGTGCATTGGGCACCACAGTAGGACCTAATAGCATTGATGTAAGCGGATCTACAGTTGCTGAAGGCGTGAGCTTTACAGTATCTGCAAGTTAATAGTTAAGCACTGACGTCAAGGCGCTACTATGGCGCCTTTTCCGTGATCGCTATCTGCATGTGGATAATTACTAGTACGATGATAAATTTATGGTATACATGTTACACATTGGTAGATATAACCCAAACCGGAATAACCAGATCCAGTGACAGTGTAGTGCGAAAAGAGAGAAATCAACAGCGCAATTATGAGACGCTGGTACAGACTATAGGATTACGCTGTCAGCCAGTATCTATAATAACTCCGGAGTTGTTATTAAATCAGGACATGTCCCTGTATTCATTTGGTACAGACTTTGGTGGAAGAAATTCTGTTTGGAAAATGTGTTTTGCTATCGAGCATGTTGACGTATTTAGACAAGGCGACGACCCAGTTGGATTGTTGCTGGAGGATGTCAACCAGACTCCAATTTTAACACTACTCGACGAGACCGCAACTCTAAGAACACCTATATTCAGTACTAGGCTGGATTCTAAAAACACGTATTTTACTGCTGATCTATAACACGGTAAATAATGCATATGATGCAATAGACTCATCTCATGGCACTTCTTATGGCAACTATTATGGCAAAATTCACAGCATCTCTTTAATTGAAGAAAGAGCAGAGACAACACATGTCCACCACAGATATAGAAAAGAAAAGTTTAGAAGCCCACGTAGAACTATGTGCTGAAAGGTACAAGAGTTTGGAAACTCGTCTTGACACAGTTAATGAACGTATTGATGGCTTAGACGGCAAGATTGACAAAAAGATCAGTAAAGTTGAAGCCACGCTTGATAGAATTATCCAAAAGTTAGACGAAATTGAGGGTGATCGCAATAGGCAATTAATTACCTGGGCAGGCACCGCAATAGGAATTCTGTCAACAGCATTAGCTGCAATTGTCTGGTATATGCTGACAAAATGAAAATAATCGAACTCACATCAGTTCTGAATTTACCAGTAACAAATGAAGAATACACGTTATATAGAAGTTTTACAGACGACTCAGTAACAGCAAAACGGGATATGAACCCACGCGAACAACATGTTGCAAATCAATTAGTCAACAAAGACTTACTAGTGAGAATCAATGAAAACGGAAAAATCCTTTACAAAAAAAGACGCAGATGAAGATATTCTAGGATTTGTAAACCTAGTAAAAAACTTTACATACACAGAACTCCACAACATACTACGGAAATCAGACGGTTCCATTGTTTACAGTGCCAATAATAAAGAGTACTTCGTTGGAAGATATATCGTAACTCGCACAGTCGACACCTGGAACGTGACAACACAGCTTGGTGACCCACAGCACGAGTTTTACAGCAAATCGGCAGCAATTTTTTATTGTGTGGCTTTGATGAAAGTGCAGATTAATCTTGCACAAAAGTTAGAAAAGCATGACTATGCAGTACTTGTCAACAAAAATCAAATGGATTTCTATAGACAAAAACTAAATTCAGTATTAAAAGCAGGAGATCAGTTTAAGTCCGAGCTCTGTGCAGCTAAACACTCTTTCAGTAAACATAAGTACACGCATGCTAAAAAAGAATTGGAAAAAACTTTGAGTATGGCTAAATACTTAAAATTAGGAACCTGACCATGGAATTAAACGAAATAAATAGCAAAGCCTCCTTAAAGAAAATGAATAAAATTATGGAAAGCCGCTTTGGATTTAAGATTGACTATAAGAAAATGACTCCTGCAAAAGCAGAAAAAATGATTACCACAATCAATGAGTCTATGAACAAAGTTAAAACAAGTACAGCAAGCCACAAGGCCCAACAGGATCCACGTTACATGGAGATGGTTATGGTAAAAGAAAGTTTGAGCACGTATATGAAAGACTACAAGCCTGCCAATGCTCCACAGCAAAAAGCAAGCCCAAAGATGCAAGAGATCAAGTCATCTGTAGCAAAGCAAGCAATCAGTGAAATGACAACTGGCAAAAATCGTCAGATGTTAACCCGTGTTGCTGAACTTGCTACACAGGGCAAAGCAGTCCCAAGCAAGTACATGGAAGGATTTGTACCATTGTTCAAGATGTTGATCAATGAGAGCGAAACAGGACAGGCAGAAGTTGTATTAGCAACCAAGGACGTGGTTGACACTATGCAAGGCATGATCGAAGATCTAAGCAGAATGATCAACGAAGAATTGCCACCACTAACAGATAGCATCAGAGATCAAATTGGCAGTGATCAAGCAGACGCATACAACACAGCAGCTAACCAAGCATTGAACGGTTTACTAGAAAGCGTTAAGGCAGCACGTGAATCAATGGACATGGCAGCTCGAGCAGTTGCAGGTGAACAGGTTGATGCACCAATGACAATGCCTGAACCAGAATTGTCTGCTCCCGAAACTTCAGAGTTGGACATGGACGAGCCCGAAGACGACAGTTTTGGTGGAGTTGATGCAGCAGCTGGCGGTGAAGAAGAATTAGGTCGCATGGAACGTTAATGAGATTTAGTGAAATCATCAGAGAGGGAGATCCGCAAGATGGTCACTCTGTACTTCTAACAACGTTGGAGTTTTTAACACAACGCAGTGCAGACGCTGGCGCTCCTATGTCTATCAGTACTCAAAGTTTGATAAACACTGTTAGGAACACTGGTGCAATTTTTGATTATGCAGGCTTAGTAGCGGCATACAAAGATCCTGCTGTGAAAGAACTAATTAAAAGTTTCAATAAAGACGTAGTAACCTTTAAAGGCGCCAATGATATTGATGCCGAGCAGGGCGACGTTGATTTAGGAACAGATACTGTTGCACGCATGGCATCCAAGGCGTTGACCAAGCGAACATAACAAATTCAAGCAACCACACAACGGCTACCTAAAAGTAGCCGTTCCCATCACTGGTTGAAGTAGATATCGAAAAACTGCTGCATCTTATATTTTAAATTTTGTGAAAACAGCAAGTCTCTATTATGTTCAATTATAGACACGACATTGGCATAATCCGTTGCTATCTCACCCTCAGGCCGATTTAGGAATCTTGTGATTTCTCTAGTCACGGCAAACAGTCTTTCTTGATGCGAAATTATGTTGTCGTAGCTTTCATCTATAATAGAACCAAATGTTTTATATCCTAGTTTTTTAAGCAATTCCAAGCTATGTGGGTGGCCTGCTATAAAAAATATCTGATTGCTTGCTATTGAATTAAATGTTTTTTCCGTTATAAAAGTCTGTTTGAATGAATCGGTTGGGTATGTTAAAAATGTTTCACTCACAATACTAACATAGGTATTGTGATGCGTATTTCTAAGTAAAGTGTTACATGCAGACGTGGAATAATTGTCCGAATTGGTTGTTTGGTCGTCTTCAATGTATATAGGCAAGGCCGGCGTATTTTTGCATTGCATTTTGATGTACTCAAGCCCTGAATCAGTAAAATCACTGCTGGTAGTTAAGTCATTCGTCGCTAGAAAAATATCGCTGTTGTCTGCCAACTGAAAACTTATCACTCCGTCATCTATTAGCTTACTCTGGTGTAGTCTTGATAGTATATATCTGCGATGCACTGCATCTTTTCGGTTCAAAAAAGTAAATTTTTTATACTTGTGCACCCAGATATCCAACGGACCTGGTATATTATTTGTATTGACATTCCATAGGTCAACCACGCTAGTGTCAAATACTGACAGATACTTGTAGTCAAACTTGATGTTGAAAAACTCAGATAAATTTGCATCTGGTCCAGCACCGGTAATGTACACAAACTCAAAGTCTCTATCACATACTTTTGCATTTAACCTGTCAATCCAGGACTGATCCCAACATCCAACTTCCATAGGATTCCAAATTACGACAAGTGAATCTTTACCGTAATCTTCCATCCAGTCAAAGGTATCTTGAAAAATGTCACTCACGCAACAAAAAACAATTAATTTAAATCGTGTTTTGACTCGTAGTCTTTTGAGGTTAAATTCCGAAAACTCACTGTTCAATACTTTTATTTCTGAATACACTAACATAGCCAATATTTATGGTTATAAAAAAGCTAGACAAAACAATAATAATATAGTATACTATATCAATGATTACCCCTAAATTTACATATACTCGTCCAACTAGAGAAGAAATTAATGGTGTTAGGCACTACCTGTTACCAGATGGTAGTAAGGTTGCATCAGTAACAACTATCTTAGATAAGACCAAACCCAAAGAGAAAATGGAAGCGCTGATGAATTGGCGCAAACGTGTGGGCGAGCAAGAAGCTCAGCGTATCACCACTGAAGCTGCTGGCAGGGGGACACGTATGCACAAGTATTTGGAGGACTACGTTACTGACGACTCACTCAGGGAAGCCGGAACTAATCCCTATAGTCAACAAAGTCGCAGAATGGCACAGACTATTATCGACAAGGGTTTATGCAATGTCACAGAATACTGGGGCACGGAAGTACCAGTATACTACACCGGACTCTATGCTGGTACTACTGACTGTCTGGGTGTTTGGAACGGAAAATCTGCCATTATTGACTTCAAACAAACCAATAAGCCCAAGAAGCGTGAATGGATTGATGATTACTTTATACAATTGACAGCCTATGCACAAGCACACAATGACATGCATGGCACCGATATTCGAACCGGCGTAATCTTGATGGCGTCGGCACCTGCTAGTGTCGACGAAGATCCAGTATATCAGGAATTTGTGATCGAAGGTGCAGATTTTGATTATTATTCCACTGAGTGGGCTAAACGTGTGGAGCAGTACTATGCTAAATACTAGATAAGGTATATAGAATAATGGCCATCGTACAAATATCAAAAATACAACATCGTAGAGGTTTAAAAGAAAATCTACCCAACCTAGGCAGTGCAGAATTGGGCTGGTCGCTTGACACTAGACAATTATACATTGGTAATGGGGCAATAACAGAGGGTGCCCCCACAGTGGGTCGCACTGAGATTTTAACAGAGCATAGTAATATTTTGGGACTGGTGGCATCGTATACATACACCGGCGAAACATCAACTGGCTACTCTGCACAAACTGGCGCGGATATAGGTACGCCCATAGCCAGGCGTCTGCAAGATCGTATCGATGAGACAGTCAGTGTGAAATCATTTGGTGCTGTGGGTGACGGGTCTGCTGATGATACTGTTGCTATTAATCGAGCATTTAATCAATTGTTCTGTGTGGAATCGAATCCGCAAATAAGAAGAACTTTGTATTTCCCTGCGGGAAATTATAAAATCAGTGACATTATTAAAATTCCTACCTACGCAAGTATGGTGGGTGACGGTAAAGATTCAACCACCATTACCCAAACCAACGCATCAGCCGGACTGGTGTTTAAATTAGCAGATAGTCTACAACAAGTTGATGCAAATATCGGCAATAACGCTGCAACCAGACCAAGTTATATAAGAGTCGTAGGCATCACTTTTGCAACAAATTCCGACAGCAGTGTTGGTAAAATATCAGCTGCATCAAATATTGTGTTTAATGATGTTAAATTCACAGGAACATTAGTTGATCCATCGGATGCAGGCAACAATACATATGGTATTTTTATTGAGAGCACCCCTGTTTTGCAATGTAAGCATATCATATTCACTAATTGCAGCTTTAATGGATTATCCTATGCAGTGATTGCAGACGACGACATGGATCATATATTGTTTGATTCATGTGAGGTATATCAGCTTTATCGTGGTTTTAAGTTTGGCGAGAATACATCAGGAAGTGGAGCAAGTGTCAACGGCCCTACAGGCATAACAATTAAAAATACATTGTTCGACGACATAGCAAACACCGCAATATATGTCTACACTGACATAGAAGGTATACACAGCGTTAACAACCGATTCAAAGAAGTAGCAAATTCATATGCTGGTGCTAGTAATCCTTCGGCTCCGGTAATTGTGTTTGGAGGCGACTATAATTTCAGTGTATTGGACCAATTTGATAGACCCGACGCTGATGAATTAGTTTACGCCAGAGTAGAATTTGGAATAAAATCAAATTATGTGCAATATAAAAGTGAAATACGTATGGGAACCTTGGCACAACGCCACGGTGGCCAAGTACAGTTAGTTGATAATCAAGCGGTTGCCACAGGAACTGGTATTGTACTAGACGCTGTAGTTACTCCTATGCTAATTCTTGACTACAGTCTAGTCAGAGATAGTATCTATAGATCTGGCAGAATGTTGATTGCGCACTCTTCAGCAGGACAAGCAATGGACGACAGCTTTACTGAAACTGGCGCACTGGGCGTTGTGTTTAGTTTAGTTAACGGTGGCGGTAGTACTACCGAAATGTATTATACTTCAACCTCCATAGGTTACACTGGTACATTCACTTACGCAATTCGCTATCTAAGATAAAATATGTGGAACTTACGCTCAGACCAACGTCTGAACGAGTGGAAAAAATTTAGAACTGGTCTTTCTAACATGAGTCTTGATGAAGCAGTCAAGGCCACCACTCATCTGTGGAGTTATGCCCCCTTTGTGGGGTATTACTTGGACCCAGCGACACCCAATGAATGGCCTAATCCCTGGCAGTTATTGGATGAAAACTATTACTGTGACCTTGCAAAAGCCTTGGGAATGTTGTATACTATAAGTCTAACATCGCATGGTAAGAATATAGATTTGCAACTACAAGTCGTTCACGACATGAATAATAACTACAGCCATTTAGTCTTAATTGACCAAGGGAAATATGTTATTAATTACTGGCACGACGAAGTAGTAAATAAAGCACAAGTCGATGATGAGTTGCAACTCAAGTATTCTTACTCAGCAGACGAGCTAAAATTACATTTATTCTAGAGGATTCAATGACACAGATTACAGTAACAAAAAGAGACGGCAGCAAAGAGCCGTTAAATTTAGAGAAATTACACCAAGTGGTATTTTCGGCCACCGAGGGCATAACAGGAGTAAGTGCCAGCGAAGTAGAAATTAAAAGCCGTATTCAATTTTACAATGGCATCAAAACATCAGACATTCAGGAAACACTTATCAAGAGTGCAGCTGATTTAATTTCTGAAGAAACTCCCAACTACCAGTATGTTGCTGGTAGACTAATTAATTACCACCTGCGCAAAGAAGTATATGGGCAGTATGACCCTATCCCACTGCTAACGCTGGTACATCAAAACGTTAAATCTGGATTCTACGATGCGGGACTGTTGGCAGCATATACTGCTGACGAATGGGAAAAACTAGATAGTTTTGTCAAACACGAACGAGATGGCAACTTTACCTATGTTGCAATGGAACAGTTCCGAGGAAAATACCTAGTACAGAATCGTGTAACTAAGGAAATTTTTGAAACTCCGCAAATAACCTACATACTTATTGCGGCAACTCTGTTCCAACACTACCCTAAAGAAACTCGCATGCAATGGGTCAAGGATTATTACGATGCCACCAGTCTAGGTGATATCAGTTTACCTACTCCTATTATGGCAGGGTTGCGTACACCGCAAAAACAATTCTCAAGCTGTGTTTTAATTGAAACTGCTGACAGCCTAGACAGCATCAGTGCAACAACTAGTGCAATTGTTCGCTATGTTAGCCAAAAGGCAGGTATTGGTATTGGCGCAGGTGCTATCCGTGCATTAAAGTCTCCTATTCGCAGTGGCGATGCTTATCACACAGGCGTTATTCCGTTTTACAAGATGTTCCAGGCAGCAGTTAAGTCCTGCAGTCAGGGAGGTGTACGTGGTGGTGCAGCCACATTGTACTATCCTATCTGGCACTTGGAAGTTGAGGACTTGTTGGTGTTGAAAAACAACAAGGGAACAGAAGACAACCGTGTGCGTCACATGGACTACGGTGTACAATTTAACAAACTGATGTACGAACGTTTGATCACTGGCGGCGACATCACCCTGTTTAGTCCACATGATGTTCCTGAAATGTACACTGCATTCTTCAACGATCAGGACAAGTTTAAAGAACTATATGAACGTGCAGAGCGTAACACACGTTTACGCAAGAAGTCTATCCCTGCTATTAACCTGTTTAGCAGCTTTATGGAAGAGCGCAAAAACACTGGACGCATCTATATGCAGAATGTGGACCATGCAAATACACACAGCCCGTTCAAAGAAGATCTGCACCCAATCAAGCAGAGCAATTTATGCAGCGAGATTGATTTGCCAACCGTGCCCCTGAACGATATCAACGATGAGAACGGACGTATTGCGTTATGTACCCTGAGTGCAATTAACTGGGGCAACATCAAGTCTCCAGCAGACTTCAAGAAGCCTTGCGAACTAGCAGTGCGTGGTTTAGATGCATTATTAAGTTACCAAAATTATCCAGTACTTGCAGCTGAATTGAGTACCAAAGAGTTCCGTCCACTTGGTGTTGGTATCATCAACTTTGCCTACTTCTTGGCAAAGAATGATGTAAGTTACAGTGATCCAGCGTCATTGCCTTTGGTAGACGAGTATGCAGAAGCCTGGAGTTATTACCTGATCAAAGCATCAGCAGATCTGGCGGCAGAGCAAGGTCCATGCGAGAAATGGACTGAGCTGAAGTATGCAGACGGCATCCTTCCAATTGACACACGTAAAAAGGATATTGATGAGTTGGTGCCACATCAAGAGCGCATGCCCTGGGATCAGCTACGTGCACAGATCTTGGTGACTGGCATGCGTAATGCTACTGTTATGGCTCTAATGCCAGCTGAAACATCAGCACAGATTGCAAATGCCACAAACGGTATTGAACCACCTAGAAGCTACGTTAGTGTTAAGCAGAGCAAAGACGGTGTACTCAAGCAGGTAGTGCCCGAATATAGACGTCTTAAGAACAAATATGAGCTCTTGTGGGACCAAAAGAGCCCGGAAGGCTACCTAAAGTTGTGCGCAGTGTTGCAGAAATATATTGATCAAGGTATCAGTGTAAACACCAGCTACAACCCTCGCTTCTATGAAGATGAAAAGATTCCAATGAGTGAGATGATGAAGCATCTGTTGATGTTCTACAAATACGGCGGCAAACAGTTATACTACAACAACACAATGGACGGACAAGGCGAAGTCGATATTGACAAATTGTCGCAGTCTTCTACACAGGAATTACCTCCTATTGATGACGCTGACTGTGATAGTTGCGTAATTTAAAAATAACTTGAAGACAAACGCCAAAGCTCTTGGCGTTTATAAAAATATAAAGTATAATAGTCACATGCAGAAGGTAATATGGTTCGGTGCTAGTTGGCCAGAAGGTTGGGAGTTGGATAAGACTGTGAGCTCGGCTGAGGTTGCTGCACTAGTCTATCCAAGTCTTGTCGCCGAACATTTTGGATTGGAGTGTGTTAACTTATCAGCGACCGGTGGGTCAAATGATTATATATCGTATGCTCTGGATAAAAATAAACACCTAATATCCAAAGGCGACATTGTAATTTTTGATATTGCATCCAAATATAGATTTTTATGGATAGAGGAAGATGGCACCCCGGTTGTAACAAAATTGATGCTAGCTAGAGGAAAGGCAACTATATATAAGAAAATAAAAGAGCTGTATGAAAAGTTTTTTGTCAATGAACAATATATAGATTGGAAAACTACTACTACTTTAAACTCTCTTTATTTGATGGCCCTGCACTTAGGAGCGACTCCGTTTTTTATAAATAATTATTCCAAAACTAACTTTAAAACTATAATACCAGAAAAAAATTGGTTATTACCCCAAAGTATGTGTATTGCTGAATACATATTGGGATATATAAGTGATAAAGACTTAATAGTAGTCAAAGACATGCCAGAGTTAACAACTGCAGAATGGGAACAAGCAAAACCATTTGTTGAGAAATATATACGACCATTGGAAAATCATCCAAACGTAGTAGGGCATAGAAAAATAGCAGACGAATTAATAAAAGAATTAGAAAAGAAAGAATTAGTAAAATGAGTGTATTTCAAATAAACAAAAAAAGTAACCTAGAACGCACAATGTTTCTAGATGGTAACGTGGACGTTGCGCGTTACGATACGCTCAAATACCGTCAGTTCGACAAACTGACAGACAAACAATTGGGGTTCTTTTGGCGGCCTGAAGAAGTAGATGTACTACGTGACGCCAAGGACTTCAAAGAGTTAACGCCCTTTGAACAGCATATCTTCACCAGCAACTTGAAGAGACAAATACTCCTTGATTCTGTTCAAGGGCGTTCCCCTAACCTGGCATTCCTGCCTTTGGTAAGCCTACCAGAATTAGAAACCTGGATTGAAACCTGGGCGTTCAATGAAACTATCCACAGTCGCAGTTATACGCACATTATTCGCAATGTATACAGTAATCCCAGTGATGTTTTTGATGAACTGTTGGTAATTCCCGAAATTGTTGACTGTGCCAAAGACATCAGCAAGTACTATGACCAACTGATTGATTACAGCCTGTTGTATCAGACATTGGGATATGGTACTCACACGGTTAACGGCAAGGAAATTATCGTAGACAAGTATGAACTAAAGAAGAAACTTTGGTTATGTTTGAATTCAGTAAATGCACTGGAAGGGATTCGCTTCTATGTAAGTTTTGCGTGTAGTTGGGCATTCGCAGAACTCAAGAAGATGGAAGGTAATGCTAAAATTATCAAACTGATTGCCAGAGATGAAAATATACATTTAGGGTCCACACAAACCCTACTAAAATTGTTACCAACAGATGACAAAGATTTTGCAAAAATCAAGTCGGAGACTCTGGCAGAATGCGAGCGAATTTTCCTCAACGCAGCCGAGCAAGAAAAATCCTGGGCTCGTTATCTGTTCAAAGACGGCAGCATGATTGGATTAAACACCCAATTACTTTGCGACTACGTTGATTGGTTGACCTGCAAGCGTATGGCAGCGATTGGTCTGAATTGCGGCATCAAAGTGGGCAGCAACCCATTACCCTGGACGGCCAAATGGATTGCAGGCGCTGAAGTGCAAGTTGCACCGCAAGAAACTGAAATTAGTTCGTATGTAATTGGTGGCACAAAGCAAGACGTAGATTCAAATACGTTTAAAGGATTTAGTTTATAATGTATTTTAGGAGAGTTAGACGATTAGATCTACCAGCAAGTCTAGCTGAAAGAATCTTAAATGAAGTCACCAGTGACCGTCTAATTCCCACAGGAATGAAGGAGTCTACTCCACAAGATAACCCATCTGTAAATTATAATTTAAACGGTGCACAACTCAATAAAAAATTGTCCGATGATATATATTCCTATTATGATGAGTTTCTTAAGATGGTGCCTGATGCTCCAAAAATTATCATTAAAAGAATTACATCTACAGTCGGCGGAATCCCAGCTCATACCGACAAGGGGCAGACTTCCACTTTTACCTGTGTTATCAGTGGCGGTGGAGCCGAAACAATCTGGTACGAACCTACTGCTGATTTCTTGGAAAAATATCGAGAAGCAGATGGTGCACGGCACCGGTACAAAAAAGCTGTGTCTGCGCCAGAATCAGAATTGCGCAAGGTAACCAGCATTACTCTACAGCCATGGGAAATGATATTGTTTGATCACAATGCATTACACTCAGTATCAAATGTACAACGCGACTCTGAGCGTATATTGTTTAGTATCGGGTTCTTAAATATTACACAGACTGAGTTAGAAGATATATACGACGAGTGGTATATTAAAAATAAGAAAGATCAAATGTGTTAACAGTATATTCAAAAAATAATTGTCCCTTTTGCACACAGGCAAAAAACTTACTCACACTACAAGGTGTTGAGTTTGAAGAAATCAAAATTGACGAAACTCCCGAAGCAAGAGAATTTGTCTTGTCAGAAGGACATCGCACAGTACCACAAATTTACAAAGATGGTGTATTATTTGTGCAGGGCGGATACCAAGGCCTATCAAAATTAACTGAAGAAGAAATCAAAGCAGGAAACTAAATGTTAGAAATTCAAGTACCATACAGAGACGGAGACGTCGTAAGTATCAAATTATCAAGCGGCGAAGAGATGATCGCTACCCTAGTTAAAGAATCCACAACTGAAGTTGTGGTTTCACGTCCGCGTATGTTGGCGGCAGGTGAAAAAGGCATGATCCTCGCTCCATATATGTTTACAGTAAATCCAGATGCAAAATATGCGCTGCGCTTAAACAGCGTTATTTGTGTATGCAAAACAGAAGAGGCTACTGCAAAATCATACAGCAGTCAGACTTCGGGAATTGTGGTAATTTAACTATATGCCCGCGGCAGCAAGACAAACAGATCCCGACACCAGTGATGGGAGTATTACTTCGTCGACTGCCACCACTGTGATAATTAACGGGCTAGAAGCTGCTGTTGTGGGGTCTGTAGACAGCGCACATTCACCATATGGGCCGCCTCATCCCCCACATGAAGCTGCCACGATTGTGGCTGGTAGTGATAGTGTAATAGTAGAAGGACAACCACTAGCCAGAGTTGGCGATCCACTAAGTTGTGGACACAGCATTGCTGCCGGAAGTCCCGATGTTGAGGTAGGTTAAATATAATATATGAGTATGACTCCACTGCAGGCCATCGCCGCAACTAAATTTGTCAATGGTGACGGTATTTCCGCACACCGTATGACCACCATCATGAGCGACTATTTGCTTAATCCCCTAACTGTGGCAATTAAAAATGCAATAGATAGCGTATCATATATTGACACAGATGGCTCTACAGTAGTATATCCGCTGTTAAACGCCGCGCAGAGTTTTCCCGAAGCATCCGGTATAGTTAGAGTTGGTGACAGAGTCACCGCAGGTGAGGGATTAGATCTACCAGGATTTGAATCTACCGATGATATCAAAGTTGCAGTTGTTGGATACGCGAATCATATATTGTGTAACGGTGACTTGGGGAAATTTGCCAGCTTGGTGGACAAAGTTAGCGGATTAATGACTGCGGTGGGTGATGTCACTGCGACTATCGACAAAGCCGCAACTATGAAGTTCAGTGACTTTGGTCCAGGTGTCGCCAACTATGGTGATGCAATTAACATGGGCATGGGTCCTGCCACTGCCGGCATTGCCGAATCGATGCGCACAGCAAACAACGGACAATTACCCGTAATACCGGGAGTACCGGCTACCGAAAGTGCATCAGTTGGCGCTGTTATACTTGCACAAGGTGAAGTCAGTGGAGACAGTGCTAGTCCCAATTACGGAACTGCACGAGGAATTTATGATGCTGTTTTAGCAGTAGACTTTAAACTCTTGGTTCCTATATGGGATGCATACTTTGAAAACGGTATTACTTATACTGCTGGTGTAGCAGGCACGTCGTCTACATATCGTGATAGATATACTTTCCAAGTAAGCACTGGATTAACACAAGCAGACTTTGATGCTCTGATGACGGATTTATCAACTAGGTCTGCAACGGACTTACTTTCCGACGATGAGAAGTTAAGAGCTGAGGCACAAGTTGTATCAGACTGGGTTGACGCCCAACGACGTAAGGGGTTGGAAGTGTTTAGGACAAAGATAAGCAAAGGGCCAATAACGGTCCTGGCGACTCCTAAAAAATTCGCAGCCAGCACTCAACCAGCGGTATCTGAAATCTTAAACTCATCGATTAATAATGAAACAGCAACTGCGGCAGCTATAAATTCTATTCCATTAGCGGATGCAAAAAAAATATTCGCAGCATTAAAATGCAAGATTCAGATAGAAAAGTTGGAAAAATACACCGACGTGCTGGACCTGGCAAAATGCGCAGCGGCTATGCCACCACCGCTTACTGACAAATCAGCTCCAATGTCTGTTAAAACAACAGCCGCCGCACCGATTGAAAATCTAATAACTGGAAAATTAGTTCCACAATCATTAGATGTAACACAAGACCTGAGCACACCAGCATTGGCAACAGAGCCCACGGTTGCAGTCGGCGCAGTACATAGCGCATCTGCAATAGGTTCGAAAGCATTAGGCATTGTTAATAACATAAAAGCAAGTCTGTCTTCTTTGATACCTACTGATTTAGTTGGGGCAATAAACAAAACAGGCCAGGCGCTCATTGCATCTAACATGCAGGCAGTTGGTAATAGTTTCGGACAAGTTAAAGGCTTTGAAAACTTGCGTGACACAAAAAGTCTTGGTAATATGCTGCGTTCAATAGAAACTAGTTTACCTGTATCTAGAGGACTTGCTGGATCTGCAACACAACAGGTAGACGTGTCTGCTGAAGATATAGAAGAAGCTAGAAAATTAAAATCCAATGCAGCAGATGTTGCCGCTGGCAAACCGTCGTCAGAATGGAACGTTACACCAGAACAATATGTGCGCAACAGTAAGTTAGGCAAAGCACTGACACCCACCTTTTTAAATAGTTTTACACAAGTGATGCCTCCCGAAATTAAGACCCAATTACAGGAGGCCGTTGGAGTAGGTACTGCTGCTGGCGGCAGTTATAGTTTACTAGACTTCCTAGGCTCTGCGGTTGGTGAGAATAAACAGGTAGAAAACTGGCAAAAAATATCCCAAAGCTGTTCCACCTTATGGGCACAGTATGAGGCAGAGCTATCTCCACTAATTACTGATATGATAGCTAATGCAGATTCGCTTTACGATTACAGCCAGTTTACTAATTTACTAGACACCATGTACAACACCACAGTTGGCCAGGAAGTTGTAACTGCATATGATGATTCCATTAACAAAATACAGGCAGAATACGACAGGCTTGTCACAGTGGCTGGGGTAGACTTTGCTTTATTGCAGAGTGGAGATTTAACCAGCAAGCTGAATCTAAGCAAGAAGCTAGCTCAACACGCACACAAACTAGATTCTGGGCATGCTGTGATATTCCAAGCAGCCGCCGATCCTGGTACCGTTGGTGGACAGGCAATGTTGGGTGTAATGGTTGAGGCAAGAAATACCAAGCTATTGCAAAATATAGGTTTTAGTCCAGTTAACTCAATATCAAAACCAACAAAAACAGCAGTGTCTGAAGAAGATACTACTGAAGCAGCCAAAATTAATGCTAAATCTGGCGATGCGGACGGTATTACACCACAGCAAGTGGCCAATAACAGAGCGCTGAACAACACATTGAGCGGACTTTTTGGCGTTAAATAATGCCAAATCAATAGGTTAAGTAATTGACTTATAGTACAATATTACTTTAAGCAACGAGCTTTAAATAACTTACGCACTGTAAAAAGTGAGTAACAACTTAAAGGAGTGAAAGTATGGTACCTTCAAAATTACCAGAGATACACGCCCGTTCTAGATTACTATTGCGATTTGCAATTTTTTTGCTAGTCGGCAGCATAGTACTGAATGTTAAACTTTGGCATTCTATAACAGAACAAGGTAAGCAGATATACGAACGTGTGTCTGAGATAGTTCCGACAATTCCCAGTTTTTCGCACCCAGTGCCGCTGGTGGAAATTAAACCCGGTGCTAAAATCAATAACACTGACCTAGCATGTCTCGCCAGAAACTTGTATCACGAATCCCGTAGTGAAAGTGATTTAGGCAAACTGGCAGTAGCCATGGTGGTGTTAAATCGAGTAGACAGCCCACTGTTCCCAGACAACATTTGCGATGTTATCTATCAGCCCAGCAGGAACCCTGCACGTCCAAAGAGTTGTCAGTTTAGCTGGACGTGCGACGGCAAATCAGACGACATAAAAGATATGAAACAATACGAGGCTATATTAACGTTGAGCAGGGATATACTACGCAGTAGGGATTCTATTGTTAACGTGATAGATGGGTCACTATACTATCATGCAGTTTATGTTAATCCGACTTGGGCTAAATATTTTGACAAAGTAGCTAGAATAGACACGCATATCTTTTATAAAGACAAACAATGAACTTCGAGACCATCTGCCAGTTTCCCGTAATCTCAGGATGGTCCGAAAAATTCATTGGTGTCACACTTACACAAAGACAACTAGCTCGACGCACTGGTGATTTACTCAGAGCGCTGGGGCATCCGGTTATGGTACACTGCGGCACTGACAGCAATGTGGATAAGAACACGGTGGTGATCAGTGCAGAGTACGATGTAAACAGAGACGAATCTGGCAAAAAACGCTATATGAGTCTGACATTGGTGACTAATCCCAGATCAGTGAGTAAGATAACTTTTGACAGCTACCAATCTGCCAACTATAGCTTAGACATTATCGAAGCATTGTGTCACGAATATCAACATCAACATCAGTATCGCAGCCGGGACTTCAGTGAAGAAATTATGTATGCAAGCAAGGATTCTGACTACGATGTGCAACGTCAACAGGAATATCTAGGTACTCCTGGCGAGATAGATGCGTTTGCTGTGAATATTGCTATACGACTTTGGTTGCTACATGGCACAGCAGCAACTAGTCGATTGGGCGAAATGGGACTGTTAAATTATGACGAAAGCCCAGACCTATGGGGGTATTCTGAGGTGTTTGGAGTCGGACACACGGTGGTTAAAAGGCTTGCTCGAAAGATAGCGAAAAATCTAAACCTACTAGAAGACTGGAAATTAAAACGTATTGAGCATTGGGCTGTGAGCGACAATCAGTTCGCGCTCTAATGTGTACCCAGCGGCACGTCCACGCACAATCTCCAACAAGCCGTAGGTAAAAGACTCAGCACCGTGTTCGCGAATGCTCTTGCACAATGCCCAGTCCCTGTTCTCAGTCAGTGCTCGGCGAATGTGCTTCTGCATGCGAACCTTGAGGTTCTGCTTAACAGAGCTAGCCACAACGGTAACACCAACATACTGCTCTTGTGTTGCAGTATTGGTAATCACATAGACTGCATGATTACAGTCATTGCGGCGTTTGCGTTTTTTTGTTTCCATACAGTAATTATAGCAAATAACCGATTTATCGTCAACCGAAATATGTAATACACAAGTACTACTTTTTGATTTGACGTTAAATACCAGTTAGTGTATAATAAAGACTTAGCAACAAAGAAGAGCATGATATGGGTTATAAGGTTCTGAATATTCAAGACAGCATGCGCAACGCATATGGCCCACGCAAGGGTTTAGAAGGACCCTTTCTATACCCCAACGGCAGGGTGGCATACTATGACCCCAAAGAGGGCAAGTACTACGATCCTCGCACTGATTTTTACCTCGACAACGACGAAGCTGACGAGCTCAATGGGCTCATCTTTGGTGCATTAAAATCCTAAGTAGGTAATGATGGTTGACCAGCTGACCTACTACAATGTGATCCAAGCAGAGATTGCCACCCTGTATGATATGCTGATGCCTGAAGATACTGGCCATATCTACACAGCGATCAGTGTACTGGAAAACAGGCTATGGGACATCAAAGAGCAAATGACTGAACAAGAACGCACGTTTATCACACTCAGGGACGGATAAGTTCATGATCACAATATTTTTTGTCCCGGGCATGTTCGGGACAACCATAGAATATCTGCTGAGATCGTTTAATAATAAGTTTGAAAAAAATGATTGCGAGATAGCGCCCGATGGGTCAATGCATACGTATGAGAAAGAATTTCATCCTACTACTATTGATGAAATTCTTTCTCAACGTAGTACAAGTATAGCTGCAATTGGGTATCCGTTTAACAAGCACCATTTTCCTGAAATTTTTAAAACATCCCAGGATCATGATTTTACAGATTTACCGATACTGTTATATGCTGATTCACTGCGCTCGGCAGAACTTAACATGTTATTTCAGTATCACAAAATTGCGTTTGGTTCAGTAGTAAATACCGGACTTGGTATGTTTTGTGGTGATAATACTCGTAATATTGTTAACTGGAATAAAGACTACACTCATTGGAACCAAATGCAGATGTGGGAATTACGCGAGTGGGTTAGCTTGTTTTATGTTTCGTGGGTGCAAGAGTGGATTGATTCACAAAATCAAGTACCAGACAATGTTTTAAAAATATCTAATACCGATATGTTATTTGATACTAAAGACACTGTTGCACGTATTTTTAAATTTTGTAATACGGAAATAGTTGGTGACATTGATTCTTTTATCAAAAAATGGTCTGAGAAACAACAATACATTGTAGACGAGTTTACTCTGTTGGATAATATTTGTAATAATACTATTAACAATGTTGCATTTAGTTGGAATCCAATAAACATAATTTCTGAGTCAATTGTGCAACAACGGTTACGAGCACTAGATTTTGAAATTCAGTGTGCTGGTCTAAATAATTTTCCTACTGATTCAAAAACTCTTTACAACTTACTAGAAAGATGTTGAACTACAAATTATGAGAGAAACTATATTACTTGAGACTCGAACCCCACTACGCGCCACAACTGACAAAATACAACCGACTTGTGTTTAATCGCTGAAGTCCAGATTTGACGTATAATCCGGTTCGTGCTATAATATACACATAGCAAAGCAAAACAGGAGCAGAAGATGATGAATTTTGAAGAACGTTGTTTGGCAATCACCAAGTCAGTAACTGACATCAGTGCAAGTTTTTTCAATGGCACTATGTTCCTAGACACACAGGACTCTGTGGTTGTTGCTGAAGTCTGCCGTATGCTCAGCATCAACAATCAGCTGGTTGGTATACAATCTGGCAAGTCCGGACAGTCTGAAACGTATTACGACTTTGTTTAAAGAAATCAAAATGACTAAAGACGAAGCACTAAAGATGGCGCTTGAGGCGCTGAAGAATGGTAAGAAGGTTCGTGAGGGCGAGGGCGGTACTAAGTTTCAACCCCTGCTAGAAGACGCGGCCATCACCGCAATTGAAGAAGCCTTGGCACAGCCAGAATAGGAAATCAAAATGACTACACTACAAAACATTAATTCTGCCATCGTCGCAGGCGAGTTTAATAATGAAGAGCTGAACAAAATTGCTGAAGCTATCAAGTTCGCCCGCAATCAAATCACAAGACAGAACACAGGTAGTCTGGTTATCGGCACCCGTGTTAAATTCACTAGCAGTCGCAGTGGTAACACAGTATACGGCACAGTGGACAAGGTAAACCGCAAGTTTATCAACGTTCGTGAAACTAACCCAGGACGTTTATCTTCTGGCATCTGGCGCGTACCAGCAAACATGCTGGAAGCAGTTTAATTTTTTAATCAAAGGAAATCTATTATGAATATCAAAGTACTAGCCGCAATCAAGGCAGCAGGATTTATTGGAACCATGGTGTTAGGTGCTGTGTCAATGACATATCTGCTGGAATTTCTCAATCCAAGCCCCCGTGACGTCATGTATACTGTTATCGCAGTGCTCCTTGCAGCAGGTACATATATCGCATATTCTTACAATGTGAGCCAAGCAGAGTACAAGCAAAAGCTGAAAGAAATGACTGAAAAGTAATACCCAAGTATTACAACCGTATTTGACGTTTAATCCGGTTTCAGTTATAATATACACTTAGCAACACAGAAAGAGTATATTATGTTTAAACTGTCAGACGCGCAAAGTGCACAAATTAACGCAGTAGCACCCAACTACTCAATTAACTACAGCAACGAGGACTATGAGGAGTCACTTGAGGAACGTGCAGATGACTACATTGCCGTAGTTACGGGTGCGGACGTAAAAGAGGACATTGGCGGGCTGTGTGTGTACTTGCTGGGCAGCAAGCTCGTGGCATTTTATGACTACGAGATGCAAGTGGGTCACGTTTTTTAACAGCAGGGTCCGGATTTGACGTTAAATCCGGACTATGTTATAATATACACTTAGCAACACAAAAAGGACATAGTATGCAAGCAGTACAACAAACAGTTAACTACGCTCCCACATCACAAAAAGATTGGCCTGCATTGTTAGCGTACATAGGTGCTAACAGGGATGCAATTGAGTTACGCAAAACATCAGATTATTTTGCAGAAACTAATGCATGTGCAATTACATTAAGCAAACACTTTGCAATTAACCCGCCTCAGTTAAAAATTAAAGTATGCCCCTGGGAACAATTGGGTGTACGTGCTAAAGTAAAAGCAATTGCGCTCAAATACAGTGTGCCTGCAACTATGGTAACAATGGATGTGGGCAGTGCATTAAGTTATTAACTAACAATATGCAGGGAGTAATGCTCCCTGCAGTAACAATTACATAAACAACAAGGAATTACTAATGCAACAATATGACGAAATAGCAGTATACGAACGTTCTGGCTTCGAGGTCATTGTAGACAAGACCTGGGAAGACATCAGCGTGTCGCAGCTCTTCGATGACAGTGAACACGATATCACTGAAATTTGTCAGAAGATTGATGCATGTGAATACGATTGGTTTATGTTGCGAGTGCGTGTGATGCTGGATGGGCATGAGATGGGTAGTCACTACCTGGGCGGTTGTCTGTACGAGAATGCCCAGGATGTCCTGACAGACGGCACCGCAGAAGATTGTATCACAATGGCCATGGAAGAAGCGCAGACTGAAGTAAGTCGCCTGCGCAGTCGTTTGGCAGAATTAGAAATAGCCTAAGGAGCAGCAATGACCTTTTCAGTTTGGTTACGTCACATGTGGGAATTACACTGCGCAGAAGTAGAAAACTGGGAAGGTCACAGTCCCAACTACGATGCTCCTGCATATTTCCAACGGTATCGCTGGTGGCTGCGCAGGGAGTACCGAGCACAAAACCCCAAGACTGTGCAGATTGACTAATAATCCGTTTTATTGTATAATATACACATAGCAACAACACAAGGACAC